>Ga0326727_10013155_pt1 | contig 18527 bp, 14 predicted proteins | sample MB2enrmetagenome_FD_207643 | JGI IMG/M metagenome (GOLD analysis project Ga0326727, IMG submission 207643) | Lab enriched peat soil microbial communities from McLean, Ithaca, NY, United States - MB29MY | ecosystem: Environmental > Terrestrial > Soil > Wetlands > Peat | place: USA: New York...
CGTGCTGCTTCACGATGCCATCGACGACGGAGAGCCCAAGCCCCGTCCCTTCCCCAAGTTTCTTTGTCGTGAAAAAGGGATCGAATAACTTTCCCATGATATCGGGAGATATGCCTGCGCCGGTATCCCGGACGGCGAGCTTCATATAGAGACCCGGTGCGATGGCGTGGAGATTCCCGTCGGGGGGAGGAACACTCACGGCGGAGAGCTCCACGTTGAGGGTTCCTCCCTTCTCCCGCATTGCATGGGCGGCGTTGGTACAGAGGTTCATCAGGACCTGCTGCATCTGGGTGGGATCCGCGAGGACGAGACCTGACTCGCTATCCACCTTGACCCCTATAGTGACGGTCGAGGGGATCGAGGCCGCAAGGAGCTTCATGGATTCCTTCACGATGCCGCTCAATTGTAACAGCTCCTTCTTCTGCTCGGTCTTTCTGCAGAAGGTGAGCATCTGTTTGACGAGCTCCCTGCCGCGAAGCCCTGCCTCCAGGATCCTCTGGAGGTGCTGCTCCTGGCGGCTCCCCTTGAGGGCGCGGTCTTGTGCCAGCTCGGTAAACCCTATCATCGCCCCGAGAATATTATTGAAATCATGGGCGATCCCTCCCGTGAGCGTGCCGAGGGCCTCCATCTTCTGGGCTTGGCGAAGCTGGGCCTCCGCGTGTTTCTGAGCCGTAATGTCTATATTGATCTCAAGCACATCAAGGGGTTTCCCATTCTCGCCCCGGCGTAAAACCTGGCGGCTCGTCACCACAATTTCCGTGCCGTCCTGTTTTGCATGAACAAGCTCTCCTTCCCAGCGATCTTTTTTCATCAATGACGTTTTCATGGACTCGAGGCTCTCGGGGAACCGCGTCCGGAGCAGTCTATGGGGAACCTTTCCGAGGGCCTCTTTCTGGCTCCATCCGTACGTTTCTTCTGCGCCCCTGTTCCAATACATGATCCGGTCTTCGGTGTCCCGAACAAAGATCGTATCGTGGGTAAGATTGAGGAGGTCTGCGAGCTGTGTGACCTCGGCCGTTCTCTCCTCGACCCGGTCTTCAAGCTCATCACGCGCATGCTGCAGTTCCACTTCCATCTTCTTCCGCTCGGCAATTTCAGCATCGCGCTCCAGGACCGTTTCTTCCAGCCGCTCATTCAGCTCCGTCAATTTTTTCTGCGCCGCGAGGAGTTCGCGGTTCTGGCGGTCCGCATTCTCATACGTTGAAAGCAGCAGATCGAGTATCTGTGGACGGTCTGCGGTTATGTGGTAGGTTTGCCCTGACAACACCACATTTATGCCGCTTCCGACCCGCGATTTCTCACGCAAACCCTTGTTTGCGATCAGATACTCTATACGGGAAATGAGATGCCCCTCGTCATAAGGCTTGGTAATGAAGTTGTTTGCGCCGACCTCAATCCCCCGGAGGACATTCGTCGGGTCGGTGAGAGCGGTCACAAGGATGACGGGTATACCTGCGAGGCTCGGGTCCAACCCCATCTGTTTGCAGAGTTCGTAGCCGTCCATCTCAGGCATGATAATGTCGGTAATAACAATATCCGGCTTGTGCGTCCGCAGAAATGCGAGGGCTGCCTTTCCGTGAGAAGCGAGCGAAACTTTGAAACCCCTTTTTTCGAGGATAAATTTCAATTCCTCAGCTTGCGTCGGACTATCCTCAACAACAAAAATCTCAATATGGTCTCTTCCCCTTATATCTTTGTCCATGCGCAGCCCCTTATCGGGTTTCAAGCCCCTTTTTCCCCCTCGATATGCCCACACTATTAAGCACCGATGCAATTTTGTCAGGCGGCAACGCACATGTCGCGGCCTTGATCCTTATCGCTTCACCGGGCATGCCGAAGACCACCGAACTTTCTTCATCCTGAGCGATGGTCAGGGCGCCTTTCTCTCTCATCGACTTCAGCTCTTCGGCGCCGTCTTTACCCATGCCGGTCAGCAGCACGCCTACGGAGGCTTTTCCGAAAACTTTGGAGACGGAACGAAAAAGGTACGAAATCGAAGGGCGGAGGCCGTTTTCAGGGGCGTCATCGGTGCATAAAAGTCTTCCATCGACATCCACTTTCATCTGGACCCCGTCAGGCGCAAGGTAGACATGCCCCGGACGCATCATCCCACTTTTAGGCGCAACATGAACGGACAGGCAAGAATTCTGGCGCAGCCATTCAACAAGCCCCGGAGTAAATCCTGGAGCCATATGCTGAACGATCACCACGGGTAAAGAGAAATCCTTTGAGAGTCCGGACAGAATCGTTTCAATTACCGGAGGTCCACCTGTCGACGCACCGATAGCAACGACCTTGACTTCGGCGGGCTGCGACGAGAGACTATCCGCTGCACTTCTCCGGGGAGCACCTTTTTTTTCTGCAATCGATTTCCAGCGCCTGACCACTTTAATCTCCGACATGAGCTTTACGGTAGTAATTAACTCTTTTACGTTTGCCGTATAGGCCGGATGACCGATCCCGTGCGGTTTCTGCAGAACGGCAAGGGCTCCCGCTTCAATAGCCTGAAAGGACATTTCCAGCTCATGCATATCAGGCCGGTCCGTCACGATAACGATAGGGAGGGGATCGGTTTCCATGATAATGCGTGTTGCCTCAAAACCGTCCATATTCGACATGTTGATGTCCATGGTGATAATATCGGGCCTGTTGTACTTTATTGACTCTATGGCGTCTTTCCCGCTGCCGGCAGCACCGATTACCTGAATGTCGGGATCCGTGCGTAAGACGTGAGATAGTAATTCACGTGCCACGGGAGAATCATCCACGACGAGGACTTTGATCATATAAGTCTTTTCACCGCCTTTAGCAAGTTGCTCTGGTCAAAGCTGCTTTTCACGATGTAGGCGTTTGCGCCGACATCTATCCCGCGCTTCTTGTCTTCACCCGACTCGAGTGCCGTCACGAGCACCACGGGCAATTCCGAGAGTTTCTTGTCCGCCCGTACCTTTGCGGTAAGGTCAAATCCGTTCATCCCGGGCATGTCTACGTCCGACACCAAAAGGTCGAACTCCTCCGCCGACAGGCGCGTGAATGCATCGACGCCGTCTACGGCTACCTTGACATCGTAGCCCGCCGATTCGAGAATGGTCCTCAGCAGGGTCCGTGCGGTGATCGAATCCTCCGCAACAAGTATGGATATCCGTTTCTTCCGTTCCTCCGCGGGAATTCCGGCATACGTGGAAGAAGCCTTTACCGCGGACTTCATGAGATCGGAGACGTTCAGGATCGGCACGACTTTCCCGCTGCCGAGTATCGTGGCCCCGGAAAAGTTCCGTACCCGTAAAAGCTGTCTGCCCAGAGGTTTAACCAATACTTCCTGCTCGTGGAGGATCTCGTCTACGAGAAAAGCCATTTGCAACTCGTCTGAACCAAGCACCACCACTTGTTCGAAGGGGGTGTCGGCCTCTGACCGGTTGTCTCCCGTCGGAACGCGCAGCACCTCTCCGAGCCTGACGAGCGAGACCGCCCGCCCATCTAAGGTGAGAGATTCACGCGTTCCAATGGTCCGGATCTCCTCTTTTTTGACTCGCGCCACCCTCCGGATATTTGCGGATGGAAGGACGAAGGGCTGCTGGTTCACCCTGACGACAACCCCACGGAATGTGGCACGCGTGAGAGGGAGGATCATTCTGAGCGTTGTGCCGGCGCCGGGCTGCGACTCAATTTCAATCCTGCCGTTCAGTTTTTCCACCTTTTCTTTGACGATGGCCAGCCCGAGCCCTCTTCCGGAAAGGTCCGTCACCATGGGGCTCGTGGTGATCCCCGATCTGAAAGCCAGGAGCAGCGACTCGCCGTCACTGAGCCGGCCGGCTTCTTCCTGTGACAGAAAGCCGCTCTTTTCGGCAACGGCCTTCATGTTTGATGTATCGATCCCGGCCCCGTCGTCGAATACCGCGATCTCGATCATGCCGTCCCGGGAAGAAACGATGATCTTTATCTCCCCCCGTGGCGGTTTTTTCTTTTTCAGCCGCTCTTCGGGTAGTTCAATGCCGTGGTCTATGCAGTTTCTCACAAGATGAATCAAGGGGTCCTTTATTTCTTCCAATATCCGCCGGTCTATTTCAATTTGTTCACCCTGTATGATCAACGCCGTCTCTTTCCCCGCTTCGCGCGACAGGTTGCGCACTAAGCCGGGAAAGCTCTCCAGAAGCGACAAAAAGGGGAGCATCAGCGCTTTCTTCGTATCGGCAAGCAGCGCATCCACCATGACGCTGCACGACCGCTGGTCAGACTCAGCCGCCTTCAGCACTCTTGTCAATGCGGCTTCAAAGGGGACGATAGACGAATCGATGTCGTCTTTGCTCCTCACTTCTCCCTTTATCTCTTGCCTTCTCTTTGCCCTGTATGATCTTTTCGCCCGTTCCTTTTGCCACAGATCGAATCTCTTTTTCACCTGCTTCAGATCGAGTACACGCTGGGCCATGGCAAGCTTCACCAGGAGCATCTCCTCAACCTGAAGGAGAAGGGCATCAAGCTTTGCGACAGAGATTCTTATCGTCGCAGTGTGTGCCGGCGACGGGCCGGGCGCTGCGGGTAGCCGGCGTGCCGGCTCGTTGGCGAGCCCGGAAACCGGAGCAGGTTTCTCTATCTCTCCCTCCAGACCCCGGATTAATTCCCTCACCCCTGATTTTTCTGACGCGGTGAGTCCTTCCTCGCCAACGAGCTTACCGATGAAGGCAACTGCCTTATGAAGCAGGTCGAGCATGGGCGAAGAGGGGATGAGTTCTGCGCGCTTCAGGGCGGACAACACGTTCTCCACCGTCTGGCAGATGGCAACCACGTCAGCCAGATTCACGGAGCGAGCTGCGCCTTTCAGGTTATGCGATTCCCTGAATACGGTTTCGATAGTCTCGCCCTGCCTCCGGGGATCACCCTTCTCAATCTCAATAAGACCGGAGGTCATGGCAGTGAGGTGTTCTTGCGCCTCAGCTTTGAACGTTAAAAGGAGTCTTTTCCGGAATTCCTCGTCCTTCCTGTCCATACCGAACCCTTATACTACACCTTATATTTTCCCACCATCTCCCTGAGCTTCTTTCCAAGCTCGTTCAGGTTGGCCGCTGCCTGTTCGGCCTGCTTCGTCCCGGCCACGTGCTGCTGGAACGCCTGCCTGACAGCTTCCATGGCCTGCGCAATCTGGTCCATGCCGACAAACTGCTGCTGGTTCGACGCTGCAATCTGGGTGGCCGCATGCGCCGATTCTTCAATGCTGTCCGCGAGCTTTCTGATGGCTTCGCCTGATTCAGCCGCCTGATTGACGCTGCCCTCGACCGCCTTGCTTACCTGTTCCGCGGCTAAGACCGATGTACTGGTCGCCTTCTGTATATCGCTAAGGATGGTGCGCACCTGCCCGGTCGCTTCTTTCGATTGATCGGCGAGGCTCCTGATTTCCTGGGCCACCACGGCAAAGCCTTTCCCGTGCTCGCCGGCTTTCGCTGCCTCTATCGCGGCGTTGACCGACAACAGGTTCGACTGTTGAGCAAGGTCGTTGACCACAGCCATGATCTCTCCTATGGCCTGAGTCTGCTCACTCAGCTCCACAATGCTCTCGCCGACCGATTCCATCAACTCCCTGATATGGTTGATCCCCTCCACTGTCCTCGTCACGGCTGCGTTGCCTTGCTGGGCAACTGATGCCGCCTTCTGCGCGCCTTCCGACACACTCCTTGATTTCTCCGCCGAAAGCTGGGCAGTCTGCTTCACTTCCGCAACCGTTGATGTCGTCTCGTTTACGGACGCTGCCGTCTCCAACGAAACAGTGGCTAACTGGGTTGTCAATGCCAGGATTTCGCCCACCGAGGAGGCAAGGATATTCGCCGCTTCCCGTACCTGCTGATTTAGTGTGCGAAGATTATCTTCAGCCTCCTTACGTTCGGTGACATCACGGGCCGCGGCAAAAACGCCCAGCATTTTGCCGGAATCACTCATGTATACCGTGGCGTTGTAGAGCACATACGTCAACTGTCCCGATATATGGCAGACGGTGAGAGGGTAATCTTTGACAAACCCCTGGGATATTACCTTCCGGTATCCCTCTCTCGCCTTTTCCGGCTCCGTGAAATAATCGGAAAAATCGCTCCCGATCAAACGGTTGCGGGCAAGCCCCGTCACCAGTTCGGTAGCCTTGTTCACATCCGTTATCTTTCCCTCCGGACTTATCGTTACCAGCGGGTCGAGACTCGCCTCAAGGAGGCTTCGGGCATATGACGATGCCTTCCGGAGCTCCTCCTCAAGGTTTTTTGTACCCCCACGACCCGTGGCAGAGACACGCGCGTCTGTCGGTGGCGAGGAGACCTGTTCTGTCTTTCCGGGCGCAAAAAGACCGCGAAACCATTTCATACGCACCTCTCTTTATAGTCAGGCTTCTTCATACAGAATAATATCCTTGTCTGCCAAAAGCTTGCCGGCATCCAGGATCGCTGTCCCTTCCGGGGTGACGCCCTTAAGGAATTGCTCCCGGATTCCCGTGAGCGTGGGCAGCGGAGGCTGAATTTCATTCATAGGAATGCGCAGCACGCCGGGCATGGAATCGGCAAGGACGCCGAACTCCACCGTATCATCATGAATGATGATGACCGTGTGAAGATCGCTGATCCCTTTATCGGGCATACCGAAAAACCGCTTTATATCTATGACGGAAACGATCTGTCCGCGCACGTTGATCAGTCCGACGACAAACGGCGGCGTACCCGGAAGAGGAGTGTAATCTTTTATCGTGTAAACCTCGCGAACGAACTGTGTCTCGACAGCATAAGATTCATGTGCGAGTAAAAACTCCAGCACTTCAATCACGTCTCCATGCCTCGTCTTTTCGGGCGCCCGCGCCAGTGCGGTCGCCCTGGCCTTAAGGATTCTTTTCGTATCCTCCGGGTTGGGCGAGTAGCCGCTCTCTATCGCGGCGCTGACCTTCTCAAGTCGCAGACGGATTGCGGCCCAGTCAAGTTTACCGTCACGCATTCAACCACCTCTTATGCACTATCTGTCTCATCGTGCGAATTACTTCCATCAATCTGCCTGCACTGATGCCTTCCGATTCGGGTGGTATCTCTTCACCTCCGTACGACTCCAGGAGCGCGCAGGCACTCTCAAAACACTTTTCAGCCTCCTTGTATCTTTCCTGCTGGTGCATCAGATGCCCCAGGGCGAAATGGGCCAGAACAAAATCCTGACTGATGTAAATCGCCCGCTTGAGCGACGTCGCGGCTTCGCGTGCCCTGCCGATTTCCTGGAGGATTGTTGCGTGCAGATAGTACAGAGATGAATTCAGCTTATCCGCGTTGATAGCCTTTTCGCACAATTCCAGGGCCTTGGAAAGCTCGCCTTTATCGGCAGCCGCCCTTGCCAATGCCGGCAGAGGAATATCTTCTTGAGCCGGGGAGGCGGCAGGCAAAGGTTCCGGAGAAAACGCGGCGCTGCGAATCCGTGTCTGTTCGTGCGTCCCTTGCTTCTCCGGTTCGTCCTTCTGCGGTCTGCCCGCCTGATCGACGCTCTTTTCCGTGCTCCATTTCCCTGTTTCACTGATGACGCAGCTCTCCGGGTCCCTTATCGCTGCACTCTGCACCCCGCTGCTCGTTTTCTTGTAGAGGGTCGCACCGGGAAATGTGACGCCTTCGAACAAAGGGGGTTTCGCAAGGGAGGATTCGACAGGGCTGATGATGAGCCATCCGTCATCCATGAGACATCGGTGAAGGCGCAGCACGACTTCCAGCGCTCGCTCGCACGAGAAGTACATCAACACATTTCGGCAAAAAATGACGTCCATTGCGCTGGTATTAGTGGCAAGCGCCGGATATGGATCGGCCGCTAAATTGTGATAGGCAAAGGTGACCATTTTCCTGATACGCCGGAGGACCTCGAATCCGTAGTGAGTTTTTGTGAAATACTGTTCTTTCACCCACTGCGGCGTATCACGGAAAGACCACTCGCGATACACTCCCTCCGCAGCCTTGTTCAAAAAATCCGGATTTATGTCGGTTGCCAGAATAGTAATACTCCAGTCCTTCAAATCGGGGATCATTTTGTCGAGCAATATTGCGATGGAGTAAGCTTCTTCGCCGGTCGAGCACCCCACGCTCCAGATCCTGAGCCGCTGGTCCGTTCCTTTTCGAGAACAGATCAGCCCGGGAAGAACGTGTTCGCCGAGGGCGTCGAAACTTCCCATGTCTCTGAAGAAATACGTTTCTCCGACAGTAAGATGACTTGCCAGCATTTCGATCTGATCATGTGACAACGGAGATGACAGCAGCCATCTTATGAACGACCCGACATCCGAAAAGCCAAACTCTCCCGCCGCCGAGCAGATATCCCTTTCGAGGTCTCGATGGCGTTCCGCCGGGAAGTGCAAGCCCATACACATTTCAACGAACCTGCTGATGTCGGAAAGCAGAGAAGGATCCGGATTTGTCAATCCCCTATCGTCAGTTGCGCCGCCGTCCGGTTTTGGAGATGCGTTTCGTGTGCCGCGCGTCATGCCCATCCGCCTCTGATATCTTTATGCCGGGCGCAGGACCCGGTCGAGCATGGCCTCCTCATCGAGGGACAGGAACTTGTCGAGATCGTAAATGTACGCAATGCCGTCCTTCAGTTTTACGACGCCTTTCAAATACCCTATCCCGGGAAAAAGCTCTTCCGCTGCGATACTATCTTCCCGTCCGTAATCGACAACACCCACGGCATTGTCCACGAGAATCGCAACTGTCCGGCTTGATGTATGGGCAATAATCATCTGATCGCTCAAGGCAATCTCGACTTTCGGCAGATTGAATAGTGTGCGGATGTTGAGAACAGGTATGGCCCGACCCTGGAGATTGATCAGGCCCGTGACAATCTCAGGCGCTTTCGGCAGCGGATTGATCTCGACTACATGGACGATTCTTTCAACGTCTGAAAGGGCTAATGCGCAACGCTGTTCGGAAAGGGTGAATACGAGAAGGGTATCACTGCGTTCCAAGAGCATCCTCACTCTGCGTTGGATTGCATATGGCGCCTCATAAGCTTTCCGTTTGAAAATACTACTTTAGCCCCTCCTGAGTCAAGTTTTCCTGGTTTATCCGGCTAAAGCATACGTCGTCACATGAACGCCGGGAGGCTCGTGAGGGACAAAATCGACCACGTACCGGAGACATGGCGAAGGGCGAGTGGCGACCTCATTTTCTCTCGCATTTGCGGGGGAAAGAAACGCTCGATGTCTTCCTTCGCGTCGGGTTTCCGACTCTTCGTGAAAATCGGGTGATACAGGCGATAAGTGTTGACACGGCCTGCTGTCCCCTTTTACAATGAAAGAGGGGGGTAAAACCATGCACTATGCCTGGGTTATCGCGGCGACCGGATGTCTCGTGACCATCCTTGCCCATGGGTTCGGCAGGATGTCTTACTCTGTGATCCTCCCGTCGATGAAGGACGGGCTCATGCTCAGCTACACGCAGCTGGGCTCCATCGCAACGGGCAACTTCATCGGCTACCTCTGCCTCGCCATCGTCGGCGGTTTTTTGGCCGCCCGCTTCGGCGTGAGGAAGGTCGTCTTCGTGTCCCTCATCGTCATCGGCGTCAGTCTCTTTCTCACGGGGCTCGCCAACTCCTTCCTCTTTGCTTTTTTCATGAGGCTGGTCTCCGGGGCGGGAAATGGGGGCAGCTACGTGCCCATCATGGCACTGCCCGCAGCCTGGTTTATCATGAAGAGAAGAGGTCTCGCAACGGGCATCGTGTCGGCGGGCATCGGTACCGGCCTCTTCCTGTCGGGCATTATGCTCCCGCCCGTGATCGCTGCCTTCGGCCGGCAAGGCTGGCGGTATGCCTGGTTCATGCTCGGGATCATAGTCTTCGTGCTTGCCTTCGTATGCTTTGCCTTCCTCAGGGACAACCCGAAGGAAAAGAACCTCGGCCTGTACGGAGGGGAAGGGCAGGAAGGTCCTGGTCCGTCAGGCCCCAGGATTACGCTCTTCTCCGCCTTCAGGGACATCGTGGTCCAGCCCGAGATATGGAAGCTCGGGGGCGTCTATTTCATGTACGGCTTTTCCTACATCATCTACCTCACCTTTTTCGTCGCCTACCTCACCAGGGAAATGCAGGTACCCGCGGTCACGGCGGGGAGGATATTCGGGGTCCTGGGTATCTTCAGCATCTTCTGCGGCGTGATCTATGGCTGGGTGTCCGATGTCGTGGGCAGAAGATACGGGTCGATGATCGCCTATTTTACCCTCGCCCTTTCCTATCTCGTCATCGCGTTCTGGAAAGATTACACGGGTTTTTACCTGTCTGCCGCGGTCTTTGGGATCGCGGCCTTTTCCATACCCGTCATAATGGCGGCTGCGGCCGGAGATGCAGTAGGCGGGAGACTGGCGCCCGCGGGCCTCGGCTTCATCACCCTTTTCTTCGGCATCGGGCAGGCCCTTGGACCCGTCGTAGGAGGCTACATCAAGGACGCCACGGGCACGTTCACGTACGCCTTCCTCCTCTCCCTGGCGGTCTCCCTCGCAGGCGGCGCCGGTTCCCTGGTCCTGAAAAAACGTCGCAGGACGTGCTGAAAAGAGACCCGTCACCGATAATGTCGTCGCAACCATTGACCTTTTAAGCCTGTCCGTCGTTTTTTTCTCTTACCCCTTGTCTGGCGTGATGCGACCTTCCCTCTTATTCAATTACCGGGAGCATCCGGTATAGCGCCGATATGAGCGTAGACCGAATTCCAATGTATTCGGCTGATCTCTTGATTTTTCAGCGCTGTTGGGTTTCACTAAACGGTGGTACGGAAAGTGTAATTTAGGATCATAAACGTCGCTGACCGCAAGGCTTGTTTTGAAACGTTGCCGGGAATAAGACGCGAAAACAGGAGAGCACCCGTTATGGACCTCTTGTCGCAGATACTCCAGTATGCCATCTCAGGCATAACGGCGGGCAGCATCTATGGCGTCATAGGAATATGCTGGAGCGTCGTCTACCTGATGACCTCGGTCCTCAACTTCACCACCGGCGAGTTCGTCATGCTCGGAGGCATGCTCACCTGGGGCTTCCACGCGGCAGGTCTCGGCCTCTTCCCGGCCTCCGTGATCGCCGTAGCTGCCACGATCTGTATCTCGGCCGTCATGGAGCGGACCACGATCCGTTCCGTTCGATACCCTTCGGCGAGGACCTATATGATGCTCACCATTGCCCTGGGCGCCGTCATCAAGGGGTCGGTGCTCCTTAAGTTCGGCTCCGAAACGCGCAAGATCGACCCTATCTTCGGCGCCGACGTTCTTCACATTTCCGGTGCTACCCTCACTCCTCAGGTCATTTGTGTTGTGGGTCTGCTGGTGATCGTCACGCTCGGCCTCTCGTGGTTCCTCAACTATACGCTCTTCGGCAAGGCACTCCGGGCGTCTGCCTTCAATAGCACAGGCGCCCGGCTCGTCGGCATCGACGTCAGCAAATTCCGCCTTTTCTGCTTTGGTCTTGCCGGGGGCCTGGGCGCGGTGACAGGCATCATCACCGCCCCTATCACCTTTACCGGATACGAGATAGGTCTCCTTACAGGGCTGAAGGGGCTCGTGGTGGCAATAGTAGGCAACTGGACAATTCCCGGCACGGTGGCGGCGGCCCTTGTCCTCGGGCTCCTCGAAGGGTTCGGCGCAGGCTTCATCTCACCGGGGCTCAAGGACGTCTTTGCCCTTACAGTCATGATTATTGTCCTCATAGTCGGCACGTATCGCCTGCCGCTATGGAAGCGAGGCACATGAAAGGGCACATCCTTCCCGGACTCGTCATGCTTGCCATATTCCTTCTCCCCATTATCGTTCCGAGCCCTTATATAATAGGCGTCATGTGCTTTATCGCGATCTATGGGGCCCTGGCGCTGGGCAAGGCGGTCCTCATGGAGAACAGCGGCATCTTCTCGGTGGCCCACCCTGCGTGGTTCGGCATCGGTGCCTATGTCACGGCCATCGCCACGATCAGGGGCGTTCCCCCGTTGGTTTCGATTGGTGTTGCCGCTCTGTGCGTCGCGTGTCTCGCCTACATCATGGGCGCGCCTCTCCTTCGTCTCAAGGAATACTACCTTGCGAACGCGACGTTTTGTCTCCTGATCATTATGGAGATCGTGATCGGGAATATGGGGTCTCTTACGGGCGGTCATGAAGGCCTGATGGGCATACCCCCCCTCACGATCGGCCCGATAAAGTTTGAAGGGGACCGCGATTTCTATTTCCTCTCATGGGGGCTCTGTATCGGGAGCTTATGGTTCTTCCATAACCTCATGAATACCCGGGCAGGCAGGGCGCTGCGAACGTTCATGTACAGCGAAGTAGCGAGCAAGAGCATGGGCATCAATGTTTCACAGTACAAGTTGAGGATATTCGTGATCACGTCGGTCATGGCGAGCCTCACGGGGAGTATCCTCGCTTTTTGGCTCCGCTTCATCGAGCCGGCGATGTTCGGTATACCTCTCATGATCGAGCTGTTAACCATGGTGATCGTGGGAGGCGGGGGGATACTCTACGGCCCGATACTCGGGGCCTTTACCATCATGTGGCTTCGTGAGGTTATCCAGGCGTACCTGGCAAGGCTGCTTCCCGTCATGACGGCCGAGGTCGATGCCGTCTTTTTCGGCATCATTGTCATCCTCACCCTTATATTTATGCCGGGAGGCATCGCGGGGTGGGTCGAGCAATTGATGCATGCAGGAAGGAGGGTCGGTGAGCGCCTCACCAGACCATAATATTCTCCTTAAAGTCGACAACCTCGGCAAGCGCTTCGGCGGCATTCACGCCCTCGCCGATGTCGCTTTCGAGCTGGAAAAAGGAAGCATCAACTCCCTTATCGGGCCGAACGGGGCCGGAAAAACGACATTCATCAACGTCGTCACCGGTATCCATGCCGCGGATTCGGGGGAAATCGTCTTTCAGGCCGAAAATATTTCCGGACTCCCGGCCCACGTGATCGCATCGAAAGGCATCGGCAGGACCTTCCAGCTCGAGGAACTCTTCGCCGGCCTTTCGGTAATGGAGAATACCCTCGTGGGATGCCACACGCAGAGCTCTTCGGGGATGCTTGCCTGCGGCTTGTCTCTCCCCTGGGCGAGAAAAGAGGAAAAACGCCTCAGGGAGATCGCGATGGAAAGTCTCACCTTCGTGGGCCTGGAAAAGCGGGCCAACGACCCCATCTCAAAGCTCCCCCTCGGCGAAAGAAAACTTGTGGGCGTTGCAAGGGCGCTCTCCATGAACCCGACCCTGCTCATGCTCGACGAGCCTGTAGGCGGGCTTGCGGCGCATGAGGCAAAAAAGCTGGTCGACCTTATCTATATGCTTGTAGGCAAAGGGCTTACGATCTTCATCGTGGAGCATAACATGCCCTTTGTCATGTCCCTTTCCGAGAAGGTCATTGTCCTGGACGAGGGCACGAAGATCGCGGAAGGACCGCCCGAACAGGTACGGGCGAACCAAGAGGTCATCAGGGCCTACCTAGGCGACGAGGTCTGAGATGGATAACGTCTGCAAAATCCCTTCCGCGAGAGATGGGGCTCCCTGCCTCGTCGCGGAAAGCGTTTCCACCTTCTACGGCGAGGCGCAGGCTCTCAAGAACGTCTCCCTGGAGGTCCATCCACATGAGGTAGTCGCGATCCTGGGAAGCAACGGCGCAGGAAAGACGACACTTCTCAAGACCATTACCGGCCTTCTCACCCCCCGTGAGGGGAAAATCCTTTTTGAAGGTGCAGCCATTCAGGGGAAGCCCGCGCACGAGCTCATCAGGCACGGCATCGCGAGTGTGCCTGAAGGAAGGGAGCTCTTCGGTCCCCTCACGGTCATGGACAACCTCCTTCTCGGCACCTATTCTTTTAGCGCCAGGAAACGGAAAGAGGTCCTCGCGGGCAGATTGGAGATGGTTTTCAGCCTCTTCCCTATCCTGAAGGAGCGGCTGAAGCAGCGCGCAGATACACTGTCGGGGGGGCAGCAGCAGATGCTCGCGGTCGGGAGGGCTTTGATGGCGATGCCGACGCTCCTCGCCCTCGACGAGCCGTCCCTCGGTCTTTCTCCACTGCTCATTGGGGAAATGATGCGGGCGCTCAAGGAGATCTGCGCGAACTGGGAGGTGTCGCTCCTTCTTGTCGAGCAGAATGCCCGGGCGGCCCTTAAGATCGCGGATTACGTCTATCTGCTTGAAAGGGGCGCAGTCGTGCTCGAGGGGTCCTGCCAGGATGTAATCGAGAGTCCCACGATCCAGTCCGCGTATCTCGGAGGGTAAAAGGCTCAGAATAGAGAAAGGCACAAAAAAACAGGGGAGAAGGGGGGGAAAATGAAACGTGTGCTTATGATCGGCTCGGTAGTCTGCCTGGCAGCCATATGGTTGTTTCCCGCTCGGGGCTTCGGGCAGCAGAAACCAGCCCCGTATCCGGTCGGAGTCGCCCTTGAGTTGACCGGCATTATCTCGAATATCGGCCAGGCCGAAAAGAAGGGACTCGATATCGCCATCGATGCCATCAACGCCGCAGGGGGTGTGAACGGCCGGCAGCTCAAGCTCTTTGTCTACGACACAGAGACAAACCCGGCAAAGGGCGTGATCATCTCGAAGCGCCTCATTGATGTCGACAAAGTCGTTGCCTCTCTCGGGTATGGCTCCTCGGGTGTCACCATGGCATGTATCCAGACCTATGAGGACGGCAAAGTTGTGATGCTCGGGGGCGGCGCGTCGGAAAAGATCTGGATACCGACAAGAAAATGGATTTTTGCCGTGGTGCCGAGGCAAAAGGAAGCATCCATCCCTCTGCTGCTCGAGAACCTCATCCAGCGGGGCGCAAAGAAGATAGGCTACATCCATATCGATAACGTCTACGGACAAACGGGCCGAGAGGTCTTCGACGCGACCGTGAAGGAGATGAACGTTAAACCCGCGGCGATAGAAAAGTACGCGCCGGGGAGCACGGACGTAGGGCCGCAAATAGTCCACATCAAGGCTGCCGGCGTCGACGGCTTACTCGTGACAGGGCAGATGGCGGACACGGTCATGGTCATCAAGAACGCGAGGGACCAGGGGTTTACGGGTCCCATCGTGAGCGACTACGCCATAGTCGGGCCGGAGTTCATACAACTGGCAGGGAAAAATGCGGAAGGCATAGTGACGACGTCCCTTAAAGCGCTGGTCGCGCCCGATCTTCCTGCCGGCGATCCCCAAAAGAAGGTGGCCATGGAGCTCTATGACAGGTATACGAAATTGTACGGTCCTTTCAGCCTCTACGCGGGTCATACCTGGGACCAGGCTTATCTGTTCGTGACAGCCCTCAAACAGGCAGACCCGAAGCTCGATCCGGCAAAACCGGCCGATCTGGTGAAGATTCGGGAACAGATACGAGAGCATCTGGAGAAGCGCACAAAAGGGTTCGTAGGGCAGAACGGCATCTTCAATCTCGCACCGGACAACCATAACGGCCTTGGCCCGAAATGCTACGTCCTGGTTGTGGTAGACAAAGGGAAATGGCGCCTCTACAAAGGAAAATAGCAACCGGGAAAACAAGGGATAGGGAGGAAAAATGAAACGCCTAGTGGTTACATTGATGATCTTCGCCATTGGATTTGGACTCTTCTCGGGACCCGTCTATGCCCAGAAGGCACCGTACCTCATCGGGTGCGTGGTCGAGCTTACCGGCCGCCAATCGAACCTGGGAATAGCGGCAAAAAGGGGACTGGAAATCGCCATTGAAGCGATTAATGCGGCAGGCGGTGTCAACGGGCGGCAATTGAAAGCGGTCTATTATGATGGGGAGAGCGAGGCCTCGAAAGGGGTAATTCACACCAAGCGGCTCATCGAGGTAGAGAAGGCGACGGTCCTCGCCGGCTACATATCTTCAGGGACCGCCATGGCGTGCATCCAGACCGTGGAAGCGGGAAAAACGCCGATGATAAGCTCGGCCCCCATCGACAAGCTGTGGATACCGACAAAAAAGTGGATCTTCAACGTGGTGCCGCGCCAGAGAGAGGCGTCAATCCCGATGCTGATTGAAAACCTGCAGCAGCGCGGGGCGAAGAAGATCGCTTACCTGTATATCGATACGGCCTATGGTCAAATAGGGAGGGAAACTTTTGACTGGGCGGCAAAAGAGCTCAGGATTACGCCTGCGCTGGTCGAGAAGTATGCGCCCGGCACCACCGAGGTGAGTCCCCAGATTACCCATGTGAAGGTGGCTGGGGCAGATGGGCTTTTAGTCACCGGAAACATCCCCGACACCGCCGTTGTCATCAAGAATGCCCGGGACATGGGATTCACCGGACTGATCGTCAGTGACTACGCTATCGTGAGCCCCGAGTTTATCGAGCTGGCCGGAAAATACGCAGAAGGTATTGTGACGACATCGTTAAAGGCGCTCGTCGCACCCGACCTTCCTGCCGGCGACCCCCAGAAGAAGGTGGCCATGGAACTCTACAACAAGTATACGAAACTGTACGGTCCTTTCAGCCTCTATGCGGGCCACACCTGGGATTCGGCCTACATGATAACCGGTGCGCTGAAAAAAGTAGACCCCGGTCTCGACCCTGCAAAGCCGGCCGATCTGGTAAAGATACGGGAACAGCTCAGGGACAATCTTGAGAAGACCAAGGGCTTCGTGGGACAGAATGGCGTCTTTACCTACACGCCCGATAACCATAACGGTCTTGGCCCCAAGTGCTACGTGCCCGTGGTGGTGGAGAAAGGCAGATGGAGGCTGTACAAGGGTAAGTAGTCCATCAAGGAGACACATATGAACGACAAGCCGGTCAATCTCATGGCCGGTCTCAATGAGGAAGACACATCATGATCGGCGGCGGCGGGTGGATGGCGAGATCCGTCTCTACGCAGGCGCGGACGCCTGCGGAAAGGATGCTGCTGCGGCAATTACTCTGTGCAGACGATGGAGAGGAGCATAGCTATGGCTGAGACACCGCAAGAACTATACCGGGAACGGGAAAAAAGGGTCTTGGATGCGATCGCGCTCAGGAAGCCGGACAGGGTGCCAATTCTTGTGCTCTTCGGCTTCTTCCCTGCCAAATATGTGGGTATGACCATCAAAGAGGCCATGTACGATCCGGACAAGCTCTTTGACGCCCAGATGAAGACGCTCCTCGAATTCAAGCCGGATATGGATCAAGCGCCGTTCGCCATCCGTTTCCTGGGCCCCATTCTCGAAGCCCTCGATTTCACGCAGCTCAAATGGCCCGGCCACGGTCTGACAGGCGACCACACCTACCAGTTCGTCGAAGGGGAATACATGATGCCGGAGGAATACGATCATTTCCTCCTCGATCCGTCCGATTTCATGGTCCGCAAATACTGGCCCCGCGTGTGCGGCAACCTGAAAGGCCTGGAGAAGCTCGCGCCTCTGCACAGCATAATCACTTACTACATGGGCTTCAACCTCGGCATTGCCCCCTTCAGTCTGTCCGAGGTAGCTCACGCGCTCCAGGCCTTACAGAAGGCAGGAGGGGAGGCAGCGCGTGTCGCGCTCTATTCCCGCCGCTTCGCCGAGAAGGCGAGAGAAGAAGGCTTCCCGATGCAGACCGGCGCCTTCACCCAGGCGCCCTTCGATACACTGGGAGATTTTTTCAGGGGCACGAAGGGTCTCATGCTCGATATGTACCGGAGGCCGGAGATGGTTATCAGGGCCTGCGAAAAGCTCCTTCCCATGATGCTCGAGACCGCCGTCAACGCCACGAAGATGTCCGGAAACCCCCGGGTCTTTATCCCGATCCATAAGGGGCTTGACGGCTTCATGTCCCTGGAGCAGTTCACGCGCTTTTTCTGGCCCACCCTGCGCGAGCTCATGCTGGCACTGATCGGGGAAGGCTGTACCCCCTGCCCTTTATGGGAAGGCGACTGTACTTCCCGGTTGCCGATCATAAAGGACATCCCCGAAGGCAAGGCGTGCTATGCCTTCGAGGCGACGGACATGATAACGGCCAAACAGATGCTGGGCGACAGGATATGCATACGCGGCAACGTCCCCCTGTCCCTGCTGGCGACCGGCACCCCTGACGGCGTGCGGGCTTACTGCAAAAAGTTACTATCCGGCTGCGCGACGGGCGGTGGGTTCATTATGGATTCATCGACAGGATTGGATGACGCGAAACCGGAGAATGTGCGGGCCATGTTCGATTATACGCGCGAATACGGTATGTACTAGAGGCAACGGCGCTGAGTGGGGAGCGATAAGGCGAGGGACGTCGTCCATCTTCCATCGCCATTCAGACTTTCAGGATCTTGTACTCCCTCGCGCCCAGGCCCATCTTTGCTGCGTGGTCGAGCTGCACGTTCCAGTCCACGCCCGGATAGAGGGCGCGGAACTTGTCCTGTCCGCCTCCGCGCTTGTGCCTGACGGCCGTGCCCGTGAGCGATTCGCGCGCGTTGACAAGGTCGACGGAGGCTGCGTCGATCGCTACAGGGTCAAGAGACGCGAGGATCCCGATATCCGGAACGAAGGGCGCATCGTTATTCGGATAGCAGTCGCAGGCGGGGCTTATCTGCATGAGGAAGTTGAGGAAGACCGACTTCTCCTCCTTCCCTTTCAGGACCCCGGCCGCGTGCTCCACCAT
>Ga0326727_10013156_pt1 | contig 18526 bp, 18 predicted proteins | sample MB2enrmetagenome_FD_207643 | JGI IMG/M metagenome (GOLD analysis project Ga0326727, IMG submission 207643) | Lab enriched peat soil microbial communities from McLean, Ithaca, NY, United States - MB29MY | ecosystem: Environmental > Terrestrial > Soil > Wetlands > Peat | place: USA: New York...
GCCAGCCGGCCATATCGCACCAGCCCGACTTCAGCCATAAAACAGAGCAGAGGCGCCAGAACACCTTCAGCTTAACCCCATTCTGACCTGCTGAATCAAAGGCGTACCGAGGATGTCAACAGAGCCAACAGCTTGCTAAGGGATACGTCTTGCGCGGGCAAGGTCACAATGACGCAGGAACTCCACGCATTTTTCGAATTCTTGGCAGTAGAGCTGTCGGAGAAAACCGCGTCGATGTTGAACTCAGATTCACAACCAAGCAGACCTTCAGCCCCGACCTTGGCCTTCCCCCTTCGTATGACCACTATGAAGGTGTTGTAACCGCGATTCTGGAGAATAACCGGTGGGTCATCGATGATTACGTAGCGATGTACGAGAACGACGAACTGCAACGTCTATCCGCTGGATATTCGGAGTGCAAAGGTGGTCAGTGGGTGGGTGAAACACCTTACTGAAAGGCCGTTCGCGACTCTTGGCGGGCGTACTGGGTGTATCACCGACCAACCGGAGAAGATGCCATAGTGCAAGATCATTTCCTACCTGGCGGCAATTCGGTCCCAAATACCGTTGGCAATTCGTGTTTCAATTCTCTGGGACCCAATCAAGGGCGCCTAGGCCGTTCGTTGATTTCGTGGTTGCCCTCCCTGTCGCCACGTCCAGCATAATGACCCTGAAATGTTCGCGATCTTCCGCTTCATTCAGCAGTGGCCTTCCGAGTCCAGGCATCCCGGCACATCTGCTATTCCCTTCTCGGGCTTCTCTACTCGGTGGAGTACCGGATCTCCAGCGTGCGAATCCGATAGCACGAGTAAGTCAGAACAATCGCGATCAGCGCCAGCAACCCCGCGGTGGCGGCCCAGCCGGATACCGGTTCGGTCTCAACTGTCAGCAGCGCGAAAATGCCGTCGGAACTCACTGATACCGGCATCAGGTGCCGTAGATACGAAGCCACACTGATCTTCTGCAATAACGACGGGAGCACCGGGTTGATTGTCTCCCAGCCCAGCACCAGCATCGCAGCCGGCGCAGGGTTCCTGAACATCATGCTCAACATCAGAAACATAGCTCCATATCCAAGGCAGGCGAGCACCACGATGAGCAGGTACGCCACCAACTGTCCCATGCCGGGCCCGTTGAAGATGTAATCGCCGCCGGCCGTACCGAAGCCGGCGTACATCAGCGCGAAATCGGCGGCGATCGCGCTTCCGAACAGGAATACGGCGCTGATGGATCCAGCCGCAAATTTCGCTAGAAGCAGGACCTCGCGCCGCACCGGGGAGAGCAGATAATAGTGCAGGTTGCGCTCAATCATCTCTCCACGAATCAGTCGCGAGAAGATTCCCAAGCACCCAAAGAAGACCCCGAGCCGGATGTAATAGAGCTGGACAATGCCAGCCAAAATGTTCGTGTCCTCGCCGATCGCGAAGGACGGATGCCTGCCGACCAGCATGTGGATGGAGATGATGACGGTCGGGATGAAAGCAAGGCAGTAAATCCAGGCCGCCTTCCATGAGAAGAGATTCCGTCTCAATTCAATGCGTGTCAGGCGCTGTGCCTGCATCCGCCATAGGCTCCAAGGCTGTTGGGCAAGATTCCTCGCTCGATCGGCTAGTTGTGTTTGCGTCATGATGGGCTCCCATCCGTGCCGATCAGGTACTGATAGATCGCGCTGGCATTGTCGTCCGCCGGAGCAACTGCATCAATCTTCACCAGCCCATCCGCAGCTATTCCGTTGAGCATGGAATAAAACTGGTCGATGTCCGCGGTGCGCAGGAACACGCCCTTGCCATCCGCGTGCAACCTGGCTTCAACGCAGTGATTAATGGCGAACATCTTGGATGCAAGCAACTCGGGGTGGTCGCAGCGAATCAGCACCTGCATCGGCTTCTCGTGCACTTCCTGCCTGACCTGGTGGATATTCCCCTCCGCGATCAGGTACCCGCCGGTTATCAGGATCACTCGATCGGATATCCGGTCGACCTCGTCGAGAATATGGCTCGAGATCAATACATGCATTCCCTGGCGGCCCAGCTCCTGGAAGAGCGCGATCGATTCAGCCCGCGCCATCGGATCCAATCCGTTGAGCGGCTCGTCGAGGACCAGCACCCGTGGGTGATGGGCAATCGCCTGGGCCAGCCGGATCTTCTGGCGCATGCCCTTGCTGTAGCCGGCGATTTTTCGCCCTGCCGCATCGCCAAGCTGCGCGCGCTCAATCGCCTGTGCGGCGAGGTCGACGGCCAAGTCCATTTCCAGTCCGTGGAGCATCAGGCCATCTAATACAAACTGCCATCCCGTCAGCCCGCGCGGGAAAGTGTCGAACTGCGTGCAGTACCCGAGGATGCTGAACAACTCCGTCTGGTCGCCCGGCGAGAGTCCAAGAACCGAGATGTGTCCGTTCGAAGGCTGAACCAATCCGGTCATGAGATTCATGATCGTGGTCTTCCCCGATCCGTTGGGCCCGACCAGCGTGGTAATGCCAGGCGGAATCGAAAGCGAGATCCGGTTCACCCCCAGAACCTCGCCATAGAACTTCGATACGTCCTCGAAGATGATTCTGTCGTTCATCCGCGGACCACCTCGCACGCCCTGATGCGTTTGTTCAGCATGGCCACACAGACAAAGCAGGCTAGCGACAGCATCATCGCAATAGCCAGCGTTGGCACTGACAACCTCTCGTTGATTGGCGCCGGGGCGCCGAGCAGCCTCTGCCACAGGTTCGACATCATGACAGGAACGTTCAAGAGCAGTCCCCACTTGCTGCGCAGCACCGCGCTTACGATAGCTCCCACACCCGCCGGCACAAAAACCGCCGCAAAGATGACGCCGGTAGCCACCACCCGCCATTTAACCCACGAAGACAACGCGAGTCCGACCACCGCGAGAAAAGCAATCCAGATTACCGACCCCGCCAGCAGGCCCAGGGCAATTTGCAGATTGCTCGTCGCCCACGGTTGAGGAGAAGAGTAGCCCTGGTAGACAAAGAGCAGCAGACAGGGGATCCATGTGATCAAAGACAGCGATCCAAACAGCGCAATGAACTTGCCGAACACATAACCGAAGCGCGAAATGGGATGGCTGAGCAGGATCGGCAGCGCATTGTCTGCAAGGTCGAGGGTGATCAACCGGGGTGCGATCCACGAAGCCATGACCAGCGCGAGCCACGCTTGAGTCTGAAGGACCTTCAGGAAGAATTTCGCGTCGATGGCAAGCATCTCCTGACCGCGGCCTCCGACGAGAGCCCGCGCGATCGGGTTATCGGCAAGGTAAATCACCACCAAAGACACGATGCAGGGGAGCAGGCAGAAGATGAAAAGCCCCACCGTGATCTTCGACGACCAGGCTTCTTCAAAGGCATAGCGGGCCAGCACCAGCACGCGAGCCCATACCGGCGTCACTGTGCCGGTATAGGCCGAATAGTTGCGCTTATAGACTGCCATTTGCGGTCCTTCCCTGGTCGTTGTCCATCGCGCGCAGGAAGATGTCTTCAAGGGAATCGCGGCGCTGGTTCATGCGCCGGATCTGTACGCCCTGTTCCGAGGCAATGACATAGAGATCGCGCGCTTCAATATTGTCCGGAATCACCAGCTTGATGCGTCCGCCCGGGAAGGTTGCGCACTCGCAGCCCAGCCCGCGGATGCTCACGGAGAATCGCTCGGTGGCGCCCACTGTCTCGAGTTCCATGAAGCTGCGATTCGACCGCCGTTCTTCTTCGATGTTGCACAGCGAGGCAATGCGCCCGCCCTTCAGGATCAGGACTTCATCGCAAGTTTCATCAATGTCGCGCAGCAGGTGCGACGAGATCAGCAGCCGGATGCTGCCCTCTTTGCGAATATCCTTGATGAGCTGAATCATGCGCTGGCGGGCGACGGGGTCGAGGCCGTTGGTGGGCTCATCCAGGATCAGCAGCTTCGGACCGTGCGCCAGCGCCTGTGCCAGCTTCACCAGCTGCTTCATGCCCAGCGAATAGGTGTTCACCTTGCGGTAGCGCACCTCGCCCAGTCCCACGTAGAACAGAGCCTCGTGGGCCCGTTCCAGCGCGACCCCCGATGGCAGTCCGGCCAGTTCGGCCATGTAACGGACAAAGCGAACACCGCTCATGTTCCCGATGAACGAATCGTTCTCGGGCATGAAGCCGATGCCGCCGCGAATCTGCGCCCGGTCTTTTTGCGTGTCGAGGCCAAAGACGCGTGCCTTGCCTTTTGAAGGGAGATGAAATCCGAGTAGCGTATTGATCAGCGTGGACTTCCCCGCGCCATTGGGGCCGAGCAGGCCAATAGCCTGCCCGTTCAGCTCTCCGGTGAGGTTGTCCAGCACCGTCCGGTTTGCGAGCCGTAACTCTACCCCATCTAGATCGATGACGCCCATGTCACTGTACTACGCCTGCGTTGGCGTGTTTGTTCCCGGAGTGAATCAATGTTTCCAGAGTCAGAAAATCGAAGCCAAAAAGACGGCTGTCACTGGCGGCTTCGATGCGGCTTTCTTCTCCTCGCGCACAGATCACGGTCGGCCTTGCATCCGCCGCCAGCTCGCTGACGGCATCCGCCGTCTCTCCGCTGAGTTGAGCGAGCAACGGTGTCAGCACCGGGGTCAGATTCTGGTATGCAACCGCGGAGTAATTCTCGTTCGCATCCTTGGGCAGCAATGCCTTGAAGGCCGCCGAATTTGCCAGCGAATTCCCTGTCGAATATGCCTGCATTGCCTGAATCAGCAAGGCACGGCTCGGCGCCACAATCATATACCCATCCGCATAGGTGTATTGCGCCACGATGTTGCCTGTTACCGTGTCCTGTACCGAATAGTAACGCTGGCCATCGGCGTCACTCGGTTCAATGGTGATGGAATGCGGCGCGTTGGCGGGGGCTTGCTGGCGGATCGCCGCAGTCATGCGCTCCAGGGCCTGTTCCAGGCCATTGGAGTCGTTGACCTCAATCACGGCCTTCCACGAGGGCGTCGGCAGCACCGGCCCATCGAGAGATAGCAGGAAGTCTCCACCCAGGTTGGCAGCAATGTCATCGCGGAAGTTGATCTGCAGTTTCTTCTCAGCCTCTGTGAGCCCGTTTGTTTGCGAGCCGTTTGCAGCCGCGATGGCGATCAGATCGTCGGCAATGGCCTTGGGGTCTTTTGATAGCCCCGCAACGGCAATCGCCGCATTGGGAGTAACAAAGTTGAGTGATCCGATGGGCGCCGGCGCAGCCAACCACGAGACAACCCCTTGCCGCACGCCTGAGAATTGCAGGTCAACACGATTCTCGGGTTGCCCGTTCACTTCGCGATGTTCGGCGATCAGGTAGCTCACGTTCTCGATGCCGCTCATTGCCATCGCTTTGCTGGCTTGTTTCGAGGCATGCATCTTTGCGGCTTGATTAGCATTCATCTGTTGGATATCCGCCGCCAGAATGATTCCCGCGCCGCGCCCATAGGCGGCCGAAATCTGCTGGCCAAACCCGCTTGCCGCAAAACCGCTGCTGCCGGCATTCAACTGCGCGTTGATCAGCGCCAGGGTCGCCGTGCTGTTGGAGAAGATCGCCTCGTGGTCCCGCACCACCGCATAGATATTGCGATTGCCTGACAGCGATCCGCTGCCGGCGCTCAGCGAACTCTGATCGAGCACGGTAATTCCCGGCTTCGAGTTCGATGCGGGGAACTGCTGCCTCAACAGATCGTCAAGTCCACTCTGCTTCACATCCGCAACGATCGCGAATCCTGAATCGTTCGCCTGCCTAGCCCCCACGATGACGATTTCGTCGCCGAGATATGTGCTCGTCTGGTGGACCTTCTCCACCATCGCATCCAGGTCGGCCGTGTTGTTCGCGTGTCCGCTATTCCACCACTCGTCGAGCGCCGGGCTCTTCTTCAACTGGTCGTGGAATGCCTGGTTCGCATCGCTCAGAAAATCGCCCAGGTTGGGGACGCTGATATACAGCGTGGTGTTAGCAGGAACCCGGTCGAGCAGATCGCTGCTATAGCGCGGCTGCGGAAATGGAATCTGCTCGATCTGTTCTTGCAGTGCTGCGAACTGGGCCAGGAGGACGAGGTATTTATCGCGGTCGTGGCTCCAGGCAATCTGCTCTTGCACTGGCTCGGGGCTCAGGTTGTCATTGGTTGTGAACTGGTTCCCCGCCGTTGTCAGCGTGTCCATGCCCGCGTGCAACACGTGCACCGAGCCTTCAAGAACTGCGACGCGCGAGCCCTTCAGTCCGGAGTTCACGGAGAACACGGTCCCTGTCACCGCGATCCGGCAATCGGGAGTCTTCACGTACAAATGGCCCGAGGTGCGCTTGGCGGCCTGCACAATCACCGCCCCATTCTCAAGCGCGACCGTCATGTTGTGCCCCCTCGCGCCCACGGCCACCACACTCCGCTCATTCACCTCAACCGTCGATCCATCCGTGAGCCGCAGGACCGCATGTCCCCCTCCGCTGGTTCTCAGCGTGTCGCCTTCGCCTAACATCTCCCCGGCCAAAAGCTGGCGATCGCCCTTGTCGGAGATTCGATAGGCTGTCCCATCAATCGATTGCACCTCGGCGCGTACTCCGGGCGGCACCTGCCAATAGGCCTTGTAGACAAACAGAGATGCGACCAGGAGTGCCGCGGCGGAAGCCAGCGCCCACGCGGCGGTCTGCGGATGCCACGAAGTTACGCGACGCGGCTTGGGGGCGGTCCAATCCAAAACCGCACCGGACCCGCCCTTGAATTGGCGCCGGCAGCCACTGCAATCGCGCAGGTGGGCCTCGATCAGAAGCGAGCGCGCAGGCGACAATGTGCCTGCCCGGTGCGCTCCGAACAGATGCTGCACGTCATCGCAGCTCGTGATGGCGTCGACCGTTGATTCGTTCACGAGGTCGATCCCGAGCTTGTCGGCCACACGCCGGGCAGAAGCTGCCACCTGCTCAGCTCCCGGCTCATCGGCCTGAAGCGCCTGGACCGCAGTTCTCAAAAGCATCTCGTCTCTGTTCATCGTATTCTCCGATCGAATTCCGAAAGTCGTTTCTTCAATCTCGACCGCGCATTAAACAGCGTTACAGCCACAACTGCCTGCGAGGTGCCCATCAACGCCGCGATCTCCCGATTCCCATGCTCTTCCACGTACCGCAGGACGAACATCTCGGCCGCCCGTTGCGGCAATTCACCGATTGCAATCCGAAGAAGCGCACCAAGCTCCCTGCTTGACGCCTCTGCCTCCGGCGAACTGCCCAACCCAACCGCCGCAAAATGCGCGGCGTTTTCCAGCGGCTCATTCCGGGAGGCCTTGCGCTGCCGCAGCAGGTCGAGCGCTCCATTGATGGCCGCTCTGTATAGGTAGCTGCCGGCATTCGTCACCGGCCTGTCCGCGCTTGCCAGCCGGAGAAACACGGCCTGCGCCACGTCTTCCGCATCGGCCATGCTGCCGGTGATGCGATAAGCTGCCGTGAGCACCCGCCGATGGTGCTCCGCGAATAACTGGGACAGCCCGGCTGACGGCAATGTTGCGGTGCATGCGGCCACTGGAACACCTTCTGAACTGTTCATAGAGATGACGCTTCAACGGAACGATTATTAATCCACATGGAGATGGTTACGTGATGAATCATCCAGACGTTCCGTGCAGGGGGCACTTGTGAGAGGAAGACGAGCCACTCCGTCCTCGTCATCGATGGGAGTGACGTGATGAGGCCGATGCGTCCATGCTCTGGGCATCACCCACTGGCCTGTAGCAGCTCGCCCGGAAGTAGTCATTTCCAAATTCGGCATCGCGTTCTCTGCCTGCAGAATTGCCGCTCACAATAGGTGCTTCACCGATGCAACGAGCGGTGGCGTTTGTCAGCATCGCCATAGGAAGGACTCTTCAGGTAGAAGTCCGGGCCCTGGTTGTATGGTCGGCAAACCTGCACTGATGTGATCTAGCTCACGCTCCCCATTCGCTGGCGCACCAAATTGCCAAGTTCAGGAAAGGAGTCGAAAAGCCTACTTGCCAGTATTAAAGATCCCTAGAAATCGGGTGGATGATCAGGTCAGATGGTTAATACTGTGACACGGATGGAAGGAGGCCTTCGCACGAGAGTGTGCCGGATAGTCTACCTGGTCCCTGGCCCTGGATCGGGCCCACACCTACTCATAGGTGACCTGCCTGGGATTCAAGGCATCGGACTGCTTGCAAGTCATGGAAGCTCCTTTCGGCTCCAGTAACTCTTCCGCGATCCAGCAATTTCGGTTCGAACCAAAGAGGTCGCCATCTGTGTAGCACTCGGCCCTGCAACCTCCGCGGCAGCGCGCGAACCAGGCGCAGGCCGTGCAATGACCGTGGAGCTCGCCCAGTCGAATGGAACGGAAGAAGTTCAGGCATCGCGAGTGGCGCCATATTTCTCCGAAGGGGTGGAAGCGGATGTCGACGCCATTCAACCCTGGGAGATAGGTGCATGGCACGACGATCCCCGAGGGCGTGATGGCGCAGACCGAGGAGCCGGCGCCGCAAGCACCGGGGGCCTCAGGATCACAGGTGAGCTCAGGCGGGTCGTCGAGAGTGAAACTCAATCCGCCCGCATCGATATTCCGGCTCACGAGATACTCCATCAGAAACTTGAATTCGGAGGGAGAGAGCATAATCTGGTCTGCATTCAGTCCCCCGCGGCCTATGGCCGCCATCGATTGAAATCTGAATGGGACTCCAATGGCGGTCAGCAAATCGATGATGTTGGGTACGTCATGAAAGTTCAGCCTGGTAACGGTGGTATTGGTTTTGACCTGGACACCTTCTGTTTGGAGTTGCTTCAGCGCGGCCAGAGCGCACTCGAAGCTGCCCTCAACTCCGCGCATCCGGTCGTGAATTGCAGGTGTGGAACCATCAATGCTGATCTGGATGAAGAGATTGGGATGGCGGAGTTGGCCGAAGAATTCGCGCCGAAAAAGAGTGCCGTTCGTGGCGGCGGAGACATAAGGGAATTCTAGCTCGGCAGCGTAGGCCAGGAGTTTTGGAAAACCGGGCCGGGCAAAGGGTTCGCCGCCGGTGAAAACGAGATTGGACACGCCGAAGCTCTGCATCTCGACGAGCGTTTTCCGCGCGGCTTCATCTGACACCTCATCGTGTGTGGTGAGCCCCTCAGGGTTGTAGCAGTGGAGACAGCGAAGATTGCATCGGGCGGTAATATCCCAGAAGACAGTCCTGGGCGGTAAAGGCAAAGACTCCTCGATGGCGCGTTTCCTGAAGGATACGATGCCCCGGCTGTTCATTTCGCCGAGGAAGCGGCGAACGGAATCTACAGAATCGATGGAAACGGGAGGCCAGAGAGCCGGAATGCGGCTCTCTATCTCCTCAATGGTGCGTTCCCCGTCACACAGTTCGAGAATCCGGATTCCTCGATAATCCAGCCCTATCTCACTGTCGCATACAGGACTGAACGCAACGAAACTTTCATCCGGCAACCGGCGAATCTTCGCCAAACAGAACGGAATCATGGCGGAGGAGTCCCATGTGCGGCCAGGGTGTTGTACTACATTGGAGTTTTGCCGGTGCATCCGCCATGGTCCGGTTTGGCTTTGCATGGAACGTCGGCAGCATGAGGACAGGATGGGGGATTGTCTGCATTGTTGGAGCACGGAGGCGGTGGCAGTCGCATGTAGATGGTGTCTGCGGTGACTGTCTCGTGACCAATTACAGTCACGCTCACTTGGCCTGAGAACTGACCCAAAGTAGCGCTGTAATAGGTTGCGGTGATCGTCGCGGGTCCGGAAGGGATGTTGTTCAGGGTATAAATCGATGGCCCTGTCGCTGCCGTTGTCGTCGAAACCGAACCGCAAGTGACAGTTGCTCCGGTCACGTCGGAATCGCCGGAGGAAGTCACGGCCAGCACCCTTCCAGTCACTGTCCCAGGAACTCCGAGCTTCATCAGGACGACGTTTTCAGTAGTTTTGGCCCCGGAGTTAACGGTAATTCCATTGATCGATTGCTGCTGGTAACCGGCTTCCCCGACGGTGAGGTTCACACCTCCTGCGGTAATGCTCAGGCTGTATACTCCGTTGGCATCCGTTTTGGCCGGAACTGTGGTGGGGTAGTAGCCGCCAGTAGCCGTCACCTGAGCGCCACTGACGGCATTTCCTTGGTCGTCTGTGACTTTCCCGGTGATGATGCCCGGAGCGATACAAGTCATCTGAAGATCCTCCGTAGCTCCGCTAGCTGTCATGGTCACATCAGCCGATACAGAGGGAAACACATAATTGTTAGCGCTCACGGTGACAACTAAAGACCAGTTAGTTTGCTGGCCCGGGATATAGGCGTGGTAAAACCCGTTGCCGTCTGTGGTGGCCGTGGCAATGGGGACCCCAGGCTGGTAGAAGTTGCTGATGCTGACCTTGGCGCCGGCAATCGCAGCTCTGGTAACCGCGTCGGTCACATGACCCCGCAGCACAGGCTCGTTGATCTTCGTCGTGATGTTGCGGGTGAATGTACCCCATCCGGTAATCAGATTGCCTACCGATGTAGGATCACCCGACACGTCAATCGAATAGGTGCCGGGACTGGCCAAAGAGAGAGTGTAGTTTCCGTTTGAATCGGTAGTCGCCGTGGCAAAAGGCGCCACGTCGGGGGCGGTGCTTATCTCCACCAACGCTCCTACTACCGGCTGGTCGAATTGATAATCGGTGACCATGCCGCTTACCACGCATCGCGCTCCGGAACGGACCAAGGGCCCAGTGCCGTCTGTTCCATATACTTCCAGCTGCTTCTGTGCCGTATCGACCACGACGATCGGGTAGGCGGGAGTCGCTGGAGGAAACCCATTCGGTCCAGCATGCTGCAGATTCACGCAGCTCACGAGCGGAATGTTGTTGCTCGTCTCCCAATCCGTAGGCGCCGGGGGAAGGGTATTGTTTCGCCCTAGTGTTCCGTCCATCCAAAAGATGCCATCGGGCGTTGCGTGACCGCAAAGCAGGGCGTCCATTTTGCAACCGTTGTTACCTATGTTCAAGAAAGGGCCGGCATCGTCCAATTGACTGCTTGAATCGGTGGGAAATGGCCGGTGATGCATGCACACCGCAACCGTTGCTCCGGCGGCTCTGGCGCTCTGCAACGAGTTCAGAAGCGACGTCAGCTTGGTTAATTGGTCGTTGCCCAATCTGCCTTGGGATAGTTGATCTCCCGACTTTATCGAGACATAGTTAGCAGGTAGACCGGTGGTATCGACGGCTAAGCACGTGGCGATGTGGGTTGGATCGAGCGGCATATCCCACAAATGACTGCCCGTGAGGATCACATTGCAGGCGGCTCCATAACTTTGCGCGTCCATTTCGTCTTTCATCGAGTCCAGCAAGATCAACTTGTCATTGCCGATCGAGATGCACCAAGGGTAACTCTCGTTGGGTGCGGTGCCGGGCAGTTGATGAAACGCGGTCCGATAGTCCTTCGATGCCATGCCCAGCAGCCCCCAATGCGTGTAATCGTGATTGCCTGGGACCGAATATACGGTGTAACCGGCGTTTTGGAGCTGCTGGATAAAGGTCCTGGCACGCGCATAGGCGTTTGCATCGTCGCCACTATCGACCAGGTCTCCGGTGATTACGACAAGATTGGAATTGAGTTTCGCCTTGTTGGCACTGTTGGACAAGAAGCTTATCAGCGTCGCGCTTCTGTTCTTGCTGTCGGCCTGCCATGGTTTTACTGCGGTCGCGGGATCGGCGAGGATCGTCGCCAGATTCTCCCATGTTGATACGTCCGACCAGTTTCCGCTGAATGCGCTTCCGGGAATATCCGATAGGTTGTCGACCTCCGTGTCGTTATCCCCGCCAGTGAAGTGAAGATCTGAAATGTGAATGATTCTCATGGGCGTATCTCCTTGCTTGGATGTAGTTGAAGAAAGGCCAGCCTGATGAGGCCAGTTCAGGACCACCCGCAATGAGGATTCGTGCCGATGTCAGGCTTGAGGCAAAGCAGTTCTCGCGAAAAATGCTCACTACACAGCCGCGCCTTTGCGGTACGAATTCCGGTCATGAAATGATCGCACCAAAACTAACAGAAGGCTCGACCGAAGTCAACTCTCTAATTCTGACTCATTTCGAATTCGCGATGATCGGTCCCGATTGAATTGCGACGGTCCCTTTGGAGAATAGTCGGCGCGTGGCACCGATCCCGGCGACGGTTCTAAACCACTCTGAGGGTGCCCCTGGTGCCTTGTTCTTGGGCACCGTGGAAACACGCATCTGTCAGAATCCATGACACTTGCCGACTTGCCGGTATCGACCCGGCGACCCGCCGTCCCGGCTCTTACGAAAAGGGGCCGATTGGATTGGACCTGCGCAAACTGCCTTTTTGGCGACTACGGATTCACCAGCGGAACCCGCACGAGGATCGCATTGTCCACGCGCACAATCAGGCGGGAGAATTTCTCCTTGCCCACGCTGTGCATGGCCTGGTAGTGCGGGTTGAGCGGCTCCACGTCAACGCGCAGCGGGGCCTTGGGGTCATTGGGCACATCGAAGCTCACGCAGATATCGGGCTGCCCATCGCCATCGATGTCTACCATGTCGGATACGTGCCGCGGCAATGCGCTGACTGGAGTCCACTCCAGTTCGACGAATGGCTTTTCGCTCTGCAAAAAGTGCGGATGGACAGGGCGGTGAACGTCGATGGAGTAAGCGCCCATCTGAATGGTGCGCGCCTTCGGTCCGCCGGAGTACACTTCGTCCACGTGCAGCGGGAGCGCGGCTACGCCATTCGCAAAGTATCCCATCAGCACAAAAGGCGTCAGCACTGCAGCAAAGATCGTCGCGCCCGCCGCCGTGTAGCCGAGAATTGGACGGAGTTTCATAAGCGCCTCCTAAGCGATAAAGTGCAGAATGGTGGCAACGCCCCCGTAGATGATGGTGCCGCCGAACATGATGGCCATGGCCCAGGCGGCATACAGAAACATGAGCCGCGCACGTTCCGGTTTCCATGCGATCTCGGTTCCCTTGATATGCCAGACGACAGCTTGCCGCGGACACGCATCCACGCACGCGCCGCACTTCATGCAGGACATCAGCGTTTCGCCGCGGGCGATGGATTCCCTGGTCAGGGACATGTTCGGGCACGCATTCTGGCAGAGCACGCAAGGTTTGCAGCGCTCCTTATCGATCTTCACCTCGAAGGCGCTGATCTTGTTGAAGATGGATTGGAATGCGCCGAAGGGGCAGAAGAATGAGCACTGCGTTCTCTTCTTTGTCAGGAACGGCAACACGATGACCAGTCCGGCAAAGAGCAGGACAAAGATTGCGTTCTGAAACAGGCCAATCAAATTGCGGGCGGCAATGTACTCCGAGACGGCCTTGAAGGGGCAGAGCCACATGCAGTAAGCCGGCTCGAAGAGGGCCAGCGAGAGCAGCACCATGGCCAGCAGAACGGCCCATGGGCCATGGCGCCAGCGCGGGTCGATCTTGCGAATCTTCGCCCGCGCGGGAATCGCGGCCACGCCCTCTTCGATTCCCCCGAAGAAACAGGCGTAGCTGCACCAGCCTTTGCCGAGGACCAGCGTCATGGCCAGCCAGATGCCCACCATGGCCGCCATGCCGGCGCCTGAGGCGCCGCCGCCTGGCCCGATCGAGCCGGGAAAGACCAGCTTCCTGGTGAGCGCCGCCGGCAGGATGAGGAGCGGAATGGGCATGAAGCAGAATGGCGTCCGGCCGGCAATCATCTCCTCCACCGGAATGCCCATGGTGCCGCGCACGGAGACGATGTTGTAGATAAAGCCCACCGGAAAGAGAACTCCCACGCTCACGAAGAACAAGCGCCGCCATCGATAGGTGTTCCCGGTCCGCATCATCATGAAGAACAGCGCGGTCATAAACAGCGCGGTCAGCGCGGCGGCGATCCGCGACTTGGGGTCCGTATCCATGCCGGGGCGAAAGAGCATGAGCAGCGCCCAGACGGCGATCGGCAAAGTCAGCAGAAGAGACCAGCCGATGCCGCGCGGCTCCGGGCGGGCGAGGCGCGGCGATTGAGCGTTAGTAGCCATAGACTTTTCTCCCTATCAGCATGGCGATTCCCAAAGAGGCGTAGTAAAGAGCAATGAGCGCCATCGCCATCCGCGCGACGGTAATCACCGCTTCGTTGCGCGCGATGCAGCCAAAACTGATAAACGGCATAAACCAGACGGAAGTTCCAATAAAAAAGAAAAAGAAGAAGAGCAGGGCCTGAGCCACGCTGCCCAGCTCGGCCGCCCTCACGCCGGCAGCCACAAAAGGAGGGCAGAGGCTCAGACCGGTCAGCAGACCCAGCGCCGCCGGCCCGGCCGCCCGGCGATTCTTCGTTCCTTCAATGTTCACCAGCTTCTCGCCCGCGCACGAGTGGCCGCAGAGGCTTCTGGCGGACCACGCATACCAGATCAGCACGCCGGCGAGCAGCACATTGACCGCGCCCATCACGAGCACGCGCGGCGTCGGCGGCAGCGAAACCAGCGCGCCGAGTTCCCATGCGGCAGCAGCAAACAGCATATAGCCCAGCAGGCGCGCTGCCAGAAAGACAGAAAGATAGCGGGCATTGGGCCTCAACCCTGCGCGCTCAGTAAGCAAAGAGGGAACTAGAACGGGTCCGCAAGCCGCTATGCAGGCAGGTCCGGACGCCAACCCAAGAGCCAAAGCCTCCCCCAACACCACAGATGCCGCCATGGATAGATACTCGCCGACAGAAGTGCCCCAGTCTGTGACAGGTGGCACGACGTCAGAATCTGGGTTGCGCTGTCCGCAACGCAACGATGAATTGCGATTGGTCAGCAATCCGCATCATAGGAGTCTTCAATCTTCTTTCGGCCGCCCCTCCGAGGGCTGCCGAGTAGCGGGCAGAGTATCTGCGCCCAGACTTCCGGGCGCATCTGCGTCGCTGGATAGGTACTCATAAACGATAGATCCCTATCGGGACTGCCCCGGCGCGACACAGGGGTGACCTGCCCCGAGCTTCTTGCCGGGGCAGTTTCGATAGGGCCGTTTGAAGTGAGTCGCTGGCGTCTGCGACGGACGCAGTGATCCCCATATGGGAATTCAATGGTCGTCAGTTGGCCCATTTGGAGTTTGCAAGGGCGGTGGGCGACGGTCTGGGCGCCGCGGTCTCCGGCTGCTTGACCAAATGCGCGTGCGTTCTGAAGCTTCAGAGGGATGTTGTGAGGGGAGTTTTGAGCGTTCGCACACTTCAGCGTTGCGTGCTGGCGCACGAAGTCGAGAGAGACGGATAGCAGCCGGGCGAGCGTTGAGGCCCTCAGGAACTGTCATCGGCGCACCTCCTTGGCTCGGAAGGGGTCAGGCTTGGATGGAAATACAACTGGCTGCGGGTCAGCCGTTCGACGACCATCATGATGCCCGAACAGGCAGGGCAGCGCAGGCTGGTTAGCTCGGGCGGGTCAACGCATGCTGCCGTACCCAGCAGGCCCGGCATCGTTCGAGCGCAGTACTCCGTCTGCGGTTGGCGAAGAGGCCGAAGTGTCGGATGCGAACCAGACCGCCGGGCAGGACGTGCAGCAGGAAGCGGCGCAGGAACTCATGGGAGGAAACGGTCATGACCTTCTTCTTGCCGCCGTGAGCGTAGTCTCGCCAACGGATGGAGACGCGATCGTTCTCGAAGGCCACGAGGCGATGGTTGGAGATGGCGACGCGATGGGTGTAGCGGGCCAGGTAGTTGAGAACATGTTCGGCGCCGCCGAAGGGTGGCTTGGCGTAGACGACCCAATCCTGCCGGAATAGCTGCCGGATGAAAGTGGAGAAACAGCCGGGAGCGGCCAGATGCTTTTGTGAGACGTGAAACTGAAGCTTGCCTTGCGCGAAGAGTTGCTTCAGTCCAGCAACAAACTTACCGCGGAAGACGCGGCTGATGGCCTTGACAGGCAGGAAGAATCGGCGCGAGGAATCGATCCACCTGGAACCGTCGAGAGCCAGGCCGCCGGCGGGAACGATGTAGTGGACATGGGGATGATGCTCAAGGTTTTGTCCCCAGGTATGGAGCACGCCGAGGAATCCGATGTCGGCCCCAGGTGCTTGGGATCGCGAGCCAGTTCGAGCAGCGTCGCGGCTCTGGTGCGGTAGAGCAGATCGTGGAGCAGCCGTTTGTTCTGCAGTGCAAGAGCGGAGAGCGAATGCGGCAGAGTAAAGACGACGTGGAAGTACGGAACGGGCAACAGTTCAGCCGAGCGTGCCGCCAGCCATTTTGCGCGCGCGTTCCCTGGCACTCGGGGCAGTGCCGGTTGCGGCATGAGTTGAACGAGATGGCCTGATGGCCGCAGCGGACGCACTTGTCCAGATGACCGCCCAATGCCGCAGTGCGGCAGCGAACGATGGCATCGAGCACCTTGCGATGCGGCCATGCAAGATGCGCCCGCTGCCGTTCCCAGAAACTGTTGCCCGCCGCGCGGACGATGTCGGCCACCTCGAGGGCGGGTCGGCTCATCGCCTGATCTTCCTCCTGGAGCGCTTCACCTCGTCAGGGCTGGACATCTCGATGGCTTCCAGCGGACTTGGAACCGCCTGCAGATGGCGCCGGGACAAGTGCAGGTAGACAGTGGTGTGAGCGAGCTTTGCATGGCCGAGAAGAACCTGGATGGCGCGCAGATCGGCGCCGGCTTCCAGCATATGAGTCGCGAAACAATGCTTCAAGCTGTGAGGAGATACGTGCTTGGTGATGCCTGCACGCTCGGCGGCCTCGCGCACCGCCTGCCAGACGATCTTCTCTGTAATGGGGACATCTGCCCGCCAGCCCTTCACCGTGCCTGGGAACAGATAGGTCTTGGGCTTCATCCAGCGCCAGTACTCGCGCAGGGTCTCTAGCAACTTCGGGGTTAGCAGCACGTCGCGGTCGCGGGCCCCCTTGCCTTGGCGCACATGAATGACCATGCGCTCGCTGTCGATGTCGGCGACCTTAAGGTGGCACATCTCCGCACGGCGCAGGCCCGTTGCATACAGCATCATCATCATGGTGCGATGCATCAGGTTGCTGGCCGAATCGATCAGCCGCGCTACCTCGTGCTGGTCGAGTATGGTCGGCGCCCGCAGTTGACGCTTGGGAAATGGAATGTGATCGGGAAGGTACGGCCTCCCCAGAGTCTTGACGTAGAGAAAGCGCAAAGCGCAGGTTCGGAGCCCGATAGTCCCAGGGGACAACTTGCGATCGCGAAACAGATGAACCTGATACTGCCGGATATGATCCGGCCCTAAACGATAAGGCGAGCGATGGAAGTACTTCGCGAAATTCTCCACCGCGCGGACATGGCAGCGTGTGGTGCTCTGGGAGTAGTTGCGACGCTGGAGGTCATCCAGCATCAACTGCGGAAGATGGGTCACGGTAAACCTCCTGTGACCCGAGGCTTACACAGTCAACAATCCCCGAGAATAGCCCACGCCGCAGCGTCCGTCGCGCCAGCGACTTAGTTCAAACGCCGATCCGGCATGGAAACCGGCTGAAGTGATGCAGATCACTTCCAGGCGGAGTCCGTACTCTGGAAACGTGCTTCGGCCTGTTTGCGTCAACCGAGGATCATGCACTGACAGATCGGTTCGAGGAACTGGCCGCCAACCTGGGCAAGAAGGGATCGTTCGTCTATGCCAAGCCACCCTTCGGCGGCTCTGCCCATGTGTTGCGCTACCTCGGCCGCTATACCTGTCTCATTGTGATTCTGATGACCGGGCCACCTGCCTGCGGCACCCGGCCGGCATTAGGTGACCTGTAGCTTCGAGGCGATAGAATTTCCGAAGCAAAGGATTGAACCATGAAATCGCTATTTACCGGAATCGCGGTCGTTGCGTTATTGGGAGCAGCGCTGACGCCGCAGTTCCGGCAGTCAAGGCTAGGCGGCGTTGGTCAGCACTGCGCACACGCACAAACGACGCCTCTTGTTACGGAGCGGACTACGCCCGAGGTCATCCATCTATGGGAGAACGGCGCGCCGGGATTCGAAAACCGCAAAGACGTTCCGGAGGTGGCGAAAGACTGGTGGGTGCGCAGTGTGAACAATCCCTCGATTACGGTGTATTTGCCGCCCAAAGAGAAGGCCACGGGGACGGGCGTGGTGATCGCGCCTGGCGGAGGATTTCGCCTTCTGGTGGTCACTAGAGAGGGAGACGAGACGGCGAGATTCCTAGACAGCGTCGGTGTGGCTGCGTTCGTGCTCGAGTACCGGCTGCCGAATGACCACAACTCGCCATACACGATGGAGAATGTTCGCCAAGATGCGTACAGGGCGATGAGGCTGGTGCGCAGCCGCGCGAAGGAGTGGAATATCGATCCGCACCGGGTGGGGATGCTGGGCTTTTCTGCCGGAGGGTACGTGATTTCGCTGATTGCCTATGTGCCGGGACAGGGCGACCCGATGGCGCCAGATCCGGTCGACCGGCTGAACGGCAGGCCGGATTTTCAGATTCAAGTGTCTGGGGACGGCGATCTTCCGGATCGCCTTCCACCCGACTCGCCCCCGGCATTCCTAATGTAACGGGAGTTCCCCCGGCTCTGCCGGGGTGGCAGCAGCAGTTTGACATTTACGGGAGTCGGTTTTTAGGTCGGCTCCTGTCGATGCAGTCGCACGCCGAATGATGATCGGGCTTTTGC
>Ga0326727_10013158_pt1 | contig 18524 bp, 14 predicted proteins | sample MB2enrmetagenome_FD_207643 | JGI IMG/M metagenome (GOLD analysis project Ga0326727, IMG submission 207643) | Lab enriched peat soil microbial communities from McLean, Ithaca, NY, United States - MB29MY | ecosystem: Environmental > Terrestrial > Soil > Wetlands > Peat | place: USA: New York...
CCGAGAGCGGCGAGGATCTGGTCGAGCCGGCGCCGGTTGCGCCGCGCGCCAGGCCCAAGCATCATCCCTCCGGGCTGCACGATTGGAGTTACGCCAACATGCTGGCCCTCGATGCGCGCCAATCGCGCGAGGGCGACCTCAAGGCAGCTCCGGCGGCGGTGCGGCTGGAGACGCTGGACGGCGAGCGCACAGTGGTTAAGGGTACTGCGCCGGTCGAGGCGGACGGTTCCTTTTTTGTGAAGACGCCGGCGGACAGGCCGATTCGCTTTGCATTGCTGGATGAAAAGGGCGCGGTCCTGCGCCAGGAACACGGATGGTTCTGGATTCGCCGCGGCGAACAGCGCTATTGCGTGGGCTGCCACACGGGACCGGAGCGCTCGTCGGAGAACCGCGTGCCGGCGGTGCTGCTGCGCACGACAACGCCGGTGGATCTTTCCGGCGTGAATGTGAACGGAGCGGCGCAGCAGAAATCCGCGGGAGGCAAGTGAAATGATGATTCGTTTTCTTCTTTTCTTTGGCGCTGTCTCCATAGCCGCCGCGCAAACCGCCCCTCCGCCCTCTGCTGCTTCTGCGCCACAGGCGCAGTCGGCCGCACCGCAGGCGCCCGTGATTCGCTTTGAAGACGCCACTGATAAGGCGGGCATCGACTTTGTGCATAGCTTCGGTTCGCGGCAGTTGGGTTCGCTGCTGGAGGGAACGGGGGCCGGCTGCATCTGGTTCGACTACAACAACTCCGGCCTGCAGTCTCTTTACGTACTGAATGGACGGCCGCTCGACGACTCGATGCATCCCTATCCTCTGAAGGAGAAGCCGAATCCGCCGCCGCACAATCATCTTTATCGCAACGATGGCAACGGCCGCCTTACCGACGTGACGGACAAGGCAGGCCTGAATCCCGATATGTATTCCGTGGCCGTGACGGCGGCCGACTACGACAACGACGGCTATGAAGACTTGCTGGTCACCGGCTACGGCAAAGTAATTCTCTATCACAACGATGGTAACGGCCACTTTACCGACGTGACCGCGAAGGCCGGCATCAAGGTGGACGGATGGGCCATCAGCTCCACCTGGCTGGACTACGACAAGGACGGCTGCGTGGATTTGTTTGTGGGCCGCTACGTCAAGTTCGATCCCAAATATCGCGCCTATTACGCGGCCGATAACTATCCGGGGCCGCTGGACTACGAGGGCGAGACGAATCAGCTCTTTCATAACAACTGCGACGGAACGTTTACCGATGTGAGCGATAAGTCCGGGATAAGCGCCTACGTTGGGCGCACCATGGGCGTGACCGCGGCGGACTTCGACAACGACGGCTGGGACGATATCTACGTCGCCAACGATCGCACGGAGAACTTTCTCTTCCACAACAAGCACGATGGAACCTTTGAAGAGATCGGCAACGATACGGGCACGGCGTTCGGGCAGAATGGCGAATCGACCTCGTCGATGGGTCCGGTGTTTGCCGATTTCGAGGGCCGCGGCGTGCTCGATCTGTGGGTCACGGATGGGCATTACAACCGGTTCCTGCGCAACACCGAGAAGCAGAGCTTTGAAGACCTGGGCGCGTCCAACGGCGTCTCGCAGACCAACGCGCAATATGTGAGCTGGGGCACGGGCGTCTACGACTTCGACAACGATGGGCAGCTCGACATTCTCATCTTCCACGGCGGGTTGATTCATTTGATTCCACAGGAGCACACGCTGTTTCGCGGCCTCGGCAACGACAAATTCGCCGACGTTTCGCGCGATGCCGGGCCGGTGATGAGCGTGCGCACCACGGCGCGCGGCGCATGTTTTGCCGACTACGACAACGACGGCAAGATGGATGCTTTCGTTGTCAATCTGGGCGGCAAGGGAACGCTGCTGCACAACGTCTCCACCGACGCCGGCCACTGGATCGGCATCAAGCTGGTTGGCGCCATGCGACCCGGCGACCGGAACGATGCTCCCGGCTCCAAGGCAAAGAGCAATCGCGACGGCATCGGCGCCCGCGTCGAAGTCTTCGCCGGGGGCAAGCGGCATACGGCGGAGCGCGTGGCCGGCTCAGGCTATCTATCGCAGGACGACGGGCGGCTGCACTTCGGGCTGGGCGGCGCAACCACCATCGACAAACTAATCGTTCACTGGCCCGGCGGGCGCGAGCAGACGCTGGAGAATCTCAGCGTGGATCGCGTGCTGACGGTAGAGGAACCGAAGTGAGTTGGCGCCATCAATCCGGGATGCGTGCTCAAGCGGTAGCGGGTTTGACGCCGCCGGCTGCCGCGTCGCTCGCGGTTGCGCTGGCCGTGTTCGCGGTTGCGCTTCTTCCCGGCCGGATTGTGCGCGCGGACGAACGCGCGGGCGCGGCGGAGGATATGGATTACGCTTCGCCGCTCGAGCTTCTGCTTTCGCCTGACGGGGCGCGGCTCTATGTGCTCTGCCAGCAGAGCGAAGAGGTGCGGGTGCTGGATGCGGCGAGCTATACGGTCATCAAGAACATCGCTGTGGGGCGGGTGCCGCGCGGCTTCTCGCTTTCGCCCGACGGCACGCGGCTCTTTGTGACCAACTCCTGGGACGACACGCTCTCGGTGATCGATACGGGCACGCTTGCCGTTGTTGCGACCTGGCCGGTGGGCGCGGAGCCGTCGAGCGTGATCGAGGATCGCGCCGGCAAGCGGCTGTTTGTGGCCAATCGAATCAGCAACGACGTGGCCATACTGGACGCGCAGACCGGCGCGGAAGAGAAGCGGCTGCTGGCCGGGCGCGGATCGAGCTATCTGGCGCTCTCGCCGGACGGAAGCAGGATCTATGCGACGCACATCTATCCGAATCCGCCGCGCGTGCGCACCGGCATGGACAATCGCACCGCGCCGGAGTCGGAGATCACGGTGATCGATGCGGAGCGCGCCGTGGTGCTGGATCGGATGCCGCTGCACGCGATTGCGGGCGTCTTTCATGCGGCGCTCTCGGCGGATGGACGGCTGGGCGCGGTGGCCGAGTACCATCCCAAGAATCTTGTGCCGCTGGCGCATCTGGAGCACGGAGGAGCCTTCGAGGACACGCTCACGCTCTTTGGCGCCGACGTGGGCAAGCCCGTTGAAGTTCCGCTCGATGAGCTGGAGCGCTACGCAGCGCAGCCCTTCGGCGTGGCCATTGCGGCGGACAAATCGCGCATCTACGTCACCAGCGGCGGCGCGGAGATGGTGACGGTGATCGACGCGGCGCGGCTGCTGCGCTTCATCCATGCGCATCCTGCGCCCTTCGTGCAGGATCTCTCGGCCAGCTCAAACTACGTGGTGGCGCGCATCGCCGTGGGCCGCAATCCGCGCGGGCTGACGCTGACGCGCGATGGGCGCAGGCTGTTTGTGGCCAACCGGCTTGACGATACGATCAGCGTGATCGACACGCGCAGCGATCGCGTGGCTTCGACCATCCAGCTTGCCGGACGGAAGACCGTCTCGGTGCCGCGCCGCGGAGAGCAGACGTTTTATACCGCGCGCTATTCATTTCAGGGGCAGATCGGCTGCGCCACATGCCACATCGACTCCACTTTCGACGGCCTCACGTGGGACCTGGAGCCGGACGGATTTGGACGCGACATCGTGGACAACAAAATGCTCGAGGGCGTCAAGGGCACCGAGCCCTACAAGTGGAACGGCGGCAATCCCAATCTCCCCACCGAGTGCGGACCGAGGACGGAGAAGTACTTCTGGCGCTCGGAGCAGTTCGACGACCTCACATTGACGGACCTGGTGGTTTACGTGCGCAATTTGCAGCCGCGGCCCAATCGCTGGCGGCTGCCAAATGGGGAGCAAACGCCGGCGCAGGAGCGCGGACAAGCTCTGTTCACGCGCAACGTGGACAAATTCGGCAAGCCGATTCCCGAAGCCAATCGCTGCTCCTACTGCCACAGCGGGCCGAAGGGAACCAATCAGAAGATCTTCGATGTGGGGACGCGAAAACCCACCGACAATACAGGCCTTTTAAAGTCGGCGCCGTTGACCAACATCGCGCTCACCGCGCCCTACCTGCACGACGGCTCGGCGCGCACGCTGGAAGAGATTTGGACGGTCTACAACCCCGACGACAAGCACGGGCGCACCAACGATTTGACCAAGGATGAACTCAACGACCTGATCGAGTACTTGAGGACGCGATGAAAAAGTTGTGCATCGTCGCATTGCTTCTGGCCGCGGGAACAACGGCGTATGCCGCGCCGGCGGCGCCCGCCGCATCGCGGACGCCCGCGATGCCGCGCTATCGCTTTGAAAACTTCACCACCGCCAACGGCCTGCCCGACGATCACGTGTACTCGGTGCTGGTGGATGGAGACCGCATCTGGGCGGGCACGGACAATGGGCTCGGAGTCTACGAAAACGGCAAGTGGACGACCTATACCACCAAGGACGGGCTGGCGCATCGGGCGGTGCTTTCGCTGGCGCTGGACAAGCGCACGGGGGACGTGTGGGCCGGCACCATGGCGGGGTTGAGCCGCATCTCGGGCGGGCGCATCGACAGCTACACGCAGTTGAACTCGGGGCTCTCGAACGACGTGGTCTACGGCGTATCGGTGGAGGGCGAGAACGTGTGGGTGGCCACGGCCGCCGGCGCTTGCCGCTTGAATATCCGCACCGGCCAGTGGACGCTTTACAACGAGCGCAACACACCCATGATCGAGATATGGACTTATGGCGTATCGGCCACGCCCACCAAGGTTTACTACGCCGTGTGGGGCAGCGGCGTGCTCGAATACACACAGGAGACCGGGCGCTGGGACAAGTACGAAGATCCGGATGGCGAGAATGAGATCGTGCTCTTCAAGGATCAGGGGCTGATCCACGAGATTGTCACGTCGGTCAGTTATGTGGACAATATTCTTTGGGCGGCCACGTACTTCGGCGCCAGCCGGTACGATGGGCGCTACTGGCACAACTTTCTGACCAAGGATAGCGGACTTCCCTCGAACTTCATCAACTATCTCAAGGGCGTGGACGGCAAGCGCGCCTGGTTCTGCACGGACAAGGGGCTGGCCTACTACGACGGCGTGAACTGGGCCGTCTATCGCCCCTCGCTCAAAGACGGCAAGCCGGAGATGACGGTGCGCGACGCCGGGGGCAAGGTAACGCCCATCGCCGTTGCCACCGCGCCGGCCCACAACTACGTTCTCGGCATCGACTTTCAAGGCGACGATATCTGGGTCGCCACCGCCAAGGGTTTAAGCCACGGAATTCGACAGAAACAGTAAGTACAAAAGGAGAAATACCATCATGAATGCATTTGCGGAAATCCTGGAAGCCATCGCGCACGCGCCCATCGAAAAGCGCGCCATGACCAATCACAGCGTTCTCAACGAAGCCTACGCCTATGCCAAGCCGAGTTCGTTTTCGCGCGGCATGAGGATCGATTTAGGGAGCGTCTGCATCCTGCTCATCTCGGGCACGGCCTCCATCGACGAGAACGGCAAGACCGTTCACATCGGCGATTTTCCCGCCCAGCTTCGGCGCACCTTCGACAACATTACCGGACTGCTGGAGAGCGAAGGCTGCACCTGGCACGACGTGGTGCGAACCACGTGCTACCTGCGCGACATCGACCGCGACTACGACGTCTTCAATGCGGGGCGGACGGCGTTCTTCAAGGAGCAGGGGCTCGATCCGCTGCCCGCTTCCACGGGAATCGAGGCGCATCTCTGCCGCCCCGAGCTGCTAATTGAGATCGAGGCCATCGCCATGTTCCGCACCGATAGGGCAAGCGGCAAGAAGGAGTAGCAGCGATGCGCAAGGGATGGTTGCCGGTTGCCGGTTGCGCGCTGGCCCTGGCCTGCGCGGCGCAGCTTGCCGCGCAATACTCTGGCCAGGACGCAAAGCAGGATACGCTGCAGGCCGAGGTTGACAAGGCGAGTCTCGTTCAAGTCACGGGCAAGGGTACGTGCGAGTGCGGCGCGCATCCGCCCGGTCCGCCCAGGGACCGCGTGGTCACGCCCTATGCGGGCGAGCCCGCCGATCTGAGTCCCTATGCCAAGTTCGCCGCGCCCTACGACGTCAACTACACCCATCCCAATATCTACTCCGGCGCGGGGCGGGACCTGCCCGAGCCCAAGGGCCTGACCGAGGTGCGCATCGGTTTCTTCGGGCCTATCGAACACAATCCTGAATCGGTCTTTGGATTGCGCATGCTGCACGGCGCGCAGTTGGCGGTGGAGGAGGCGAACGCCCGCGGCGGCTACGGGGGCAAGCCCTTCCGGCTGATGCTGCACAACGACTACGACAACTGGCAGGCCAAGGCGGTTTACGGCGACGACCGGCCCACCGACCCCACCATCTGGGGCTCGGCCTCGAATGAGGCGGTAAAGATGATCTACGACGACCGGGACTGGGCGATCTTCGGTTCTATCAGTTCCGAGTCCACCCACATCGTGCTGCGCGTGGCCCTGCGCGCCGAGATTCCCGTGGTCAACTCGGCCTCCACCGATCCGACGATTCCGGAAACTTACATTCCGTGGTTCTTCACCGACCTGCAGGACGACCGCGTCCAGTGCCTTACGCTGGCCCGCCACATTTTTACCGATCTCGGCTTGAAGCGCGTCGCGCTGCTCCGGGTGAACAATCGCTACGGCCGCTTCGGCGTGCTGAAGTTTCGCGATGCGGCGCGGCGGCTGGGTCATCCGGTGGTGATCGAGCAGAAGTATCTACCCGGCGATACGGATTTTTCGCAGCAGTTGAGGGTGATCCGCTCCTCGCGCGCCGATGCCATCGTGCTGTGGACCGACGAGGCGCAGGCGGCCGTGATCCTGAAGGAGTTGCGCGCCGCGGGGATGAAGCAGCCGGTCTTTGGCTCCTATCGCACCCTGGGACCCGAGCTGCTGGCCGGGGCGGGAGACGCCGCCGAGGGCTTTGAGGCCGTATTTCCCTACGATCCCAGCCGCAACGATCCAAAATGGCTGGATTTCAATCGCCGCTTCGAAGCCCGCTTCAACGAGAAGCCGGAGCAGTTTGCCTCGCTGGCCTACGACGCGATGAACGCGCTGCTCGATTCCATCTGCAAGGCGGGGCTCAATCGTGCCCGCATTCACGACGCGCTGGCCAATATCGAGCAGTACGACGGCGTGACCGGGCACATGGTCTTCGATCCCAACCAGAAGAACGTGGCTCCCATGTATCTGGGCACGGTGCATAACGGCGCCATCGCATACCGGGTTGCGACCATGGAAAAGCAGCAGCCGGAAAAGCAGCAGGGGCCGTCGCAACCGCCCGCCGCGCAGCTTGCGCCGGCAAGTGGGGCGCCCCAGGTCTCGCTTCCGAGACCTGGCACGGCGCCCTATGCGCGCGTGGGTGAAGATGGCGTGGACTATGCCGGACCGCATCGGGCCGACGTGCCGGCTGGGCCGGTCAACATCGTTCTCTTTGGGCCGAAGGCGGACGAGGTTGCCCAGTCGCCGGAGATGCGGGCGGAGCTGGCGGCCGCGGCGGCAAAGGGCCGGGCGTGGCGCTTGCTGCCGGTCGAGAGCGAGCGGAATTGGGGCGCGGCGTCAACCGGGCTGGTTCATGCGCTGATGGACGAGCACGCGCTGGCGATCCTGGCGCTGGATCGCAACGCGAGCCACCTGGCCGAGCAACTGGCGCTGAAGGCCTTTGTACCGGTGGTGGCGCTGAGCGGCGACAAAGCGCTGACCTCGACCAACATTCCATGGATCTTCCGGCTACCGGCGGAAACGGCTCCGGCCGCCGCGCTGCGGATGCTGGCGGCAGCCGAAGATCGCAGCGGAGCCAACCCGGAGCGGCTGCGAAACGTGCTGGCTTCCGGGAAACTGGTCTCCGGAGTCGCCTTCCTGCCCACCGGCGAGCCGCTCGGGCACTGAGCAGTCCTGGCCGGCTTGCGCATGAGCCTTGACGCTTGCCTTGCGCCTCTGCTCTACTCGAATCAACGTCATGCGCCCACGCGAAGCCAACACGATCTTTTTGCCGGCCCTGCCTGCCGTTCGGTCCATTCCCGCCTTGCGAATTAGCGGCCCCAATGCGCGCGCGGGAAGCCAAGCCTGACTGACCGGAGCTTCGAGTTTTGTAGCACCCAGGCCACCACCCGCAAGCGCGGCTGGTGGCTTTTTCATCTTTCGGCGCTTTTTAACCCAGGCCCTTTCGTTCCGTTAAGGAGAATCTCTTGGAATCGGTCACCCTCGACAGCATCCAGGCCGCCCGCGGCCGCATCGGCGAATCGATCTACGTCTCGCCCTGCCAGCTCTCCCACGATCTCTCCGAGCTGACCGGCCTGCCGCTGCATCTGAAGCTTGAGAACCTGCAGCGCACGGGCTCCTACAAGGAGCGCGGCGCGCTCAACAAGCTGCTTACGGTCAGTGAGGCGGAGCGCAAGCGCGGCGTCATCACGGCCAGCGCCGGCAACCACGCCCAGGGCGTAGCCTTCCATGCCGCGGCCCTCGGCATTCGCGCCCAGATCGTCATGCCGCTGGCCACGCCGCAGATCAAAGTGGCCGCCACGCGCGGCTTTGGGGCCGAAGTTATCCTCCATGGCTCGAGCTACGACGAAGCCTGCGACGAGGCTCTGCGGCGCTGCGCGGAAGAGGGCCGCACCTTCATTCATCCCTTCGACGACGCTGAGATTATCGCCGGTCAGGGGACCATCGGCCTGGAGCTGCTGGAACAGGTTCCGGAGATCGAAGCGGCGGTCGTGCCCATCGGCGGCGGCGGCCTGATCGCCGGCGTCGCCTGCGCTCTGAAAGAGACCGATCCGAGAATCCGCGTGGTCGGCGTCGAACCGGAGAAGCTGCCCTCCATGCTGCGCGCCCGCGAGGCCGGGGAGCCGGTCACCATCGCCGCCCAGGCCACGGTCGCCGACGGCATCGCCGTCCGCCGCGCCGGCAACCTGACCCTGCCGCTGGTCAACCGCTACGTGGACGACATCGTCACCGTGGACGACGAGGAAATCGCCAGCGCCATCCTGCTGCTGCTGGAGAAGGAGAAGACCCTGGCCGAGGGCGCCGGCGCAGCCGCTCTGGCCGCAGTGGTCCAGTCCAAGACCAACCTCCGCCATCGCCGCACCGTGGTCATAGTCAGCGGCGGCAACATCGACGTCACCCTGCTGGCCAAGATCATCGAGCGCGGCCTGGTCAAGGACGGCCGCCTGCTGCGCCTCCGCGTCTACCTGCAGGACCGCCCCGGCGCTCTGCACGCCCTCACCCAAATACTGGCCAGCCAGCGCGCCAACATCGTCGAAACCCTTCACAATCGCGCCTACTACGGCGTCAGCCTGAGCGAAACCGCCATCGACGTAACCCTCGAAACCCGCGGCGCATCCCACATCGCCGCCATCAGCCACGTCTTGCGCGAGGCCGGCTTCCGCTTCGAGCGCATTCAATAGAAGCAACCAGACATACACGCAGATTCGACCGGGACGCCGGACGCGCCTGCGCGAGGCTGGGGTGGTCCTGGCCGTCGCCGGGTTGAATGGGTCGGCGCCCTATTACGCGTTCGCGGCGCCGGGGTCGCCTTCGCCGGCTCCGGGGTCGTTCAAGTGATAAAGCGGCAGCAGGAGCAACCCGATCAGGAAGCCGAGAACCAAGAAGTAAAGCGTCACTCCAGCTCCGAACACGATGCTCACCTGCGTCCCACTGGAGCCTGAAGCGCATCTGGAGATCGACAGCGAGACGGTTCTGAATGCGGAGACGATTTGCTGGAATTGCACCAGGGTCGCTCCGGCAATCAACTTGCCCAGAGTATCCACGGACTGTTTCAGCAAGGTCGAGCCGGACGCGCCATCCTTCGCGGGAGTTGCGGCCGCGGGCGCGGCAGGTGGATTCCCGCCACCGGCGCCGGCCGCCGCTCCGCCGCCTGTCCCGGCGCTTGAATTCGCCACGGAATCGCTCATCGGATAACCGAAAAGCAATCCGAAGGTGAATCCCGTTCCCAGACAGCCGCCCCCGGCCAACAGCACCGCCGGCCAGTACCAGGTGGCGGCGACGATAAAGAAGGCGCCGGCAACGATCGCGCAGAAGGCAAGGAAGCCGACGAAGACTCCAAGGTTCTCCTTGCCGGGGGCCTTTCCTTTGACCGTAGTCCACCAGGTCAAAGCGATCAGCACCGCCGACGCGCAGGCTGCCGCGAGGATCCTGAACAGGTCGCTGTTCACAAAGGGCTGGGCCGCGCCCTGGGCCGCGGCAGCCAACGAGATGAGACTCACTAAACTGGGCATGGAACCTCCGTTTGAATTGACTTGTTCAAAATAGTAACGCGGAAAGTCCGGCCTTTCCAATGCTTTCCTTGGGCAGCCTGGTCGGCCGCAAACGCGTCTTAGTCACCCTGATCGCAATCCACGGTTGGTTTTGTAACAGGGGCACGACTTCAGTCGGGCCGCCACGGAAGCAATAGATAATAAGGGCTTTAGCCCATGCCAACCTCTTCCTGTCCCCTTTGCCGACTGCCGGCCGATGCCGTATGCAGGGGCTGAAGCCCGCCGCGCTTCCTTCGCCCATGTGTGGCCCGACTGAAGTCGTGCCCTTGTTACAAAGCGCGTGAATTCAACATTTTGCGCGGTGTTTTCTCTTCTCGCATAGAAGCGAGCTTAGGTGGGTCTGCCTTGGGCAGCCTGGTCGGCCGCCATTCCTCCCTGGAGCGCATTTTGCTATACTCGTAGAGTTCACCACAGTGCGGAGGTGGCGAAATTGGCAGACGCACCAGCTTGAGGTGCTGGCGCCCAAAAGGCATAGGGGTTCAAGTCCCCTCTTCCGCACCAAAGATTCTCTTGTCCGCAACCATCGGACAGACTCGGAAAGCAGCTCAAGAAAATGCAGATCGCCCTTGTCTTCGTCATCGTTTTGCACGTGATCGTGTGCCTCTTTTTGATCGGCGTCGTCCTCCTGCAGCAGGGCCGCTCGGCCGACCTGGCGGGCGCGTTCGGCGGCCAGGGTTCGCAGACGGCGTTCGGCCCGCGCGCGGCGGCCAACGTCCTCACCCGGCTTACCACCTGGTCCGCGGTCCTCTTCATGCTCACCTCCATCACCCTGACCGTGCTCTACGTGCGCACCGCCGGCAGCCACTCGGTGCTGGAAGGCGCCAAGCCCGCGCCGGCCTCAGCGCCTGCCAAACCCGGCAAGTAGACCACGAAAGTTTGCTCCGCCCAAATCTGCAAGAAACGGCAGGCCTTATAGCCTGCCGTCTTTGCGTTTGAGCATATTCCATGGAAGATTCTTCAAGATTTCTCTTGACAATAATATCTGACAGATATATCTTGCAGCTATATGAGCCACAATCGTACCGCCTACGTGATTCTTGGAATGCTCTCGATTGCGCCGCAGGGCTCCGGCTACGAGCTGCGCAAGGCGATCGAAGAGAACTTTGGCAGCTTCTGGGGTGAGAGCTACGGGCAAATATACCCCGCGCTGAAGCAGATGGCCGCCGAGGGTCTGATTGTGCCCAGCGGCTCGGCCTCCGCCGGCAAGAAGCGGCGGCAGGCGTATGCGCTGACGGAGGCCGGGCGCAACGCTCTGCGGGAGTGGCTGGCGATGCCCTTCCAGAACGATCCTCCGCGCAACGAGTTCATGCTGAAGCTCTTCTTTGGCCGCGAGGCCGCTCCGGGCGTTGCGCTCGGGCACGTCCGCGAGCTACAGGAACGAAACCGGCGCATGCTCGCCACGCTGGAAGGGATTGAGAAGATGGCGCGCGCGCATCAATCGCAGGACCCCAATCTGCCCTACTGGATGCTGACGCTGGGGCTGGGATTGGCGATGACCCGGGCCGCGATCGACTGGGGCGAAGCGGCGCTGGCAGAGCTGGCTTCGATGGAGGCTGCAGCGCCCACCACAAAGCCGTCATCCTGAGCGACTGGAGTGCAACGAAGGGAGTCGAAGGACCTGCGTTTGATTATCTTGAGGCACTTGTTGAAAAACCGGCTTGAGGCCGAATTTTGGCTCTCAGGGGTCCGCTGCGGCGGACTCCGCGCAGATTTTGGCGGATTTCGGCACGACTGAAGTCGTGCCCTGACACAATGCCAGAACTTCTTAGCAAGTTCTAAAACCGCAACTGCCCAGATCGAAAGCACACAACGGAGAACCGCAAATGCCTACGGAAGTTCGTCCCAACCGCCGGTCGCAGATCGTGGCCTGGATTGTCGCCAGCCTGTTTGTCATCGGCTTCTTCTACTCGCCCGTGGGAGCGTGGACCGGCCCCATCCTCGGCGTGTGGTTTGTGGGCACGCAGAAGCCCCGCCGCGGGTTTCTCTGGATGCTTGCCTTCGGCTTCATTCCAAGCCTCATCTTCGGCTGGCGCAACTTCCCGCTGACCGGCCCGGAGCCGGCGCTCAAGTATCTGGGATCGACGCTGCTCGCCGCCGTGCTTGGCGTTCTGCCTTTCACCTTCCATCGCCTCGTTAGCCCGCGTCTGCCGGGATTCGTATCCACGCTTCCATTCCCGTTGGCGGCAGTGGCGATTCCCGCGCTTGCCGTGGCGCTGCACATAGGCGCAGCTCCCATGACCGGGTTACCCACATTTCTCATTTTCTGGTTTGCGGCGGCGGTCGTGTGGCTATGGAACCGGGAATCTCGCGCCACCGAACTTGTCTTCGGAGTGGGCGTCATCGTTGTAGTCGGCTTCGGGCTCTTCCACCATTTCACCGGCGCCGCGCTGCCGATCAATCTGCTCGCCGGCGCAACGTTTTCCTGGACTTGCCTTGGCGCAGCCTTGTTCCTGAGCGCCTGGGCGCTATTCCGTCCGGAAAAACAGCGGATCTGGGCCAACCGGCCGGAGACCGTTGCCCGGCTGCAAAGCCCCTTCACGGGCAACCCGTTGCATGTGGTGAGCGAACAGGGTTGCGAAGAGCTGGCCAGCGCCTCCGGGGAGCGGTTCCCGATTCGCAACGGCATTCCGGCCTTCCTCAAGCCGGAAGATCTGACCGGCGACAACGGCAAGTACAACCGCCTGTATGAGACCATCGGCGGCTTTTACGACGATACACAGCGCGTCTTTTCCGCCTTCCGGGGATTGGACCTGGACTCCTACTTCTTCAACTACATGGACCTGCTCGAAGTCAAACCGGGGGATTCGGTCCTGGAGACTTCGGTGGGCACCGGCCTCAACTTCAAATACCTGCCTCGCGGCGTCAAGCTCTCCGGGCTCGACCTTTCTGCCGAGATGCTGGCCAACTGCCAGGTGAACCTACGCCGCTGGCAGATGGACGCCGACCTCTATCTGGGCAATGCGGAGAGCCTGCCCTTCGCCGACGCCAGCTTCGACCTGGTCTTCACCTGCGGCGGCTTCAACTTCTTCAGTGACCGCGCCAAGGCGATCCGCGAGATGATCCGCGTCGCCAAGCCGGGCGGCCATCTGATGATTGAGGACGAAACCGAGGAGTATGTGAAGAGCACCTACGAGAAGATCCCGTTCACCAGCAGTTTCTACTCGGACCGCAAGCAAACTGTGACGGTGCCCATTGATCTGGTGCCGCCGGAGATGGAAGATATTCATCTTGAAATGCTGAAGGAAGGCAAGTTCTACGCGATCACCTTCCGCAAGCCCGCCGCTGGAAAGTAAAATCGGGAGTATCCGAAGCCAAGGAAGGGACTCCCGAACGACATGAACAGGCTTGAAGAGATTACCGCCAAGCGGAAGCGCGCTCACGCGCAGTTGCTGGCGGCCAGGTCGAAGGTCTACGACGGATTTCTGGCCATGGAAAAGGCGGCGTACCGCGACGGCGCACTGCCCAAGAAGCAAAAGGAGTTGATTGCCGTGGGGATCTCCGTGGTGAAAGACTGCGAATCCTGCATGCAGTGGCACATAGAGCAGGCAGCTGCCGGCGGGGCGACCTTTGAGGAACTGCTTGAGGCAGTCGAGGTCGGCATCGAGATGGGCGGCGGCCCGGCCACGGTCTCGGCGCGGTTTGCGCTGGAGGTGATGGAGAGCCTGGGGCTGAAGCCGCGGCAGCCTTGACCGTAGCCGCGGCTTCCCAACTGGAAGCCCGGCCCGCCAGCGCGCCTATAGAATGGAAGCATGATTCTGGAGACCTTCCCCGTCGGCCCGCTCGCATGCAACTGCACCATCCTTGGCGATGAGGAGACCGGCGAGGCCATCGTCATCGATCCCGGCGACGAGGTGGGGCGGATTGATCGCCGGCTCACGCAGCTCGGCCTCAAGCTGAAGCAGATCCTCGTCACCCACGCCCACATCGACCACGTGGGCGGCGCGCTGCGGCTCAAACGGCTGACCGGCGCGCCCATTCTGCTGAACGAGAACGACCTGCCGCTGCTCAAAATGATGGCCATGCAGGCCGGCTGGCTGGGAGTGGCAACCCCCGAGACCGCGCCGCCCGACGCCTCGCTGACCGACGGCCTGCGCGTGGGACTGGAACGCTACCCAGCCCAGGTGCTGCACACCCCCGGCCACACCCAGGGCTCGGTCTGCCTGCACTTTGCTCCGCTCAAGATGCTCATCGCCGGCGACACGCTCTTTGCGGGCAGCATCGGCCGCACCGACCTGCCCGGCGGCAACTCGCGGCAGATCATCGACTCCATCGAGACTCGCCTGCTGGCCCTGCCCGACGAAACCAAGGTTCTGCCCGGCCACGGCCCGGCCACCACCATCGGCCAGGAGCGAGCCAGCAACCCCTTCCTGCGCGGGCTTTGACCGGAAAGTTCCAGTTCTCCAAGCTATCTGTTTTCAATTGCGCGGAAAGCGTGCTTCAAGCAATCCTTACGGACGAAGCCCGGAAACTTTACTCCCTTGATTCGTCTCCAGGTAGTCAACCAGCCCGGTTACTCCGGTACTGAATTCCAGCTCCGGCGCCAGCAGGCTGACCACCAGCCAGCCCGACTCGGCCATTGCGAAGAAGTACCCCGGATGGACCCAAACCCCGCGCTCCAGCAGCGCCAGCACCGTCTGCTCGTCGGGCGCGACCGCCGGAATCCGCAGCACCGCGTACCAGCCGCCCTCGACCCCTAACCTGCGAACCGAGGCCAGCCCGCTCAACTGGCGGTCGAGCTCGGCCAGGTTGGCCGCTAAACGCTCCCGTATCTGCTTCTGGATCCGCGCCCTCTCGCCGAGCCACGTTGGCAGCGCGCACTCGACCGGCGCATTCATGGATAGAAACGTATCGGCGATCACCTCCAGCCGATCGAGCGCCCGGTCAGCCTCCGGCCCGGCGGCCACAATCCATGCTGCCTTCATCTGCGGCAGGCCGGCGATCTTGCTCAGCCCGCTGACCACAAAGACGGGAACCCCTTCGAGTCCGGCGGCAAAGCTCCTGGCGCCTCCGGCGAAACTGTAGTCCAGAAAAACCTCGTCCACAATCAGAGCCAGGTCTCGCTCCCGGCATATCCGCGCCAGCTCCGCGGCCTCCCACGGCTTGGTGAAGTGGCCGGTGGGATTGTTGGGGTGAACCACGACGATGGCCCGCGTCTCCGGTGTGATCGCCCGGCGAAATCCCTCCGGGTCGATCTGCCAGCCCTGGTCGTAGACCAGCGGGGCGGCCTTCAGGCGCACGTCGTCCAGCGCGGCCAGAAAGTCGAAGAGCGGATAACCCGGCTGGGCGACGAGAATCTCGCTCCCCGGATCGCAGAGCAGCCGGAAGAGGTAGCTGTAAGCCTCGCTGGTGCTGGTGGTGAGCACAATCCGCCGCGGCTCAACCGCGACTCCGTGGTCCACATAGTACCGGCAGACCGCCTCGCGCGCGCGCAGGCTGCCTCTGGGCTGAGGATCGTAGTCGAACGCTTGCGGATCGGCAAGCGCCGCCAGCAAATCCGGCGGATACTGAAAGCCGCAGCGGGTGGGGTTCGAGGCCGTCAGGTCGGCGATCGGCAGCCCGGCCTGCGCGCGCAGCCGATGAGCCCGCGCCAGTTCGCTCTCCTCGGTATTCCAGCCCGTCCTATGTGAAAACCGCATTCTCTTGATCCATCAATACACCCAGGGTAATCGCATGAACGCCTTCCGATCTAGAAGCTGTCCCCATTTGCTGTTTGAACAAGCCGGGAACCGCGATTCCTCCCGTAGGGAGGACCGAGAATGGCCCAGGGCTGAGCCCTGGGAATGCGTTGCAGTTGGAATCCGCCCCGCCCGGTAGGGGCGGTACGAATACCGATCCCGCTCTTGATCTCCATTTGTGCGATTGCCCTGGGCTTGCGTCTCCCCGGACGCGTGAATGCGGCGGCTCGCCCTGAAGAACGGCGCGCAGGCTTGGCTGGGCCGCGACGATTTCCAGCGGGTGTTTCTTCTCCATGAAATCCGTCCGGCATTTGCCGCCATCTTCCACGGATGGGCCTCCGATGCGATAAACTCGGCGCAGTATGCAGCCTCCATTCTGGAAGTCGGGAGCCTGGAAGTTGTGGGCCGCCGCCGCTCTCTCCGCCGGTCTGCTCGAATTGCCGTTTCCGCTGGCCGGTCCCATGCCGGCCTGGCGCAGTGTCTTCGCGTGGTTTGGCCTGGTTCCGCTGCTGTGGGCCGTCCTGTCGCCGGCCTGCGCGGAAGGGCGCCGGTCTCTGCGCCGCGCCTTTCTGCTCGCCTATCTTTGCGGCTTCCTGTGGTACATGGGCAACTGCTACTGGGTTCGCGACACCATGTCCCATTACGGCGATATGCCGCCATTAGCCCCGACGCTGCTGCTGATCGGATACAGCCTGGTGCTGGGACTCTACTTCGGCTTCTTCGGCCTGGGCGTGGCGCTGGTGCGCCGGGCTGCCGGCGGCACACGCTGGGCGCTGGTCTCCGCGCCGTTTCTCTGGGCCGGGCTGGAGCTGGCCGCCTCGCGCATCACCTCCGTTCCCTGGGACCAGCTGGGCTACTCGCAGGTGGACAACGCTTTGCTGAACCATCTCGCTCCCTGGACCGGCGTTTACGGCATAAGCTTTTTGCTGGTTTTCGTCAATGCCCTCCTGACGGGCGGGCTGGTGCTGGAGTCTCGCCCGCATATCGGGCACAGGAACCGAACAATTCTGCGGGCGGCCGGAGTGCTGCTGACGATGGCTGGAGCGGCCGGGATTTCGATCCCGCCTCCCCAGGCCGCCGCCACGGCCACCGCCGTGCTCGTCCAGCCCAACCTCGACGTATCGGCCGACAACCTGTGGGGAGGGCCGGAGTGGGACCGGCACATGGCCGAGTTTGGCCGGTTGGCCGGCGAGCCGTGCGATGCCGGGGTCGCCACGGACGAGTTTTCGCCGCTGGGGCGGAAGAGCTACATCGCCGGAATTCCGCAGACCGGCGCGCCCACGGGCGAAGTCGTCTGCCCGCCCTATCCCACGCACCCCGATTTGGTCGTCTGGCCGGAGTCGCCCGCGCCCTTCGAGGAGCAGGACCCGCGGTTCCAGCGGGCGCTGACCTCCATCGCCCGCCAGACCCAGGCGCCGCTGGTGGTGGGCAACATCGGTTCGGATTTCTCGGCCGAAGACGGCCTTTGGCATTTCTACAACTCGGCGCTGGTTGTGGGCGCCGACGGGGCGCGCGTGGGCCGCTACGACAAGATTCATCTGGTTCCCTTCGGCGAGTACATTCCCTTCCAGCGTCTGCTCGTCTTCGCCCGCAAGCTCACCGGGCGGGTTTCGTTGTTCACCCGGGGAACGGATCGCAAGGTCTTCATTCTGAGCAGCCAGAACGGCGCAAGACACCGCTATGGCGTCTTCATCTGTTATGAGGCGGTCTTCGCCGATGAGGTGCGCCAGTTTGCCCGCCTGGGCGCCGAGGCGCTCGTGAACATCAGCGACGACGGCTGGTACGGCGATACCAGCGCCGCCTGGCAGCACCTGAACATGGCGCGCATGAGGGCCATCGAAAACCGCCGCTGGATTCTGCGCGACACCAACACCGGCATCACCGCGGCCATCGATCCCTATGGCCGCGTCCGGCAGAGCATTCCCCGCCACGCGACCGATGCGCTGCCGGCCGGCTACGGCTTCCGCGACGGCATCACCTTCTACACCGCCCACGGCGACGTCTTCGGCTGGGCCTGCGTCCTGCTCTCTCTCGTGCTCGTCGCCTGGTCGGGAAGAAAACTGCTGCGCTCTTGGGCCGACGCTCCCTACGCGGGGAGATCTCCGCATCGGCCGAAGTCTTGAACGAGCGGGCTGCAAGGCCCACTGCGCGAATCCGGCGCGAAAAGGCGTTGTTCTTGGCTCAAAACCGGCTCAAGACAGGCCGGAATCAGCCGGTTCTGTATACCGATCGGTGAACGAGCGCAACCTTTCACCACAGCCTGCTGCGCCTCGGTCCGCGGCAGGGACGGATTCTTCGACTGCGCTTCTCAGTGCCCGCGGACTCTCAACCCGCTTTGCTCCGTCTCGTCTTGGCCGAACGGGGTCAGCGCGCATCCATGCCAGTCCTGCGACCTTCCCAAGAGAGAACGCCCCTCCATCCACGGTGTCCACTGAATGCCGGCGCACGCAACGTTTGTTCATGCGTCATTGGTCGCGCTTGTTCGGGAATGCGAAGCAATGCATAGACTTTTTCGGCGCCGCGCGATCGCGTTTTCTCAGATTCTTCCTCGCCGGGAATCCGCACTGAGACTTTCTTGCAACCTGTTCAAAACTGACCATTCGGCGCGCATGTCCGGTGATA
>Ga0326727_10013159_pt1 | contig 18524 bp, 20 predicted proteins | sample MB2enrmetagenome_FD_207643 | JGI IMG/M metagenome (GOLD analysis project Ga0326727, IMG submission 207643) | Lab enriched peat soil microbial communities from McLean, Ithaca, NY, United States - MB29MY | ecosystem: Environmental > Terrestrial > Soil > Wetlands > Peat | place: USA: New York...
TGCATCGCCTGTTGATCGTATTCGTGCGAATACGGAAAGGATTCCCGTCTCTTTTTCGATCCAATGAACCGGTGCCGTTCTGGGCGGGTGCGCTATGTCATCGATTTGCTTTTTTGTCGTGCAAAGCGTGACTTGTGTTGTCCAAAGATCGCACAGTAAGAACCTTCGGACTGTTGCACTATCTAAAAAAAACAGGCTAGGATCGAGGATTCTTGAATCCAAAGAAGATACCGTAATAACCACTCGCGAGCTTAGTCGACCGATCCTGCCTCCAGGGTGACCCGTCATGCTATTAAGCGGGTGCGGCGTAACGCACAGCGATGAAAACACTCGTAGCCTATTACTCGCGAACGGGAAACACGAAAAAGGTCGCCGAAGCGCTTGCTGAAAGCCTCAACGCCGACATTGAAGCGATCGTGTCCGACACGAAAGCCAAGGGCATGGGGAGATTGGCGATGCAGGCATTCCTGCGGGTCCACGCGAAAATCGCGCAAACGACGAACAACGCCGCGTCCTATGATGTGGTAGTCATCGGCAGTCCTGTGTGGGCGGGGAAAATGTCCAGCCCGATACGAACGTATCTTGCACAAAACAAAGACAAGTTCACCAGCGTCGCCTTCTTTTGCACGCACGGAAACCCACGCAGCGAGGGCAGTGCAAAGGTGCTCGAAAGCATGGAAATACTTTCCGGAAAAAAGGCGGCGGCCGTGCTTGACGTTGCGGCTAACGACGTGGAAAGCGGGGAGTACGTCGAAAAGGCGAAGCGCTTTGCGGCCGCGCTTCTGGAATTACCTGCTTCGCCATAGTCAGGCGCTACGGCCCAAGCCATCCGGTCGCTTGAACACAACGCGCAGCAACACGCCTGAGATGACCAGCACAATGCAGTTTATCGTGATGACTGCCACCTCAAACGTAACAACGGCATAGCCCAGCAGAGAGAGGCCGACAAACGATCCGACCGCTACGACAAAACTCGCGACGAACAGCCATCGCAGAGCGCGCTCAAGCCTTCCCCCGGCAAAAACAGCGGCGGCAAAGACGAACGCGCTGTTTATCATGAGGTACGCGAGACTTTCGAGACTAACGACGAGCCCGTGAGGGTTGTACTGGTGAACAGAGCGAGGCCGGCCGTCTCGCCGCTCAAGATGCTCGGTTCTACTACGGTCCATTGAATGAAGTAGTCTGTAGTGATCACGGCCGCATAGACCACCGCGAATGAGAGGGCGATCTGACTGAATACCTCCCTGTCATCGGCCGCGTAGGAGTGGATGCACGCTACGAGCACGACGAAGGTCGGTGCCAGCAGAAATGCCGGATACATCCAGAGATAATCGTTGGGAACGAATGAGGCTGCATAGGGATAAGAGATAGATCGCACCGGGGTCGCGATACCGACCGCGAAAAATGCCGCGGGCAATACCGCGGTTAGGACCGCCGACCAGAATCCAAGCCGGCGCACGGCTGTGTTGGCGTTCGGACTATCGGTTGCGGCAACCCGCTCGTCAATTCGCGCCATCTCCTGCTTTCAGCAATTGGGCGAAATGTTCCGTAAACGTCTGAATTTGGCCCCAATCTCGCAGATCGTTCCGAACGCCTTCCGCCAGGTGCATGCCCGTATCTTTGACCATCCGTTTTGCCGCCATACCGAGCATTCGCTTGTCGAGGAAGCCCATTGGCGCCGAGGAGGAGAGGTCTAAAACTCCGCCAAAGGCGTTATACATATCCACTTCTGCTTTGACTCCGAGATCGGCCACGATCTTCTCTACGTACCTGTCCTTTGCCTCCGCATGGCCTTCTGGCGTTGATGCGGATCCACAGCTCACAAAAACGCCTGCCACCAGTCCTTTCGCTTTGAGCGCTTTGAGCTCGTCCGGTGCTTTTTGAGAAAAGTCGTTGCGTCTCCAACCCACCGAAACATCTTGATCCCCGAGCCGACGAGGATGCCGTCGAACGACACTAATGCGGGCCATTCCTTTTGCTTCGTGTGTCTAAGATCGAGTAGCTGTGTTTCTAGCCCTTCTTTTTCTAAGATCTGCGCCATTGCGCGTGCGATCTCATCGGTGCTTCCATAACGGCTTCCATAGGCGATTAAGACTTTTTTCGGCATACGCCTCACCAATTGATCCTGGAAACTCGCGTGTCGTACAATAAAGCTTGTTCTTTTGACGTGTTTTAACGGTGATCAACGCTTATTTTGACCTTCGAGTTGGTGTTTGTCCGTTCACAACGCAACAACAACAAAGGAAGTTCAAACCAAGGAGATTACAAAGCGATTTAGATCCTGGATTAGCTCTTCCCCACTTTTTAGCCGTATGCAGTTGAGAATGTGCCGGTTGATCAACTCGTTTCTTCACCCTGCCGCGCTCGCTAGACGCTCACTAAAGGGCAGCAAACGCTTATGGGTATTGGGATGCCACGCCTTCCCCCCCAAAACAACTCCGGGTTTTGGAGGGGCTTTAAATGAGTGTTGAGGAAAACAAGCAATTGATGATAACGTTGGATGATTCTTGGAACAGCCAGGACTGGGACACGTTCAACAAACGGGACCACGAAGAAGTCGCCGTGTACTGGCCAGAGCAACCCGAACCGACTAGAGGACTAGAGGCGCATCAAGCAGAAGCGGAGCAATTCTTCAAGACCTTTCCCGACAACCGTGTGGGGAACCGCCCATATCTAGTACTCTTTGGTGAGGGCGACTGGACGTGTTCGATTGCAAATTTCACCGGCACGATGACTGGCCCCATGGCAGGCCCTGACGGGACAACCATTCAATCCACAAACAAGAAATTTCAGGTCGAGTTTTGCACAGTCGCGCACTGGAATGAGAAGGGCGAGATCGTCGAAGAGAAACTCTTCTATGATTTGGTCGGGCTAATGCGACAAATTGGCTTTATGTGAGGACACCTCAATTGGATAAATAGCGAAATTTGACGGCACCGCTACACGTGCTCAAGGAAAGAGGCCACATTAGAGGGTCCGCTGTGCCAGGAGGTCTGTCGATATCAGCTTCATCGTTAGTGCAGCATTATTTGAGGGAGAACCGTGTCTGCAGACGAACTGCCTACCCTATTTGTATCGCACGGCGCCCCCACTCTGCCCCTCGAAAACGTCCCGGCGCGAAAGTTCTTGGCCACGCTCGGCAACCGATACCGGAACGTGCACGCGATTCTATGCGTATCTGCCCACTGGAATACGTCACGACCTGCTGTTAACGCCGTAGAAGCGCCCGAAACGATCCATGATTTTTACGGGTTCCCCTCTGAACTCTACCGGCTCCGGTAAGACGCGCGCGGTTCACCCGACCTTGCCGGATGGGTGGCTGATCTTGTTCACGGCGCTGGCTTAAGCTGCGACCGTGACCGCCGTCGTGGCCTCGACCACGGCGCGTGGGTGCCGCTTATGCTCAGGTTTCCCAACGAGGACGTCCCCGTCGTGCAGCTCTCCATCCAGCGCCACTTAGATCCCGCGGCGCCTGGCGCTTAGTACAGCCATTGCACCGCTCCGGGATGATGGCGTTCTCATCCTCGGCAGCGGTGGCGCCGTTCACCCGCTCGGCTACGTTGGGGCATCGCTGGGCGAAGGTGCGGCCACCGATGATTGGACCCTCGACTTCAGCGGCTGGCTGACCGACACGGTGACTCGGGGCGACCGCTCCAGCCTTGTGAAGTATCGGGAACGTGGCCCATATGCTGAACGTGCTCACCCGTACCCCGATCACTTCATGCCGCTGCTTGTGGCGTTTGGGGCGGCAGGGGGCGAGGGGCGCGGCACGGTCCTCCATCACAGCTGGCACTGGGGCTTAGGCATGGATGCGTATGCGTTTGACTCTGATCGACCATGACGCGCGTGGCGCCGCTCTTCGGTCAACGCCGGAACTTTAGAGCAGTCCGTATATTCTGAGCACAATCAGCACCAAAGCGACGGCGCCCCACCACTTGAGCAGATCATCGAACGTAGGCTTCATAGCTCTACGTTACCGCCACAGCAAAAAGGCATGGGTGCTGAAATGTTAAGCTGCCGTCTACCATCACTAATATGCGAAGATGAGCATCCGGAACGCAATCCCGGATGGCACTGGCCATTTCTAATAAATGGACCCCTGCTACACTGTTTGGCAGAGCTAGGCGTTCTCTGAGCTTTAAAGGATATTTCGTGAGAGACGGGCAGGGACTACATCTTTAAATGTGGCTGTTCGAATATCTATGCAATGATATTCCGGCGGGCGCGATCAAGCGTTGAGAGATGTGCCTTGGTCGCAATCACTCTCGTCCTTCTACTGCCCGCAAATAGCGTTTTTGCGCAAAGCGCAAGTGTCAGCAGTCCTCAAAGCACAGTTGCTCCCGCCACTGCTGCGGATACCCCCCCTATCCAGCACATCATCGTACTGTTTCAAGAGAACCATCCTTTCGATAATTACTTTGGGACCTACCCCGGGGCAAACGGACTAAATGAGAGCGTAGCGCTCCCGACCACGAAGGGGTCTAACGTGACCGTCAGCCCGTTCCACCTGACGACCTCGAACCTTACCAATCTCAACAATTCCCCGTTTGACGCTCGCGAGGCGTACGATAACGGGAAGATGGACAGCTTTGTGTACGCGGTAAACACCTGCAACACCATGGGCTATTACGATTCTCGTGATATTCCTTATTACTGGGATTATGCCTCCAAGTTCGTTCTTATGGACAACTTCTTCTCCTCCATGATGGGCCCAAGTCTGCCTAATCACCTGTACCTGATCGCTGGCCAGTCAGGCAACCTCACTAACGACTCGTTCCCCGCCTCTTCTCTGAACTTTCCGACGATAATGGACGAACTCGACAACCACAGCGTCTCGTGGAAGTACTACTCCGGCACACCTGCAACCTTCACCACGCCAACCGTGTACGACCCGCTCCCCGCATTCGAATCGTTCAAGACGAACGCTTCGAGGATGCAGCACCTCGCCCCGCACGCTGCGTTCCTGACCGATCTGAAAAACGACTCCCTCTCGAACGTGACTTGGGTGATGCCAAAAGCAGGCCAAACTGAGGAGGCACCAGAGAACATTACCGCGGGAGAGCTCTCCGTTGTATCAGAGATCAATGCAGTAATGCAAAGCCCGTACTGGAATTCGAGCGCCATTTTCGTCACTTGGGATGATTGGGGTGGATTTTACGACCACGTCGCTCCACCGCAGGTCGATTCGCTTGGTCTTGGGTTCAGAGTGCCGTGCCTTGTCATCAGTCCGTATGCAAAAGAAGGGTTTGTCGATCATACTCAAGGGGAATTCAGTTCGATCCTCAAGTTCATCGAGACGGACTACTCGCTGCCCCCGCTCACCGCACGCGATGCGGCAACAAGTAACATGCTCGAAGCGTTCAATTTTTCACAGACCCCCAGAGCGTCACTCATCCTTCCCGGCCCCTACGTAGCTGATCAATATCCGCTGACGCTCGCAGGCAGCCAAGCGGCGCCAGCAGATTACGCGTGGGTGGCCGTCGCCGCGGTGATCGCGGTCTCCGCTCTTGCCAGCCTCCTCATTGCTTTTAGACAAAGAAAACGACCGTAACCACCAGAACAACATTTTTGGTGGGTGCGAGGAAATCAGCACGAGCCGCTCTGGCGCTGTCGTGTTAGGTACCCCGCCCGTGTCGGAAACGTGCTCTGCTCAGGGGTTACTCATATCCACGGCCACAAACTCCGCTCTCGATGAACCTCTCACATTTGGTCTACCTTGATCGATGCTTGATACGGGCTAGCCGGGGGTAGCCGTAGAGGTGCGCCTCTCCGCCTTCGAGTTCTTCGCCCCTCTGCTTCCGGCTCTTCCGGACTCACGATAAGGGACTCTGCGACGTCCCTGCCGAGCGCGATTTGCGTATCCTTCGTCTCGATGACTAAGGGGCCCTTTGCGATCGAGCGCAGGACGCGCACGGTGAGCCCGGAGATGAGGCCGAGCGAGCACAACCGGCTGATCGTCTCCGGTTCCTTCGAGCTCAGAAAACGTATCGTATACGCGCCTTTTCCCACGTCAGAAAGCTTTGAAACCGGTGTCTCGTCCTCGCTGCTGCTCTCGGGTACCGCGCTTCCGCCGGGGCACGTCGACGGGAGGCCCGACTGGGCGGAGAGGTTATCGATTGCCTTGTCTGAGATGAGATGCTCGATCTCGCACGCCTGCTTGTGCGACTCGCGCTTTGCTTTCCTGCTTTGTGTAAATTGCTTCTAGATACTCCTCTTCTGCGAGCTCAGTTCGTGCTTCTGGGACATTTTTCTCTGTATAATAATTTAGCTAACCTAATATACAAAATTTAGATGATCCGAAACTGCTGTCAGGGTTCGCCGGATCCGCCGTTCGCATCTCCCCCCCAAACCGCTCGCAGAGACTGAGTTTTCGCGACGGACCTGGGCGCTTGCGACGCTGCCCTGAGCATAATGCTTCCGAGCGCAGTTTTTGCGGCACAGCGTTGGGCTTTCGCCATCGCTGATTCGGCGACTGTGTCGCACCAATTCGTCAACTATATTACGGGAATGCGCCATTTGCTCTAAGCAGGTCGTTGAACGCCACAGGAGAGACACCCGTGTTAAGCAGACTCAAAGACTCCGTCGATAGGCTTCTCTCACGACCGGCGAATCTCCTCGTCGGTCTCGGCGTCACCCCCAATATGCTTACCCTCGCCGGCCTTGCCATCGGCGTCTTCGCTGGAATCGTTCTTGCCCTCGGGTTCTTCGCCGCGGGCGGCGTTCTCATCCTCGTAACCGGCTTTGTCGACATGCTCGACGGCGCCGTGGCGCGCAACCGACGCGCCGCAACGACCTTCGGCGCCACCTTCGACTCCATATCTGATCGCTACGTCGATTGCATCGTGTTATTCGGTCTTGGCATCGCTGGCGTCAACTGGATCTACGTCGGCGCCGCCCTTATGGGCTCCCTCCTCGTGAGCTACGTTCGCGCGAAAGGTGAAGGAATGGGATTTCATTGCACCGCCGGGGTCGCCGAACGAAGCGAACGGCTCATCATCCTCGCCATAGGACTGCTCGTTGGATTAGCTGAACCAGCAGTGCTCCTTGTCGCAATCCTCGCGCAATTCACTGCGCTGTGGCGCGTGGGCCTCCTGCTTAGGCGAGCGACTCACTGACTGCCAAGGCGAGCCGCTTCATGTGCGCTTGATACGCAAAATAGACTCACGTGGCCGGCTCTATACTCTCGTCGAAGGCATTAATCGATTCAAACGCGACAATATGCGGTCGCGCGCTCACACGCGATTTGTCAGCTTAGTATCCGCTTGGCCGCTTCTTCGTACGCCGTTATCAAATCGCCGCGCTCATAGCGGAAAACGTCCTTATCAACCGACTCGCCGGAGTCCTTCAGCCACAGGCGACAGGTGTCGCAGCTTATCTCGTCTGCAACGAGGATCTTCCCATCGCTTCCCTTTCCAAACTCCAGCTTAAAGTCGGGAAGCAGCAACCCTCGCCGATTTAAATGGTCCTTCAAGATCGTGTTCACGCGTAACGTCAGCTCACGAATGGTCACCAGCTCCTTCTCGGTGGCGAGGCGTAAGGCGCGTATGAGGTCATCGTTGAGCATCGGATCACCATACGCATCAGACTTGAAGTCGATAACGAGCACGGGAGGGATTAACTTCTGCCCTTCCTTGAAGGGATACCTGCGCACGAGTGATCCCGAGGCGATGTTTCGAGCGATGATTTCGAGCGGTATAATGTCCACCGCCTTTACGAGCATCCGCGTATCGTCCACCATCCCTTTGTAGTGCGTCGCGATCCCTCGCTGCTCTAAAAGCTGAAAGAGCCGCGCGGAAATTCTCGCGTTGAAGTAGCCCTTCTGAGGCACAGTCCGTTTCCGTTTCCCGTTGAAAGCCGTTATGTCATCGCGAAACTCGATGATGTACTCCTCGGCGTCCTCGGTGCGGTACACGGTTTTTGCTTTACCAATATGAACGATATCCATAGCGTCACCCGTCCCTTGTCTCGCCTGTCGTTTTTCGTCGGAACCCGCGCTCGTCAGCCAGCGCCCCGATGAGCGGAGCGAGCACCTCGCTGTACCATCCGGCACGCACGTACTGCGGGTAGATCGGCAACCGCTCGGTGAGCGCAATGCCGAGGTCCGCCAGATCCGGCCAGGCGTGCTCCGGATTAATGTAGTCGACCGTCACGGTCGAAATCCCGCCGAGGTCGGACGCCCCCACGCCGAGAAGCGGGGCCACCTCGGCGAGATTGGGCGGCACTTGAACCGCGACATCATCGGGGAGGAGATGACGCGCCAGCGCGACCGTGCGGAGGAGGACCTCGCGACTCGGGCTAGGAACGTCGGCCATCCGCGTGCCCGGCTTCGGCGCGAACGGCTGAATGATGACCTCCTGGATGTGCCGGTATCTGTGCTGTAGCTCCGCGAGAAGTTCTAGCGAGCGGATGCGATCGCCCCAATCTTCTCCTATGCCTATGAGGAGACCTGTGGTAAACGGAATGTGGAGCTTGCCGGCATCCTCAATAGTCCAGACTCGAAGTTCGGGCTCTTTGCCAGCACAGCCCTGGTGCGCGTCAACTGAGGCCGTCGTCTCAAGCATCAGTCCCATGCTCGCATTTACGGCTTTTAGCCGCTCGAGCTCGTCAAAGGTGAGAATGCCCGGATTGCTGTGCGGGAGCAGTCCGACGCGAATTGCCATCGTGCAGAGGTCATAGAGATAGTCAAGAAAGCTCTCGTAGCCGAGCCTCCGAAGCTTCTCCACAAAACCGTCGACCTCATACGGACGTTCACCAAAAGTGAGCAGCGCCTCAGTGCAATCCCCATCCTTGGCCTTCCGCAGCATGGTCTCCACCTCTGCAGGCGCCATCAGCTGTGCCTCAGCATCGCCGATGTCCCGCCGGAACCCACAGTAGCCGCACGCATTGCGACAGATGTTGGTCACAGGCACAAAGACGTTGCGCGAGAACGTGACGCGTGCCGGAAGAGTAAACACGAGCGTCTCCAAAGGCGCACTGATGATGTCTGCGGTGCTCAGGTGCTCAAGCGACATAAAAAGCGAGGCCGTTTTTACCACTACATGACCGCGGTAATATATAAATAACGGGGACGCTTACGCCACCGGTGAGGCGACGATGAACGCTGCAAACGCGGTAGTGCCGTTTAAGACGCGCGGAGCAAAGACACGGCTGGCGCCATTTCTCTCCCCGGAAGAACGCATGGCCTTTTCAAAGGCGATGCTGCGCGACGTGCTCCGCGGCTTGAAGGGCACCGACGTGACGATTCTGGCGACCGAGGACTTCGATCCCGAGTGCGACTGGGCGCACGTGGAGCTCAACCGCCGCGATCTGAACACCGCCATAAACGCCTACATCAGGCACGTGCGCGAGCCGACGCTCATCGTGATGTCCGACATCCCGCTCATCCAAGAGTGGCACGTGCGCGAGATGTACTCGGAGGGCGTCACGCTTGTCCCGGGGCGCGGAGGCGGCACCAACGCGATCTTCATGCGCGACCCCAGCCGCTTCAAGGTCGATTTTTACGAAGTGAGCTTCCTGAAGCACGTTGCCATCGCCAAACAGCGCGGCATTCCTTTAAAGATCCACGATTCGTTTTACATGAGCACCGACATAGACAAGCCCGAAGATCTGGCCGAGGTGCTCGTCCACTGCCCCGGCGATTCGTGTGCGTACTTGCGCTCAATTGGCGTGCGGCTCAGCTACGGCAAGAGTCGCATCGCCGTCGAACGTGGCTAATCGCTTCAAGAGCGCGCACGCTGCTCCCCCATAAAAACGAGTCGCTGTTTCAAGAAGCGACTAAAAGACAGGCGTGAGCCACCGCTTGTAGCGCGAATCGTTGCCGCGTGCCGCGTTGAAATACGCCTCTTTGAGCTCCTGCGTTATCGTGCCTGCCCCACCGTCACCGATAATGATCCCGTCGACGCTCGTTATGGGGGCCACTTCTCCCGCGGTACCGGTAAAGAAGAGTTCGTCCGCGGTGTAGAGCTCTGAGCGGCCAATCCTCCGCTCACGGACATCGTAACTGCGATCCGCACAGAGCGTGATGATCGCGTCTCGCGTAATCCCTTCGAGAATGTCATCCGAAACAGGTGGCGTGAGAACGGTGCCGTTGCGCACGAGAAACACGTTCTCGCCGCTTCCTTCCGACACGAAGCCGTCTTTGGTGAGCAGTATCGCCTCGTCGTACCCGTCTTGAACCGCCTCGACCTTTGCGAGCACGCTGTTGACGTAAGCGCCGGCGAACTTGCCCCTCGGAGGGAGCGCGTTGTCTGAGAGACGCGCCCATGAGCTCACACACACTTTTAGGCCCGCATCGATGTCGTCAAAGTACTTGCCCATCGGTTCGACATAGATCGCGTAGTCGTTTGCCCTGCCATACGGATAGAGGCCGACGGTGCCGGCCCCCCAGTACACGATCGGTCGTATGTACACGTCCTCTTTAAGCGCGTTTTCACGCACGACGTCAATGACAGCGTCTGCGAATTCCTGCTTAGCGAGCGGCAGCGTGAGCCTGAGCACGCGTATATTGCGGTACAGTCGCTCGACGTGCTCCGTCAGTCGAACGATGAAGCTCTGCCCCTTCCCGTCGTTATAGTACGCCCTTATGCCCTCAAAAACAGCAGTACCGTAGTGGAGGGCGTGCGTGCTAATATGCACCGTTGCGTGGTCCCACGCTACATACGCCCCGTTCATCAAAACTTTACGACTCATCCAAGACTCCTTTTGCAAATGATCGTCGGCATTTGATTTGGTGTGTTCTCCAATGCGCAACTACCCCATTTAAACCTTTTTTTCTCGTGCGCGGCTATCAGATCAGTTATATACCTGCCAACGCAACTAGTAGTGCACGGGCCTGTAGTATAGTCTGGATAGCACAGCGGCCTCCGGAGCCTCAAACCCGGGTTCAAATCCCGGCAGGCCCGCTCTTGCTCGCGCGCCAGCGATTTTGCTGCTATGTGCGGCCAGCCCGCCCGACTCTTACGTGGGAGCTCGTCACGCCAAGCTACTCTCGCATAGTCGGACTGTTGCTCTGTCTAATGCCTTCGAGGGCGCGACGCCTCACTTCAAGCCTCAGCATGTTAAACGGGACGTTGCAGAAGGGAAACAGTCGGATCTCTGTTATGTCGCGCGTTTTACGATCGACGACGAACGGGAACTCCGCGCAGACTGCGGGTCGATCGGCATAGACCCGGCATCGCCCGTCTTCTCCGAGAAACGCGCATGGCTGAACTTTTTTTAGCGCGTACGTATAGCGAAGGTCGCGATCATCGACGTACGATACGCAGTGCTGCAAAACAAACTCGTCGAGCGATAGTTCAAGGTGCACGCGCAAGCGCTCCACGTCATCAGACGTCAGCCTGATGATCTCGAAGTAGCAACAGCCCGGCAGTGAACAGTCAGCGCACAGGTGTCGCGACGAATGATCGTTCGCGCGAAGATCGTCGAGCAGTCGTTCGGGTGACAACAAAAAGTGCCACCCCCCTTCACGTTCCCTGATACTCTGATCAACGATACTAAGTATGCGTTCGCTGGCGGATGCCTCTGGCACGTTAAGCCCCTCTGTCACCTTTGCCGCGAGCGTGCGCCGCAGGTCGTCCTTTCGTCCCGGCTCAAAGAGGCTACCGTACGACTCGTACGTCGCCGCGCCGCGAGACGCACGGTTTTTGGCCCACCGATCTGCGTCACCTACTCGCTGCTGTTTCGTCACCAACTGCTCATCGCTCCCCGAGATCCGCAGTGACGATCTTTCACAGCACCTTTATAGAACTTCCCACGCAGCCACGGGTCAGCCGGCAGAGCTGAACGCGTACTTCGCGCAGAGTCATCCCAACGAAGGCTAGCTAAAGCCCCTTTTTCGTAAGAAACCTATTAATGCTAGTATGCGCTCTTGTAGAATGATGTCAGACAAGCTAGACGGTTTGCGGAACTTGCTTGAGCGGCTGTCAAATGCACACGGCGTTTCCGGGCACGAAGGGAGCTCCCGCGACATACTCACGCACGAACTCACGCCCTACGTCGATGAGATCAGGATTGACGCGTTCGGCAATCTGATCGCAACAAAATCAGGAAAAGGACCTTCCGTAATGCTCTCTGCACACATGGATGAGGTTGGCCTTTCCGCCAAGTACATTGACGAAAATGGGTTCATATACTTCATCGGTATCGGCGGTTGGTTCGACCAAACGCTGCTAAACCAGCGCGTGCGACTCCATGGAACCAAAGGAGGCATACCTGGAGTGATCGGTTGTAAGCCACCGCATATTCTCGAGGAGGAGGAAAAGAAAAAACCAATCCCGATGAAGGATATGTTTATCGATATCGGTGCCGCCAGTGCCGAGGACGTCGAAGGCCTCGGCGTGCAAATCGGCACGCCCATCACTATCGATCGCCAGTTTACCCCGCTTTCGAGCAACTTCGTTACGGGAAAAGCCCTCGACGATCGGGCCGGATGCGCGATGATGATCGAAGCCATGAAACGCACCAAGGCGACGACCACCGTGTTCGCGGTCGGTTCGACGCAAGAGGAGGTCGGCCTGAAGGGTGCCAAAACGGCGTCATTTGGACTAAATCCCGACGTTGCCATCGCCACGGAGACCAACATTGCAGGAGACCACCCAGGCATCGAAAAGAAGATGGCGCACTTGGAGCTCGGCAAGGGCCCCTCTGTCACCGTCGTCGACGGGGCTGGGCGCGGCCTCATCACCCCCGACTCAGTGCTTCGCTGGATCGAAGAGACGGCTCAGAAGGCGCGGATCGCGTACCAGCGCGACGTCAGCTCGGGCGGCACCACAGACGCCACGGCGATCAACCTCACGCGGGCGGGGATCCCCGCCGGCGTCGTCAGCGTCGTCACGCGGTACCTCCATACGCCCGTCGAGGTTCTCAACCTCGAAGATCTCGACGCCGCCGCCGAACTCATCGCCCGCATGCTCGAGACCGTCGCGGACTACTTTTGACGCTCGGAAGCACTCAACGGGGCCGAAACTCGCGCGTGTGAGAGCTTTTATATAGTTATGGCTTCCTTTTACAGCAAGGAAGTGACTACCGTGAGGGATCGCTTTATTTAACGACATCAAGTTTTTCGACACGACGCTGCGCGATGGAGAGCAAACCCCTGGTGTGTCGCTCACTGCCGAGAAGAAACTGTGGATTGCTAAGGCCCTAGACAAACTCGGCGTGGACGTTATCGAAGCGGGATCCGCTGTCACGTCGGAAGGAGAGCGGACCGCCATAAAAGCGGTCGCCCACGAAGGATTGCGCCCCGAGATATGTAGCTTCGCGCGCGCCCTTCGGGGGGATATCAACTACTGCCTCGAATGCGACGTTGACTCAGTGCACCTCGTCGTGCCCGTGTCGGATTTGCACATCGAAAAAAAGTTGCGCAAGGATCGAGATGCCGTGCTGCGCATGGCCGTGGACACGACGGAGTACGCCGCCGAGCACGGCCTCATAGTGGAGCTTAGCGCCGAAGATGCGTCACGAGCGGACGGCGACTTTCTGCGCGAGTTCTACCGTCAAGGCGTCGCCGCAGGCGCCAAACGGCTCTGCTACTGCGACACCGTTGGCGTGCTCATCCCCGATCGCACTGCCGCTCAGTTGGCTGGCCTCGCGACGATAGCACCCCTAAGCATCCATTGCCACGATGATTTCGGCCTCGCGACGGCGAATTCCATCGCGGCCCTTTGGGCGGGCGCGACGCAGGTGCACGTGACGGTGAATGGTCTGGGTGAGCGTGCGGGAAACGCGTCGCTCGAGGAGCTCGTGATGACACTCGAGTCACTGTATGGCCACCCAACGCGCATCAACACGACCGAGCTCTACCCTATTTCGAGGCTCGTGAGCAGGCTTACGGGCGTGCCCGTTGCCCAGAACAAACCCATTGTCGGAGAGAACGCGTTCACGCACGAGTCAGGCATCCACACCCACGGACTGCTGGCAGACACTCGGACGTACGAGCCGATCACCCCTGAGATGGTGGGTCGAGAGCGACGGATTGTGCTCGGAAAACACGCAGGCAGCGCGTCAGTGCGCCTCGGGCTACAGGAGCTCGGTCTCGACGCGGACGATGAGCAACTGAGCGATATACTGAAGCGCATCAAAGAGCTAGGAGATAAGGGAAAACGCGTCACCGACGCCGACCTGCAAGCCATTGCCGATGCTGTGCTCGAGATCAATCGCGAGGCGCGCATAAAGCTGCAAGAGCTGACGGTCGTGTCGGGAAACATCGTTACCCCAACCTCGTCAATCAAACTCTCAGTCGACGGCCAAGACGTCGTCGAAGCGGGCATCGGTCTCGGGCCGGTTGACGCCGCGATAAATGCGCTTAGAAAGGCGATAGGAAAGCTTGCGGATATAACGCTCGAAGAGTACCACGTTGATGCCATTACCGGCGGCACCGACGCATTGGTCGAGGTGTGGGTGAAGCTGAGCCGAGACGGTCACGTGATCACCGCGCGCGGCGCGCGCGCCGACATCATCATAGCGTCGGTTGAAGCGGTCATTGAGGGCGTAAACAGGCTACTAACGTTTAAATGATAGGTGAGATGCAATGAACCTGAGCGGTGCCAAGGCACTTTTGAAAAGTCTCGAATACGAACACGTGGATACGATTTTCGGCATCCCAGGAGGCGTCGTCATACCCATCTACGACGAACTCTTTAACCAAGATGCCATTACGCACTACCTCGTGCGCCACGAACAAGCAGCAGCACACGCGGCAGATGGCTACGCGCGAGCAACCGGGAAAGTCGGTGTGTGCATGGCCACATCAGGTCCCGGCGCAACGAACCTCGTCACAGGGATCGCGACCGCCTACATGGATAGCGTGCCCCTCGTCGCGCTTACGGGTCAGGTGACCACTGATCTTATCGGCAACGACGCCTTTCAAGAGGCCAACATAACGGGCATCACACTCCCGATCACGAAGCACAGCTACTTGATTCACGAAGCGAGCGAGATTCCACAGACGATAAAAGAGGCGTTTCACATCGCATCCACCGGTCGGCCAGGTCCCGTCTTGATCGATATCCCAAAAGACGTGCAGACGACGAGTGCCCGGTTTGAGTATCCGAAAAAGGTGCACTTGCCCGGGTATCAGCCGACCTACGAAGGACACCCCGGTCAGATCAAGCGCGCTGCGAAGGCCATTAACGAGGCTCACCGCCCCGTAATCTATGTCGGAGGTGGCGTCAAGATCAGCGGGGCTTCCGAAGAAGTCCGTGCGCTCGCCGAATCTATCGTGGCGCCGGTCACGATGACGCTTATGGGTATCGGGACGTTGCCTGCTGAACATCCACTGTCGCTGGGAATGCTCGGCATGCACGGGACAAAGTACGCGAACTACGCCGTTACCGAATCAGACCTCATCATCGCGATCGGGGCGCGCTTCGACGATCGCGTAACGGGCAAAATCGCGAGCTTCGCCCCCAACGCGAAGATCATTCACATCGACATCGATCCGGCCGAGATCGGCAAGAACGTCAGAGTCGACATACCGATCGTCGGCGACGTGAAGCGGGTGCTCCAAAAACTGATTCCGCTTCTCAAGGATACGCGCACAAAAGAGTGGATGGAAAAGGTGCTGACGTGGAAGCGCGAGTACCCGCTTGAATTCGGCGAGACGGGCTTGAAGCCACAGTACATCGTGCGAGAGATAAGCAGACTGTGCCCAGACGCGGTCGTGTGCACCGAAGTCGGGCAACATCAGATGTGGGCTGCGCAATACTTTAGCCACCGCCACCCGCGAAACTTCATCTCTTCCGGAGGCTTGGGGACGATGGGGTACGGGTTCCCCGCGTCCATCGGAGCGAAGATCGGTCGGCCCGGAGAGACCGTATTTGACCTTGCCGGAGACGGGAGCTTCACCATGAACTGCCAAGAGCTTGCCACAGCGGTCGCCTACGACGTTCAGGTCAAGGTCGCGATCTTCAATAACGGCTACCTGGGCATGGTGAGGCAATGGCAAGAGCTCTTCTACGACCGTCGGTACAGCCAGACGAAACTCTCCGAGATCAACTTCGTGAAGCTCGCCGACGCGTTCGGCGCTCACGGAATACGCGTGGACTCACCGAGCGAAGTAGCGCCCGCCATCGAAGAGGCGCTTGCGGTGCCAAAGCCCGTTATCATCGACTTCAGAATCGAACCCGAGGAGTGCGTGTTCCCTATGGTTCCAGCAGGAGCGGCGCTTAACGAAATAATCGACGCAAAGAACGGGAGGGTGTAGCGGATGAAACACACCGTATCTGTCCTCGTTCAAAATAAGCCCGGCGTGCTCGCGCGAACCGCTGGCCTTTTCAGCAGACGAGGCTATAACATCGAGAGCCTGACCGTCGGCGTTACCGAAAACGAAGCCGTTTCGCGTATGACCATTGTTGTGACCGGCGACGATACCGTGGTCGAACAAGTCACCAAGCAGCTCAACAAGCTCATTGAGGTCATCAAGGTGAGCGATCTCACCAAAGAGTCGTACGTGAACCGAGAGCTCGTGCTCATAAAAGTCACCGCTGACAGCTCAAATCGAGCGGAGATTATGCAGATCGTCAACATCTTCAGGGCGCGAATCGTCGACGTGGCGCCCAAGAGCCTTATCATCGAGGTGACCGGTGATGAGGGAAAACTTGACGCGCTCATTGGTATGCTCAAGCAATTCGGCATCAAGGAGATCGTAAGGACAGGCACGCTAGCCCTAGGGCGAGGGCCAAAGGTGATACAAAGCGGCAAAGACTAGAGCGGGCGCTGTGACCAAGAGATGCCGAGCGACGAAAATCGCTAAAGCGCCGCCGGATAGGTCCCGATAGAGGGCGAGGGACGCGCTGCTGGGATCGGTCTCAATGCGGGCGGCACACGCTCGTGATGCCACAAGCTTTTTTACACAGCTCATAAACTAAGAGACGATTGACGGAAAATGGAGGGGTGAATATGGTTCAAATCTTTTATAACGAAGACGCTGACCTGAAACATCTAAGCGACAAGAAAATCGCAATCATCGGTTACGGCAGCCAAGGGCACGCCCAAGCACAGAACCTCAAGGACTCGGGACTAGATGTTCTCATCGGTCTGCGCAAGGGGAGATCGTGGGATCAGGCGCTAAAAGACGGTTTTGACGTGCTCAGCGTCGCAGAGGCGGCAAATCGCGGAGACATCGTGCAAGTGCTTCTGCCCGACGAACGCCAGGCAGCGGTGTATAAGGCTGAAATTGAACCGCAGCTCCAAGAGGGGGACGTGCTATCGTTTTCGCACGGCTTCAACATTCACTATAACCAGATCGTTCCCCCGGCATACGTGGATGTAGTTATGGTCGCGCCCAAAGGTCCCGGCCACCTCGTACGGCGCATCTATACCCAAGGAGAGGGCGTCCCGGCACTGGTGGCCGTGTACCAGGATTACACGGGTAACGCGTTCCAGACGGCGCTCGCGTATGCCAAGGGCATCGGCGCCACGCGAGCGGGCGTGCTAGAGACGTCGTTTAAGGAGGAAACAGAGACCGACCTGTTCGGGGAGCAAGCCGTTCTCTGCGGCGGAACCACCGCGCTCATCAAAGCCGGCTTTGAAACGCTGGTTGAAGCAGGCTACAAGCCTGAAATCGCGTATTTCGAGTGTCTGCACGAATTAAAGCTCATCGTCGACCTTATCCACGAAGGCGGGCTCTCATGGATGCGGCATTCAATCAGTGACACGGCAGAATACGGCGATCTCACCAGAGGGGAGCGCATTATTACCAATGCGACGCGCGACGCTATGAGGGGGCTGCTCAAGGACATTCAGACAGGGGAGTTCGCACGCGAATGGATACTTGAGAATCAAGCTAACCGCCCCGTGTTTAACGCACTCACGCAACGAGAGAGGAAGCATCCAATAGAAACGGTGGGCGCAAAGCTCCGTGCGATGATGACGTGGCTCAAGTAACGGCGCTTGAATGGCCCCGGTTCTTAGTGCAGATGTGTCACCGTGCCCCGCAATGATCAACGAACGCTGATGTATCGGTTCACGAATCCCGTCACTGCTTGACTTCTGCATTTGACGGTCTACAGCTGACGGCTCTTTCTTGCTTGGCCTCGCAAATAGCTGGCGTCTGCGTGTGCAAACTCTTATACTCTCACGGAGAATTAGAGGGCGAGAAGGCTATGGTGGCCACCATATGACCCAACCTAAGCGCATCTGTAGTATCGGAGCGATTGTATTTCTGATTTTGCTGTCCACGGCGCTTGAGACTCACGCTCTGACAAGCGTTACCTCGCTTACGCCGGTGAAAGCGATGCGCGACCAAGGCTTGCCCCAAGCGTGGTTTTTTGGACAGGACACTGGCGCGGCACGCAGCCCGGCGATGGTATGCGCGCTTGTGATAGACGCTCCAATTGCTCAGAGCGAGATACCTAATGTTTTAGTCCCCTCGACGATTCCGTCTGCTGAACCGTCGCTTCCTACAGCTAGCCCGACGCCGCAACCGGCCACGGCCTCAACGAACAGCACCAACGGAACTGCACCGACCAGCGCCGGGAATGGTGTCGACCTCAGCAAGGTTATCGGCAACATTTCGCCCTACCTTA
>Ga0326727_10013160_pt1 | contig 18522 bp, 21 predicted proteins | sample MB2enrmetagenome_FD_207643 | JGI IMG/M metagenome (GOLD analysis project Ga0326727, IMG submission 207643) | Lab enriched peat soil microbial communities from McLean, Ithaca, NY, United States - MB29MY | ecosystem: Environmental > Terrestrial > Soil > Wetlands > Peat | place: USA: New York...
ACGGAGGGTCGGGGCACACCGTAGACCGGCGTCACAAGGTCGCGGATCGCGTCCCACGCGAATCCTCCGAGCGCGAGGACGGCCCGGACGTTCGTAAGAAGCCTCAGCTCCCGCTCGAGGTAGGGTGCGCAGTTCTCGCGTTCGGCCGGCGTGGGGCGATTGTCGGGCGGCGCGCACCGAACGGCGGCGGTGAGGTAGAGGTCCGTGTAGCGGAGGCCGTCCCCCCGGTGCAGCGAGCTCGGCTGGCTCGCGAACCCGGCCGCATGGAAGGCCCGGACGAGGAACGCCGCCGAACGGTCCCCCGTGAAGACGCGCCCTGTCCGGTTCGAGCCGTGCGCCGCGGGGGCCAGACCCACGACGACGAGCCGTGCCCCCGGGTCCCCGAAGCCCGGAACGCCCCGCCCCCAGTACGCCTCGGCCCGAAACTCCCGTTTCTTCTCGAGGGCGACCCGCTCGCGGTACCGCACGAGGCGCGGACACCGAGTGCATGCGACCACCTCGGCGCGCACCCGGTCGAGCGTATCGGCCACGGCGGGGACTGGGGAGGAACCTTATGGGGATTGGGTGAGCCCGCGACCTCCCCAAGGGTGCTCACCCAGCGTGACCTACCCCTATAGGTGGGTCCGGTCCTTCTCCCCTCGATGACCGAAACACGCCTTCCGAGGGGGTCCCGAGTCCGCCTCGGCACGGTCGAAGGGGACCTACGCGCGGACGCGAACGTCCAGATCGAGGTGGATGGCCGCCTGGTCGTCAGCGGGGAGGCCCGGTTCGACGGGGACGTCGATATCGACGGCGACCTCCAGTGCCGTTCGTTCCTCTCCGAGGACGGAGTCGTCCGCATCCGGGGAAGCTTGATCGCCGACGACTCGGTCCACGCCCGGGACGGCGCGCTCGAGGTCGGCGGTGAGTTTCGGGCGCGTCGAGTGGACGTCGACCGTGGGCTTCGGGTCCAGGGCCCGGCGACCGCGGAGGAGTTCGAAGTGGGCGGGATCCTCCAGGGAAGCAGCACGCTCCACGCCACCAAGGTCTCGGTCGGAGGGAGGCTCCATCTGACCGGAAGGCTCACGGCGGAGTCCGTGGAGGCGGGGGGGTCGGTCGACGTCGGGGACGTCGAGCTCGACACGCTCGAAGCGGGCGGGCTGATCCACCTGAACGGAGGGACCGTGCGACGCTCGATCGAGGTCGGAGGACGGTTCGTCGCCGATGCGCCGCTCACCTTCGGCTCGCTCGAGGTCGGCGGATTCGCCCAGCTCAAGGGCGACGGGAACGGCGGCTCGCTCGATATCGGAGGCGTCTTCACCGCCCACGGGAACCTCGCCTTCTCCAAGCTCGAGATCGGCGGCATGGGCTCGATCGGGGGGAACGCGACCGGCGAGACCGTCGAGGTCGGGGGCAAGTTCGACGTCGGCGGGTCGGTTCGCCTGACCCGAACGCTCGAGGTCGGCGGCTTCGTCTCGGTGCACGAGGAGCTCACGGCCGACCGGCTCGACCTCGGAGGTTCTCTCACCGCTCGCAAGGCGATCTTCTCCTCCCTCGCCGAGGTCGGAGGGCGCGTATCGACCCAGGACGGCCTCAAAGCGGGACGCCTCGTGCTGCGACGCCGGGCGCGCGCGTCGGGGCCGCTCGTCGGCGGGACGGTGGAGCTCGAGGACCGCGCCCGCGCCGAGGACGTCTTCGGCGATTCGGTCGACCTCGGGGAACGGGCCGAGGCGCGAAGGATCTACGCCGCTCGGGTCCGGGTCCGTGCGGGCGCCTCCGTCGACGAGGTGTCGTACACGCAATCGGCGGAGATCGACCCGGGGGCCCGACTTCGCGTTCCCGCGCGTCACGTGGACGTGCTTCCGGCGTTCCCGCTATAGGACGGAGGGTCCGGGATGCTGAACGGCCGCGAAGGGAACCCGAGCGCGTCGCGACGGCGGGAGGTCACCGACCTCTACGCCACGGTGCTCGAGGTCGTGAAGCACTATCACGGGGCTGCCCGGATCACCCGGGTCTCCTACGGTGCCGGTATGCCGGTCGATCGGCTGCGGACCTTCGTGGACCGCTTGCTCGCGCTCGGCCTCTTGAAGAGCGAGGAGCTCGACGGCCGCCCCGTGTACGACATCACGCCCCGAGGCCAGGAGTTCCTGGACACGTACTGGAAGATGCGCGGGTACGTCGAGGTGCTCGAGCGGTCTCCGTCGGACGAGCGGCCCAGCCGCCGGAGATAATCGCCCCCTGCGGGACGCTCCCGGAGAGTCCTCGAGGTCAGTCGTAGCGGGGGACCGCCGGGTCGACGTCGAGGGACCAGGCATCGATCCCGCCCTCGAGGTTGGCCACCGATCGGTACCCTTGGCCCGACAGGAACCCGGCGACCATCATCGACCGAGAACCGCCGTGGCAATAGACGACGACCTCCCGGTCCTTCGGGATCTCCTCCAGCCGTTCGGGGATCTCGGCCATCGGGATGTGGATCGACGGATCGATCTTGGCGAGCTCGCGTTCGTACGGCTCCCGCACATCCAGCAGGACGACCGCGTTCGGGTTCTCCTTCAGTCGTCGGGCGACCTCCTCGGGACCGAGTCGGGAAACCATCGGGGGGGCGGAAGTGTGGGGGGAAATAGGAGTTGTGGTCCACCGAAAAGGGCCGTCACCGCTTCCCACGACCCTATATTCCGGCGCGGAGTTCTCGGACCGATGAAGGTCAAGGATCCGGTGTGCGAGATGGTCATCGAGCAGAACGACGCCGCCGCGCACGGAACCTACGCTGGGGAAACGGTCTACTTCTGCTCGGTCGGTTGCCAGAAGGCCTACGAGCGAAGCCATCCTCGCTCGGGCTGACAAGGACCTCTGTCCCGTTCCGGAGCGTTCCCGAACCGCATGGCGACCGACCCGGTCTGCGGGATGTTCGTCGAGCCCGGAGCGGACGCGCTCCAACTGACCCGGGACAACCGAACCTACTACTTCTGCTCCCGGGCGTGCCAGCGTAGCTTCGCCGAGCCCGAGCGCGAGCGCGTGCGTCTCCTCCGGCGCCTCGCGCTCGCGTGGCCGCTGTCGATCGCCATCGTGCTTCTCACCTACGTGGTCTCGTTCCCTCACTCGGTGGTCGTGACCGCGGTCCTCGCGGCCGTGGTCCAGTTCTATCCGGGGGCCGTGTTCTATCGCGGGACGTACGACGCCGTTCGACAACGGACCGCGAACATGGACGTCCTCATCGCGGTCGGGACCACCACGGCCTTCCTCTACAGCGTCGGCGTGGTCCTTTTCCCGGGCCACCTCGCCCCGGCCACCTACTTTGACGCGTCGGCCCTGATCATCACGCTCATCCTGACCGGGAACTATCTCGAGCACCTGACGCGGGTGCGGGCCGGGTCCGCCCTCCGACGGCTGGACGAGCTTCTGCCCCGAGAGGCCGAGGTCGTGCGCGCGGGCGCCGTCCTGTCCGTACCGCCCAGCGAAGTGCGGGCGGGCGACCGGATGCGTGTCCGCCCGGGAGGCAGGTTCGCCGCGGACGGGGTCATTCGGTCCGGCCGTACCACGGTGGACGAGTCGCTCCTCACCGGAGAGTCCCTTCCCGTACCGAAGGGCCCCGGCGACCGTGTCCTCGCCGGCGCGATCAACGGTGACGGGGCGCTGGACGTGGAGGCGACCGGGGTGGGCGCCGACACGTTCGTGGCGCAGGTCGGGCGCCTCCTCACGGACGCCGAGATGTCCCGCGTGCCCCTGCAGCGGACCGCCGACCGGATCGCCGCGGTCTTCGTGCCGGTCGTCCTCCTGCTCGCGCTCCTTGCGGCCTTGGCCTGGTTCCTCCTGGGAGGCGCCGGCGCCACGGTCTCGGTGCTCGTCTTCGTGACGGTCTCTATCACCGCGTGTCCGTGCGCCTTCGGCCTCGCGACGCCGGCGGCCATCCTCGTCGGCACCGGACGCGCCGCCGACGAGGGCATTCTCTTTCGGGGGCCGGACGCGCTCGAACGTACGGCACGGGTCGACCTCGTGCTGACCGACAAGACCGGAACGCTGACCGGTGCCTCACCGGAGCTCACCGAGGTCGACGGATGGGCGCCCCATTCATCGGCCGAGGTCCTGGCCGTAGCGGCGGGCCTCGAAGCGAGTTCCGAACACGCGCTCGCCCGGGCGGTGCGCGCCCGCGCCGCGCGAGACCGGATCGTCCCGACCCGCGTCGAGGAGGTCCGGGCGGAGCCCGGGGTCGGGGTGCGAGGTTCGTCCGCCGGGCGCCCGGTCGCCATCCTCCGCGGAGAGACCGCGCTCGCCGAGGGGGTCGACCTCGCGCCCGCCTCCGGGACGATCCGGGAGGCCGAATTCCGGGGGGAATCCTGGTCGGTGGTCGTGTCGGAGGGACGGCTCTTGGGGATCCTCCGGTTTCGGGCGACGATCGGTCCCGGCGTGGCGCCGGCGATAGCGGCCCTTCGGACGATGGGTGTGGTGGTGGTGATGGTCACGGGGGACCGGCCCGAGGCCGCCCGTGCCGTGGCCGCCGAGCTCGGGATTCGCGACGTGCACGCGGAAGTGACTCCGGGAGAGAAGGTCGCGCTGATCGGCCGGTACCGAGGGCAAGGGAAGCGCGTCGGGTTCGTCGGCGATGGGATCAACGATGCGGCCGCTCTCGCCTCGGCGGACGTAGGCATCGCTATCGGCACCGGCACCGAAGTGGCCCGGGAGGCGGGCCAGGTCCTGCTCGTCCACTCGGACTTTTCGGGGGTCCCCTCCGCCCTCCGGATCGCCCGGCGCACGGTCGCCAAGGTGCGCGGCAACCTTCTGTGGGCCATCGGGTACAATCTCGTGCTCCTGCCGATCGCGGCCGGCGCCCTGGTCCCGTGGCTGGGTCTCGGGATCTACGGTATACTGCCCATCGCCGGAGCGCTGGCGATGGGTCTCTCCTCGACCACGGTCCTCCTCAACTCCCTGTCGCTGAGAGGCGACGGGCCGCTCCGGGTGCGCCCGGGTCCGGTCCAGAGGGGGGGCGAGTTGCCCGCCGTGGGCTAACGCAACCGGTCCCCGGTCCGCGGCGACTTCTGCGGGACATACCGTTTTGAAGGGCGGTGCGTGAGCGTCGTAGCTATGGACCGGGCGTTGCTCCCCACCGATTTCGCCCAGTGGGTCACCGCCGTCCGTCGGCAGCTCCGATTCTACGTGCGGACGTGGCGGTTCGTGGGTCTCCTTCTGTTCATCCTGATCGTGGACATCGCGGTCACGGCGGTCGGACTTTACTACGGAATGAAGGGAACTTCCGCCTCGGACTACCTCTACGGCGCGCTCGGTGCGATGCCCACGCTGGGCGTCATCGTGGGGGCCTTCATCGGCGGCGATGCGATCGCGATGGATTTCGGCAGCGGAACGGGGTACTTCATGCTCGTCCTCCCGGTCCGGCGCACCGTTCTGCTCCTCGGCCGGTACGCCGCGGCGTTCCTGGCAGCCTTTGCCCTGCTCCTGGTCTTCTACACGGTCTCGCTGTTCGGGGCCGGCTGGTTCTACGGGCTGGGGGCGATCCCTTGGGTAGAGGTGGTCGAATCGGTCGGGCTCGCCGCGCTCTTCGCGCTGGCCGTCCTCGCGACCGCCTTTCTCTTCAGCGCCTTCTTCCGGAGTCCCGCCATCAGCATGGTCGTGACGATCCTCGTCCTCTTTCTCGCGTTCGACATCATCGATGGGGTCCTTGCCATCACCTCGGTCGAGCCCTGGTTCTCCCTCCTCTACGCGGGAGAGGCCCCGGCCCTGGTCTTCGAGAGCCAGCCACACCTGACGATCTCTCCGCCGATCTCCGGCGTCACGATCCATTCGTGGAATCCGTACGTGTGGGAAGGCGCGGTGATCATGCTGGGGTACTTCGTCATCGCGCTGGTGCTCAGCGTGGTGCTCTACCACTACAAGGAGCTCAAAGGATGAGCGACACGAGCATCGAAGCGCACGGGCTGACCAAGAACTTCGCCCGGGGACGGTCGGCCCTCCTCGACGCCACCTTCCGATACGAGGGATCCGGGGCGATCGGCTATCTCGGCCCCAACGGCGCGGGCAAGACGACGACCCTCAAGCTGCTCACGGGACTTCTGCGGCCTACGCACGGGTCGGCCCTGGTCAATGGTGTCGATGTCATCCAGCACCGTAAGCAGGCGCTCGCGGACGTCGGGGCGATCATCGAGAGTCCCGAGCCGTATCCCTCGCAGACCGTCGCCGAGGCGATCGCGATGGTGGCGGAGTTCCGCGGCGGCCGCTCATCGGACATCGGACGGGAGATCGACGAGCTGAACGCGAAGCTGGACCTCCCTCCCTTGAACGCACGGTGCGGCCGACTTTCGAAGGGTCAGCGTCAGCGGGTCTCCATCGCCGCCTCCCTGATCCGGGACCCGCGCGTGGTCATCCTCGATGAACCGACCAGCGGACTCGACCCGAAGGAGCGGATCCTGATCCGGAACCTTCTGAACGACCTCAAGAAGGACCACCTGATCCTGATGAGCTCGCACCTGATGCAGGAGGTCACCGAGATCTGCGACCAGGTGATCTTCATCAGCGAGGGCAAGATCCTCCTGAGGGACACGGTCGAGAACGTGGCCGCCCGGTTCCGCACCCGGGCCGTGGAGGTCGAGTTCGCGACCCCCCTGCTCCTCGACCGGATCAAGGCGCTGGGCCCCATGGTCGGGGACGTCACCGTGGTCGGGGAACGCCGTTTTCGGATCGGGTTCGACGGTTCGACCTCGGCCCGCGCGGAGATCCTGAAGGGACTGGTGGGCCTGGCCCCGGTCCTCTCCTACCAGAGCGCCACCCTGGTGCTCGAGGACGCGTACCTTGCTCTGATGCAAGGCGACAGTCAGAATCAGTCTCTCGCGGCGTGAAGGGGCCGAGATCCCCCGTCCTCCGGTTCTACCCCGGTTCGCGCTTCTCGCCACCCCGTGCGATGCCTCCGCAGCGGTACCATGGACTTTTCAACCCCTGCGTCAGACCCCAGGACACCAGGGCACCATGTCTCCGAGTCTCGAAGCGGTCGGATTGACGAAGCGTTTCGGATCGTTCACCGCGCTCGACCAGCTTAACTTGAAGGTGGAGGGCTCGAAGTGCGTCGGGTTCCTGGGACCCAACGGGGCCGGAAAGACGACGACCCTGAAGATGTTCACCGACCTGATCTTCCCGACCGAAGGCGAGGCATTCATCAACGGAGTCTCGGTCCAGAAGGACCGCAAGCGCGCGCTGGAGCCCTGCGGAGACCTGATCGAGAGCCCCGAGATCTACGGGTCCCTGAGTCCGCGCGAGGCGCTCGAGATGAACGGCGCTCTCCGAGGGATGCGCTCGGACGAGATCCGCTCCCGTACCGCAACGGTCCTGGAGGAGGTCAAGATGTCCGAATGGGCCGACCAGAAGGTCGGTCGCTTCTCGAAGGGGATGAAGCAGCGAGTGAACATCGCGTCGGCGCTCCTCTCGGACCCGGAAGTCGTGATCCTGGATGAGCCGAGCACCGGTCTCGACCCGCGGGGCATGTCCGAGGTCCGCAACATCGTTCGGGGCCTCAAGAAAGAGCACCGATTGATCTTCATGAGCAGCCACATCCTGAGCGAGGTGGTCGACGTCTGCGACGAAGTCGCGCTGCTCGACCGCGGGAAGCTGCTGTTCTACGACACTCTGGCGAACATGTCCCAGCGCCTCGGCGGAGGGGTCCGTGCCGTGGAAGCGGAGTTTGCGTTGCCGATCGACGACGGAATCCTCACCGGACGGATCGCGTCGCTCCCGGAGGTGGCGGCCTGGTCCCGGTCCGACCCTCGTCGGGTCACGCTCCAGGTCAGGGGTGGTCCGACCGAGCAAGCTCGGCTGCTCGAGAAGCTGGCCGCGATGCAGCTCGGCCTCCTCAACTACCACGAGTCGCGCAGCGCCCTCGAAGAGGTCTACCTCCGAGAGATCACTCAGGGGGAGGCATGAGCGCGGCGTCCTCGGCGAATCCGGTATCGCTCCCTACCCACGGCGGCTCGCTGGGTACGGCCCCGGGCACCGCCGCCCAGGCGCTGATCCTCTCCCGGTACCAGTTCCGGGACTACCTTCGGTCGCGACGGTTCGTCCTGATGATGAGCATCGTCGCGGTGATCGGGGCCATCCTCTCGTTCGTTCTTGCGTATTACCATGGGTCGGCCACGGTCTCGGGCCTGACCAGCAGCTCGGATGCGTTCTACGGCTCGTTCTGGACCGAAGGGGTCGCCATCGTGATCATCTTCTCGGGCATCATCTTCGGCGGCGATGCGATCGCCGGCGAGTTCCAGAACAAGACCGGGTACTTCCTCATGGGACTCCCGATCCGACGCGCGAGCGTCTATGCGGGCAAGTACATGGCGGCGCTCGCCGCGTCCCTCGTGGCGGTGCTGTTCTACCTGGCGATCCTGGTCGCGAACGGAGCGGTGTACCTGGGGGCCGGTGCCTTCTTCCCCGTCTCTCTCGTCGAATCGTTCGCGATCGCGATCCTGTATCTGCTCGCGCTTCTCGGGTCGGTCTTCCTGTTCAGCTCGCTGTTCAAGAACAGCCTCTACGCGGTCCTGGTCGTGGCCGTGCTCTTCCTGTTCGGGTTCACCATCATCGAGGGCCTGATCACCGCGCTCGTCAAGATCGAGCCTTGGTTCATCATCAGCTACGCTCAGAGCGTGATCGGGTACCCGTTCCTCTCGAGCCTGCCGGCGCACATGACCACCTCCACGACGATGGGGCCCCGGGGGGTCAGCTCGACTACGACCACGTACCACCCCACCTACCTCGAGGGGTTCCTCATCATGGGCGGCTACTGGGTGCTCACCGCGATCGCCGGACTCTGGCTGTTCGAGCGGGAAGAGTTCACGTAACGCGGAGGACGTCCTTCGTCGGGTCAGGCTCGGTTCGCCTCGGCGCGTAGCCGCGGCGTGACGTAGAACGCGAGGATCGCTCCGGCCGGCACCGACGGTGCGACGAGGACCGTCCACACGAGGAGCGGGCTCGCGCTCGCCGCGATCACCGCGCCGCCCAGCGCCGGTGCAAGCAACTGCCCGATCCCGATGATCGCAAAGAACACCCCATTGTAGGCGCCGATCTCGGTGGTCGGAGCCAGGTTCGACGGCAGGGTCGTGGCCGGGATCGAACTGAGATTCTCGCCGACCGTGAGCACGAAGACGACCACGAAGAACATGGGGACGAGGAGCAGCGACCACTGGCCCACGATCCCGAACAGGAGGAACCCACCGGCGTACCCTGCGAGTCCGAGGAGGAAGAGCGACGTATGGCGATGGCCGAGGGACGCCCGGGTCATCGGCGCCTGGCCGAAGACGACGACCAGCCCGTTCAGGGCGAGGCCAGCGCCGAGGATCGCGTAAGGGATGCCGAGTACGGTGTTGACGTACAGCGGGAAGATCGTCCCCCACTGCCCGATGGTCAGTTCGGCGAGCGCGACAGCACCGCACATCGCTAGGAACGGTCGGTCGCGCGCGAGAATGGTCAGGCTTTCCCGTATCGAGCGGGCGCGTGCCTTGTTCTCGATCCCCCCGACCGGCGAGCCGATTCTTCGCCGAACGTCGTACGGGGAGGGGTCCAGGAACAGCGCGAGGAACCCGGTGCTGACGAGCAGGACCGCCCCGGCGAGGAGCGCGACCTCCACGAAGCCCACGAATCCGATCAGGACCCCGCCCGCGAAGACCCCGACCGTGAATCCGACGTTCCACCCGATCCGGACCCAGGTGTATCCCATCGTGCGGTCCGACCCCTGGGTGAAATCCGCCACGTACGCCGAGATCGCCGGACCGGCGATCGTCCCGACGACCTGAACGGAGGTGGCCAGGACCAGGACGCCTACCAGGGAGTGGCTGCGCATCACCTCGGAAAGGCCGAGGATCGAGGCGGCTTCGGCCGCGAGGGCGACGAGGAAGACCAGTCGGCGTCCGATCCGGTCGGTCAAAAGTCCGGCGAACGGAACGATTAGCAGGGGGGTGACACCGGTGAGCGCGACCAGGACCCCGATCTCGGCGTAGCCGACATCGAGGACGTTCCGGAGGTAGAGGACCAGGAACGGGAGGACCAGGCTCACGCCGGTCGCCCGTACGACAGCGCCGAAGCCGAGCCATCGCACGTTCCGGTCCATCGATGGTTCCTTCTCCCGAGAGGTGCGCCGAGAGACGCCGTTTCCAAAGCCTTATGGGTCGAGGCTTGGTCGAGTGCCCGCCGATGGGCGACCAGGACCTGTCCAACGAGCTCGCCGGGCAGGGGTACCAGCTCGTCGGCAAGCACAGCGCGGTCAAGATGTGCTACTGGACGCGCGAGTCGATCGTGCGCGGCCGGGACTGCTACAAGGGCCAGTTCTACGGGATCGAGAGCCACCGGTGCCTCCAGATGTCCCCGGCGATCGATTCGTGCAACCTCCACTGCCGGTTCTGCTGGAGGAACCAGGGCTGGGAGAACGACGCGGTGATGGCCGAGTACGACGACCCGGAGTCGCTCCTCGACCGCTCGGTCGACGCGCAGCGCCGCATCCTTTCCGGATTCAAGGGCGACCCGTCGGTCGCGCTCGACCGATGGGAGGAGTCCCAGCGTCCGAAGCACATCGCGATCTCTCTGACCGGGGAGCCGATGCTCTACCCGAAGATGAACCGGTTCCTCGCCCTCTGCCACGAACGGGGGATCACGACCTTCCTCGTGACCAACGGAACGAACCCGGACGCGCTGCGCGCCCTCGACCCGCTTCCGACCCAGCTCTACGTCTCGGTCACGGGCCCGACCCCCGAGGTCTTCCGACGGCTGACCCTCCCGGCCCACGACGACGCGTTCGAGCGGCTCCGCGAGTCGCTCTCGATCGTTCGGGACCTCAAGACGCGGCGGGTCGTCCGGCACACGCTCGTGAAAGGCTGGAACCTCGGATGGGTCGATGCCTACGCGGAGCTCGACCTGCTCGCCCGCCCCGACTTCATCGAGCCGAAAGGGTACGTGTACATGGGGAAGTCGCGCCAGCGGCTCGGCCGCGACCACGTCCCGTCCCACGAGGAGATCGGCACGTTCGCCCGCCGCCTGGCCCGGCGCACGGGGTACCTCGTCCTCGACGAGTCGCCGGATTCCAAGGTCTACCTTCTCGGTCGGAGGGCCGAGGGTCGGTTCCTTCCGGGACAGAGTCCCGAGCAACGGTCCCGAGCGACGGTGCCGGGGTCGGCGTGATCGAGGTCAGAGCGGGCGCCAGTTGAGGATCGACACGAACACCGCCGCGCCGATCCCGAGGCCGATGACGATGTACGGGTTGATCTTGAGCGCCCGGGTCTCCTCCATGTCGTAGTACTGGATGAGCCCCGCCGCGCTGGAGAAGCCCGTGCGTTTGCTGTCCGGCATCGGACCGGCTCGAGCGCCCCGGCCCTATTTAAGCCCTCACCGGGAGGGAAGTGCTCACCGACGCAGCGAGTAGCCGCCGAGGTCGAACACCGAGTCCTCGAGCGCGTCGTGGAAACGGCCGAAGAGACCGCCGCCGATGCTATTGGCGCCTCCGTTGAGAATCCGGTCCAGGAAGCTTCTCGGGGGACCGATCCGGACGGTCTTCCGCGACGGAACTCCGGTGGCGACCGCGAGCTGCTCGAGCGCCGCCTCCCGGTCGGCCAGCGCATCGACCAGCCCGAGCTTGAGCGCCTGCTGGCCGGTCCAGAACTCTCCGGTCGCAAGCGCGCGGATCTCCTCGACCGGTCGATGCCGTTCCTGGGCCACCAGGCCGACGAACGCCTCGTAGCTCTCCTGGGTGATCCCCTGGAGCTTCTCCCGTTCCACCTCGGTCAGCGGACGATAGCCCTGGAACGCGTCCTTGTGGACCCCGGCGTGGAGCAGTTCGACCGAGATGCCGAGACGTCGGACCAGCTCCCGGACCGCGAAGTGGGCATAGATGACCCCGATGGAGCCGACCGTCGATTCCGGGTAGGCGAAGATCCGGCGGCCGCCGAGGGCCGCCATGTACGCGCCCGAGGCGCCGACCGACCCGATCGAAACGAAGACCGGTTTCTGCTGGTCGAGCCGCTTCACGGCGAGATAGAAGTCCATCGAGGCGATCGACTCGCCGCCGCCGCTCGAGAGGTCGAGCAGCACGCCGCGCACACGACGACGGGACCGGAGCGCCTTCAGCAGCCGAACGTAGGGTTCGACCGAGCGTTCGCGGATCGTGCCGCGGAATTGCACTTGGGCAAGGATCTCCCGCATCGCGCGTTCTCGAACGACCGAGGCCCGTGTTCGATATAACCCGCTCTGCCGAACGTGGAGCCGCACGCTTCAAGTAGCGGGGACTCCGAACCGGCCCCGTGCGTATCCTCCTCCGACCCCGGTGGCCGGTCCTCGCCCTGTTGCTGCTCGCCCCATCGATCCCCGAGCTGCTCACCGGGTCCACCCCGATCACCACGCTCGTCCTCAACCCTCCGGCCTTCGCGATCCAGTTCCTCGGGATCGTGGGTCTCTACGGCACCGGGGCCCTCCTGATCCGCGAATTCGCGGCCTACTTCCGTAAGGGATGGGCCTCGGTCCTGTTGCTCGGCGCGGCGTACGGCATCGCCGAGGAAGGGTTCGCGGTCCACACGTTCTTCGAGCCCGGAGGCGCCCCCGTTGGGGCCCTAGGGTCCTACGGCCATCTCTTCGGGGTGAACTGGCTGTGGGCGCTCGGCCTCACCGTGTTCCACGCCACCTACTCGATCGCTCTTCCGATCCTTCTTGTCCAGCTCTGGTTCCCCCTGTCCAAGGGGGTGCGATGGCTCGACCGCGGCGCGGTCGCGGTGGTCGCTTTCGTCTATCTGTTCGTCGTCGTTCTGTTCTCGGTCGTCGTGGGGTACGGCCCAACTCCCGCCGCGCTCGCCTTCTTCCTCGCGGTGGTCGCGGCGCTCCTCGTGCTCGCCTACCGCGTGCCGGCCGACCTCCTCTCCGTCCGGCCCGGTCCGCGCCGGATCGGGAAGTGGGGGCTCGCGCTGGCGGGCACGCTCGAGTTCGACGCCTGGCTCGTCGTGTTGATCCTCTCGGGAGGTCGGGTGGTGCCGGCGTTCGTAGCGGCCCTCGTGATCGTCGTGGCCAACCTGGCGGCGTTGGGGATCATCCTCCGTCGGGTCGGCACGGTCGACCTCGAGCGGTCGATGTTCTGCTTCGCGGTCGGGATGTTGTCGATCCTGTTCGTCTTCGATGTCGTGGTCGAGTTCAGCGTTCCCGGGATCCTCGCCGTGAGCGCGGTGTTCGCGTACCTGCTCTACCGCCTGGGGCGCACCCTCGACCGACGGGCGATCGCCGTCCCCCCGGCGGCGGTGATGGGCGCGCCCGGTACGTGACCGGTCCGAGTCGCCGCGCCCCGACGCGGGCGGGTCAGGCGTGGCGTCGCAGGAAGTCGCCCACGACCCCTAGGTAGCGGTCGCGTTCCTCCCAGAAAGCTACGTGGGAGCTCTCGTCAAAGACCGTGAACTCGGAGCCCGAGATGTGCGCGTGGATCGCGCGGGCGACCGTCGGCGTGATCTCGTCGTACCGACCGGCCGTGACGAGAGTGGGGACCCGGATCTCCCCGAGGCGGTCCGTGATATCGAAGTCGCGGATCGTGCCCACGATCGTGAACTCGTTCGGACCGTTCATGGTGCCGTATTTCGGAAGGCTCGTGTGCTCGATCGAGTACGTGAGCTCCTCGGGCCACGGCCACAGCCGGCACAGGTGGCGCCGGTAGTACTCCTGAACGGCGGCGAGGTACTCCGGATCCTGGTACTCCCCCTTCGCCTCGTGGCGCTCGAGGATCTCCCGGGTCGGCGCGGGAAGCTCGCGCTTGAGACGCTGCATCTCGCGAACGGTCAGCGGTACATCCACGAGCCCGCTCGCGCTCACGAGACTTCGCACGTGGTCGCCGTGAGCCAGAGCGTACGCGATCGCGAGCATCCCCCCGTAGCTCGACCCGATCACGTGGATCCGGCCCAGGTGGAGCGCGCGGCGGAGCTCCTCGAGGTCGGCCACGTCCCGGTCCACCGTGTACTCGTGGGGATCGCGGGCCAGGTCGGAGCGCCCGCAGCCGATCTGGTCGTAGAAGACGACCCGATAGCCGAGCGGAGCGAGGTCGATGAACGGCAGAAGGTAATCATGGGTGGCGCCCGGGCCTCCGTGGAGGGCCACGACCGTCCCGGCCGGACCCGGATCTCCGACGCTCTTCCAGAACAGCCGGTAGCCGTGGATCGTCTCGAACCCTTCGTGAGTGGTCGTGGGCCAGTGCGACACCCTCAGGTAAGGTCGCGCGTCTATTTGGCGCCCGACGCCCTTCCCATCCCCGAGCTCCCGACGGAGCCGTCCTTGGACGAACGGGGCCAGCTGCCCACGCCCGTTCCGGGAAGCGGCCCGTGGAATGCGGTCGGGTACTCCGAGGACGGCGACATCGGGATCCCGCTGGTTCGGCAGAGGACGGCACTTTCGGTCGCGGCACGATAGGTCATCGCGTTCATCGGAGAGAAGGAGGGCCTCCCATGTCATGGTCGAAACGCACCCGAACCGCTCACGAGTGGTGAGCACCCCCGGAGTCGAATCCGACGCACGCAACCGATTTCCCCGACCGCCCCCGTCCGAGGAGATGTCCTTTCCGAGGCCGAGCGTAGACATCCGCCGCCCTCCCCCGGAGCTGGACGCGCTCATCGAATGGTTCGAGTCGGTCAGCTACCGTCTCGTTCTCCTCGAGGAGTACCCGCTCACCGAGGTCCAGGAGATGGTGCGGGTCGTCTCCGACGCGGTCGCTCTCCACGGCCGCATCGAGGACCCTCTGCTGGCCGCGGTCCCCCGGCCCTCCGCCGAGGAGGAGACGCTGATCCGGATCCTCGTGGCCGACCATGCCTGGTTCCGAACGTCGGTCGAACAGTTGGAGTGGTTCCTTTCGATCGTCGTGCGCGAGGACCACGGAGGCCACCGACAGGCTCTGGGGCAGTACGGTCGGGTGTTCGCGGAATCGTTGCGTCGGCACCGCGCCGATGAGCGGGAACTGGCGCGACGCGTTTCCTCCGTGACGCTCCGGGACGGCGCCGCCTCCGTTGCGGGAAACCGTAAGTAGGCGCCCCGCAAGACGGCGGGGGGACCCCAATGCCGGAGAAGACGGGCGAAGCCGTCTGGGTGGAGAAGTACCGCCCCACTTCGCTCTCGGAGATGGTCGGTCAGGAGGCGATCGTCCCGCTTCTGCGCTCGTACGCGGAGAAGCGGTCGATGCCCCACCTCCTCTTCGCCGGTCCGCCCGGCACGGGCAAGACCACCGCCGCGCTCGCGCTGGCCCGGGACCTCTTCGGCTCGGAGTGGCGTCAGAACTTCCTGGAGCTGAACGCCAGTGATTCCCGCGGGATCGACACGGTCCGGACGACGATGAAGGAGTATGCCCGGACCTCGCCGTTCGGGGCGGTCGGGTTCAAGATCCTGTTCCTCGACGAGGCGGACAACCTGACCTCGGAGGCGCAGGCTTCGCTCCGCCGCATGATGGAGCGGTACTCGGGTTCCTGCCGGTTCGTCCTCTCCTGTAACTATTCTTCCCGCATCATCGACCCGATCCAGTCCCGGTGCGCGGTCTTTCGGTTCCGGGCGTACACGACGGAGGCGGTCCGCGCGCAGGTCGAGCGGGTGGCCAAGGGCGAGGGCAAGAAGGTCAGTTCCGACGCGATGGAGACGATCCTCGCGGCCAGCGCGGGCGACATGCGCCGCGCGATCAACCTATTGCAGCTCACCGCGACGCGCGCGGACAACGTGACCGCCGAGACCGTGAAGGAGTACGCGACCGTCCCGCTGCGCCGCGAGGTCGAGGGGATGCTCGGGGCGGCCCTCACCGGGAGCTTCCTCGACGCTCGGGACCGGCTCTACCGCCTCTTCTCGGAGCGCGGTGCCTCGGGCGAGGAGATCCTGCGCGCGATCCACAGCTACCTTCCGGACATCGGCGACGCGGTCCTCCCGGCGCGCGAAAAGGTTCGGCTCCTGGAGTACCTGGGGGAGGTCGACTTCCGGCTCGCCCAGGGCGCCTCCGACCGGATCCAGCTCGAGGCCGTGCTCGCCCATCTCGCGGCCGGTCGCCCGTCCGGTAAGTGAGCGGACCGATGGCCCAGCAGCGGGACGTGGGAGCAAAGCCGCGGGTCCCCCGTCAGGCGGTGGTCGTAGGGGAGCTGGCCCTCAAGGCCTCGACCCGTCGCGCCATCCGTGAACGAACGGTCGAGAAGGGAGACCCGATGGCCGCCGGAGAGCTCGCCGGTCTGCTCGCCATGAAACGCACCCCCGAGCTCATACCCCACTGCCACACGGTCCCCCTGACCCACAGCGCCGTGACCCTCACCGTGTCCGCCCGCGGCGTCCGGGTCCGCGCGGAAGCGAGCACCGTCGACCGCACCGGGGTCGAGATGGAGACCCTCGTGGGGGCGAGCATCGCTCTCCTGACCGTATGGGACATGGTCAAGTACCTCGAGAAGGATGCGCGAGGCCTCTATCCGACGACCTCGCTGGGCCCCGTTCGGGTTCAGGCCAAGCGAAAGCGCGGAACGGAGGCACCATGAGCGAATCGCACCCTACCTCGAGCGTCGCGAACCGTCACCATCTCGGAGGAGACCGCGTCCTGGGATTTTCGGTCCTTTCGGTATCCGACACGCACACCGAGAGCGACGACCCGTCGGGCTTTCTGGCCCGCGACCTCGTCACGCAGGGGGGCCACCGCGTCCTCCACTACGCTCTGGTCGCGAACTCGATCGCCGACGTTCGCGAGAAGCTCGAGCCGTGGCTCAAGGAGACCTCGGTCGAGTGCGCGATCACGGTCGGAGGGACCGGCGTGAGCTCGCGGGACCTCACCGTGAACGCCCTCGAGACGATGGGGGGCCGGAAGCTCGAAGGGTTCGGCGAGCTGTACCGGTCGCTCAGTTTCGCCGAGGTCGGGCCGCTCGCGATGATCAGCCGCGCCTCCCTCTTCGTCCTCCAGGGGAAACCGGTCTTCACCCTTCCGGGCAGCGAGCGGGCCGTCCGGACGGCGATCGAGAAGCTGATCCTGCCGGCGGCAATCCACCTGGTCGAGGAGCTCGAGCGCTAGCGCGGGGGCACGGAGCCTAGGGGCTCAGCCGCAGCGCGCCCAGCGGGGGCGGGCCGGGGTCGAGGTACTGCGGGGGGACGCCCTGCATCCGGCAGAAATCGGTCCACGCGGAGTTCGCGTCGACGTGGTGCGCCAGCAGGATACCCTGCTGGGTGAGGGCCTCCCAGGCAGCGCGCAGCTCGAAGCGAGCCCGGGCGACGTCCGGCCCGTTGTCGTAGAAGAACAGGTCGACCCCGGCAGAGGAAGCGAGGATCTCGCGCAGCCGATCCTCGGAGTTCCCGAGGGCCAGGGTCCAGCGGGAGCGCAACGAGGGAGCGACGAACTGGCCGACCCCCACGTCGCGGACCCCGCTCGAGCGGCCGTTGGTCGGGCCCGGACCGAGCGACGTGAGCTCTCCCGCCCGGTTCGCGTCGAGGGCCGCGAGGATCCAGGCCGTGGAGTACCCGGGGCGGACCCCGGTCTCGACCACGCGACGGGGGCGGGCCGCGCGGACGATGAGGTAAAGGAGGGCGCCTTGCGGCAGCTCGCGGGTGAACGGGACCCCCGCCCCGCGCTGCAGCAGCAGGTCCGGGAGCCCGCTCTCCTTGAGCTCGCGACGGAATCGCTGGAGCTCCGCGGGGGTCGCGTCCGTCAGACGGGCGATCCTGTCGAGCGAGGCCTGTCGGAACAGGAGCATCCTATTCCGAATGCCCTTCCGAGCCGCGGGCGAGACCACCGCGGGCCGAGGGCTGCCCCGGTCCACGTAGGGGACCGCATCGCCGACCAACCGTCCCTGTTCCGCTGACGCACGGCGAGCGCCTCCCGATCCGGGAGAAAATGCCACGAACTCTAGAAGGCTCGTCGCTACAAAATCTGTTCGGCGCCGGTCCAGAAACCGGTCGGAGGGCCTTCGTCCGAGGACCCTTCGCCATCACCCGGTGAAACGGACGCAACTGAGAAAATTTATAGGGCATCGGGTTCGGAGGGGTAGGCATAGATCCATGGCGGTCCAAGAGGTCGGCGGAAGCAGTTACGACAAGTTCGCCCAGGAGAACGGAGCCGTCGTCATCGATGTCTGGGCCCCGTGGTGCGGTCCTTGCCGGATGGTCTCTCCGGTCGTCGACCGCCTCAGCGAGAAGTACAAGGGCAAGGTCGCCTTCGGCAAGATGAACTCCGACGACAACGGAGAGAAGGCCGGAGCCCTCGGGATCATGAGCATCCCGACCCTGCTGTTCTACAAGCAGGGGAAGCTCGTCGACCGGATCGTCGGGGCGTACCCCGAGGAAGTCATCGACGAGCACATCCGCAAGTTGCTCTGACTCCGCCGCCCGGGGTACGGGCGTCGTCGCCCGCGGGCGGCCGACGCGCCTTTCGGAGCCGTTCGCACGGGGGCTAGTTCCCCGCGCCTAGGAGCGAGCGCATGAGCGTCCCGACCGCCGACCTCCAGCTCGCTCGCTATACGTTCCAGCGCAAGCTGGACGAGATCGCGGCGTGCAAGGGTCGGGCGACCGAGCTGATCTCGCTCTACGTCTCGCCGGGAAAGCAGGTCTCCGACG
>Ga0326727_10013161_pt1 | contig 18522 bp, 11 predicted proteins | sample MB2enrmetagenome_FD_207643 | JGI IMG/M metagenome (GOLD analysis project Ga0326727, IMG submission 207643) | Lab enriched peat soil microbial communities from McLean, Ithaca, NY, United States - MB29MY | ecosystem: Environmental > Terrestrial > Soil > Wetlands > Peat | place: USA: New York...
CCGCATCGGCCGCATTGCGCCCCAACTCATCGAGCAGATGCCCTCGGTCGAGCTTGAGCAGAGGCCCTGGTACAACCCCGAGCTCAGCAGCCGCTGGTTTTTCGTCCCCGGCGTCATCGGCAGCCTCACCCTCGTTCTCGTCATCACCCTCACCGCCTTCGCTGTGGTGCGCGAGCGCGAAATCGGCACCCTCGAACAGATCATGGTCACGCCCATCCGCCCCGTCGAGTTCATCCTCGGCAAAACGCTGCCTTTTTTCCTGATTGGCCTCTTCGATGTTTCGCTGATTGCGGTGGTGGGGACGCTGTGGTTCCAGATTCCATTTCGCGGCCATATATCGGTGTTGTTTACCGGAGCCATTCTTTTTCTTCTTAGTATGCTGGGCGTCGGCCTGCTCATCTCCACCGTCTCGTCCACGCAACAGCAGGCCATGGTCACCGCCTTCTTCTTCATCATGCCGGCCATCACATTCTCCGGTTTCGGATTTCCCATCGCCACCATGCCGCAGTGGCTGCAATATCTCACCTATCTAAGCCCGTTGCGCTATTTCCTGGTCGTGTTGCGCGGGGTCTATCTGAAGGGCGTAGGGATGGATATTCTGTGGCCGCAGATGGCCGCCATGGCCGGCCTCGGCCTAAGCCTGCTCACCATCGCCATCCTCCGCTTCCACAAAGCGCTGGATTAGCTTAAGAAGCTGTCTAAAAACTTGGATTTCGGTGAATGGTACGGGTTTCACACCTTGCGGAAAAACTCATTCCAGCGCGGCGATCGTGTTGCTGAACGTAATTTTGGGGTTTATTACCCCAAAAGTAGGCCCTTTCGATTCTCTTGTCAGCGATCCAGGGGCTCGGTCTGTTTGACGAACTTTCGTTTTAGGCCCATGCCGATGCCGCCCAAGCTCAATCGCAAGCGTGCTCTCTTTGTTCTGACCAAGATCGACGAGATCCTGGCGTGGGAAAAGCAGAAAGAAGAGGAGCGCGACACGCGCTTCGTCGATCTGGGCAGGTATTTGTAGGAGGTGCGGGCGGGTCAGTACTGGCGGCTGCAGAACTTAAAGTCGTTCGATGAATTTCTGCAGAGACGTTTTCCCGATTCGCGCCGCACCGCCTACTATCTGATGTCCATTCACGAACACTTGCCTCCAGAGTGTTGGGGAGTTTGTGCCATTGCCCGCGTTTGGCGCTGTGAACGTGGGATCTTCCTCCTCCCTGAGTTACTCGTTTGTCTTCACTTTTGACACAGGCGGAGTGGGTGTCAGCGGTGCTGTGTTGACGCTTGGTCAAACTGGGTTAGACTTTGGGGGTTTCTCAAACTGCTTTGCGGATACGAACTACAACCCGGGGGAGTCCTGTAACATTAGTGTTGGTTTTGGGCCCACGCTCCCCGGTGTCCGATATGGCGCGGCGACCCTGAGCAACGCTTCGGGAGCGCCCATCGCAACAGGCTACGTCTTAGGCACCGGGTTGGGACCGCAGGTAAACTTCAGCCCCGGTACAGAGAGCACATTGGGCAGTAGTTTTAGCCTTCCCCATAATGTGGCAGTAGACGGGGTCGGGAACGTCTTCGTCGCCGATTCGAACAATAATGCGGTGAAGGAGATTCCGGCGGGGGGTGGTACACCCATCACGCTGGGCAGCGGCTTCTCTTACCCCAGTGGCGTGGTGGTAGACGGGAAGGGGCACGTCTTCGTTGCTGACTACGGTAACAATGCGGTGAGAGAGCTGGACTTTTTCGATCCGCCATCCCTTACCTTTGCGTCGACGCCTGTAGGTTCAACCAGCAGCGACAGCCCGCAGACGGTGACGGTCACGAATGTCGGGAATGAACCAGCAGTTTTTATTTTTTATCTGTGGGATAGCTTTCCCTATGTTCCGACGAACTTCGCAGTTGACACCAGCGGAGAGACGGCATGTCCACTTAAGAGCACCTGGTCCGAGGTGAGCCATCAGTGGTCACTTCCACAAAGTACGTCCTGCTTGATGCCCATTAGCTTTCAACCAACAACGGTGGGAAGTCTCACAGGCTCATTGGTGCTGACGCACCTGGCACCAGAGTCTGGAGGGGATTATGCTTTCACCCAGAGCATTTCGTTGAGCGGCATCGGAATTCAGACCCGGGCTACGCCCACGGTGACCTTCACTGGAGCGCCGGCCAGCGCAGCTTATGGGTCCACGTTCAATGTGGCAGCCACGACCAACGCCAGCACAAGTGCAGTGATCACCGGGACGCCCGGGATTTGCTCAGTTGCAGGCAATACCGTCACCATGACCAGCGGCACAGGAACCTGCAGCCTCTCCGCCAACTGGGCGGCTGACAGCAATTACACGAGTGCTGCAGCCGGCCAGTCAACGGTGTCTATGAAGGCTGGCAGCTCAACTGCGATTACGTCAAACACACCCGGCACGTCGTCGCCAGGCCAGGCCGTCTTGGTGAGCTTCCAGGTGACAGCCAACGGCCTACCCTCTGGCAGTGTCACGGTTATTGCCAGAACGGGCGAGAATTGTGTGGGTACCCTCAACAGCAGCGTAGGAGGCTGTTCGCTCAGCTTCGCTACTGTGGGCTCCAGAACGCTAAGGGCCAGCTACACGGGAGACCCAAACTTCAATGGCAGCACTTCCCCGGCGGTCACGCAATCCGTCATCGGGCCGCTGGCCAGCGTCTCGCCTTCGAGCATTGACTTCGGCACGGTCTATTTGGGGACGATTACAACCAAGAACGTGACGGTAACAAACTTAGGGAACGCACCGATGACGATCACAGGTCCTCTCTTGTCGATTGTGAAGGGAGGGAATTCCAACGAGTTCATCGCGGTGAATGCCTGCCCAAAGTCTCTGGCGGCGGGAAGGAGCTGCACGATCAGCCTGGAGTTTGTTGCGGGTCCCTTCTACAACCCGCAAACCGCCGCACTGAGCGTCGTGGATAACGCTCCCGGCAGTCCGCAGACGGTCACGCTGACCGCAACCGTGATCAATCCTCAGGCTCAACTGAGTGCCACGAGTCTTAACTTCGACAAACAGAAGGTGAATACGAGCAGCGCATCTAAAGCTGTCACGCTCACGAATACCGGGGCTACAACGCTGACGACGATCAGCATCGCGATCGCCGGTATCAATCACCTGGATTTCCTGGAGACAAATAACTGTCCGAGTTCATTGACGGCGAAATCCACTTGCACGATAAATGTCACGTTCAAGCCCACGGCGACAGGTTCGCGGTCGGCGAGCATCGTGATTACGGACAACGCACAAAACAGCCCGCAGAGTATATCGCTTTCGGGCACTGGAAACTGACGCATACAACTTGGGGTGCCATGCAGCCGAAGAAACAATCGGACGCGTGGCGCCTCACTCTTTTCTGGTTGCCACTACTGTGAGCGGCGGCTCAATTGTGTCCAGTTGGTTGCAAACTCGGCAATCGCAAACTCGGCAACCGCCAAACCGGAAGTTGATATGGTGTGACGCAGCCTTGCCGAAAACTCACGATGGATTTGAGCAGCGTGTGAGCTACATTAGAGACACTTCAAAAGAAGTTCCTCCATTATAGGCCGCTACTCAAGAGGCCATGCTCGCGGATCTTGGCGTACAGAGAGCTTCTCGGCATGCCGAGCCGTTTGGCGGCAAGAGGAATGCGGCCTCCCTCGGATTCAAGCACGTGGAGAATATAGCATTTCTCCATTTCCTTAAGGGTGAGGTTGGAGGCCGCGACATTGGTTCCAAAGTCATGACTCGAAGGCGCTTCAAGCTCCAGACCGGTCCTCGGAATGACTCCATCCTCAGATAAGAGCGCAGCCCGTTCCAGCACATTGCGCAGTTCGCGAATGTTCCCTGGCCAAGAGTAGCGCCGCAACGCCAATCGTGCGTCGTCGGAGATACGTAATGGGCCGCGTTTCATTTCCCAGCTAAATTGTTCTAGGAGCTTGTCCGTAATCATCGGAATGTCTTCCGGGCGCTCACGCAGAGGTGGAATACGCAGGCGCAATGTACTAAGCCGGAAATAAAGGTCACTTCGAAACTTGTCCTCCTCGGCAAGCTTCTTCAGATCACGATGGGTCGCAACGATAATCTGCACATCGACCTTGCGTTCATGTACTTCGCCTAGCCGATAAAACTGCTTCTCTTCAACCACCTTCAAGATTTTCGGCTGAACCTGCGGGTCCATATCGCCGATTTCGTCGAGGAAAAGAGTACCGTGATTGGAAGCCTCCAGAAATCCGATCTTGTTCATGACCGCGCCCGTGAAAGAGCCTTTCTGGTGTCCAAAGAGTTCCGATTCAAGCAACTCGCGCGATAATCCAGCGCAATTCAGATCCACAAAAGCCTCATTCGATCGGGGGCCCGTTTTGTGCAACCACCGCGCCAATACGCCCTTTCCGGTTCCGGTTTCTCCTTGGATCAACACGGTACTATTGGCTTCGGCAACTCGTTTTGACGCCTTTTTTAATTCCAGAATTGCCGGGCTACTACCAAGAAAGGGATCGCGCTCATAACGCGCTCGTTCGAGTATCACCGCCAAGCTCTTCTGCAGGTTGCGGGAATTCTCAAGCGAACGGCGAAGTACTGTTGTCAGGTATCCGAGATCGACTGGCTTGGAAATGAGGTGCTCTGCTCCGTTCTTGACCGCATCCACCGCCAGATCAATGCTTGCGTTCCCGGTGAGAACAATGAGCGGGATGCGAATATCACGGGTCTTGAGCCACTTGAGCAGATCAAATGCTGTGCCGTCCTGTAACAGGTAATCCGCCAGAATCAAATCCGGTGGCGATTTCAGAATCTCCGAGAACGACTTGGCAAGATCCTCGGCCCTTATGACCTCAAAGCCGTCATGGCTGAGCCCGTCTACCAGGAAATCCCGCATCAATACATCATCTTCAACTACCAGAACTCTGTTTTTCATCGCGTGCTTATTACAGCCCCTCACTTCCGCCGCCACGTTCCAAATCTCTCATTGCACCTTGACGCTAAGTGTCCTTGCAGCTCAATGGCTCCTGGTTCTCACCAGCGAGTCTTGAGCGGTTATGAAGAAGCGCTCAAATCGAACCCAGATTCCCGATCCTCGAAGGCCGTCTCTCTCTGCCCCAACAACGCCAGGAAAAACCGTCAGGACGAAGCAACCTTTCTGGGAAGTGAACCAATCAAAAGCCATCACGCCGCTTGGGTCATGAACGCATTCTGCAACCCCAACCGGGCGTCTAGAAGATAGACGATCTACCGGAAGTTGTCTAGAATCTGGACAGCCACTCAGGGGTATGCTGGACAGGTTTCCGGCGAATATTAGAGCGTATCTTATTTTAAATCATTAAGATAAGGGATGAATTCTGTGTTCAATCAAGAACGGTGACGTGATTGCAATATATGTAGGCATGACAGTTCCTTGGTCTGTTGGTTCTGCAGCATGGCGCGTTGAATTTGACGGTGGCGCTTGCCGCTTGATGCGGCGGGAACGCGAGCGGCTGATCCTGAGAATCTGTGACAGTATCGCCGGTTACTGTGCGGCGCAACGCGCGATGGTTTTCCGCCGCATGAAGTTTCGGCACCAAAAGACCTCAATTCCTGTGCTCAGGGAGATTCTTGAGCAGGATGTTGCGAACGCTTTTTGGTTTATGAGAAAGGGGACCCAGCAATGATTCTTCTATTTTTGATTCCAAGCGCGGGCCTGTTGCTGATGGCTGCGCTTTTCACTCGCGAGTCCTGGCATGGCGCCCGGAGCTGGAGATCATGAAGCGTCAACCTCGGGAGTGCATCCTTTGTGGCGCAACAGCGCCGGCGCTCATACGGCGGTGGCGGGAACCGTACGCCCGCAACCATCCTGCTCCAGGTGCAATTGCAGGTGCCGCCAGACAACCATCAGGGAACGTTGGCGCTGGAAGTTCAGCAGAAGTTGAGGTTCAAACTGCCATGAGAAGAACTATCGAATTCGGCTTGTTGATTCTTTGTGGAATTGGGTTTGTAGCCACCTGCACGCCAATACAGGCCCAGGGCGTGAGTCCCGTGATCCAGGAATTCAACAAGAAGGCGCGGGGCGTGGTTCAGGTGACCAACGTCGGCGATGCTCCGAAAACGATCTCCTGCTGGGCTCGGGGTTTCGATGCCGACGAACACGGGACGCTTCAGCTTCATCCTCTCGACGACACGCTGCAGGTTCGAGTTGACACCCCGAGTGAGCCGGTTACGGCGAACGGCTCCCGGCGGGTTTCCTTCCATGCAGTTCCGGCCACTCTGCCAGCCTGGTTTGTGGTGACATGCGAGTTCGTGCCGATTGAACAAAGTGACGGCCTGACTATGCCGATGGAGACCTCTTCCGTCGTCATCGTTCAAGGCGATCTTCTGGATTCGCGCGATGTAACTGTGAGTGCAAGACGCGCGGGCGCCAAAGTGGAGGTAGAAGTCAAGAACAATGGGTCAGAGCTTGCGCGCGTGAGTTCTGGCCAGGTTCTTGGGCACGGAAGCCAAGCCGACATCGGAACCTTCGTCCTGTTCCCGCACCAGAGGCGCCTGGTGGAGGCCAACTGGAATGGGATGAAACCACCTGAGGCTGTGAGGATTCAAATTGGCAAGAATCACCTTGATGCTCCGGTCAATTAGGATTGCGCCACATCCGCTCAAATGATTCTGAACCTTGCGGATGCTGCGCTTTACCAGGCGAAGGAAGAAGGAAGAGACAGGGTAGTTATAGCGAAGCGGCTGGTCCTTAGCATGGTCGCCTGAGAGCCTGCAGGCGGCCATTTGAGTGCTGGATAATCAGGTCCACGACTCTGCATTCTACTCTGAAGCAAGACTATGAATATACCTTCCGAGTTGGAGAGTCCTGCGCGATGGCACGAGTCGAACGCAACAGGAAGGATGGAAGAAGTTCGGGCTGGCCCCCCACGACCAGCCCTATTGACCCACTGGTAAACAGTTAGAGAATTTGGTAGCAATTTGGTAGCAAATAGCGCCCGGAAGGCCGGTTTTTGACCACGATACCGGCTTATAACCCCTTTTAAATCATCATCCGGTTACTTCCACGCCACCTTACACACTGCCACCACGGCGGCTGCTGACCAGAATTTCCACCAAGGTCTGCTTGAGCACCCCGACGATCTGCTTAACACCGCTTCTTCATCAGCAAAATCCTCTGCCCTCCTCGGGCTCGGATCTTGCCGAAGACTAACATTTACCGTGGTTCAAAATACCCGGGGCCGATCAAGGCATGTTGCCCCTTCCTCGCCCCCCGGGGGGAAGCCTGTAAGTTGGGTTCCTTCGCTCTGTCGTGATCCGTTGTCGGACCAATCGGACGCAATCTCGAATGCATGCTCCCGAATCGGCTCTATTCCCGGAGTCCGAAGTAAGCCGCAGCCTGTATAGTGAAAGCCCCGGGACAATGCTGCCCGATTGTGAGCCGCTATGAAGAGAGACAATCGAAAGACCAAATCTCGGCGAGCAGGCTTTGTAAGAGGCACGACCGGGGCACCCTCTGGGTCGCGTGCCGCAAGTGCGGCAAATTCAACGAGGGCTTTAGCTCCTGAGGCAGGCTTCTCGATGGTCTCAAGCAATAACCAGACCTCCGTCTGCCGCCTTCCTGCCAGCCTCCACGCAGGCGGTTTAAAATAATAGATTCCAGCGCTTTCCCGCTCGTTGGTGTACCTTAATTTTTGGCCGCCTTCGCGCCGAAGGAATAGGCCTCAGGGGCAGTGCAGATTCCGGGGCACGCCGCACCCGCCTCCCTGGCCAGAAGAGATTCGGAGCAAGTTCTTCCTATGATGGAGTTCCATATATCCCGGAATGCGCGTGAACGCTACCAGTTCGTGGGGTCTCTCTTCTCCTATACAGGCAACGTAGTTTTCGCGAACATGGCCGCATGCCGCGAGTTCGCTCACCGCATGAACCAGGTGCGCGACGTCCAGAATCATCCCGGCCGCGCGGTCCATGCCGGCCAGCTTTACGCCATGGGCCTCATTGACGAGGCCAGCCACGTCCTCATCGCGCGCTACCGCGAGCAGCTCGATCCCGAAGTAATGACCTCGGCCCTGGACTGGTTTTCGGCCCATGTCGGTCCTGAGGCGCTGGACGCCATGCTGCTCGCCTTCGTCGAGCAGTTTCCGGGCTTGAGCGTGATCCGCGGCCTGGAGACGCCTCGCCAATGGCTGGCAGGCAAGACCGGCGCAATGCCTCACCGGGCCGCCGCGCTTGAAGAACTGATGCTGCTCTGGACCGCCAACCGCAACCAGGCCTTTCGCCCCTTCGAGGAGCTCTTCGAAGACCGCACCCTGGCTGAAAAAACCGTTTACCGCCAGGTCACGCAAAAGATGCCGGAGTATTTCGCCACCCGGCCGCTCATTCCGCTCCCCGACGCGAAACCCATCAGCCTGCTGGACCTCCTGCGCGCCCCCGCGGTTGGCTCACCCCACTCCCTTAGCGACCAGCTCGCCCTCATCCGCCGCCTCTGGAAGCCGCTGCTCGGCGACAGCCTGGAGCGCCTCCTCCAGATGGCCGCCGACATTCTCCATGAAGAAGAGCTGGCCATCTGGATGCAGTTCAATCCTCCCGACGCACAAGCTGCCGAAGGGACGCGGCGTCACGGGCACAAGAGCCCTTTCGCCGACGGCCGCTCCGAGGTTCCGGTATTCGGCGATCCGGCCCACGAATACGAGAAATTCTCCCCCGACACGGCTTGGATGCCCTCAACGGTGCTCATCGCCAAAAGCACTTACGTGTGGCTGGCGCAGCTCAGCAAGCAGTACAGTCGCCACATCGGCCGCCTCGACGAGATTCCCGACGAAGCGCTGGCAACCCTCGCGCAACGCGGCCTCAATTCGCTCTGGCTCATCGGCGTGTGGGAACGCAGCCGCGCTTCCAGGACCATCAAGCTGCTCTGCGGCAATCGCGACGCCGTCGCCTCCGCCTACTCCCTCTTCGACTACACCATCGCCGACGACCTGGGCGGCGAGCCGGCCTACATCAATCTGCGCGACCGCGCCTACCGTCATGGCGTCCGCCTGGCCAGTGACATGGTGCCCAACCACATGGGCATCGACTCGCCCTGGGTCATTGAGCATCCGGAATGGTTCATCTCCCGGCCCGATCCGCCTTATCCCGCTTACAGCTTCAACGGTCCAGACCTCTCCCACGACGGTCGCGTCGAAATCAAGATTGAAGACCACTATTATTCGCAATCCGATGCCGCGGTGGTCTTTCGCCGCCGCGACCGCTCCAGCGGCGAAACCCGCTACATCTATCACGGCAACGACGGCACCAGCTTCCCCTGGAACGACACCGCCCAGCTCGACTACCTGAATCCGGCGGTCCGCGAGCAGGTAATCCAGACCATCATCCACGTCGCGCGCCTCTTTCCCGTGATTCGCTTCGACGCCGCCATGACCCTGGCCAAGCGCCATTTTCACCGCCTCTGGTTTCCCGGCCCCGGCACCAGCGGCGCCATCCCCTCGCGTGCCGAATACGGCATGAACCAGGCCGAATTTGACCGCTGCATGCCCCACGAATTCTGGCGCGAGGTGGTCGATCGCGTGGCCGCTGAAGTCCCCGGCACCCTGCTGCTGGCCGAGGCCTTTTGGCTCATGGAGGGCTACTTCGTCCGCACCCTGGGCATGCACCGCGTCTACAACAGCGCCTTCATGAACATGATGCGCGACGAGGACAACGCCAAGTACCGCTCGGTCATCAAGAACACTTTGGAATTCGACCCCGACATCATGAAGCGCTATGTCAACTTCATGAGCAATCCCGACGAGCGCACCGCGGTCGACCAGTTCGGCACCGGCGACAAGTATTTCGGCGTCGCGGTCATGATGTCCACGCTCCCCGGCCTGCCCATGTTCGGCCACGGCCAGATCGAGGGATTCACTGAGAAGTACGGCATGGAGTACCGCTGGCCGCGCTACGACGAATCGCCCGACCTGTGGCTGGTCGAGCGCCACGAGCGCGAGATCGCGCCCCTGCTCAAGCGCCGCTGGCTGTTTGCCGAAAGCAGCAATTTTCTGCTCTACGACTTCTTCCAGGCCAACGGCGCGGTGGACGAAAACGTCTTTGCTTACTCCAATCGCAACGGCAGCGAGCGCGCGCTGGTGGTCTACAACAACCGCTACGGCTCCGCGCACGGCGCCATCGATTACTCCGCGGCCTACGCCGACAAGGGCTCCGGCGGCCTCCGTCAGCAACGCCTGCGCGAAGGCCTGGATCTAAGCGGCGATTCCGCCGCCGTCTTTGCCTGGCGCGACTCGCTCACCGGCCTTGAATACCTGCGCCGCGCCGGCGATCTGCTCGATCGCGGCCTCACCCTCGACCTCCACGCCTACCAGTGCCACGTCTTTCTCGATTGGCGCGAGCTGCACTCCACTGCCCGGCAGCCCTGGGATCGCCTCTGCGATTCCCTCAACGGCCGCGGCGTTCCCAACCTTGACGATGCTCTTGTCAACTTGGAGCTGCGCCCCGTCCACGATGCCCTCCGCAAGCAGTTGGAACCCGGAATCGTCCGCCTCTTCGCCGATCTGGCCGAACATCCCCGCGCTGGAACCGCGGGAAAGAACACCAGGATCGACCGTGAGCGCAACGAGTTTTTCGATCAGGCCTGGTCTCGCTGCGAGAGCTTCCTGCGCGCGGCGCAAGCAGCCTATATTGCGCGCCTCCCTGAGGAGAAACGCCCATCCGTCGACGCCATGCCTACCGATCCCGGTCTGCTGGCTCCGGCCTACCGCGAGCGTCTGCGCGCCGCCATGCGCATTCCCGCCACCGAGGCGCTCTTCCCGGCTCCATGGACCGCGGCCGCACGCCGCATGTTGCCCAGTCCCAGCCCCCAGTTCACCGCCACCGCCATGTGGAGCCCGATCCTCGCCTGGTGCTCCCTCGAGCTGCTGGCCGAATCCATCGACATCGAGCAGCCGGAGCGCGTGGCCCTGGATCTGTTTGACCGCCTCCGCCTCCGCGAGCCCTTCGCGCAGGCCTTTTCCGAGCTTGGATTCGAAGGCGAAGAGGGCTGGCGCGTCGCCGCCCGCATCAAGATCGTGCTCCTCACCGGCGCCGGCGCAGGCAAACCCGAAGAGCCGCAAGCCGAACCCGAACCCCCCGCCGCTGCGCAAGCGCCTGAACCTGATGTCGCCGCGCCCGAAACCGAAGCATCGATCCCGCAGACCGGCGTCGAGACTCCAGCCCCGCCCGACGACGAAAAAGTAGCCCTAGCCCCCGCCCTCTGGTTCGATCCCGATGTCCGCTGGCTCACCGGCGTCCACGAAGCCGATGGCCACCTCTACCTGGTCCGTGAACTGTATGAGGAACTGCTCTGGTGGCTGCTCATGCCCTCGCTGCTTCGCCTGGCCGGCGAGCCTGCCCCAAGCCGCGCCAAAGTTGAGGAGTTAAGCAAAACCGTCGAAGAGGCCCTGGCCACCGCCAAGGCTGCCAACTACCGCATCGACGAACTCCTCGGCTCCGCGGCTACTCCCGAAAGTGAAGAATCCGAATCTCCCGCGCCGGAAGGTGAACCCCAAACCTTTGAAGAGGGAACTGCGCAACCCGCCGAACCGGACCCGCCAGAAGAACCAATTGAGACACCCAAACAATAAATCCGTCCGCTCACTTGCTCGCTGCTCTTCGGCGTTCTCGGGCGAATCGTCCACGCGCTGAAGGTGCGCAAGCACGTGAGCCGGATCTTCGACTACCGTCGCCGGCGAATTGATGCGTTGTTTGGCCGGCCGGGTGAGAATGCGGCGTGACGCCCTTGTTTTGATTGCCGGCGCCGCGGGGCATGTGGGCGGGGAACGCGCCGCTGGGCGCGGGCTGCAAAGTAGCGGCCTCGGCTTGAAAGAAGAATCTGCGCCTTGATTCAATGCCTCGTCAGGGGCTTTGTTTTTGATGCCGTCCAAACGCCTCGCGTTTGCAAGCCGCTTATGCGGAGCTGACAATTAAGAATGGAGTTTTCGGCTCACTCTGCATGGATTCCCTGCCAACCAATCTCGAGACTCGCGGCGATCTGGCGCAATTTGCGAACCAGCCTCGTGTGCTGGTGCGTAGGAGCCTTACACCGCGCAAAGGCGGAAGGTGCGTCGTTTACTGGATGCAGCGCGCGATGCGAATTGTGGATAATCACGCACTCGATGTGGCCATCGAAGCGGGGAACCTGTTGGGCCTGCCGGTGGTGGTGTACTTCCAGGTGATTCCAAGCTATCCCGGCGCGAACCTGAGGCATTACCACTTTCTGCAGCAAGGGTTGAGAGACGTCGAGCAAGACGCAGCCGAGCGGGGCGTGGGGTTTGTGCTGCGCCGTTCACCGGATAATTCGCTGGAAACATTCCTTGAAGAAGTGGAAGCGGCTCTTCTGATCGGCGACGAGAACCCATGTCGTGAGCCGGATCGCTGGCGCCAGGTTTTGGCGAAGCGGCTGAAGCTGCCCTACTGGACTGTGGACGCGGATGTAGTGGTTCCGACGCGGGTTTTCGATCGCAGCTTTGTGCTGCTGCACCACTTCCGCCCGCATCTGAAGGCCGAGTTGCCCAACTATCTGGTCGAGCCCCGAAACATGACTCCTCTACACCCGTGGAAACCCTGGAAGAGACTGGAAAGCTTTTTATTGGACCAGGATATTACCGCTGGCTTCGGCAAGCTGGACCGCCGTATTGGCCCAGTGGACAGCTTCACCGGCGGGACACACGCTGCACTCGGGCGGCTGCGAGAGTTTGTGAATCTGGAACTGAGGGATTACGAGGTCACTCGCAACCACCCGGAGCTGAAGGGAACCAGCCGGCTATCGCCTTATCTGCACTTTGGAAACATCGGCCCAATCACCATTGCGCTGGCGGTCGAGAAAGCTGTGGCCGACGGCAAGGCGACGGCTGAGGCTGGCGAGAGATTCTTGGATCAGCTGATCGGGTGGAGAGAGCTGGCGGTCTTGTTTGTGCGCCATGAGCCGAACTACGACAATTGGGAATGTGCCGCGCCGTGGGCCAGGAAGACGCTCATTGAGCACGCCGGCGACTCGCGGGCGCATCGCTACAGTCTTCATCAACTGGAGCGCGCCGAGACCGCCGACGAGCTGTGGAACGCGGCTCAGCGCGAGATCGTGAATACTGGCTGGATGCACAACTATATGCGCATGTACTGGGCGAAGAGAATTCTGGAATGGGCTCCCGACCCAGCCAGGGCCTATGAGTGGGCGGTGTTTCTAAATGATCGCTACGAACTGGACGGGCGCGACCCCAATGGATATGCGGGCATAGCCTGGGCCATTGTGGGGCGGCACGACCGTCCCTGGTTCAATCGTCCAATCTTCGGGCTGGTGCGGGCGATGTCCGGTGCTTCGACGGCCAGAAAATTCGATTCCAAGGAGTACATTCACCACCAGAGCGCCGAAGGCGAAACGCTTCCGCGCGGTAGTGATAGTGGACGTTTAGCGGGCTAACGGCAAGATGGCTAACGACAGATGACGAATCGGCTTCAAAGTAGCAAATCGCAGCCCGCGCATGCCACATTGTTTGCCGGAGGGCCGAGAAATTGTAAGTGCCGGTTAGAAGATCGCACAGAGTAATTTGTCTGCAATTGACCGCGGAGAGGAAAAACCGTTATCCCGCTTTTCGCCGGAGAACCCGCCTGCTAAAGAGAACAATTCCCCGAAGCAACGCTACAAGAACAAAGAGAATCAATGCGATGGCAAGAGTGATGTATAGCGTAGTGATCAGTTCTTTCCACTCGGTCTTGAATCGGATAATCGAAAAGACGTTTACAACAAGAGCCGCGAGAATACAGCCAATAAAGATCTGCAACTCCCGGATGATGCGCCGACCTGAGATGACAATATCTTTCATTCTTTAAATTCCTCCGGCCAGGCGATCTCCTTTTGTTGTTCCATAGAGGCCTGTCCCATCAGGACGCATACGCCTGCTCTGCACGCCTGTTCCATCATGCCGGGAATGGGCTCGCCCAATCGGATCGCGTTGGCGAAGGCGGCCAGCGATATCGCTGTTCCGTCGTCGGTGGGCTTGTCGTGGACGAGATAATGTCCCTTGGTGTCTTGCTTGAGGTCTGGCACCCAACTTGGCCCGCCGATGGGAACCGTGTCGAAGAATCCGTGCTCGATTCCGTTGATCAGCTGTACGATGCCGGGTGCGGGCGGAGGGTTTTCGGCGTACAAGCGGCCCGCCTCAGCCTCGATGGTTCCCTTGGGGCCCATGATCTGAATTTCAAGGCCATAGAACCGATTGCTGATCAGCGAGTCGTAGACGACATGCGTGTTGTCCGCATAGCGGTAGACGACATTGACGTTGTCGTAGACTTCGCGCCCATCCTTCCAGTAATTGATGCTTCCGTATCCAGCGCATGAGACCGGATGCGTGCCAAGAAACCAGTTCGCCACCTGCATGTGATGAGAGGCCAGCTCGGTCATGAGTCCGCAGGAATAAGCCCTGTAAAGCCGCCAGTTCAAGCGGTGCTCCAAGCTTGGGTCCGGAACGGCGTTGCGCCAGTTGCCGTTGCGGTGCCAGTAAGCGCGGATCTGTGTGATCTGGCCGATCTCCCCGTTGCGTACTAGCTCAAGGGCGCGCAGAAAGACAGGGCTGAACATGCGCTGATGACCGATCTGAAAGACCTTCTTGCTGCCGCGGTGAGCGTTCGCTATGGCCTGGCACTCCTCGATCGTGTAAGCGAGGCTCTTCTCGCAAAAGACATGCTTGCCCGCCGAAAATGCATCCAGGCACATGCGCGCGTGGAGATAGAGAGGTGACGCAATCAACACGCCGTCCAGGCCCGGCATATCCAGCATTTGGCGATAGTCGGCAAAGCCCTTTGCACCTTTCACTCGCGCCAAACCGGCCTGAAGGTGGGGCTCGTAGTCGTCGCACAAGGCGGCGATTTCGACCCCCGGGGTGCGCAGCAGGTGAGAGATGTGGAGGTTTCCACGCGTACCCACGCCGATGATGCCGATGCGCACGCGGTCGGCCGGTGAGTCTCCCACCGGCGCGGCGCGCAATGGCGACCACCAGGGCAATTCGGCGAGTAGTGTAGAGGAACCGGCTACAATCGCAAGGCGCTTGAGGAACTCGCGTCGATGCGCGTGGCCCGAACCATCCAAAGAAGAAGAAAATGACGAATCACAGTCCATATTTCCACGCGATACGAGGAACAAACATCCCCGCATTGGAATGATAAACAATCTCAACCGCTGAGATTGTGGAGAATCCGGAGACGAGCGCAGCCCGATCTCGCTCCGGAGTTACGAGCAGTGCGGTCGAGAGTACTTCTGCCTCGATTCCGCTGGGGCTTGCAACCGACATAGTACGGTACCCCTCGATGGGACGACCGTTGTGCGGGTCAATAATCTCTCCGAACGCTCGTGGACCGCCCAGATGATTGAAGGGTGCTGTGCCGGAAGAGGAGAGCGACGCATTATGCAGATGAAACGTATGCACCGTTTCGGAAGGGTGAAACATGTTGGTGATTCCCACCGGCCACGCCGGGCCGTGAGGATGAGAGCCGAGAACGGTGATCGAGCTCTCTCCAAAACTCAGGAACGCCCGCTCCACACCATGCGCCCGGAGGCTGCCGGCCAGACGTTCGAGTGCATAGCCCTTGCCGAATCCGCCCAGGTCGATGCTCATTCCCTCTCTCTGGAAGCGGACGGTATGAGCGGCCTCATCGAAGTGGAGGCGTTTGAATCCAGTTTGACGGCGGGCTTCCTTTATAGCCTTCCCGGTTGGTTCCTCTCCGCGGCCGAGATGTTCACGCCAAAGACAATTCAAGGGCCACAGCGTGATGTCGAACGCTCCACGGGTTCGCTTTGAATAATCCCTGCACAAAGACAAAACCTCCCAAAGTCCCTCTGGCGGTTGAATCGCTTTCTCCGCGGCGCAGCGATTCAAATCCGATACTGGACCTTCCGCATCGAATCGGCTCATCATCCGCTCGTGCGCTCGTAGATCACGTTCTGCAGCGATGGCCAATGCTTCCGCTCTCTCGGTATCCATTTCCACCAAAACCATTGAAAATCGCGTGTTCATCACAAAACAGGAGTGATGGAACACCTTTGTTCCGGAAGCAGGGCCCGGTAAAAGAGTCTCCACTACCAGCATCCCTCCTTACAGGCAAGTATGAAGGATTTCAGCAAGATACATCATTACCAAGCAAGGGGGCGATATTGCCTATTCCGATGCCTCCAGACCGGAGTCTCAACGGCCCTTGCTTTGGAACGCCTGATCCTGATCCTAGCTCTCGAAGGGCGTCCACGCGCCCGTCGGCAACCATCCCGCCGCTCAACCCTTCTGGATCGTCAGCCCTGCACGCTCCGCAATCGTCCGCGCCACATGCTTCGATCGGAAAAATGTGTACGAAGTGTAGCTCGCTCGACTTCCGTCTTTTCCAAGAATGGTGTACTCCTGCACGTTGCCCGCCCGCTTCTGCTGGACCGCAGCCACCTGCTCCCAGGCCATGAACAGCTCCCCCGGTTGCTTCTTCGTTCCCAGGTTGAAGTCCACGCCCCGCGCATCCAGCTTCACGTTGAAGTTGAGCATTCTGGTGCCCCACTTCCATAGCCACGGACACATCATGCACATCATCAGCCCACCCAGGCCCCACTGAGCCGCGGCTAACGCTCGCATAAAAGTGATTGCACTCACGGGAAACAGCAACGAAACAACCATCAGCATCATGCACACCCCCATGAACACGGAGATAATGCCCATGCCCATCGTCAACCAGCAGACGATTCTGCTGTTGTGCAGTACCACCTCCCTGGCGCGGTGACCGGCAATCTCCGAGGTAATGCCTGCAGCCACTCCACCCTGGCTTGGTTCCCTGGCGTCCCACACACCGGCCCGCAGCCACTCGTTCAGACTTGCATTGAAGACCTTCAGTTTGTTCTCGGTCGAGGCTCGGGGCCCATACACCGGACCGCCCGCAGGCGCAACCAGATTCTGTCTGTCGGCCTGCGGCCGCAAGCTGCCAGTCAGCGAATAGCCCGGACGCATAAACCCTGCCGTTTGAGCTCGATGGCTTCATCCACGCATCTCCCCCTGGGCAAATGCGGCCCTCTTCTTTCTCTAAAAACTGGGCTGGACGAATGGCGCCCAAGGCCTGAGGAGTTCGCAACCAGTTCATGCAGGACGCTGACGGCCTCAAACCAAAACGGGCCTTCCAGACAGGGCCATCCAAAAAATAATGCAAACCTCCTGCGTTTTTCCTTCAGAAGTCAGTATTTAATGCGGCCGTCCCGGCAGCACAAAATGTTCCGCGCACCGAGGCTCGTAAAAATCCCCGGCCATGATGATCGGGCTATCGTAGCAAGCCGGCTTCCCATCCACCAGCCGCTGCGGGTACAGCGCCTTGGCCCCGCAACTGCAATACGCCACCAGCTCGGTAATGTTCCCCGAGTACGTGCGCACCAGCCAGGAGAGATCGAGCATTTCCCCGAACGGCATTCCCCGAAAATCAAGTTCCAGCCCCGAAACCATCACGTCGTAGCCCGACTCCAGCAGCCGCCGGGTAAACGCGAACAAGTCCTGCACAAACTGCCCCTCGTCGATGGCCACGCATTCCACGCGTTTGCCGATCTGCTGTTCCGTCGCCGCCAGCACCGGCAACACCGTCCATGGATCCGACGACCGGAATTCAACCGCCTCCATCTTCCCGCAGCCATTCCGGTTCCGGCTTTCCACCACTCCGGCCGCCGCCTTGGTGTCGTCGCTCGGTTTCAGCAGCATCACGTACTGCTTGGCGTACTGCCGCCGCGTCTCGATTCTCCGCAGCAGCTCGGCAGTCTTGTTGCTCCGCATCGGCCCCACAATCAACTCGAGTTTGCCCAGTTCCAGTTTCCCCGTCACCACCGTCTCCAGGATCAGGATTCTCCGCTATCTATTGTTGCCCGATATACCTCATCGCCGCCACGCAGAATCCGGTGGATAAAGCGGCGTCATTCCGCAGCCGTTGAGCCGTCCCGGCCTGCCCCCAAAGCCTCTCGCAGAATCCTTCAATAGGCGCAAGGTCGTCGCGGTCACAATAGACTGTGACCTGAGGCACATCCGAAACACCCCTTGCGGTATCAATCTTCCAACGGACATTCTCTGAGGAGAAGTCACTACGGATAGCGCTTGCCTTCACGGCGCAGCGGTCACTTTCGCCAGGTAAACGAAGCGTCGTCGGCGAGTGCTCTTTTCCTTTTATTTCTTATCTCCTCTCCTCGGAACCGGTCCGCAAGTCAGGGTGGGGAGGATCTATGTCAACCGCCGTCAATCAAGTTGTCCACGAAGTCCTCAACGCTCACGAGAAGCTGCTCATTGACCAGGTGATTGCAAAACATCGCGACCAGCCCGGAGCCCTGCTGGGGATACTCGAGACGGTTCAATCCGCCAATGCGCACAAGTTTCTCTCCATGGAGTCGCTGCGTTACATCGCCGAAGAAACCGGCGTTCCTCCGGCCAGAATCTATAGCGCCGCCACCTTCTACGCGCTCTTCAACCTCGATCCGCAAGGCGACAACGTGATCTGCGTCTGCCGCGGGACCGCCTGCCACACCCGCGGCTCCCGCGACCTCCTTGCCAAGGTCTGTCTCGAT
>Ga0326727_10013163_pt1 | contig 18518 bp, 17 predicted proteins | sample MB2enrmetagenome_FD_207643 | JGI IMG/M metagenome (GOLD analysis project Ga0326727, IMG submission 207643) | Lab enriched peat soil microbial communities from McLean, Ithaca, NY, United States - MB29MY | ecosystem: Environmental > Terrestrial > Soil > Wetlands > Peat | place: USA: New York...
CTATCCACCGGTCAGCCCAAAGTCATCGGACGATAGACCCTCATGCCTTATAAATCCCCGCCCCGCAGGGGCGGAATCTACACTAACGGAGAACGTCGCTTCTCCATTTCACGCTGAGCCAGGACACTTCAGGCTTCGTACCCTCCGAAAGCTGACGAGGGCCATTCATGATCTGCAAAACAAACAGATGAAGAATGCCCGATGACACAGAGAATTCCACTGGAAGCGGCGCTTTGTGATTGCCGGTAAAGAGCGGAGACTGTTAGTTGTCGTTGAGGCCGAATGGCACTCGTGTGTGCAGGCGTTCTTTCCATGTATTTTCAACCGCCACAACAGCTTCTCCGTCCAAATCGGGCGACAGGATCAGCTCTGAGATCCCCCGAAACCGTGTTCTGGTCACCTGGGGAACGTGCTCCTCACTGGGCTGGCCGGGTCTCCACGCTGGTTTCCCAGAATGAGACTTCGGGCCCGCCAAAGCATCATTCACGCAAAGGGCTGTGGCTGTTGAAAAACTCCCTCGAGCAGGATGCTGCCAAAAATCCATCGCGCTAGGTTGCCCTATAAACGATCTTCTTAGTTTTCAGATACATTTCCGGTCACCCGGTTTTGTCCGATTCAGGGTGAAAAAGAGTTTTTCAACAGCCACGGCTGTTACCGACAACTAGGGGGTGGACACACGAGAGCCCATGGAGAAGAGCACGCTGGAGAAGGGCAAAAAAATCCAGGCGACTTTCGCCGCCTGGAATCTGGCTGGCAATCTGCTCTCGATTACTTGCAGGCACAGACCGCCTTGCCGGTGCCCAGGTATTGCGCAAACAAGCACGCCTGCGGCAGGAACCCTTCTTCAACAGAAGTGTCCCCGGTGGCCAGCGGAGCGGGCAGGAAGTCTGCTTCCGTCGTGACAAATTTTCCGGAGGTCGGCTGCTGCAGATGACTTGCCCACGCCTGAAAATCCGGGCTTAGAGTGCCTTTTTTTGTGGGATCGCAGCTCGTACCACTGGGCAATGTGGACACCAGCTTGATCACACCTGAGGCCGGGGCGACGCTTGTCAGTGGGTTCGCGGTCAGGCTGTTATTAACGGACAATGCCAGAAGCGCATTGGCCGTGATCGGGCACGCACAGCACTCGATCATTTCTTGAACCGCGTCGAACACATAGATGTTTGCACACAGGGTTCCCTCATTGGAGCTCAAGGGAGTACCTATGTACCCAGAGTTAACGACGTACATGAACTGGTCAGCCCCCGTTGGGTTATTCCGATTGCTAAAGTAGCTGACCCAATAAACATCATTCATGTGGGACTGCGCTGCCGCGAACGTACTAAGCATCATGAACGCGAGCGCCACAAAAACAAGTTTCCGCAGCATGGAGGATCCTCCAAGTTTTTAAGGTAACTGCTTCAACCGGCACTCAGCGTGTTTCTATGCTGCCTTAGCTTAAAAAATATAGCTACCCTGCTAATGTTGTAGGTATTTCCACTACTCCACAAGAAGCAACCCATATAGCTAAACTCTTTGCGTAAACCTGTGGGCAAACAACAACGTAGACTTGTTCTCAAATGTTTAACAGTGTGGTTCAAGTCATCCTCGCGCGAGGGATCTGCAATTTGTTTTTAAAGAAGGAGAACGACTGCCAAAACCTTCGCCGCGCAAGCGATGACAAGGGCTCGAATTATGATGTCGTTCCCCAAAATATATGCATGGCCTTTCCTAAAAGCGGGTTTGCGAAAGTCTTCATTATTGACCGATCGGAGTCCCGCCGGGGCAAGGGTTCGAACTTGTGCCTAAGAAAGACGAGTTCCTTTTGATTACTCCCGTCTGGTCGGAGCAGTAATAATTCGTGCCGGTTGTGCCGGGGGTAATAGGATTTGCGTTGGCCTATAGGTGGTTCTAGGGGTGCCACCGCAGGATGATGGCTACCACGATTAACAGTTCGATCAAGGAAAAGCCTTTGCTGTTCCGCATCGCGACCCGGAAGCGGAAATTGTGACCGCCGCCGATCACATCGGTCAGGTTATTCCCCGACCTTCAAAACTTTGCAATTCCGGCGGCGGTCACCCGTGCTGAGTTTCCGGTTTGAATTACCCTACTGAAAATAGGTCGAAAAAGTCCCTTAGAAGTTCATTAAAAGTTCATAAGCGTTTGTAAGAAGTTGGTGAGAACACTTCTATTCACCGGGTTCGAAGCGATATCCGATCCAGGGCTCGGTCTTCAGGTAGGTTGGGGCGGCAGGGTTGGGCTCAATTTTTCTTCTCAGCTGCCGTACCAAAACGCGGACTACGTCTGGGTCTTCCGCGTTTTTTCGTTCCCACACATCGGCCAAAAGCATTTTGTGCGTGACTACCTTGCCCGCATTCTGCAGAAGGTAAGCCAGCAGATCGAACTCCTTCGGACTTAAGTAGATTTCCGCGCCGCATATCTCGGCACGGTGGGCTGAGATATTCATCTTGAACTTACCGGCTTGCAGGACATTGGCTCGTATGGATCGCCCCGCGGTTCGCAATGCGACACGTACTCTGGACAGCAATTCATTCATGCCAAAAGGCTTAGTGACGTAGTCGTTAGCGCCGCACTCCAGTGCCTCTACTTTGGTCATCTCTTCGTCCCGGACCGACAAAACCAGAATCGGCACATCGGAGAATGCCCGGATCCCCTTGCATAAAGCTATCCCGCCCATGCGCGGCATGGAAAGATCGGTGATGATTAAGTCGGGTTGCCATTCGCGAAACGCTTTCAACGCAGATTCACCATCGTCTACCGTGAGCACATCGTAGCCTCGTGCAACCAGGGAAGTCTGGAGCACTTGGGTGATTTGCGGTTCGTCGTCCACTACCAGAATTCGCACTGCACGGGCTGTCATGTTTGCACCGCCTGCTCCATAATCTTCGACTCCGCTTCGCTCGGTGATGGGATAGTGAATACAAAGCGCGCGCCCGCTTTGGCGGATGGTCTTTCTTCTACCCAAATTTGCCCGCCTTGAGCCTCCACGATACCGCGGGCGATGGCGAGCCCTAGCCCCAGTCCCGTGCCCGGATCAGTCTCTTGTGGCCTGAGATCGTGACGAAAGAATTTCTCGAATATGCGTTCCCGCAAGCGCGATGGCACTCCCGGTCCTTCGTCCTCAACCGACACCTCAATCGTCCCGGGGTCTTTCCTCTGCGCGGCAATCGTGATTTTGCCCTCAGCCGGCGAGTAGCGGGCGGCATTCTCCAACAGAGAGAACAAGACCTGGGCGATTGCTTGAGGATTGCCAGTAATGCTGAGGTCATCTTCACAATCGACGCTTACGGCATGCGCTCGAAGTGCATCCTCAGCCCGCGTAAGGGCAGCGGCGACGACATCCTCCATCGGAGTGGCGCGGGCTTTTGTAGCTGGCTGCGCATGACCGGCTCGAATCTTAGCCAGTTCGATCATCCCCTCGATAAAACGATTCAGCCGGTCCGCCTGCTGCACAATGATGGACAGCATCTGCTCCTCACTCTTAGCCAGGGCGGAACTCGGGGATGCAGCGCGCAAATCACGTAAGGCGGCGGCAGCGGCTTTTATGGAGGTCAGAGGGGTGCGCAAGTCGTGAGTCACGGTGTCCAGCAGGGAGGATTTCAGGCGCTCACTCTGCTTGATGGCTTCCAGCTGGCTCGTCCGGTCGAAGGCGGCGCGCAATTGATCGTACAGCCTTTGCACCTCCTCGGCCCGGCGCTGGGCACGCGAGGAGAGTTGGCCAACCAGAATGGAGGTGGCCAGATACGCCATCAGCGCGACGAAATCGTCATCCGTAACAGATTGAAATTGAAGCCTCAGGATCGGCGGGACATAATAAAAGTTGATACAAACTGCGCTGAGCACGGAACTGACCAGCGCGGGACCCGTTCCCCATTTCATCGCCACCAGCAAAACAACAATCAGCTCCACGGTCGCGGCAGTTAGCACACGAAAGTGAACATGAAGTGGCCATAACGCCAAGCCAACGGCCAGCACCCCGCCGACGCTGACGAGGTATCCGACCACCCGGCTCCACGAGTCAATACGCATGTTTTTGTCCCGGTGCTGATTGTATCCGCCTGCACTCCACTTGAATACTAGAGGTTGTGTTCTTATGAGCTCTTAATGGCGACAGAGTTTTCAAAGGCACAATATAAAGCTTTCCCCACGCTGATTCGAAACGAGCACATCTTCAAAATGCCGGACGGCGTGGTAGTGAGGGCGAGATACGAAAGGGACAAAAAGCGCGGCTTAATATCCGCCTTCACAACAGTGAGCGTAGCTGGCGTGAAATCCCCATCTCACCAACGATCTCGGTCCCGAAACCGCGTTCTGGGAAGCCAGAGGTGTGTTTCTGAACGTGTGCTCGCCAATCCAGAAACAACGGTTACGGGCCGTGCAGCGAAACCCGTGACTCCGACTGGCAGTTGATCCGGGTCGCTTATGCATCGTCGCTTCCTTGACCCCAGGCTGGCAAGCCGGACGCGAACACCAGAGCTAGAACCGCTGCAAATAGTCGCATATACTCCTTCCACACGTTTTTTTCCTGCGGCCGGAATAATCTTAACTAACGCCATATGCGGTAAACGTGAGTGGCGCGAATCTATCATGAACGCGGCGAATGTGAAGAGTTTACTCGTGCTCGCGTTCAGCTCCATCATCGGGGGGGCGCGTTTTGGGGGTCCCTTTCCCTTCTCCCTCCCGCCGTTTGACGGGGTACTATGACCTGAGGGGATTTTGCTACACCCTGCACCATTTTCTGTGCGCCCGCGAGCCGCTGCGCGAGCCGTGATGTTAACGCGGGGTTGGTGCAACCGAGCGCGGAACTTGCGAGCGTGCGCAGAGCTGCGGCAAGAGTGCGCTCTACCAGAACGAAAACAAATTCGAGCGTGAAATTGTAGAGAGCAACCGTGAGCTGCTGCGAGCGCGCATGAGCGAGCGACGACCGAAACACGGGTGCTGCTGAGCGCGCATGAGCTGTCGCGTGGGTTGGAGCTGAGCGCAACTGTGAGCTGCTGCGAGCGCGCGTGAGCTGACGCGGGCGTTCCTCCTGGCGTCGTTTGCAGCAGAAGATCCTCCGCATCAGTTTCTCCCATCCATGTCTCAGCGGAGTCTTGCCGGGGACGGCTCTCCGCTGCTCAAGAACGGGGATCAACCCAAAAAGCAAGCCCCCTGCCGACAAGTCCCTTGGAGCTTGCCAGGCAGAGGGCTTTTACAGCCAATTCCTTAGGTGCCAGCCCGTCGCATCGGCCGGCCTTGGACTGTCGCCTTAGGGCGCGACCCCAAGGTGAATCTCTGTTTCTTATCACCGTTAAAAGGCGCCCGACAACTCGGGCCGAAAAGTGTCAACCATGTGCCCGGTCCAAAGTGTCAAGGACGTGCCAGGCCACTCACGACCCGTGCTCACGGTCAGTGAAGCACAACGTTTGCCACTGTAGTCAAGCAGTCCAAACCTCCGGAAGTGTATAGCGGGTTTAACCCGAACGCAACATTCAGCGTCCCTGTTTTGCCCACAGCTGTAATGTCATGTCCCGTGTCATCCCACAATTGCGGCAGCGGCCAACCCGAGCTGCCATCCCAGTCACTGTTGGGGTCGTTCGCGCTGTCACCAGCAATCGGAACACCGTTAATAGTCGTGGTTTCACCACTAGTCGACACATCCGCCGTTACGCTAGTTCCGAGCTGCCCATCGGCTCCGATGTTGTCCCAACGCAGAACTTGGGAGGAGCTCGACAGGGTCAAGCTGTAACTGAGGGGTGCCGTGAACGTGTTTCCTCCGTAACCCGCGTCGAATAGATCAACTTTTCCCGTCCCAGTTCCAATGACTACGATCGAGGCCCCTTCGTAGAGAGGGGGCACCGGAAGGGCCACCGCCCAGGGATCCTGGCCACCGGTAAGACTCGGAGCGGGGAAAAGGGGCGTCACCTGGTAGGAGTTGTTTCCGGAGTTCGGCGACACGAACGAAAGCGGTAGCGCCGCCTTGAAGACGGTGATGAAATTGCCGGGCCAGCATGGCGGCGAACTTGAACCTACGGGGGTTCCCAATACCAACGGGAGTACCGCCAGTGTATTCAAATTCAACACAATCATGCTGCTTGTGGACGGTGGTGTTTTACCACTCGTTATCACCGCCCAATACAGGTACGCGGCTTTCACCGTGCCGGTTGCTCCGGTGACGCTGATGTTCCCGGTTAGGCGGTTCCGCAGTGCCACTCCGCCCGTCGCATAGTACGCTCCGGAGAACGTCGCCGACGGTGTGATGCTGGCAGCAAGAGGATCCGGGACGATGCGGGTAGAGCTTGTCCCGTATGGGAGATTTTGCGCTAATGCAGGGATTGTCGCACTGCCAAGAACGAATGCTACAAGCAGTGCCAAGACGCATATTCTTCCAAAACCAATACTCTTCATCGTTGCACTCCTTAATCTTGATTGTCCTGTTGTTGGTTGATCGTTCGGGTAAACATCTAGTGGTGTTCTACCGTGGGGACGGCACTGGCTGGAACCAGCCATGCCGCCAGTTGCGATTCAGCTACAAGGGTTGCGGGTTGTCCAGAGTTCCGGAATTTTTCTCGGGGCGGATAGGGGACAGGTGGCCCACATTTAAGGCGAACAGCACTAAATGTGGGGCCGCCGCGCGCGCCGGGATGCGAAGCGAAGCGACGCGGGGGTGAAGACACAGCCAAGATGCACCGGGCGCTCACGGGCGGAAGCGCGGGCAGAGGCGCAGTGGCGCGCGAGCGCGAGCGGGGGATCGCAAGGCCCATGCGGGACAGGGGCCGCCCAAAACTGCCCTCCCCTTCCTTATCACATGTAAAGTGTGACGTACATCACATGTATGGAAAAGTGAGAACCTGCCGGATTTGGTGTGTTGCTGGAAAAAACGAAAATTCCTGCGCGGGTGCGCGGGTTAGTGCAGTTGGATACTAAAGCAGTCGATGCTGGTCCTCCATGCCCGAGGGATGGCTAAGCGTGGTAGCAAAAGTGACTTATTTCAGACCGGCCTTGCGCAAAGGTTCAATCATGTATTTCATCAAATCGGTTTGGTTCCTCCAGGGGCTCCCCTTTGCAAATCGCTCTAATGAGAAATTTGGATTAATTCTGAGAACCTCCGCCGCCTCTGCATGGGCTTCCGTCTCTCTGCTCGCCAGCATGTAGGTAGAAGCCAGGAGTATATGACCAAACATTGCATCCGGCTCTCGTCGCGTCATCTCTTTTAGCACGGCAATCGCTTCTTGGTACTGACCAAGGTTGCGATAGGCAGCTCCCAATTGTGATAGGGTCATCGCGAATGGGACAGGGCTAAGACGCAAGGCTTTCTTGAGGAAAGGAATCGATTGCTCATATTGGCCGGCAAAATAGAGAGCTGATCCCAATGTATGATTGGCTTGTGCCGAACCAGGCTCAAGCTCCACCCCCCGCTGAGCTTCCGATACGGCCCTGTCGTGTTCCCGACTCATGGTCAGAGTCCAACTGAAGGCGGAATGAGCGTAGCTCAGAGAATCATCCAGTACAATAGCTTTTTCGCCGTATTTCCTAGCTTTTTCCAAAACGTCCGTCGGGTCTTTGTACTGGCCGAGATTGACTTCGCTTACGTAAGCCGCCCCAAGCACACTGTAAGCCATTGCGTACTTCGGGTCTAACGCGATCGCCTCCTCAGCCAGTTTCCTTGCCATCGCGAGATTCTGCGCATTGTATACATATCTCAGTTGGTTTGCCTGCATTACCTTCAGATAGGCTTCTAGGTTCTTGGTTCCCTTGTCCATTACCCGCGCCATCTCGCCCTCGCTAAACACTGCCCTCATTGCTGTCAGAACCTTCATGGTAAGTTCATCTTGGAGGGCAAGTATGTCCTTCATATCACGGTCGTATCGTTCTGACATGAGCTGGCGACCGCTAAGGGCGTCAACGAGTTGGGCCGTAACTCTCACTCTGTCGCCTGTTCTCAGCACACTCCCTTCCAGCACGTATTGGACACCCATCTCCTCGGCCACCTGCTGGACCTTCACATTCTTCCCTTTATAAGTGAATGCGGAATTGCGAGCGATTACGAATACGTTAGGTAGCTTGGAAACAGCGTTAATGATCGCATCAGTCAGTCCGTCGCTGAAATACTCCTGTGCCTTGTCGCCACTCAGGTTCACGAAAGGCAGGACGGCTATCGAGGGTTTGTCAGGCAGAGGAACCATCGTCTTTTGCAGAGATATTTGGCCGCTAGGATAAACTAAAGTCGTTTCTTTCGCGGGGACGCCTTCGACTTGGTTGCGCGATTCCGGCGACCGCAATCCGCGCCCAATGGCAAACGCTAGGATGACAATCAGCAAACCCCCACCAAGACCCTGCCAGATATGCTTGCGGGCAAGCGTCCACCCCGGAATTGAGGAGCGCTTGCTTGACTCCGGAGAACTTGATTCCTCATGGCGTTTCAGACGCTGGAGATCACCCCGCATCTCCGAGGCCTGCCGATAGCGCAGGTCCCGATCCTTTTCCAGTGCCTTTCTGATGATCCATTCCAATTCGGTCGGAACTTTACGATTCAAAGACAAGGGCGCTACCGGAATTTGGTGCAAAATGGCGTCGAAGATCGCACCCGAAGAGTTGGCCTTAAACGGTTGAACACCCGTCGCCAGTTCGTATAGAACCACGCCGAAGGAAAACAAATCCGTCCGGGCATCCAACTCTTTCCCCAACACCTGCTCGGGTGACATGTACGCTACTGTGCCCGGCGTACTGCCGAGAGCGGTCAGATGCTCATCGCTCGCAGCGCTTTCTGCGGTGGCTCCGAGTCCTCCCTTGTCCCTTGAACGGGTAATCTTAGCTAACCCAAAATCCAATACCTTTACCTGTCCGCTTTCGGTCACAAATATGTTGGCTGGCTTAATGTCGCGATGAATGATGCCTTTGGCGTGGGCGGCTTCCAGCGCATCGGCAATTTGAATCGCTACATCCAGCACGGTCTTGGTGTCCCACGGCTGTCCGGCGATGCGCTGTTTGAGAGTATGGCCCTCCAGACACTGCATAGCGATGAAGGGCTGACCCTCAAACTCTCCGATTTCATAAACGGTGCAGATATTCGCGTGGTCCAAAGCCGAAGCTGCACGCGCCTCCCGCCGGAACCGTTCCAGAGCTTGGCGGTCTTTAGAAAGCTCTTTCGGCAAAAACTTTAGAGCTACCCAGCGGCCTAACTTGCAGTCCTCGGCCTTGTACACCACGCCCATGCCGCCACAACCCAACAGCGAAAGGATGCGATAGTGCCCGACCTCTCGTCCCACCATCGTCTGCTGCTCGCTCTGAGCCATAAGGCTGGCCGCGACCTCCATGGCGGAACATTCCATGAAGTGCTCTGCCTCTTCTTCTTGGACGAGCAATGATTCCACTTCCCGGCGTAAGTCCGAATCGCCCTTGCAGACTTGCTCCAAAAACGTTTCTCGTTCCGCCTTGGGCAAATCGGCTGCGGAGTGACAGAGCTGCTTGATTTCGTGCCAACGCTCAGGTCGCATGTCATCCGGCTCCGCTCAACTCGCGCAACAACCAAAGCTTGGCCGTTGTCCAGTCGCGCCGAATGGTTACGGGCGAAACCTTCAGTACTTCGGCACTTTCTTCCACGGTCAAGCCGCCAAAGAACCGCAGTTCTACGACCTGGGCTGCACGAGTATCAATCTTGGCAAAAGCCACCAGCGCGTCGTCTACGGCCACTATGTCGGGCGAAGACTTCGGCGACACCGTTGCCGATTGGTCCAGAGAAATGGGCGGCTTTCTCGCTCCACCTTTGGCGTAAGGGCGCGACCGGGCAAAATCCACGAGTATGTGCCGCATTAACCGCGCACACAAAGCAAAAAAGTGAGCGCGGTTCTGCCACTTTACCTTATGGATATCAACCAAACGTAGATAGGCTTCATTGATGAGCGCCGTTGTTTGCAAGGTGTGATCGGGCCGTTCTCGCCTCATTTGGCGATGAGCAAGGCGGCGCAGTTCACCATAGACGAGGGGGGTCAGCTTCTCCAGCGCACTCTCGTCGCCATCCGACCAGGCCATCAGAAGCCGGGTGACTTCCTGCGGCTGTTGCTGTACCGACACCATCGTGATCCTCGCATGGTCAATTGAGGTGGGTAGCCGGTAGCGGCAATTATGCCTCAAAAAAAATCAATTTGGAATGATCGTTTTCGCCTCGTTTTTTACGCTTTAACGGGTATAAGCGACAAATTCCTCTTCGGAAAGGAAGGCAAAAAATGAAACAACGTTTCGTAATAGCCATGCTATTGGTTCTGGCTCTCGCTGTTCCGGCGACAATGTTGGGGCAGGAGAACAGCAAGGCGGAAAAAGAAATTCGCGCTATTCTGGAAGAAATTAACCAGAACCTTATGAAAGGCGGTCCCGATTTAGTCCGAACAGTCGAAAAATACTACCCGGACGATCAGGTGAGAATTCCCGGTTACGGGCGGCTTCTCACCGGGGCTGATATGGTGGCGGCCGCCAAGGAGGGGGCGACCCACGTTGAATCGCAAGTATATTCAGATGTCAAAGTCCGGGTTTATGGGAACTGGGCAATCGTAACAGGAATTGAAACTGCTAAAGGAGTACATGTGGGTGTCCCGTTTGCTGGCGCGTTTCGTTTTTCACGGGTATTCGTGAAGCGTGACGGCATCTGGAAGAACGTGTTGTATCAAGACACTCCACTTCCAAACAAACAATAAGATATAACCCTTCGCTTCACAAACGGACGCGAGAGCGCCCGTTTTTTTTGACCCGGCAAACCTCCCTGTTTGAACTCAATCGGGACATACTTCGGCTGCGTTCTTTCCAGTCAGCAATTCCAGCCAGCAAGACCCCGTACTATCAAGCACTTGGCAGTCCTTAGAGATTCCGGTTAACTCAGATTGCGACTAATAACTGTCAGCCGCTCCCGATTCTTGGGATGCGGTCTGCTACGGCCCGCCCGAATTTCCAGCAATTCCCGACGGGAAATACCAGTCTCCCTGATCAAACGCGATAGCGGTAACGTTTTCAGCGCTGGCAGCAGTCGCTATTGGACGAATTTTCGTCCAGCAAACTCCGCAAGCAGTACGACCCCGACCCCGACCGCCAATCCAATAAAAGGTTCCCAAGTGCTTTTCGGTTTCTGATCCGAAACAGGGGTGGGTCTTCGCTTTCGAGTGCCGCTACGCAAAGCAGCCACGATATCGGACACCGACTTGGGAGCGTTTGGCTGTCCCGACCGCGCTGAAATGCGCTGCGTTTTCCGCTTTGCGTTTCGTTGCTCGCGGTGCTCTTGTTCCCACTGGCGTTTACGTTCTGGATCGTTGTACGGCATAAAGTTTACCAACTCCTTTCTGTTATGAATTGCACGACCCGTTGCAGCAGAGCCCTGCGTTGGAACTTTCGCCCTGCGCGGAGTCGCCTCAATCGTGTGTCGGCTCAACCTGGTCTGGCTTTGATGTGGCTTCTGACTCATACTCTTGGAGCGCCTTCAAACACTTTGCCAACTTGATCGCCCGCACCGGTTCCTGCCGACAGATTTTCTCCAGGGTGTGCTGGTTGATTCCAAGGCGCATGAATTCCCGCTTCGGAACTTTTGCGATCCGCGCCAATTGGTCGTGATCCGCAATGGCATTCCCTTTGCGCCTGTACTGAACGGCTTTGAATTCCAGCAAACTCAAATCTTCACCCGCTTCCCAATGGCGGTCGGATTCCTTCCCGATGTAGATGGGCGGCCAGTTCGCCACAATGTGCGCTCGTTGCAGCAATCCTCGCGTATCGAACTCGCACGGCTTTCCGTTCGGCCCGAGGCTTTTGGCTTCAGGATGGTTCTGGTACGAGTCCAGGAGGATGAAGAAATTCTTTGGCAGAGCCCGGCTGCCATCGTACTCGTTCGTGAGTTCGTAAACGGGAGACTCGTAATCGTGGATATTGACGCATTTCGAGTTCATCCACTCACTTCGCTCGGATGAAAATGGCGTTATCAGGGTGAACTTGTCGGGATGAACATTCTGTGGACAGCCAAATCGAGATATTTGCGGGATCATCATGAAGTTGTACGGTCGGATGAGCGGTCCCTTGGCAAGATTCTTCAGAGCGTGATGCGGGGTGCTGAGAGTCAGCTTCATCATCACCGGCAGATCGGACCACACTGGCTTGGCGTGCTCCAATCCGAGGACCCCGCGCACGATCCAGTCCCAAGCCTCAAATATCCATTGGGGCGTTTCATGTTGCCAGCCATCAGGTGAATCTTTCGGGGGATAAAAGTAGCCGAGTCCATGCGCCTTTGGCTCCACGATTTGAAGGTCGTTTTGAGTTTTCGTGTAGAGCGCGTACCTCTTCGCGGCAATGCTGTAGCCGTATAGCTGGCGGCGCTGTCCGCTGCTGTCCCGATTCAGCTTGTGAACCTTCAGGATCGAACCAGGCACCAGCTTGTGGTCGTAGGGATTAAGGGACTCAAATCTGTCAACGATGTGCTGCACTTCAGCCCAGGAGAGCGCGGTAATGGGTTCCGCGCCATCCGGCATCGGTATCTGGCCCCTATCCTTCGCTGAAACTATCGCTGCGCTGTCGGTATCACAGAACAGGTAAGTTCCCCCAGCATCCGAGATGCACCTTTCGAGCATTGCCAGGAGCAAGCGACCGCCGGACGTAATGAGAGAAGCGATATGTGGCGCGAACCACTTTCCCGGTTCTTCTACCACGTCTGAAGTGGTCTCAAAAGACTCTTCGCCTGAAAAGACCTTTAGCGCTGTATCGTCGGATTCGTTCGGATTGAGTTCCACGAACAGGCCATACGATCCGCTGTTGGCGAGAATCTTCAACCAGTAATGGAGTGGCGAGTCCGGTTCCTGCGCCGCTCGCCGTTCGATGACATGCTTAAAGAAGCTGTGTTCGTTGGCATCCACTCTGACCATGCCGCGCAGAGATGTGGAGCCTAATCCCGACTGCTTTCCGTGCGGCACTACCCGGATTGCTTTCTCGATATGCGGAACTTGCCCGGTTAAGAGAATCGACGCAATGATGTCCGGCCCTGCAAACCAGATCGGCTCTTTGCTGGCGAGGTAATTGATTCCGATGTTCTGGGTTACGCCATTGTAGACGGTACGCACGGGGAGAATGTCGTTGTCCGGGGGAACGAGGGCGAAGAATCTGAATTGCGGCCACGCCTTACGATCAAAGCAACGTGCGAGCGTGATCTGCGAGAGGAGTTGCCGTACCTCTTCCGTCGCATCGGGGAAGGTCACGCTCTTTGCCGTGAGAACATCCCAATTCCCGAGCAATTCATTAACGGTCGGGTACTGCGACATGAAGTCCACGGGACAGACGGGCACTTCCCAATTGCGGATGCGGCACTCCGCACGACCGCCGAAGTAGCTTTGCATAAAAATGCCATAGGCATAGTCTGCGTCGTTCACCTTCTCGCTCGGATGCGCGGTGTTCAGTTCTTCGAGATAGCTTTTCGCGATACTGGCCGGGCTGAACATTCGGTCGGGGCCGGAAGCGATGGGATGCAGGTCGTACTCCCGCTTCACTGCATTCAGCAGGTCTAGTGTGGCTTGCACATCCTGCTTGCAATATTCGATCTCCTCCAAAACCACGCGTCCGGTCGGCTTGTGGTCCAACTTGCCGGGGATACCGAATTCCTTGCACGCCGTCTTTAGCGAGTACGATTTGTTGCGAAGCGCCCAAAGCAGAGTGCGCACGTCCAAGAATCGGCCCCGTGGCCAGAGCTTCGCCCGGTTGCCTTTTGATCTGCGAAGGGACAAGGGTGGGCGTGTCGAACCCATAATAGACGCTTTGCTATTGAGGGCCTTTATAACCACGCGAGGAAAAGATTCAGCGGGTTCTAGCTTGCCTGTTTCCGGGTTGCGCCATTGCTTCATGATGAGCGTCCATCCGCCATTTTGTGCCTGATTCCAATCCGCAGCGATACGGCTTAAATCGAATGGCAGATTGAATCCTACAATGAGCGCCTTGGCCTGGATCGCCATACCAAAAACCTCTTCGATGAACTTCGACCGGGAGTAAAGGCGCATGCGGTCGCAGGCATCATCTGTCGTATCTGGCTTTGTGGCCCTTGCGTATTTGCGAAGCAGGTGAAATTCCTTTGCACTAAGCCCACTGTCATCGTGGAGGATTCCCTCTTCGAGAGGGACGTATCCTCCATTGCGCAATTCGCAAAATCGCCAGAAACCGAAGGTCAAAGTCTGATCCGCCGTGATGCGCGATTCGCAATCGAAAACGAGCGCATAATCAGGCCACTTGGGTTCGGCTGGGCGCTCGTTCTTCCGCCCCCTTTTCTCCAGTTGCACGGTGTGGGCACGAACGTAGAGGTCGTGATGCTCACTCATTCGCGGTTCCTCTCTTTGGGGAGTCTTCCAACAAACTAGCCCACCGGTCCATTGCGTCCGCTCTTGCACGGTCGTAAACAGCGGCCGCCCGGAGAGCCAGGGCCACTCTCCTATTTACATCGGGTTCGTATCCCAAGGGGATACCAGCCCGCAGTAGCTGCTCATGCATTTCCTGGTGATGCATCTTGCAGAGAGGTGCCGTCAATTGCGCATCGTGGTGACCGCCTGCGGTGTGGTGATCCTGGACACACAAAACACATAGCGGAACAGCGATCCCCAGGCGTTCTCGCTCTTGCTGTCGCGTCTTGCGCCGCGCTGTACGGATTGGGAGTTGATCTCTCACACAGAGTCGCCGTTAAACGCTCGATATAAATGGAAGTCGGACAGCGCGGGTTCGATGGTCGTGATCGTGCGACCGGCGGTGACAAGCTCGACACCTGCGACCTTTTTCCCGTGCCATGCGGAGAGAGCAAGGCGATCCCCGCGTAAATAGCGTCCCAGATCACGAAGATACTGGCCTAGCTGTTCACGTTCCCTTGAGGAATGGGTCTTGACTGGAACGGAATTGCCGTGAACATCGGGAACGTAGAGCACTGCGGTGTAGCGGTCGCTTTTCGTGGCCCGGAACTTCCCATTTGTCTTCTTTAGTGCAGACGGAAAATATTTCTTGATCGTTTCGCGTCTGACACCATCCAACTTTGCCGCGTGAGTCAGCGACAGCTCCGGATCGCGGCGCATAGCCGCAAGAGCGTGCAGCGCGCGGTCACGGGCAAGCTGGCTCCGCTCCGGCAGGGTGGCGATCGGAATATTGCGCTGGCGCACCGGGCGCGCTAATATAGGTTTAGTTCTGTTCTTAGCGGTGGGCGAGCTTTGTCGGGCAGCCTGCCGCTTTCGTTTTTGCGGCATTGCTCACTCCATACTGCCGCTGCTCCCCTGAAGAGCTTCTGTGTGCCTAACGCGGCCAGACCCATGCTCGCCCCTAACGAAAGCCTCCAACGCTGGAACCGGAACGATTCGGCGTCGGCCCACTTTCAGGCTCGGAAGCTCACGGCGTAATACGAGGGTTGCGACCGTGCGTTGCGACAGCCCTAACCGGCGAGCAGCCTCGCACATCGGCACCGCAAGGACGGTTTCATCTCTGTGCATGTCAGTACCTCCCCTTGGATCAATTAGACACTTGTCACCACTCGTGCGGAAAGGTATAATGGCCTTGGTTGGCTTAGTTTGGCACGAGTTATTTTGAGATGGGAAAACGCGGACCCAAACCGCCTGATTTCGGGCTGCTGATGTCGTGGGAATTTGAGTTCTACAAGGCGTTCCACCTGTTGCGGGATGGGCAGTTGCTCCCCAGTAACACGCCTCCGCCGTCGGGGTTTAAACCGCCGGAACTTCGCAGGGTTGTCGAAGCCCTCAAGAGAATGAGCCCGGAAGTGTACTGGTTAACTTCGAGGCGTGTGGCAAATGGATTGGGCGAAAACGTGAATTTGCATAAGCCTCCAGTTTCCATGGACCTGGCATGGGCTGAACGTCAAAAGGCAGAGGAAATCTTCTGGCTCGAACGAACGTTGAATCCGCCAAGAGTTGGGGCCGTGGCCAAGCGCCGTAAGGTTTGGAATGACCTATTTCGAGCGAACACCTACGCAGCTCTACGGAAGGCGTGCGGTCGCTGGGCCCAACTCCCGGATATTCGCTGCGCAGGGATGACACCCTTCCCCCAGCATGTTGTGCAGAATGCGGCTCAGTTCCTTTTCATGAAGCGCAATAAGAGATTCCCGCGCTCGAATTATGGCGATGAGTCCCGCTTGGAGTACCTTGCTCGTGGTATGGCCGGAGTGCTATGTGGAGTGAGCCCAATGACCTCCATTGAGCGACTTCGAAATATGAACCACGGGTCGGGCGGTCCGTTCTGGACTACGCACCACGGAGACCACGTATTGGCAAGTCGCGATCAGTATTGTGCGTGCTGGCGGTGCCGTGTTATGAAGCCGCGCGAGATTGAGAGGTTGAGCCGGACTTGGTGCGAGAATGGGTTAAAGCTCTTTATGGGGCTTGCTGCTGCAACCAAAGTACCAAGAGAGTGGAAGGCTATGCGGTCGGAGCGTATTTCGAGCCAGTTCTAAAAACAAAACGGGTTCGCCGCCTGTTGCGAGCAGACGACGAACCCTAACCACCGAGGAGGTATAGCTCCATGGCAGCTACCCACACGCTATCTCACCAAGACGTATCCTGCAAATCTCCCATCAACAGAAGTGGCGTGCTCACAATATACGGGTTCGGTGTACGCGTCCGTATGCAGTCCGGCCATCTCGAAATCGAGGATGGCGTCGGCCCGGAGCGCCGCAAGATCAGGCTCGCTCGCGTCGGCCATGGGCTACGAAGATTAGTGATGATTGGGAGCGATGGCTTTATCACCTTTGAAGCTCTCCGCTGGCTTGCCGACCAGGATGCCGCCTTTGTGATGCTAGATCGGGACGGCTCTGTTCTTTGCACCACTGGCCCGGTCCGTCCATCCGATGCGCGACTGCGTCGTGCGCAGGCACTGGCGGCACATACAGGCGTGGACGTGACCATCGCACGTGAACTGATCAGCCAAAAGTTGGCCGGGCAGGAGCGAGTTGCACGGGACAAACTGCACAATAGCGCGGCAGCTCAGGCCATTGCAGGCTACCGGCTGGACTTGGCGGAAGCTGAGAAAGTCGAGACGATTCGAACGCTGGAATCGCAGGGTGCCGCAGCGTATTGGGCAGCATGGCGGGACGAGCCAGTCACGTTTCCCAAAAAAGACTTGCCGCGCATTCCCGAACACTGGCGCACGTTCGGCACACGCAAATCGCCTTTGTCCGGTTCCCCTCGACTTGCCGTTGGCCCTGCCAACGCCATTTTGAACTACCTGTATTCGGTGCTTGAATCGGAAACCCGCCTTGCTGCCGCTGCGCTCGGGCTGGACCCCGGTCTCGGTTTCATACACGTTGACGCGCCCGCTCGCGACAGCTTGGCTTGCGATTTGATGGAACCGGTCCGCCCCAAGGTGGATGCTTATCTGCTGGACTGGCTCACTCAGCAACCGTTGCGCCGCGAATGGTTTTTCGAGCAACGGGACGGCAACTGCCGTCTTATGGGATCGTTTGCGGTCCGCCTGAGCGAGTCTGCGCCTGTGTGGGCACGAGCAGTTGCGCCATTGGCGGAATGGGTTGCTAGCAAATTGTGGTCCGGCAGGGGCAAGCAATCCAAGAATGCCGGTCCGCCCACGCACCTGACGCAAACGCACCGCCGCCAAGTGAAGACTGCTTCGTCCACTCTCCCCGAGATACGCGCACCCCGCCGGGAAAACATCTGTCGTGGTTGTGGCAAGCCAATCGCCAAGGACAGCAATAATTGTCCCACCTGCTACCTGCCTTCCGCAGCGGAGCAGCTTAAAAATGCTGCGCATGCAGGGCGGGTTGGGGCACATACGCCGTCGGCTGAGGCCCGCCGTGGCAAAACCCAGAGGCGACAGGCCGCCGCGCGGCGTGCGTGGCGCTCATCTGAGCCGTCCCTGTCGCTCACCGAAGACGTGTATGTGACCAGGATTCAGCCGTTGCTCGTACATGCCAGCACTTCGGCGATTCGGTCTGCTCTCGGGGTCTCGCGAGGCTATGCAGCCGATATTCGCCGGGGGAAGCGTCGTCCGCATCCACGGCATTGGCAGGCGCTCGCGCAATTGGCTGGACTCTCGGCTGCCTTCGACGGCGTGGGTAACATCGAAGGCAAGCCTTGATTTAAAGTCGCAACAACGATTAACTTAGCTTCTTTATTCTGGTTACCCGGAGTTTTCAAGAGCAAAGCGAGTCTTCCACTACTCGGCCAATCTAAGTTGTTGGAAAGATTGGTGGGCAGTGAAGGACTCGAACCTTCGACCTCGTGCTTGTAAGACGTGGCTTTCCTGAAAACGGGAGAGCCACAGCTATTTTCTGCTGACTACTGCCATTGCACTTAGACGCTGCAAAATCAGCGTTTTGCGCGTCTCAGATGCCCTCGAAACGTGCTCTCTGTCCGTGCGTCACTGCTGCCGATTACTGCGATTTTCTGCCAAGAGTCCCGTGAGTTTGGGGATTCCGGTCGAAGGTGAACGCGATTCCGGTCTGAGGCCGAACACCGTTCCGGTGTGATTCCGAACAGCATTCCGGTCTGAAAGCGAACGCCATTCCGGTGGCAAGGCGAACAGTTTTCGTC
>Ga0326727_10013165_pt1 | contig 18516 bp, 17 predicted proteins | sample MB2enrmetagenome_FD_207643 | JGI IMG/M metagenome (GOLD analysis project Ga0326727, IMG submission 207643) | Lab enriched peat soil microbial communities from McLean, Ithaca, NY, United States - MB29MY | ecosystem: Environmental > Terrestrial > Soil > Wetlands > Peat | place: USA: New York...
AGGGCGTCGCCGGGCAGGGCGGAATTCAGCGAATGCAGTTCGATGCGGTCGCCAAAGGCCGTGGCGCTGACGAGGGTGTTGTTGGCAGCTTCGTTCAGGACCTCCGCCAGGCCGGAGGCGACGCCGGCGATGGTGGCCTGGGCCGGCACGACATAGCCGTTGGTAAGGCCGTTGAGGGTGACGGAGAGCACGTCGCCCGGGGCAGGCGGGAGGTTGGTGAGGGTGGCAAACCAAGAGCCGTCAACAAATAAATCCACCTGGTTGAGCGGCAGGCTGGCCGCGGCGGCAGTGAAGGACAACTGAAGGTTCGTCCGGCCGGAGAGCGCGGCCGTGCCGGAGGGGAGTTGGTCCCAGAGGGCCTGGCCGCGGAGGGCGAAGGGAGCGGACAACGGTTCGCCGACCATGATGCCCTGGTAAGGGTTTTGGAGGCTTTGGTAATAGGCCTCGGCCAGGCAGAAGCCGCGGGCCTGGTAAAAGCAGTCGAGCGGATTCGGAAACTTTTGCAGGTAATTGCACGGCTCCACCACCGTGCCGTAACTGATGGCGGCGCCGGCATCCAGAAAGGCCAGCAAGGGCGTCTGGCCGCTGTTGATCAGCAGATCGCCGCCAAAGGAGGTCAGGTTGTCGGCAATCGCGCCCGGCACATAGGCGTTGGTGGGGAGGGAAAAATCCGTCAGGCCGGTTTCCAGGCCCAGCAGGTTGGTGTAGTCGGTCGAGTCGGTGTGAAGGCGGACCATCGAGTAGCCGCCGTGAACGCGCGTATCGAAAATGGCATTGTCGAATTCATAGAAACGGACGTTGCGCGCCGAGTCGTCGGTCTTGGCCAGATAGACGGGTTGGGTGGGAAACGTGCTGTCGGCGGCCACGGCGCGGTCGAGGATGAGTTCGGCGTTGGCCAGGCCGTTGCTGTCCGTGAGCATGACGGCCAGGAAGGAGTTGGTGGAGGCGGTCTGCGGCGCGGCCCCGGCAAAGGGCAGTTCGCTGAAGGCGTAGCTGTTGTCGGAATCAATGGGCAGCGAACAACTGGCGGGCAGGCCGGAAGGGGGTGTAGTGTCCGGTTTGAAGCCGTAGAAGAGGGCGGAAGTGGCGCCGTTGACGCCGTTGGCGCCGAGGACAGTGTAAGGCAAATCCATGGAGAGCAGCACGAACTGGATCTGGTTGGTGAGATGGCGGGCCGGCAGCATGGCGAGCAAGGGGGAGCAAAGCTCGTTCTGGAATTCATCCACGGCGCAGTAATTGGAGCCGCCCGACCATTGATTGGTCAGCCGCAGGACATTTTGCGGGGGGACGGACCGCTGCCGGCAATAGGCGTTGGCCAGTTGGATGGAATTGGCGCTGTTTTGATTGACAACGACCAGGACGTTCAACCCGCTGCCTCCCGCCCAAAGCGTGTTGGCGGAAGACACCACTGCCAGGACCGCCAGAAATAGGCGACGCGCGACCATTGTGGGCACATGTTAGCACAGGGCGACGGGCCATTCAAGCTCGCCGTGATGCTGTCATAACCCCCCGAATCATTAGCGATTTGGTTGGAAACTCACCAAAATGGCGGACCAGTTTCGGACGCCAGATTCCGTCGGCGGGACGCCGACGGATGCGACCGGGACGGTCGCGCTCCCCGAACAAGACCTAATGATTCGGGACCCCCTCCGGCGGATTGATTTGGCGGTTGACAAAGGTGGGAAATCCCACCATCATTAAACCATGCCAACATTAACCCGTGAACGGCCCAGGCAAAAACGCCGGCTGACTGTCGTGGATGATTACGACGTGGCCGCCGACTCGAAGAGGCGAATCAGCCTGCGAAACGCCAAAACAAAATATTTCCACGTCAAGGCGCTCTCGAACGGCATGTACCTGCTTGAACCGCGCGTGCTGGTGCCGCCGACGGCGGTTTCCGCGCGGACCCTCAAAATGCTGGACAAATCCGTTGCCAATTTGAAGCGGGGCCTCGCTTCAGCGCCGATTGACTTGACTGCGTTGACCGAGTCTTAAGAGGTTCAGATGGCTTTCAACATCCGCATGGGGCTGCCGGAAATGGAAGCCCTGTGGAATGACCTTTCGAGCCGCCAGCAGGCGGGAACGCTGGACAAGGGGGAAGCACAGTTTTTCAAAAAGCTGGTGAAAGCCCTTGGCTATCTGGCTGAGAATCCGCGGCACAATAGTTTGGCCTCCCACGAAATTGATGATTTGACCCGCAAATACGGACTGAAGATCTTCCAGTCCTATCTTGAAAACAAGACGCCGGCGGCCGGCCGGGTATTTTGGGCCTATGGGCCGGAGCGGGGGGACATTACCGTGCTGGCGATCGAGCCGCATCCTGAAGATCAAAAGCGCGGTGCCTATCAGCGAAGCAAATTAGCCTCATTCCCGCCGGCAAAGACACAAGCCGAAACAAGTCCGGCGAAAAAGCGTGAAAAATGAGGGGAATAGGAAAAGTCAATCAGGGGATCCTAAAGGGCACGAGCGGGCGGGTCAGGCCGGCTCCTGCTGGGTGAGGCAATGGAGGGTGCCGAAACCGAGGACGAGGTCCACGGCGTGGATGCCCACGACGGGCCGGTCCCGGAAAAGGTCGCCAAGGATGCCCAAGGCCGCGCGGTCATGGACGTCGTTGAAGGTCGGCACCATGACGCAGGCATTGCAGATGTAGAAATTGGCGTAGCTGGCCGGCAGGCGCCACTTCCTGTAATACAACGGCGCGGGCATGGGCAGCGCAACCACCTCCGGCCGGGAGCCGTCTTCCAGGCGCAAATCGCGGACGCGCTCCCAGTTCTCCGCCAGCGGTTTGTAATTGGGGTCGCGCTGGTTGGTTTCGCGGATGAGCACGAGCGTCCCGGGGTTGACGAAGCGGGCGATGTCGTCGATATGGCCATGCGTGTCGTCGCCGGCCGGCCCCGCGGCGAGCCAAAGGATATTCTTGACGCCGAGATATTGTTTGAAAAGGGCGTCGTATTGCGCCCGGGTGAGGCCCGGGTTGCGCACCTGGACGCGGGGATGCAGATAGCATTCTTCGGTGGTGAGGAGCGTGCCGCGTCCGTTCACTTCAATGCCGCCGCCTTCGATGATGAAATTGCGGCCATTGCAGCGGGCGTCGAAGAGCGGCCGTTTCAAGAGCCTGGCGGCCGTTTCGGGAACGGTGGTGTCGAGCCGCCAGTTTTTGTACTTGGCCCAGGCGTTGAAGTGGAAGTGGACGATGGCGGGCTTGGAGGGGGGGCGGCCTTTGACGACGTGAATCGGCCCGCTGTCGCGCATCCAGCCGCGATTGGTGGGATGGACAACAAACCGCACCTGATTCAGATCGCAGTTGGCGCGCCGGAGAAAGGAGGCGGCGAATTTCGCCTCGGCCGGGCTGCGGACCAGGAGGCGGACCAATTCGCCCGGCGCGATCTTGCGCACCATCTCGCCATAGACCCAGCGGATGGCAGCGATTTTGTCCGGCCAGTCCGATGGGTTGTGCGGCCAGGCGAGCCAGGTGGCGGCGTGTTTTTCCCATTCCGCCGGCATGCGGTAGCCCAGAGCGGCGGGCGCGCGGGCGGTGATGCAGTTGAGCGTTGCCATAAAGCGGGCGCAGGATAAGACGTTTTTGCGCGTTGTCCAACCCATCAAATTAGCCATTGGCAAGGGCGCAAAGATGCGTATGCTTTCGGCCACGATTTGAACTGAGAGATTATATGGCCAGAACCGAAAAACGAAGTGTCCGCGCCCGGGAAGACCTGTCCGAGATGCCCGAATGGATGAAGGAGAAGGAATGCCCTCACAAAAAGAAATACATGGCGGGCAAACGCATTCTGCCCAAAAACATCACGGGCCGGGAAAAGCTCGCCCATCTCATGGACGAGACGTTCCTGGCCTACAACGGGGCGCGTCTGCGGGAAGGCTGCCAGCTTTTCACCGGGAAAATGCTCGCGCCCGACGTGACCATCGGCATGAGCCTGTCCGGGGCGCTGACGCCCGCCGGGCTGGGCTGCTCGAGCATCATCCCGCTCATCAAGGCCGGGTTCGTGGACTGGATCGTGTCCACCGGGGCGAATCTTTACCACGACATGCATTTCGCGCTGAATTACCCGGTGCATTCCGGGAGCTTCAAATTCGACGACACCGACCTGCGCGACAACGATTTGGTCCGCATCTACGACGTGGTGATTCCGTATTCGGACGGGCTGATGGCGACGGACGACATCCTGCGCGAGATACTGATCCAGCCGGAGTTCCAAAAGGAGATGGGCACGGCGGAGCTGCATCACCTCATCGGCAAATACTGCGCGGAGTGGGAACGCAAACATAAATTAAAGGATGTCTCCGTGCTGGCCGCGGCGTATCGCGCGGGCGTGCCGTGCTTCACCAGTTCGCCGGGCGACTCGACCATCGGCATGAACGTGGCGGGGGTGGAGTTGCGCGGCAACAAACTGCGCATGAATCCGTCCATGGACGTCAACGAAACCACCGCCATTGTCCTGGCGGCCAAACGGGCGGGGGGCAAGAGCGCCGTGGTGCTGTGGGGCGGGGGCAGTCCGAAGAACTTCACGCTCCAGACCGAGCCGCAGATTCAGGAAGTGCTGCGCATCAAGGAATACGGGCAGGATTATTTTCTGCAAGTGACCGACGCGCGGCCCGATACCGGCGGGTTGAGCGGGGCGACGCCGAGCGAAGCGGTAAGCTGGGGGAAGGTCGATCCCAGCATGTTGCCGGACGCGGTGGTGTGCTACACGGACACGACCATCGCCATGCCGCTGTTCACGCATTACGCGCTGGCCAGGCACAAGCCGCGCCGGCTCAAGCGGCTTTACGACCGGCGCGCCCAGGCCATGGCCGCCCTGAGGAAGGAATACTTCACGCACAACAAGGTGAAGATGGTGGATGGCGGCGAGCCGGAGTATTGACAGGCGGTGCGGGAAGAGTGATTGAAGCAGGCACAAAGCGCATTGCATAAGCCGGGGAAAACCGGGCGTATGACTAAAACGCAAATCCAGTCGCTGGCCAGGAAGCACGGAACGCCGCTGGTCATCGTCGATCACGACCTGTTGCGGCAGAATTACGCCGGGTTCAAAAAGCATCTGCCGAAGGTGCAGTGTTATTTCGCCGTCAAGGCCAATTGCGAGCCGGCCATCATCCGCACGTTTTACAAGGAGGGGGCGAGCTTCGACGTGGCGTCCCTGCCGGAGTTCATGATGGTGTATGACCACATCAAAAGACTGCCGCGCCAGGCGCAGCAGGATTTCATCTGGGACAAGATTATTTACGCCAATCCCACCAAGCCCAAGGAAACCTTGCTGGCGCTGGACAAGTACCGGCCGCTGGTGAGTTACGACAACGCGGAGGAATTGCGGAAGATCGGGAAATACGCGCCGCACGCCGGCCTGGTGCTGCGGTTGCGGGTGGACAACACCGGGTCGCAATGCGAATTGTCGTCCAAGTTCGGCTGCGCGCCGGCGGAGGCGGCGGACTTGATGGAGAGGGCGGGCAAGCTGGGGCTGGTGGTGGAAGGGTTGAGTTTTCACGTGGGGAGCCAATGCACGAATTTCCAGAATTTCGTGCAGGCGCTGAACACGGCGGCGGCGGTGATGAAGGAATCCAAGGCGCGCGGGAGGGAAATCAAGATCCTCGACATTGGGGGCGGGTTCCCGGCGCATTACAACCGGCACGTGCCGCGCTTCCGCGACCTGGCCAAAGTCATCAACGCCGAGATTGACCGGCTGTTTGCGCCGGACATCCAGATCCTGGCCGAGCCGGGAAGATTTCTGGTGGCCAGCGCCGCCACCTCGGTGGCGCGGGTCATCGGCAAAGCGGTGCGCGACGGCAAACAGTGCTATTACATTGATGACAGCGTCTATCACACCTTCAGCGGCATCATTTTTGACCACTGCCAGTACCCGCTGAAGGCCATCAAGGGCGGCAAGAAGGAGTTGTGCGCCGTGTTCGGCCAGACCTGCGACGGGCTGGACACAATTTCACAATCGGAACACCTGCCGCCGCTGGAGATCGAGGACCTGGTTTACGCCGAGAACATCGGCGCCTACAGCAACGCGTCCGCCACCTGGTTCAACGGCTTCGCCCCGGCCAAAGTCATCCACATCAACCAGCGCTGAACCTTTGTCATGAACCGCCACACCTGCGCGACATGAAAGAACGGTTGTCGGACAAGATCGCGCGCGCGGCGCGCATTGCGCGCAAGCTCCATGCGGCTTATCCGCAGGCCCGGTGCGAGTTGGATTATTCCAATCCGCTGGAACTGCTCATTGCCACGATCCTCTCCGCCCAATGCACGGACAAGCAGGTGAACATTGTCACGCCGGCGCTTTTCAAAAAGTACCGGTCGGCGCGGGATTACGCGGAGGCGCCGTTGGGCGGGTTGGAGGCGGACATCAAGCGGATCGGGCTGTACCGCAACAAAGCCAAAAACATCAAGGCGGCCTGCCAGGTCCTGGTGGAAAAACACGGGGGCGAAGTGCCGCGCACGATGGATGAGTTGACCGGCTTGGGCGGCGTGGGACGGAAAACGGCCAATGTCGTCCTGGGCAACGCGTTTGGCATCAACGAAGGGATTGTGGTTGACACGCACGTCGCCCGGCTCTCGCGGCGGCTCGGGCTGGCGGCGGCGGCGGCCCCGGACAAGATCGAACGCGCCTTGCAACCATTGGCGCCGCAAAAGGATTGGACGTTGTTGAGCCATTTGCTGATCTGGCACGGGCGCCGGCGCTGCGCGGCGCGCGGCCCGGATTGCGAGCATTGCGAGATTCAAGCCGATTGCCCGGCGGGACAGAAGGTGCTGAATCCGAAACTGACGGCCGAGCAACGCAAGAAACTGCGCCTGCAGATATGAGCGGCCCGGGATGGTATTTGCTTCAACAGGGCAGGCAACCGGCTTCCTACAACATGGCGCTGGACGAAGCGTTGCTGGAAAGCGCGCCTGAGCTGGGGCGGCCCGTGCTGCGTTTTTACGGCTGGCTGGAGGCGGCGGCGAGCTTTGGCTATGCGCAGAAATACGCGGAGGTGGAGCGGTGGACGATGTTGCGCCCGCTGGTGCGGCGGCCCACAGGCGGGGGCCTGGTGCCCCACGAGGCGGATTGGACTTACAGCGTGGTCGTTCCGCCGGGCGAGCCGTGGTATCGGCTCAAGGCGGCGGAGAGCTACCGGCGCATGCACGAATGGATCCGGGCTGCATTGGCCCGGAGCGGCGTCACCACGATGCTGGCGACTTCATCGCAAAAGGAATTCCCCGGCCAATGTTTTGTGGGAGCGGAGGAAGCGGACCTGATGTGGCACGGGCGCAAGATCGCCGGGGCGGCCCAGCGCCGGACGCGCACCGGGCTGCTCATTCAAGGATCGGTGCAGCCGCCGCCGATTGCCCTTGCGCGGGAAGACTGGCAATCGGCCATGTGCGAAGTGGCGCGGCAGCAATGGGCCGTCGAGTGGAGCGCATTACAGATACCGGAACAGCTCGACGAGTCGGTCCGCCAACTGCAAGCCACAAAATACTCCCAAGCGGCCTATAACCAAAAAAGATAGGCGCGAGTCAGCAAGTCAGGCAAAGAGCCAAGACAAGAGGGCGCCTTGTCATTTGGCCGGCGGGCTTTCTGTGATCGTCAGGCGGGCGATTTCCATTGCGTAATGCCGGGCTCGGGAATCTTTATGGAGCTTTTCGGCGAGGGCCTGCATTTTTCGATAGAGCGGGATTGCGTCGGGATAAAGCGGATGGGCGTCTTGAAAGGCGTCATAAACGTCCAGGGCTTCTTCCCCCTTGCCAGACTCGGCCAGGGTGTCTCCCTGGATCAGCGTCAAGCGGACGGCTTGCAGGGGGCTGGGTTTGAGCTTGAGCGCCTTTTGCCAGGAGGCAATGGCAAGTTTGGTTTCGCCCTCCATCTGGTAGAGGTCGCCCAGCTTCTCCGTCAGCACGGCACTGTTGCTCGCCGCCCCCGTCTCCCGCAAATATCGCGCCAAATTGTCCGGGGAATGGCCTTCAATGAGGTTCACATTGACGAGGCGCAAATGCGACCACTCGAGGAGCGGGCTGTGGCGCTGCATCAGGGCCGCGTGCAGCGGCCGCGGATCACTGGCGAAGGGGCGGTAGAGGGGGTCGCCGATCACCGTGGTCTGCCAGGAGAGCGCCATTTGCGATGCGTAAGCCGCCTCGCCAAAACTGAAGCCGGCCAGCCAGCGGGCGAAGAAGATGCCCACGTTGGGGGTTCCGTCCAAATAGGGCTCATCGACGCATCCCATGGTGGCCGTGGCGCCTTTGGCCAGGAAGGGGCCGCACCAACCGTTGGTGGTGGTACGCAGTGTCGCGGCGGTGTAGGACTGAAGGTGATAGGCAAAGGCGCCAGGCATGAATTCCACGTTCGGTTGCGTGAACGGCCCGGAGACGATGGAATCATACCAGCCGGCGTAAAGGGCGATTTGGCTCATGGGAAACCCCGGCGAAAAGGTCTCCGGCTTGTCATCGATCACCGTTTCAAAGCCGTAATTGACAGCGGCGAAGGCTGCGGCGGCGATCCAATCGTCGCCCTTTTTCAAGGGGCCATTGGTAAAGCCGCGCAGGTCGAAATAGGCCCGGCCCCACAAGCCGTTGCTCTCCGCCTCCATGGCCTTATCAACCAACGCCCCGGCGATGGCGGCGTTAGGGCCATCGAGGCGGGCGACCATGAGCAGGCCGCGGGCCGGATCGAGCGCGGCGGCATTGGTCGCGCCGTAGGACGGGTTGGCGGTAATGCCGGCCAGCCTGCGGTGCGGATCGGGCCAGGGCAGCAGGCTCAATTCGGAGTCCACGGCGGCGCTGTTGCGGCCCAAGCCTTCCGGCATCTTTTCCACGCCCGGTTCCTTTATGCCCCAGTCCTGCGCAATTTTTAACGGGACGCCGTAACACAGCACGGCGTAACGAATGGCCGCCTCTTGCAGTTTTCGCAGGCCGTTGCTGGTGTCTGCCGCCGGCGGTTCGAACACCCATAGTTTCTCCGCTTCCAGAAAATGGAGCAGGGGATTCTCCAACTGATCGCGATACTCGCTTCGCGTCATCGTCTCGCCCGTGGGCAGCGGCAGCCCGAGCACGTGATTCGGCGGGACCCGGCGGCGGGCGGCGTAATGGTCCGCCACTGCCTTGGATTCGGGCATCTGCGCGTTATAAACGACGACCACGGCGTCGCCGGACTCCGCGGCCGCGAGGGCGCCGCCGGCGGCGCCCGCCATCAAGGCCAGGATGAGTGGAAGGGAACGCATGGGATCAAGACACCTCCGCGCGCAACCCGTCATAGGCAAGTTCCACGCCGTCCGGCAACTCCGCCTGGGCGGCGTCGTGGTCGTAATCGTGGGTCAGGTGGGTGAAGTAAGTCCGGCCGGCCCCGATGCGTCTGGCGGCGGTCAGGGCTTCGTCCAGGCACATGTGGGTGGGGTGCGGAGTGCGGCGCAGGGCATCCAGCACGGCGACGGCCACGCCGCGAACGCGCTCGACCACGGGCGCCGGCACCTCTTTGCAATCGCTGAGATAGGCCAGGCGCTTTTGGCCGTCCTGAATGAAGAGGTAGCCGGTGCAGCCCGACTTGCCGTGCGGCAGCGGCAAGGGAATGATCTCCAGATCGCCCAAGGTGAACGGCCCTTCGACGACGCGGGGTTCGGGAATGAAATAGCCTTTTGGAATGGACGCATTGCCGAAGGCGTATTTGAAAACGCGCTGCAAATCGGCCAGGGTGGCGGCATTGGCATAGATGGGCAGGGCAGTCCCGCCGCGCAGATCGCAAAACCGCCGGCAATCATCCAGGCCCATGATATGATCGGCATGGGAATGGGTGAAGAGCACGGCATCCAGCCAGCGAATGTTCTCGCGCAGGATTTGTATGCGGAATTCCGGGGTCGTATCGACCACCAGCTTGACCGCCCCGGTGGCCACGTAGATGGAAGGGCGGGTGCGGTGGTTCCTGGGATTGGCCAGGAAGGCCGGCGGATACTCCTGGCCAATGATCGGCACGCCTTGTGAAGTGCCGCTGCCCAAAAAAATAAAGGAAAAAGACATGGATCTTGTAATTTAAAACTTGCAATGTGTGCCTCTCAGACACACATTACAGTCATGCAGACTATGACAAAAGACCGCAAAACGCAACGACTCGTTGCGCGCGTCAGCGCGCCTGATAAACTTCTCTTCCAGAAGGCCGCCTCGGTGGAGGGACGTTCCCTGGCCACCTTTGTCATTGTGCATGCCCGCGAAGCCGCCGAACGCGCCATCAGCCAGCGCCAATTCATCCGTCTCAATGAAAGGGAATCCCGTCGCTTGGTCGAAACCCTGCTCGCGCCGCCCCGCAAGCCGGCGCCGTCCTTGAAGCAGGCCATGAAACGCTACCGCCGTCAAGTGACCGAAGCCTGACTGCTTCACCCCGGCCCTCCTTCCCCCAGGCAAGCCGCGATTTCCGCCATCGGTAGAAACATTCTTTTGCCGGAACCCAACTCACGAAAGCCGTGCCTGCGGTAAAACTCCGTCGCTTTGGTGTTTTTTGGATCCGTCACGACCGCTACCGCGCCCACGCTGCCCGTGCTCTCCAATGCCCGGCTGAGAGCGCTCATCAGCAGTAAATCCCCCAAACCTTCCCCGCGCCAGTTTTGGTCGCGGGCCAGCCGCCCCAACAGCGTGGCAGGCAAATTTGGATACTGCGGCCATCGGGACGTCATCTCCGGCGGCAGTTTTGCGAGGCTGATTGTCGCCGCCGAAAGCGTGTAAAATCCGGCAATCCGGCCCGGGTCAGCCTTCGGGACGAGCACAAAACAAGCCGAAACTCGCGCCGTCATTTCCGCCAGCGCCCGGTTCTGGAGAAACTCCGTCAACTCATGCTCCTCGCACAAAAACTCCGCCACGCGATGCTTCCCAAGGGCCAAAGGTTCGACGACATAGAGCGTAGTCATGCCGCGCAGTTTAAACTTTGCACTTCGCGCCTGGAACTTTATTCTGCGGCCGGCCGCCATGTTGAGCACATTGCGCATAAAGAATCTGGCGTTGGTTTCGGATGTCACGCTGCAATTGCAGCCGGGCTACAACGCCATCACCGGCGAGACCGGCGCCGGAAAATCAATCATCATCGGCGCGCTGCACCTGGTGCTGGGCGAACGGGCGGACCGCGAGCTGATCCGGTCCGGCTGCGAGAGTTGTTCGGTGGAAGCCGTTTTCGAGGGGGCGCCGTTGCCCGGCGTGCAAAAGTCCCTTGAGGAAAACGGCCTGGAACCTTGCGCCGACGATCAGCTCCTGCTCAAGCGCGTCCTGACCGCCGCCGGCGCCAACCGGCAGTTTATCAACGGTTCTCCGGCCACGCTGCAAACGCTGGCCGCCGTGGGGCGTGAATTGGTCGATATGCACGGGCCGCACGAGCACCAGTCCCTGCTGCATCCGGGCCGGCAACTGGACATTCTGGATGCCTTTGCCGGGCTGAATCCCACCCGCCAAACCTTTGCGGGCCTGGTCCGCCGGGAGAAGGAATTGGACGATGAAAAGGCCGCGTTGATCGTCGATGAGCAGACCTACGCCCGGCAATTGGACCTGCTGCGATTCCAGTGCCGGGAGATTGCCGCGGCCCGGTTGCAGGCCGAGGAAGAGGGCCGGTTGACGGAGGATTTGCAACGCGCGGCGAACGCGTCACGGCTGCTGGAGTTGAGCCAGGAGGCGCTCCATTTGCTGGACGAACCGGAGGATTCGTTGTTGCGGCGGGCGGGGGCGCTGGGCCGGGCGCTCCAGGCCTTGCAACGCCTCGATTCGTCCGCCGCCGGCTTGCTGGCCTTGCATGAACAGGCCGTGTCGGCCTGGAACGAGCTGCCCGCCGGCTTGCGGCGCTACGCCGAGGGCGTCGAGGCGGACCCGGCGCGGCTCCGGCAATTGGAGGAGCGGTACAATCTGCTGCAGTCGCTCAAACGCAAGTACGGGGCGACGCTGGGGGAAGTCATCGCCTTTGGCGGGGAGGCGCAGCGGAAATTGGAGAGCCTGGAGCAACGCGACGCCGAGCTGGCGCGGATCAACGGGGCGCTGCAAACGCTCCGCCAGGAAATGGCCGCCGTGGCCGGGGAACTCTCCGCCCGGCGCAGCAAGGCCATCCCCAAGCTGGTGAAAGCCGCCATGAAACAATTGCAAGGCCTGGGCTTTCAACAGAGCCACTTCGAAATCAGCCTCCAGACCGCCGCAACGCATTCCGCCTCCGGCCTCGACGAGATTGAATTTCAATTTGCGCCCAACGCGGGCGAGCCGGCGCGGCCCTTGCGCGCCATTGCCTCCTCCGGTGAAATGTCGCGCGTGATGCTGGCCCTGAAAACGGTCCTGGCCGCCGAGGACGAGATTCCGCTGCTGGTCTTCGACGAGATCGACGCCAACGTCGGGGGCGGGACGGCGGCGGTGGTGGGCGAGAAGATGCGGCAAATCGCGCGGCGGCACCAAGTGGTGTGCATCACGCATTTGCCCGCCGTGGCCGCCGGCGCAGCGGCGCATTACCTGGTCACCAAGCGGGTCGAGTCCGGCCGGACCATTTCCGAAATCACAATGCTGGACGCCGGGGAGAGGGTCCATGAAATCGCCCGGATGTTGGGCGGCCAGACCGAGACCGCCCTGCGGCACGCCCGGGAGATGCTGGAGCAGGCGGAGGGAAAATAGTTTTACGCCGTTCTGAGCGCCGTCCAGCGCGCGATTTTTATGCCCGCGGCGTCAAATTGTTTTTTGGCCGATTCCAGAAGGTCGGATCTCAACACTGCCGCCGCGGCGGGATCGGCGCACCACAGGTTCAACGTCACCGTCGTGCCGGAGCCGGACAAGGCGGTGACGTTGCAGCCATCGATGGCAACAGTTTGCGGATGTACCCTGGCCAAATCGGTCAGGATTTTGCGGACCGGCGCCGGATCGACGGCCGGAGCCAGGACGATGGTGACCAGGCAAGGCGCGCCTTGTCGCGCCAGGGACAAATTGATGCTCGTCTGGCTGGCCATCGTGCTGTTGGGAATGACCAGACGGCGATCATCGGCCGTGCGCAGCACGGTGTAGCCAAGGTTGATGCTTTCCACGCGGCCAATCTCGGCCCCGGTCGGCACAGTCACCTGGACCAGGTCGCCCAATTTGAAAGGACGATAGAGCACGAGGGAAATGCCGGAGATCAAGTTGCCGAGGGTGGTCTGTGCCGCCAGGCCCAATACCACCGAGAGCACCCCCATGCTGGTCAGCCAGGCCGTGCCCAGATGCTGCAAAGCCGGGACCAGATGGGAGTAAACCAGAAAAGCGAAGATATAAACGACGGCGTAGGCCAAATGGCCCAGGAACCGGATGCCGGTGGGGTCCGCCCCCGCTCCGGCCAGCCTGTCCAGGTAGCGATGGATGGCCAGGCGCACCGCGCGGCCAAGCAGCGTCGCCAGGAGGAAGAAGACGAGGGCGAGAAGGGCGGCGCCCAGCCAGGTGCCGGGATCGAGAAGATCGCGGGGGTCGAAGAATTTGAGGCTGGGGGGTGGAGCAGTCACATTTTGCCGTGGCGCACCATGGCGATGAGCAGCCAAAAGCCCATCATGCCCGCCACCAGGTAACCGAGCACGCCCGGCACGGACATATCATGCCACATGGGCGGGACTTTGGCATGGACGATCACCGAGGAGGCGATGATGAGCGCGGAAAGCACGAGGGCGAAGGCCAGGCGGTTGATGACGCGCTCCAAAGTGTTCAGGAGCGGTTCCAAACCAAAGTGAAACATCTGGAGGCGGATGCGGCCCTCCTTGATCAGGGCCATGATGCGGCGGATTTCCAGCGGCATTTCGCGCACGAAGGCCGCCGCTTCGCCGCCGAAATCCCGCCAGTCGCGCAGGAAGCGGCGCGGACCCAATTGTCTGAGACGCACCCGCTGCATGAAGGGCCGCGCCTGGCCGATGATGTCGTGGCCGGGATCGAGCTGGCAGACCAAAACCTCCATCAGGCTCAGGGCCTTGAGGACAATCGATAAGTCCGCCGGCAGGGTCAGGCCGTGCTTGCGCGTGAGGTGAAACATATGCTGCACCAGTTTTCCGAAGACCATCTCGCCCACCGGCCGGTAAAAATGCTGGTGCATGAATTCCGCCACGTCGGCTTCGAAGCCGGGGCGGAACGGGTCCAGTTCGGCGCGGGCCAGCTTGAGCAGGGCGGAGGCGGTGGCCGCTTCGTCGCGTTGCGCGATGCCAATGACGAATTGGGCAAACACCTCCCGCGTCTTCAGGTCCAGGAACCCCATCATGCCGAAATCCAGGAAGCAAATCACGTTTCCGGGCAGGACCTGGATGTTGCCCGGGTGCGGATCGGCATGGAAGAAGCCATGAACAAAAATCTGTTTCATCACCAGGTCGGTGATGCGGGAGGCAATGACCTGCCGGTCCAGGGCCGCCGCCTGGAGCAAATCCAGCCGCGAGGCCTTGATCCCCTCGATGTATTCCATGGTCAAGACGCGCCGGGTGGAGGTTTCGGGAAAGACGGCCGGCACACAGAGCGTGGTTTCGCCGGCAAACTGATGGGCGAACCGCTCGATATGGGCCGCCTCCGCTGTCAAGTCTAATTCCTGCTCCATTTGTTTGGCGAATTCGGCCACGACGGCCGTGGGCCGATGCACCTTCCAGCCCTCGAGGTGGTTCTCCAGCAGCGCGGCCAGTTGGGCGATGATTTCCAGATCGACCCGCACGATGTGTTCGATGCCGGGGCGCTGCACCTTGATGACGCATTGTTTGCCGTCGCGCCGGAGGGCGCGATGGACCTGGGCCATGGAGGCCGAGCCAACCGGCTCCTCTTCGATGGAGGTGAAATAGTCGGTGATCGGTCCGGGCAGCTCGGCGCGCAAGACCGCGGAGACCTGGTCAAAGGGAATGGGCGGGACCTGGTCGTGCAGCTTGGAAAGCTCGGCGATGAAGGGCGGCGGCAAGAGCAGCGAGCGCGTGGAGAGGAGCTGGCCCAGTTTGACGAACGCCGGCCCCAGCTCTTCGAAGGCGCGCCGCAGCCGTTCGGGCGCCGAGGAGAGGGCGATCTCCTCCTGCGTTTCGCGCGCTTTGCGGAAGGGCAGACGCAACGAGCCGGGCAGCGGCAACCGCTCCGCCAGGTCGGCGTAGCCGTATTTGAGAAAGACGGCGATGATGGTGCGGAAGCGCTGCACGTGCTGCACCGCCCGGCCAATACTTGTAAAACGACTCAACAACACTCCGGTCATCATCCCTGGGTTTTTGCCGGGCCGGCCGGCTTGGCGCGAGCGCGGGGCTTGGCGGAGGCCGGTTTGGCCGGGGGCGCCTGGGCGTTGAAGTGCTGCGCGGCCTTCCTGGTCGAGGCTTTCAAATCGGCCAGGGCCTTCCTGACGCCGGTCTTGAGTTCGGCCAGCGCCCCGCCGCCCGCGTCTTTGAGTTTGTTGAATTTGGCCCTGGCTTGCGCCAGATGTTTGTCCGCCTCGGCCAGCTCCTCGTAGCCGACGATGCGGCTTTGGGCGGCGACGCGTTTGGCGCGCGCCTTGAGCAAATCCAGTTGGGCTTTGTGCTCTTCGATCTGTGCTTCCAATTTCTGCCGGTACGCCTCTAACAAGCTCATAAAAGTTCCTTTGGTTCCACAATGGCGCCGGACCCGCGCCGTTCCACCCCTGATTCGGGGATGCTTAATGGATCACGGGGTCGTGTCAACATTTTACGAATTTGGGTTCGTTTGGCAAAATTCGACATTTTGCAGCCAAGGCGCTCCCTTGGAGGGCGTTCCTTTGGCAAGCTTTTCATTGTCAGTGCATTGCATGGGTTTTGGCGGACCATCGGGCCGAAAATAACACTGCGACTGGCTTCGACTGACTGCGACAGGCTGCGATAAGGCTGGACGCGGGTTGGACGGGCGGTTTGACCTTGTCCCAGAGAGACACGCGGAGCTGCCAGGGCACAGCACGGCAAAGCCGCAACCAAAGAGCTGCGTCTGAATTGAAAATTTGTCATTGAGAATTTCTCGTTTGTCATTCGGAAAAACGGTTCGGAACATTTTGCCAGGAATCCGCAATCCTCAGGAATAGCACTGCGGAGTGGAATTTAACCACAAAGAACACAAAGAGCACAGAGGCTGAAGTCTCGCGCAGGGTCGCCAAGGGGGCGGAGCGGAACCGCGGGCTTGGGGTGGACGAAGGAGAACGCACGGATGGCCGGGGGTTTTCACTAATCAAAATCCAATGCCAAGTATTCATCTTTTAAAGAATATAATTAAACTATGCCGGCGTCAAGGGGTTTTTTAAAAAACCCCGGCTCTCCACGGCGGAGCGGCCAAGGGATTGAGGCGGAAGGAGTTATGAGGACTGAGGAGGACCGCGAAATACGCGAAAAGGAAAGCGGCGCTGTGCGCCGCGCTCCAAGACGCTGCGCGAATGGCGAGGTGGCGGGTTTTCGGGGACCAACGCGATTCGATCTGGCAGGGTCACGTCGAGCGGAGCACACCCCAACCCTTGAGGACGGGCTTTTGCATTGCGGGGTTGCGGCCCTCAATTTCTGCGCCGCGTGAACGCGGGACTCCAAACCTGGGATGGCTCGGCGGGAGCCTCGCCCTACCACGGGCATGGTGTTTGGGTGGTAAAAGCGGCGCTGTGCGCCGCGCTCCAAGACGCTGCGCGAATGGCGAGGTGGCGGGTTTTCTGCTTTCGCGGGCGGGGTGGGGATGGTATGAGTGCGGGGTATGGATCCGTTATTGAAATTATTGCAGGAGAACGCGACGGCCACGCCGAAGCACCTGGCCAAAATGCTCAACCTTTCCGAGAGCGAGGTGGCGGCCAAGATCAAAGAATATGAAACCAGCCGCGTCATCCTGGGGTATCACGCGATGTTGAATGAGGAAAAAATGGGCCTGGACATCGTGCGCGCCCTCATTGAGGTGAAGATCACGCCGGAACGGGGCGGGGGTTTTGACCGGCTGGCCGAACGGATTGCGAAGTATGCCGAGGTGCGCTCATGCTTCCTGATGTCGGGCGGCTACGATCTGCTGGTCGTGGTGGAGGGGGACAATCTGCGGGAGGTGGCGCGGTTCGTGACCGAAAAACTGGCCACCATCCAGGGGGTCATTTCCACCGCAACGCATTTCATGCTCAAGGTGTACAAGGACCACGGCATCCTGGTCAGCGAAGACGGGAAGGAAGAGCGGCTGGCGGTGGCGCCGTGAGGCGGATCCGCGGCGGGGCGTTACCGTTGGAGGATGACGCGAAAGAATTGCGGCGTGTTGGCGACGGTGGCGGAGACGGAGAGAGTCAAATTGCTGGCGGTGATTGGATTGCCGAGGTTGTTCCAGGGAGCCGCGCCCAAATTGGTGGAGCATTGCACCTGGTAGGTCTGCCCGGAAAGGGCGTTCCAAGCGAAGGTCAATGTCCGTGACGTCACCGAGGCGCCGCGCAGCACGGGGGTGAGCAGCGCCAGGCTCCAGGCGTCCAGCGGGACGAAGGCCCTGACCCCGCTGACGTACATGGTGTAAGGCAGATTCTGCGAAATGGAATAGGCGCTGAGGATGGGATAATAGTGCTGATTCGTCGCGATGGCCGGGACATAGGGTGAGCCGGCGCTCATTTGATAGACGCCGTCGAGCCACCACGCGGTCGTCTGATGAACGGGATCGTAGCTGGCGCCAAAGGTATGTTTCCGGGTGCGGTCCAGGGCATTGGTTGATACGTCATTCAGGTTCTGAATGTTCGTATAATGCGGCCAGATGCCCCACCAACTATGGACTGTTCCCGTCAGGCCCGGCCCCCAGCCGCCTTCATCGACGTCCAGTTCCATCCAGCGCTCGTAGCCGGTCGGATCGCCGGGATAGCAATCCTGCTGTTGGGCATTGTGCTCGACGGGCATCAACCAGACGCCCGGCCAGTGGTCGGAGTTGTTGTCGGAGAGCCACTCGTCGAACTCGATGTAGAAACCGTTGCTGCCGGGGAGAAACGGCAGGATGCCGGCGGAAAAATCAAGGGGCGTGCCGACCAGTTCACCGCCAAGAGAGATGGCCAAGACGTTGCTGACGGTTGAGTAGTTGGTCAACGAGGGCCGCTGCTGTTCCCACCATTGTCCGCTGAACCATTTGTAATTGCCGTTGGCGCCGGGGGCGATGTCGGACGCGGTCGGTTTCTCGTTGATGATACAAATGGTGTAACCCAATGCGGACGCCCCCGGGGGAACGGTTTGCGCGGCGGCCGTCAAGGCAAGGCACGCCGCCAGCAGGAACGCCATCCGCCTGAAGCCCGTTTTTCTGAATGACAGATTAATGCTTCTCACTCGCCAGCGCTCGATTCAGTAACGGGCGTGTCTCGATCTGCCGGTAAAATACCCCTTCTCCCGCCCCCGCGCAAACGGAAGGCCCAGGGCGGATTGTGTGACGCCTCGCGGCGGACTACCCCAATTGCGCCATGGCCTTGTCCAAGGCGGCGTAAAGCTGGCTCATGGACGCCATCGTCTCATCGCCCATGTTGGAGATGCGGAAGGTCGTGCCTTTGATCTTGCCGTAGCCGCCGTCGATGAGGAACCCCTGGTCCTTGACCAGCTTCTGGAGCTTGGGCACATCGACGGCGCGTCCGCCCGGCTTTG
>Ga0326727_10013166_pt1 | contig 18516 bp, 11 predicted proteins | sample MB2enrmetagenome_FD_207643 | JGI IMG/M metagenome (GOLD analysis project Ga0326727, IMG submission 207643) | Lab enriched peat soil microbial communities from McLean, Ithaca, NY, United States - MB29MY | ecosystem: Environmental > Terrestrial > Soil > Wetlands > Peat | place: USA: New York...
GCCAGAAAACCCCCGGAGGTCGGGGATACTTCAGGCTGTGAGCAATATAGGGTATTTCGCCCTCTTTGCCGGCTTGGTGCTTTTACTTGCTCTGATCGCGCCGTCCAGTCTGTCCGCGCAGGGCATTACCGGTTCGATCACCGGCACTGTAACCGATCCCAGCGGCGCCGTTATTGCCGGGGCCACCGTGACCGTGAAACAGATCGACACGAACGCGGTTAAGACCATCGTTACGTCCGATGCAGGCACGTACACGATCACTCAGCTGCAACCGGGTCACTACACCGTGAATGTGGAGAAGGCCGGGTTCAAAGCGAGCACACAGAGCGGGATCACTCTGGCGATCGACGAGACAGCGGTGATCAATGCGCAACTGACGGTTGGATCGCAACAGGAAGTCGTTGAAGTCACCAGCACCGGCCCGGTGATTCAGACGGAAGATTCGTCGGTGGGCCAGGTCATTGACTCGCAGGCGATCGAGAATACCCCGCTGAACGGCCGTTTGAGCGTGATGGGCCTCATCGCCCTTGCCCCTGGCATGCAGGGCGTGGGCGCGCAGGATCAGATGGCCACCCGCGGCTTGACCTTCGCCGCCGGGACCGGCAGCCGCAACGCCTACGGCGGCCTGGGCGTCACCTTTGACGGCGTCATCAACAAGGAAGTCACCCTGCAGCGCGGCGAGCCCGAAATTCCCTCGCTCGACGCCCTCTCGCAGTTCAAGGTTTTGTCCACGGGTGCGCCGGCGGAGTTCAATGAGCCCACCCAGGTGATCGTGGTTTCGTCCAGCGGCACCAACACCTTCCATGGCGAGTTGTTTGAGTTCAACCGCTCCAAGGGCACCTCGGCCAAGTCCTACTTCTCCGGAAGTTCGGTTCGACCGCCCTATGAGCGCAACGAATACGGCGGCAACCTTACCGGTCCTATCTGGGTTCCGAAGGTCTACAACGGCAAAGACCGCTCATTCTTCTTCTTCGCCTACGAGGGATTCCACCTGACCCAGTCATCCGCCAAGTCCACCCAGCAGCCCACGGTCCTGGAACGCACCGGCGTCTTTACTGAGATCAGCACCACGATCAAGGATCCGACCACCGGATTGCCGTTTACCAACAATACGATTCCGACCGGGCGCCTGAACACGGTTTCTCTGGCTCTGATGAACAAGCTGATGCCCACCCCGACGACCAGCGGAATCGGCACCAACACCTTCGAGAACGTGCCCTACACCAGCGATGTTGAGCGCATTTCTCTGCGCCTGGACCACCGCATCAACGACAGCAACAGCATCCGCTTCACCTGGCTGCGAGCCTTCTACGGCCCCAACGTGACCGTGGGATCCGACAGCCTGCAGGGCGGCAACTCGGGAGACGGCGAGCATAACTCGCAGTTCATTCTGGGCTACACCCACACCTTCTCGCCCACTCTCGTCATGGATGTGAACGGCGACTTCTTCCACCTGCCCATCTACCGCACTCCGCAGAACGTGGGCACCAAGTGGGAGTCGATCATTCCCGGCCTGAGCACGCAGCTGATCGAGGGCGCGCCGCAAATCACCATCACCGGCGGTTTCCAATCGATCAGCGAGGCCGGCTCGAAGGATCTCGAACAGGTCGGCCAGCTCAATGCCTCCGTCACCAAGGTCCTACCGCGGCATACGCTCAAGTTCGGCGGGTCCTATCTCTATGACAATCACTGGAACATGTCGGCCCAGAGTCCGCAGCGCGGCCAATACAACTTCACTAACCAATACACCGGCTTTGCCCTGGCGGATTTTCTGCTCGGCCTTCCGGCCACCACCGGGCAGGCGACGCCGGCCTTCCTGCCGACGCGCAATATTTCAAGCCAGTGGGCAGGCTACGCCCAGGACGACTGGAAGCCGCTGCCCAAGCTGACCATCAACGCGGGCATCCGCTACGACCTGCAGTGGTTCGAGCCCGGCCCCTACAACGAGAACGCGCTCTGGGTCCCCTCGATGAGCAAGGTTGTCGTCTTCGGAAACGCTTATCCGTCGGCTGTCATCCCCCAGTACCAGACACTGTTGACCAACAACAATCTGCTCACGCTTTCTTCCTCCGCCGGTCTTTCAAGCAACCCCTTCGCGTTCCTGGGACGTCCCGACAAGAACATTGCGCCGCGTCTGGGTTTTGCCTATCAGCTGATGCGGAACACCGTGATTCGCGGCGCCTTCGGCCTCTATTTCAACCTGCTGCCGGCCTCCTATATGGGCAGCATGTTCGGCAACCTGCCCTTCACGGCCAGCCTCACCTACACCAACACCACCCCCTACACGGCGGGCACAACCTACACTATGAGCGCGCCCTTCACAGGCACCGGCGCCGCGGGCGGTCGTCCGGGCGTCAATGCCGCGCACCCGCTGGTTACGCCCTACACCGAGGAGTACAACCTCGCCATCGAGCACCAGTTCGGGCGCAGCTTCGATGTGCGTGTCGGCTATGTGGGCCAGCACAACCTGAAGCAGAACAACTACGGCGGCAGCGGAAACTATGCGCCAAACCTGAACTACGCGGATCCGTTCGACATCACCAAAACGGCGGCAGCCCAGGCGCCCTACCCGCTACTGGGTACCATCCCCTACAATCTCGACCCCATCTTCCACAGCATCATGAACTCGCTGCAGGTGGGCGCGCACAAGCAGTACGCGCACGGCTCTGCCTTTGGCGCGGAGTATCAATGGACGCGCGTTCTGGGTACCGAGAACCTCGAAGATCCCTCGGGCAAGTATCCGGGGGACTCCTACGGTAACATCGCCGGCATCACCCCGCAGGTGTTGCAGCTCAGCTACTCTTACGCGTTGCCGATAGGCAAGGGACAGATGTTGTACGGCAACGCCGGCCCGTTGGCCGGCAAGATCGTCGCAGGGTGGGAGCTCTCTGGAGTTGTCGATTATCAGAGCGGCCAGCCCTTCTCCGTGTCTTATACAGCCCCCACGAATGTCTATCCCGGCGCCGTCAGCGGACGCGCAAATCGTGTTGCGGGCGCGGCGCTGTATCCGGCCACCAAGACCAAGGCTCAGTGGTTTAATCCGGCGGCGTTTACCGCTCCGACGGATTCGAGCGGTAGAGCCGGCGGCGTTTATGGCACCAGCGGCTACGACATGTTGTACGGGCCGCGGTTCCAGGACTGGGATTTGAACCTGAAGAAGAATACGGCCTGGGGCGACCACTACAACGTCCAGCTCCGTGCCGATGCCTTCAACCTCTTCAACCATCCCAACTTCGCCACTCCGAATGCGAACATCTCCAACTCCAACGTCGGCACTGTAACCGGGATCTCCGGCACGCCGAGCTACGAGGCGCGCACCATGGAGTTCGCGGTGAAGTTCAACTTCTAGCCGGAAATTCGTACCTTTCTGAATCGAGTGTGTCCGTCCATCAGAGCTGAAACCCAGCTCTGGAGGATGGATGCGCTCAATTCAGGAAACGGAACCTGGAGGCCGGGCCGCGCCCGGGAAGCGCATTCGGCCGGGTGCGGATAACTGCGCTCACTTAGCCAATACTGATGCCTGACACCCCTGGAATCGTTGATACGGAGAACAAATGAGCATACGGAATCTGATCGGCCTGGTGTTAGTGCTGACCTTTGCCTTGAGAGTTGATGCCAGGGTAACTCCGCGCCACGTCAATCCCGCGGCCATGAACAAGAACACCCGCGAAGTCTTTCAGGAATCGATGGCATTGGATGCCATGTTCTACGATGACAACCTGAAGCTGGTCAGGAGTCCCTATTCCAGGCCGGGCTCGGCCAGGACCGGCTACCACATGGTCCGCGAGTCAAGCTGGTACGCTCTCGGGCTTCTGCTGCGCGACGAACCGGGCGACCGGCAAAGAGCCGCCGATATCATCGACGCGGTTTTGAAACAGCAGTATCTGACCCCGGGAACACCCTGGTACGGCACCTTCAAGAGGGCGCCCGAAGAGCCTGGTCCGGCCCCCGATGCCGTCATGTGGCGGAACTTCGATCCCAATTGGCGGGTGTTTATCGGCACCACGTTTGAAATCATTCTGATCGAATATCCTGACCGCATTCCCCCTCAACTCGCCCAGCGCATGTACGCCGCCATCGATCGCGGCATCGAGGGCGAGATTGCTGAAAAAAGGCTTTTGCCTTCCTACAGCAACATCGCCATGATGTATGGCGCCTTGTGGGATTTTGCCGCCGCCCACGACCAGCGCGCCGACTGGCTGCAGCAGTCCCGCGACTGGACCGAGAGCGTCTACAAGCTTTACAAGCAGTACGGAGCCGTCTTCGAGTACAATTCGCCCACTTACTGCGGCGTCGATCTCTATGGCCTGGCTCTGTGGCGGAGCTATGGATCCACCCCTCGCATGCGCGCCATTGGAGGTGAGATGGAAGCGGGCTTGTGGCGGAATATCGCCGCCCTCTATCAACCCCAACTGCGCAATGTCGCGGGCCCGTACGACCGCGCCTACGGCATGGACATGGAGAGCTATGTGAGCGTCGTCGGCCTCTGGATGCGCACCGTCTTGGACGCAGCCAGCGCGCCCTTGCCCCACCTTGCGCCCACCACCGATCATCTGCCCGACATCTGGTTTGCGCCCCACCTGGCGGTTTTGGGCACGCGTATTCCAGCCGACGCGTTCAAGAAGATGAACAAGTTTGAAGGTGAGCACCTGGTCCGCACCCAGATCACCGATCAGCGCATCGCAACCGCGTGGATTGGCAACCATGTGATCTATGGCGGCGAGGCCACCGGTAAGACCAAAGATGATGGCCCCGCTTCGCAGTTTCATCCGGCTACCGTGCAATGGCGAACGCCTTCGGGAGAGATCGGCTGGGTGCAACTCACGGAATCCCCAATGATCGATGCCACCGCCGATGCGCATGGATTGACCATCTCGGCCACCGGGACGGTTCGAATCCGCATACACGCCAGGAAAGTTGACAAGGCAAAGATCGGCGCCGCGCTCTGGGACCTTCCCGGATTGCGAGTCGCTGTTACTGCGGATATGAAGAGCTTCACCGAGGACAAGACCGGGGACAACGTCGATCTTGTCTACTCCGGAATAACCGGCATGAGGTGGGAGATAACGCCGGCCCAATAATCGAATCTTATCGAGGACTGCTCCAGCAAGGGCAGGCTCATAAGCTTGGTGTGCAACGCGAAGGCAGTGGCGCAGTTTCCCTGCGCCATTGCGCCGTTCCTCTGCGTATCGTGCCTGGGCGCATCGACAATTCCCCCGCAAGTAAGCGCTTGATAAAAGCAAGAGCTGTCATCCTGAGTGACCGTAGCCGTGCGAAGGGAGTCGAAAGCCTGCCCTGAGCTTGTCGAAGCGGATCTGCGTCTGCTTCATTTTTTAAATCCCTTCCACCATTGGCGCATTTGAAATAAATGGAGCGGTACACTAGAACTGGTTGCATAAATCGGGTTTTGAAAGGGCGCGGCTTTAGCCGCGCCGAAACATGCGCAAAGCATCTGGGGCTTTAGCCCCTGAGGGACATTCACTCGCTGGTCGGATAACGTTTATGCAACCAGTTCTAATGTCAACTGGTCGTGGCTTCTTTTGAACTGGAGTGGATTATGTTGCTTGGGCAATCGATTCTCAATGGCCAACCCCGCATGGGAACTGGCGCGGCGTTTCAGGGTTTTGACCCTGCTGTTGGCGCTCACCTTGATCCCGTCTATCATTCCGCCTCCGTTGACGATGTCGACCTCGCGGCCCGTCTGGCGGATGATGCTTTCGCGGCCTACGGCAAACTTGCCGGCGCTGACAAGGCCCGCTTCCTGCGCCACATCGCTGCCGGCATCGAATCCATCGCGGCGGATTTGGTTGAGCGGGCGCACCGCGAAACGGCTCTGCCGCAGCCGCGCCTGCAGGGAGAGGTCGGCCGAACCGTAGGTCAGTTGCGTCTTTTTGCGCAGGTGGTTGAAGAAGGCTCCTGGGCCATGGCGCGCATCGATCCCGCGCAACCCGGCCGCAAGCCGCTCGCCCGCGCCGACATTCGCTCCGTGCTTCGCCCTATCGGGCCCGTTGCGGTCTTCGGCTCCAGCAACTTTCCGCTCGCCTTTTCCGTTGCCGGCGGTGACACAGCCTCGGCTCTCGCTGCCGGCAACCCCGTCATCGTCAAGGCCCATTCAGCCCACCCCGGCGCCGGCGAGATGGTCGGCCAGGTCATCTGCAACAGCGTAAAAGAGTGCGGCCTGCCCCCGGGTGTCTTCGCGTTGCTCTTCGGCTCGGGCGCGCTGGTGGGCTCGGCGTTGGTCGAGCATCCCAGCGTCAAGGCGGTTGGCTTCACCGGCTCGCTGCACGCCGGCAAGGCTCTCATGCAACTGGCCGCGGCGCGGCCCGAACCCATTCCCTGCTATATGGAGATGAGTAGCACCAATCCATTCTTCGTGCTACCTGAAGCGCTGCGTACGCGCGCCCCGCAAATTGCCGAAGGCCTCTTCGCGTCGTTCACCTTGGGCGTAGGGCAATTCTGCACCAAGCCCGGCCTCGTCTTTCTGCCCCAGGGTGAAAATGCCGACGCTCTGGTCGCGGGCCTCGTTGCGCGCGTGGAACAGGCTTCGGCCTCGCCCATGCTCACCGGGGGAATCTACAAGAGCTACAAATCCCTGGTGGCGCGGCGCGAACAGCTCGGCGCGGTCGAAACGCTCGCGCTCGCTTCGCCGGAGCCCGCCGGTTCCGTTCGTGCCGCCCCGGCGCTGTTTCAAGTCAGTGCCGGCGAACTGCTCCGCTCGCCCCAGCTGGCCGATGAAATCTTCGGCCCCAGCACGCTTGTCGTCCGCTATGCCGGCCCCCAGGAGCTGATCGACTTGGCCCATGCGCTTGATGGACAACTCACCGCGACCATCCATGGCACCGATGCCGACATTGCCGCCGCCGCTGACCTCATCGCCATTCTTGAGCGCAAGGCGGGCAGGCTCATCGTCAACGGCTTTCCCACCGGGGTTGAAGTCTGTCACGCCATGGTGCACGGCGGTCCGTATCCGGCCACCAGCGACAGCCGCGCCACTTCTGTCGGCACCCAGGCTATCTATCGCTTCGCGCGGCCTGTCTGCTACCAGGATTTTCCCCAGGCCGCTTTGCCCCGCGAATTGAAGGATGAGAATCCGCTTGGCATCCTGCGCCTGGTCGACGGCGCATTCACGCGCGATCCGCTCTATACTCGGGCTTGAAAGGGACCTCCCATCCGAACCATCTCGCTCACCTCGCTGCTGGAGACCACAGACCGCGGTCTTTATAGCGTGGCCACTCATGCTCCTGGTCCTGCCGGGCTGCTCGCAAAGCCTGAAATCGAGGGCTTTATTGATATCTGCATAATTAGAGTCCGAATCGATACTCCGGGCCCGCCCGGCAGGGCTACCGAATTCGTCGCTGTTTTGAAGGGTACGGGCTTCAGGTGAAGGGTACGGGCTTTAGCCCGTACGTCAAATCGAGCAACAAAAACGCGGGCTTTAGCCCCTGAGGGAATTCGGATCGCAATGGTGAACTATCTCAAATAGTCGCCCGGTAAATGCTTCATCGGCCTCACCGTTAGGACATTTCTTATGCAGTGTTCAATAGCCCCTGAGGGAAAGTCCAAAAACGACGAACATTCGGTGATGAAACAGCTTCTAAATTCCCCGGAGACACTTTCAGATTTCAATGCAGGTGTGACCCACATCACTCCTTCGAGACGAATCGCGGAACTACACTTCTCCTTCTTTCAATGTCAGTCGACAGCGGCTTTGACGGGGCCGAGCGTACGATCCGGAGGTTGAAAAGCAAGCATGGCGGGGATCGGAAGTCCTGCGCCGGGAGGAGGATGGATGGCGAAGCCTGACCAGATTCAGAGAATCAAAAGGATCGCATGGGACCTCAGGGCTGACGTCGTGAGGATGATCGGTGTCGGCAAGGCGGGCCACCTCGGTGGTTCGTGCTCGCTCGCCGAGATCGTGGCGGCTTTGTACTTCGCCAAGATGCACTTCGATCCCAAAGCGCTGCGGGATCCAAACCGAGACCGTTTTCTTGTCAGCAAGGGGCATTCCGTTCTCATCCAATACGCGGCTCTGGTGGAGTTGGGCGTTATCCCCAGGGAAGAGATGGGGAAGCTGAAGACCCTCGCGGGCAAACTGCAAGGCCATCCCGACATGATGACCCCCGGGATGGAGGCGGTGACGGGCTCTCTCGGACAGGGACTTTCCATAGGCGTGGGCATGGCGCTCGCGCTGCAGCTCGCGAAAAGCCCTTCGCGGGTGTACGTCATCATGGGGGACGGCGAGCTTGCTGAAGGCCAGCTGTGGGAAGCGGCAATGGCCGCCTCGCGCTATAAATTGGATTCCATTACCGCCATCGTGGATCAAAACCGGTTCCAGGCCACGGGCGCCACAAAGGATATCTTCGACATCCCCAACTTACAAGAGAAGTGGCGGGCGTTCGGATGGAACGTGTTGAGCGTGGACGGACACGACGTGGGCGCGATCCTCGATGTTCTGGATGAGGCGGCCGCGAAAAAGGGGGTTCCCACCGTGATCGTGGCGGAAACGATCAAAGGCAAGGGAGTCTCTTTCGCCGAGAACACCTCGGCCTTCCACAATGCTGCCTTGACCCAGGAGCAATACGACCAGGCGCTCCATGAAATCGAAGAATCCGGGAGGATGCTGCAATGACTTCGCCGAACCTGAGAAGCGCGTATGGGGCCAGCCTGGTCCGGCTGGGAAGAAAGGACGAGCGCGTCGTGGCCCTGGAGGCGGACCTGGGAAAATCCACGCAGTCCGCCATGTTCCAGGCGGAATTCCCCGACCGCTACTTCCAAATGGGAATTGCGGAACAGAACATGGCCTCCACGGCGGCGGGATTCGCCCTTGCTGGAATGATCCCCTTCATCCATTCCTTTGCCGTGTTCGCCTCCGGCAGGATGTACGATCAACTCCGCAATTCCGTCTGCATTCCCAACCTCCCTGTCCGGATCTGCGGGTCCAGCGCCGGGCTTTCCGACTTCGGCGATGGAAAGACCCACCAGGGCGTCGAGGACGTCGCCCTAATGCGCGCTCTTCCCAACATGACGGTGGTTTGCCCGGCGGACTCCATCGAAGTTGAGAAGATGATGAACTGCCTCCTGGATTGGACGGGACCGGTGTACATCAGGATAAACAGGAACGATCTCCCCTTCGTGTATCCGCCCGGCGAGCCTTACCACATCGGCAAGGTGACCATGCTCCGGGACGGGAGCGACGCGGCAATCTTCGGCTCGGGGATCATGGTGTCCAGGGCTCTCCAGGCTGCGGAGGCCCTGGCGTCGGAGGGGATCTCGGCGAGGGTGCTCGACATCGGCGCCATCAAGCCGCTCGACCGGGAGGCGGTGATCCGCTATGCGGGCGGAGTGGACGCCATCGTTACGGCCGAAGAGCATTCCGTGATCGGCGGGCTCGGTTCTGCCGTGGTGGAGGCGCTTCGGGCAGTCACTCACGCGCCCGTGGAGTTCGTGGGCATCCCTGACAGTTTCGGCATATCGGCGGAGAACTATGACGACCTACTCGCGCATTTCGGGCTCACCTCGGATGCCGTAGCCAATGCCGTAAGAACGCTTTTAAGAGGAAAAAAGAAATGAGCGCGATGCGTCTTTCGGGCAAGACCGCCCTGATCACGGGCGCCGCAATAGGGATCGGCGCGGAGATCGCCGGAAGGTTTCAGGAGGAAGGCGCTTCGGTGTTCGTGGCCGATATCAACTGCGCGGAGGGGGAAAAGACGGCCGCGTCCATAGGAGCGGTCTTCATCCCACTCGACGTCACTTCGGAGGAAAGCTGGAAAGCCGCGCTTTCCGCCGTGCTCGAGCGCGCCGGACGCCTCGACATCCTGGTTAACAACGCGGGCATCAACATCAGGAAGAACATAGAGGAAATGCCGGTGGAGTCCTTCGACGCCATGATCGCGGTGAACGTCAAGGGACCGTTTCTCGGGATCAAGCACTCCCTGCCGATCATGAGGGCCGCGGGCGGGGGGGTCATCCTCAATATGTCCTCGATATGCGGCCTGGTCGGCCATAGGTACACGAACGAGACTTATACCACCACCAAGGGCGCCCTGACACTGCTCACGAAATCGGTGGCCGTGAGATACGCGAAGGACAATATCCGCTGCAACTCCGTCCACCCCAGCACCGTAGAGACCGCCTTCGTGCAGGCCATGTTCAAGGACCCCGAGCGCCGGGCAGAGAGACTCGGCGAAATACCTCTGGGAAGGCTCGCCGGCGCAACAGAAGTCGCGAACGCGTTGGTCTATTTGGCCAGCGACGAGGCTTCGTTCATCAACGGGGTCGCGTTTCCTATAGACGGAGGCCTCACGGCGGGCTAGCCGGCCTCACTCCGAGACCAGGGCCAATCGTCGCCGGGCAAATCAGCTTTAGAATTTCTCCAAGAACCTGGATTTCGGTGAAGGGTACGGGCTGGTAGGTCGGGGTTTTAACCCCGACACATAATCCGGCTTTAGGTGAAGGGTACGGGCTTCAGCCCGTACATCAAATCGAGCAATAAAACCGCGGGCTTTAGCCCCTGAGGGAATTCAGGGCGCAATAGTGAACTGTCTCAAATGGTCGCCAAGTGAATGCTCCATCGGCCGCACCGTCAGGACATCTCTTATGCAGCTTTCAATAGCCCCTGAGGGATGTTCTTTTCTCTTATCTCCGAGGTCTTTTCAGACTTCCTGGACAGATTCTTGGAGCATCCCCATCGGCAGGGCCTCCATCCGGAAGCCGGGCCACGTCCACTATACTGGACTACGGAAAGGGCTTCCCCATCGTAAGCATTCCACTGAGTTCGGTACTCGAGACGGACGACGCTCGCCTGCTTCAAGTGGCGACCCACGCGCCCGGTCCGGCTGGAGCGCTGCCGCTCACCGCCGAGATGCTGCTCACTGAGCCCTCCGGCAACCTCTTCGGCTTGTCGCAAAACGCCGGCATGGGCTGGGATCCCGCTCGCCTGCTTGACCCCGAGTTCCTCATCCTGAGCACGCATGGCGGCCTGCGCGCGGAGAACGGCGCGGCCATCGCGCTCGGTTTTCACACCGGCCACTGGGAGGTGGGCCTGTTAGTGGCCGAAGCCGCGCGTGAGTTGAAGTCTCTGCGCGCCACGCCCTTCGCGGGAGCATGCACCGATCCCTGCGACGGCCGCACCCAGGGCACCACCGGGATGATGGACTCGTTGCCGTTTCGCAACGATGCCGCAATCGTGCTGCGCCGCCTCATGCGCTCCCTGCCCACTGCCAAAGGCGTCATTGGCGTCGCCACCTGCGACAAGGGGCTGCCCGCGATGATGATGGCGCTGGCATCGTCGGGAAAGAAGCCCGCGGTGCTGGTGCCGGGGGGCGTCACGCTTCTGCCGGAATCGGGCGAGGATGCGGGCAAGGCACAAACCATTGGCGCGCGTTTCGCGCATGACCACATTACCCTGGAGCATGCGGCCGAGGTGGGCTGCCGGGCCTGCGCGTCGCCGGGTGGAGGGTGCCAGTTTCTGGGCACCGCCGCAACTTCGCAAGTGGTCGCTGAAGCGCTGGGACTGTCACTGCCGCATACCGCTCTTGCGCCCTCCGGACAACCGGTCTGGCTCGACGCCGCGCGCCGCTCGGCCCGCGCTATGCTGCGCCTCCATCAACTTGGCATCGGCGTCCGTGACATCCTCACGCCTGCGGCCCTCCGCAACGCCATGGCGCTCAAGTCCGCCTTCGGCGGATCCACAAACCTTCTCATTCATCTGCCCGCCATTGCCCATGCGGCGGGTTTGCCGCGGCCCACGGCTTCTGATTGGATCGAGGTGAACCGTTCGGTGCCTCGGCTCGTTGACGCACTGCCCAACGGGCCGCGCAATTTTGCCACGGTGCAGGTTTTCCTGGCCGGCGGCGTGCCTGAGGTCATGCTCCACCTTCGCCACGCCGGACTGCTCGATACAACCGTGAAGACTGTCTCTGGAGAATCGCTCGACGACTGCCTGGACTGGTGGAAGCAGAGCCCAAGGCGTAAGGAATTGCGGCGCGTTTTGCGGGAGCGGGACGGAATCGATCCCCAGGATGTGATTATGTCGCCCGATCGTGCGCGGTCGCGCGGGCTCACCTCGGCGGTTTGTTTTCCCATGGGCAATCTGGCGCCGGAGGGATCGGTCGTCAAGAGCACCGCCATCGACCCATCGCTTGTTGGCCAGGATCAGGTGTTTCGTCATCTGGGTTCGGCACGGGTCTTTGTCACTGAAGAAGCGGCCATCCAGGCGATTAAATCCGGCCGGATTGACGAGGGCGATGTGGTTGTTCTCATCTGCGGCGGGCCCGCGGGCGCGGGCATGCAGGAGATTTATCAGATCACCGCCGCGCTCAAGCAGCTTCCTCATTGCAAGCACGTGGCCGTGTTGACCGATGCGCGCTTCAGCGGCGTCTCCACCGGAGCATGCATCGGACATATCTCGCCGGAGGCGCTGGCCGGCGGACCGATCGGCAAGGTCCTTGAGGGCGACCGGATCGAGATCGTCATCGATCGAAAAACACTCATCGGCTCCGTTCAGTTGGTCGGAGACGCCGCCGAAATCTTCGGCGCGGAACAGGGCACTCGCCAACTCGCGCGGCGAAAGCCCCGCGCGGATTTGCAACCCCATCCTCAGCTGCCTGAAGATACTCGCCTCTGGGCCGCACTGGTCCAGGCCAGCGGAGGCGTCTGGGGTGGCTGCGTCTACGACGTCGACAAGATCGTTTCCCAACTGGAGAAGGCCAAGTGAAACTCTACAAAACCACTAACGGAGCTTATGTCGAACACGACGGCAGTTACTACAATGTTGCCGAGAACTCGTGGGATGCGCTTATCGTGCAGGACGACCTGCATTCCTATCTTCAGTCCATTGTCGCCAATGGCGAAGCCGCCGCGGAATTTTCGTCTGCGCAGATTCTGGCGCCCATCGGCAATCAGGAAGTGTGGGCCGCCGGCGTCACTTATTACCGCAGCCGCAGCGCGCGCATGGAAGAATCGAAATCCGCCGGCGGAGGCGATTTCTACGATCGCGTCTATTCCGCCGAGCGCCCGGAGCTTTTTTTCAAGGCCTCCGCCGGCCGCGTTGCCGGCCCGGGAAGCCACGTCCGTATTCGCAGCGATGCAAAATGGTCGGTGCCCGAGCCGGAACTCACGCTGCTCATCAACCATCGCGGCCGGATCGTCGGTTATACCGTCGGAAACGACATGAGCTCGCGCGACATCGAGGGAGAAAATCCGCTCTATCTTCCCCAGGCAAAGGTTTACGACCGCAGTTGCGCGCTGGGCCCCTGCGTCCTCATCAGTCCCGAGCCGCTGCCGGCCTCTACGCCCATTCGCCTCGAGATCGTGCGCCGTGATGTTACTGAGTTTTCTGCTGCCATCACGCTTACCGAGCTCAAGCGCGCGCCCGCAACCCTGGTCGAATACCTGTTTCGTGACAACAGTTTTCCCTTCGGAGCATTCCTGATGACCGGCACGGGCATCGTCCCTCCGGATTCCTTCACCCTGGCGCCCGGAGACCGCATTCGCATCGCCATCGACCCCATCGGCACGCTCGAAAACGATGTAATTCAAGGCAACTGAAAGAGGGAGCGGTTGGCAGCTTATCGGATTCAAAGGGCAAATGTGCCGGGGCGTCGCTGGCGCATCGGCTGGTTGCTCGGCATCGGTGTCCTGGTCAACTACTTTGACCGCGTTAATCTCTCGGTTTCCCACGACTCGCTTATCGCCGCCTTCGGAATTTCAAATATTACATTCGGCTACTTATCGGGCGCCTATAACTGGACTTATGCGATGTGCCAGTTACCCATTGGCGTTTTGTTGGATAAGTTCGGCGTAAAACGCATTGGAAGGATCGGCATTTTCTTGTGGAGCCTTGCTTCGTTCGGCGGAGCAGTGGCTCCCAACCTGGGCGCATTGTTCGGGTCCAGGCTGTTGCTGGGGGTGGGAGAAGCTCCCACGTTTCCCTCCAACGCCAAGGCTGTTGGGCTCTGGTTTCCAGCCCAGGAACGCAGCCTGGCCACGGCTTTTTTCGACTCGGGCGCAAAGTTCTCTTCGGCGATCGGCGTGCCTGCGATCGGCATCGCATTGCTGCTTGCCGGATGGCGGTGGAGCTTTGCCCTCACCGGCGTCATCAGCCTCGCCTATCTCCTATATTTCTGGCGCGTGTACAAAGACCCGGACGACGATCCCCGGTTGAGCGAGATCGAACGCAACTATATAGAGCAAGCGGCTGATAATTCCGAAGCGCTGAAGCCCGTGGATGAGCAGCGAACCTCGCTGGGCCGCCTTCTCACGCAGCGCAAGGTACTTGGTCTCGCCATAGGTTTCGGCTCTTATAACTATGTCTTTTATCTGTTGCTCACCTGGCTGCCGAGTTATCTCTCCTTTGCGCTGCACATCGATCTGCTGCATTCATTTCTGTATACCAGCGTGCCCTGGGTATTTGCCACCATCACTGACATCGTCATAGGCGGCTGGCTGGTGGATCTCCTGGTTCAGCGCGGCTGGAATGCGAGCCTGGTGCGCCGAGTCATCCTGATTGGCGGCACCGCCTTCGGTCTCGGCATCCTGGGCGCCTCCCATGCGCACACACCCACGCGAGCCCTGATCTGGATCAGCATCTCGATCGGCGGACTGGCCGCGGCGGCGCCGGTGGCCTGGTCGCTCCCGTCGCTCATTGCGCGCCGCAACGACGTCGGTAAAGTGGGCGGGATCATCAACTTTTCCGGTCAACTCTCCGGAATCTCCGCGCCCATTATCACCGGATACCTGGTCACGGCATTCCGGTCCTACGCATGGGTTTTTAGCGTAGCGGCGGCCTATCTCGCCATTGGAATCGCGGCATACATCTTCATGCTCGGCAAAATCGAGCCAACCCACGACCGGCATCTCCACAACCTGCGCCGGAACGTTCCGTGATCCTGTCCTGCTGCGCGTCTATTCCGTATCAGGATTTGTTTCCTCGGGAATTGACCATTCTGGTGCAGCAGGCATGACCTTTCTGGTGCATTGCCCGATTTTTGCGTTCCTGTAACACTGCATGGTGCACAATAAGTTGATTAGGGAGATTCCGCCGTGCCGCGCATCCACTTTCATCAGCAACTGGCCGAGCTCAAAGACAAGCTCATGGCCATGGCCGCCTTGGCTCAGCAGGCGGTCGAGGCTGCGGTGGACGCCTTCCTGCAGCGCGACAGGGGCCTGTGCAAGTACGTAAAGCAGAACGAGACCGCCATCAACACCGCGCAGCGCGAGTTGGACGAAATGGCTTACGAGCTGCTCGCCAAGGAGCAGCCCATGGCCATCGATCTGCGCTTCATCCTGGCGGTCATCAAAATCAACGGCGACCTGGAGCGGATCGGCGACCAGTCCATGGGCATCGCCCGCCGCACCAAGGAGATTCTGGCCCAGGAAGAAGTTGACCTGCCCGTGGATTTTGCCGCCATGGGCGAGTTTTCCGGCCGCATGATCCGCTCCGCGGTGCAGGCCCTGCTCGACGGCGACGCCCGGCTCGCTGATTCGGTCCGTGAAATGGACGACGAGATCGACCGCATGAACCGCCGCGCCCACGCCGACCTGCTCAAACTCATCCAGGAAAAGCCGCAATTCACCCAGCAGGCGATGAAGGCCATCCTGGTGGCCAAGAATCTTGAGAGGATTGCCGATCACGCATCGAATATTGCCACCGACGTCATCTTCTGGATTCGCGGCGCCGACGTGCGCCACCAGTTAAGCATGTCGATGGATTGATCTCTGCCGCCGTTCATCGCCCGCTAACTTGCTAACTCGCTAATCCCGCGAAGCGCGGCAATTGATCTCTGCAAAAGTAATGTCCGTCTCGATACTCCGGGCCCGCCCGGCAGGGCTCTTGAATCTGTCGCTGTTTTGAAGGGTACGGGCTTCAGGTGAAAGGGTAGGGGCTGGTAGGTCGGGGCTTTAACCCCGACACATAATCCGGCTTCAGGTGAAGGGTACGGGCTTTAGCCCGTACGTCAATTCGAGCAACAAAACTGCGGGCTTTAGCCCCTGAGGGAATTCAGCGCGCAATGGTGAACTGTCTTAAATGGTCGCCGGTTGCCCCCAGGTCTCGATTTTGAGACCTGGGATCCAGCCAATGCGTCAGACGCCGATCACCGCGCAGAGTTCCTTCACCGCGGCCGCGCTCCTCTTCAGAGCCGCGTCTTCTTCCGGCGTCAGCTTGATCTCGATGATCTTCTCCAGCCCCGCCGCGCCCAGCTTGCACGGAACGCCGATGTAGTAGCCCTCGATGCCGTATTCGCCCTGCAGGTATGCGGCGCAGGGAAGAATCTTTTTCTTGTCCTTGAGAATGGCCTCGGTCATCTCCACCGCTGCTGCTGACGGAGCGTAGTAAGCGCTTCCCGTCTTCAGGTACTTCACGATCTCGGCGCCGCCGTCGCGAGTCCGCTGCACAAGCGCTTCCAGGCGGTCGGGAGCGATAAGTTCGGTAATAGGTATGCCGGCCACCGTCGAGTAGCGCGCCAGCGGCACCATCGTGTCTCCGTGTCCGCCCAGCACAAACGCGGTCACATTCTCAACACTCACGTTCAGCTCCGCCGCGATGAAGGTGCGGAAGCGCGCCGAGTCCAGCACCCCGGCCATGCCGATCACACGCTCGCGGTTGAACCCCGCCTGGCGATATGCGGCCTGGGCCATCGCGTCCAGAGGATTCGAAACCACGATCAGAATCGACTCCGGCGACTGCGCCACCACCTTCTGCACCACGTCTGACATGATCTTGAAGTTGGTGTGCAGCAGGTCGTCGCGGCTCATGCCGGGCTTGCGGGGAATGCCCGCGGTGATGATCACAATATCTGAATTGGCCGTGGCGGCGTAGTCGTTCGAGCCAATCACGCTCACGTCGCGCTTCTCGATGGGCAGCGCTTGCAGCAGGTCCAGCGCCTTGCCCTGCGGAACCCCTTCCACCACGTCGATCAGCACCACGTCGGCAAGTTCCTTGGCCGCAATCCAATGCGCGGCGGTAGCGCCCACGTTGCCGGCCCCCACAATGCTAACTTTCTTCCTCATAATTCTCCTGTCCCATCTTCCTCGGGGACTACGCCCTCGCATGTTTTGCGGCCGGCTCACCAGCCTGTCCACTGATCACCGTTCACTGCGGTTACATATTTCCGATGATGCGCGTAGCAAACTCGCTGGTGCCCACCTTGGTGGCTCCCGCGGTCTGGCGCTCAAAATCGTAGGTCACGAACTTCTGCAGAATCGTCTTTTCCAGCGAATTCTCGATCAGCCTTGCCGCCTCTTTCCAGCCGATGAAATCCAGCAGCATCACTCCCGAAAGAATCACCGAGCCTGGATTGATGACGTCCTTGTCGGCGTACTTGGGAGCGGTGCCGTGCGTGGCCTCGAACACCGCGTAGCCATCGCCGATGTTGGCTCCGGGAGCGATGCCCAGCCCGCCCACCTGCGCCGCCGCCGCGTCTGAAATGTAGTCGCCGTTCAGGTTCGTAGTGGCCAGTACGCTGTAGTCCGCCGGGCGGATGATGATCTGCTGGAAGATGGAGTCGGCGATGCGATCGTTGACCAGAACTTTCGACTTCCATGCGCCCTTGCCGTGGCTCTTGCCGATCGAGTCCAGCACCCCCTTGACCTCCGCGTAAAGCGCTTCGCGGAAGGCGGGATTGCCGAATTCGAGGCCGGGCTCGATCAGCGCGGCATTCTCTTCAATCGTGATGCCCGGATTCGCGTCCACGTTGCCCAGAATCCAGCTTTCGCGCTCCGTCACCGTCTGCGCGCGGAACTCTTCGGTCGCAACCTCGTAGCCCCACTCGCGGAATGCCCCCTCGGTAAACTTCTGGATGTTCCCCTTGTGAACCAGGGTCACGGTCTTGCGCCCCGATTCCAGCGCGTGGCGAATCGCGTACCGCACCAGCCGCTTGGTGCCGAAGATCGAAATGGGCTTGATGCCCACACCGGAATCTTCGCGCACTTTTTTCTTGCCGCCCTTGAGCAGATCGTTATTCAAAAATTCAATCAGCCGGCCCGCATCCGCCGAACCCTGCTTGAACTCGATGCCCGCGTACACGTCCTCGGTGTTCTCGCGAAAGATCACGATGTCCACCTTCTCCGGGTGCTTCACCGGGCTGGGCACGCCCTGGTAGTACCGCACCGGCCGCACGCACGCGTAAAGATCGAGAAGCTGCCGCAGGGCCACGTTCAGCGAGCGGATACCGCCGCCCACCGGCGTGGTCAGCGGTCCCTTGATTGAAACGCGCAGGTCGCGAGCCGCGGCCACCGAGTCGTCGGGCAGCCAGGTCGAGAACTTGCGAAACGCCTTTTCGCCCGCAAAAATCTCAAACCAGCGAATGGCGCGCTTGCCGCCGTAGGCCTTTTCCACCGCTGCGTCGAACACCCGCTGCGACGCCTTCCAGATGTCGCGGCCCGTGCCGTCGCCTTCAATGAAGGGGATGATGGGATTGTCGGGGACTTCATATTCGCCGTTGCTGTATCCGATAGGCTGGCCGTTTTTCGGCAGTTCCAGCCCGTTATAGGTCGTCTGCATGATTTTTTGCGGAT
>Ga0326727_10013170_pt1 | contig 18507 bp, 16 predicted proteins | sample MB2enrmetagenome_FD_207643 | JGI IMG/M metagenome (GOLD analysis project Ga0326727, IMG submission 207643) | Lab enriched peat soil microbial communities from McLean, Ithaca, NY, United States - MB29MY | ecosystem: Environmental > Terrestrial > Soil > Wetlands > Peat | place: USA: New York...
CTTCGACGATGAGTACTCGCATGGCCCGTTTCCCCATGTTGCGCTCGGCGCCGCCTCCCCTCCCAACAGGATGGCACACCGACTGGGAGAGTACTCGCGGTTACGGCGCGAAAGCAGATCAGGGTGCCATGGTAGGTGCCGCCATCGTGCGCCCCAGTGCTTCCTCAAGAATATCCGCAAGCAATAGACAATTAAACTGAAGATACTCTGAAGGTTTCATGACGAGCGGCGTAGGGAAATCTACAGAAATAATTCAGTTTTCGCTGGAAGCGGGCCGGCCAGGGCCCAACGGGCGGCCTCAAGCGCCGCCTGGCGCGGCAGGCCGGCGGCGGGCGCGTTCAGGACGATGTCGATGGCCGGCGCATTCAGCAGCGCGTTGTGGATCAGGCACGCTTTCACGGCCCGCAGAATACCCGCCTGGTGTTGCGGATCTAGCTCGGGCGCGGAATTGGAGGAACACTTGGCTGGCTGTCCAGGATGTATCCAATTCGTCCAAAGCCTGAAGCGTAGTGTGCAACTTTGCCGTCAGTACGGGAAATGCCGGACAGCCCCGCCGATAGATCTGGAAGTGATGGCCGGTTTCCGGCGGGCCTACCAAGAGATGCTGGCCAGACGGCGCAGTTCCCAATAGAGCGCCGCGCCAGCCTGAACCTGGACTGCGATCACATCAGGCCTGCGCCGGCCCCGCTGGCCGATGGCCTGCTCGGTGGGAATGCACTTATCTGCCCATTGCGTGCCTGGAAGTTCGACCTTTCGACCGCCCCTGCCCACTGCGATCAGGGATGCGTGAATTCGTTGGCGTGGGGGATCAGTTCGAAGTATGTGCTGCTGGGAAGATTGGTGTACCAATGGCGGGTGAGATGAGCGTAGCCGCAAACGCCCAGGAACAGAACGGCGATTCCGGCGGCCACAAGCCACGCCGGCACCCGTTTCGCGCGAGGGGTTGAGAGGAACAGCGCGCCCGCCGCCGGGCAAACGGCAACACACTCCAGGCAGCCGGTGCATTCGGCGGAACGGATCGTGACCAGGCGGTCCACCGGCAACACGTTGGGGCAGGCTTTGGCGCACTTGGCGCAATCAATGCACAGGCTGGGATCGCGCCGGATGCGCAAAGGGCTGGCCAGCGCTGCGAAGCCCATCAGCGCGCCGTACGGGCACAGACAGCGGCACCAGAAGTTCTGGATGAAGATCGAAGCGATCAGCAGTATTGCGGTCACGATGCCGCCGGTCAGGCCCAGGAAGCGAAAGAAGTTGAGCATCTTCACGTCGTCCACTAACCCGTAAGGGCCGCTGAGAAAGGTGCGAATCGCGGGGACCGGCATCGAGCCGACCGCATAGAGAAACAGGCCCAACAGGATGTATTTCAGGCTACGCAGGGCGATGTCCGCAGGGCGTGGCAAGCAGAAATTGCGGCCGAAGGCGCGGCGGCCCAGGCGCCACAGGTACTCGGAAACGGTTCCCACCGGACACAGCCAGCCGCAGAAGCTCTTCCGAAAGATCCACGATGCGGCCAGAAAAGCGATCAGCAGGAACATACCGGCAGGATGGAGTGCCGGCACACTGCCGGACATCAGCAGGACCTTGAGGTTCATCAGGGAGGCGATCGGCAGCCACCCTTCGACACCGGGCGGACGGACGGCGTACGCGGAATGGCCGCCGGTTTCGTAGTAGCGGACGAAGAGATAGAACTCGACGCCGATCCAGACATTGAGCGCCAGGAAGGCAAGCTGGAAGCCGCGACGCAGCGTCTGGGAACGGTCCTTGGCGGCGCGCTTCACCAGCTTCTTCCGGATCTTGATCGGCGGTGATGCGGCGGTGGCAGCCATGGGCGCCTCTACCCTTAGTGCGAACGTTCCATCTCGATCGCCCGCGGGAAGAGAACGTTGTTTTCCAGATGGATGTGCTGGTGCAAGTCGGCTTCGAAGGCCGCCAGTGCCTGGTAGAGCGTCTGGAAACTGATGCAGGCATCGGGCGGCGCGGCATAGCCATTGCTGATCTCGCGCATGTTGCGTAGCGCGCTGCCGGCCCCATCGTGCTCGTTCATCATCATCGCGACCGGATTGCGCACGCTGCCGAAGGGAGGCGGCAGGACAGGCTCTTTCGCCACCACGGCCTCTTCCATGCGCAGGATGTACGGGAAGAGAACCATCTCCTCCTTCATAAGATGAGTAGTCAACTCTTCGGCGAGGCCGCTGAAGATCTCGCGCAGGCGCGGCAATTCGGGATGGTTCCCGCCGTGCACCGAGCACACCTTGTCGAACAGCGGGCACAAACGGGCGATTTCCTCGCGCGTATACACGTGGTGTGTGCTCTGGATGTGCGCGAGCAATTCGGAAAGGGGCTCGGCTTGCCAGTTTCGCCCTAACGCGCTGGCAGACGCAGCCTGGCTCGCCGCCGTCAAAGAGTCCGCCACTTGGTTGATGGACACATGAGCTGCCTGGCACGCCTGTTCCAAAGTTTGACCACCGCCGCAACAGTAGTCGATGCCCAGCTTTTCAAACACGCGGGTTGCAGCCGGGTTCTCCAGCGCCAGCTCGCCTACCGTCTTTTCCGTCGTAACGCTCATCGTTTTTCTCCTCGATGAATCGAGCGTACTCCGGTTGGGCATCCCGCGCCTATGACTTTTGTCACAGGGAGATGCAAACTCCGGCGCGGTGGCGATGGGTGCAGCCTATTCGGTGGGGTCCAGTTCGGCTTCGAAGGCCTTCAGATTTGGGATAACGGCGCGGCGGCCTTCCAGCTTCAGAAGTCCTTCCGCCTGCAAGTGTGAGAGATTGCGCGAAACCAGCTCGCGGACGGTCCCAAGTTGCGAGGCCAGTTCCTGGTTAGTGCCAGGCAGTGAGAACTCAACCCCCGTCGCCGACGCCGTTCCTTGGCGCTGGGCAAGACTTAATAGAAAGGACGCCAGACGCTGGCGCACAGTTGTGAACGACAGCTCTTCGATAATCCCCACCAGCCGCCGCAGGCGCGCGCCGACCACGCGGAGCACTTTGAGAGCGACTTCGGGATGCGCCAGGCACAGGGCCTGGAAATCCTGCTTGCCGACAAAGAGCAGCGTAGCGTTGTCAACCGCGGCTCCGGAGGCCGGGTAGCTGCCGCCATCGAAAACCGGCACCTCGGCAACGGAGCTGCCCGGGCCATCGATGCTGAGCACCTGCTCGCGGCCGCCGGACGAGCTTTTGAAGATGCGGATGTTGCCTCGCTCCACGATGTATAGTCCCACGCACGGCTCGCCCTCGCCGAAAACCATTTCTCCGGGCGCGAACTGGCGCGGCACGGCGCGTTCGGCCAGGAATCGCAGTTCCGAATCCGTCAGGCCGGAGAAGATGGCGACCTTCGCCAGCGTCGGCCGATAGTCCGCGCGCTCCTGAGCCACGGTGCCTATTGTAGCGAATGCATCGGCGAATGCTGCTATTCGGGCCGAGGCTCCTAATCCTGGGTCGTCCTGGCGCGGCCTCCGAATGGATGGCGCAGACGCAGGACTGGTTCGCGCGCGCCCGGTTTTCAGTCGGTGTCCCGAATCGGTGGCCTGTCGCATCTCGGAAATGGATCGTGATACGATATATTCGTGAATGCAGACAGCGATCTAACCATTGATCGATACCGCGACCTGGCCGAATTCCGCAGGCAGATCCGGCGGTTTCTCCATTTCAGCGAACTGACAGCGAAGGAACACGGCGTTGAGGCGCAGCAACATCAATTACTGCTGGCCGTGCACGGTCTGCCGGACGGCACAAACCCGACGATTCGGGAGATTGCCTCGAGGTTGTTCATTCAACATCACAGTGCGGTGGAACTGGTCGACCGGCTGGAGGGTATTGGAGCGATCGTGAGGCATCCCGGAACCCAGGATAAACGCGAAGTGTGGGTGCGGCTGACGCCGGCTGGCCGCGCGGTCCTGCGAAAGCTCGCGTTGGCCCACCGCACCGAACTGGAACGGTCTGGTCCCGAGTTGGCGCAGGCGCTGAACTCGGTGCTGCGGCACAGCAGGAGGGCGGCGGCATCATGAGCAACCGCGGCGTCATAGAGAAAGGCCCCAGCGCCCATTCCCAGGAATTAGGCGATTTTACGGCCACGGCGCGCGTGATTCCGCTTTCGGCGGCAGCGATCGGCATCGGCATCTTAAGCACGTTTGTCGCATGGGCGTTGCTTCGACTGATCGCCTTTTTCACGAATGCTTTCTATTACGGGCGCGTGAGCACGGTCTTCCGTTCTCCCGCGGCCAACCACCTCGGCTGGTTCGCTCTGTTGATCCCAGTGGCGGGCGGTCTCGTCATCGGTCTCATGGCGCGATACGGTTCGGAGCGTATTCGCGGGCACGGCATTCCGGAAGCGCTCGAATCGATTCTGATCAACGGCAGTAAAGTGAAGCCGCGGCTCGCGATTCTGAAGCCGGTTTCGTCCGCGATCTCGATCGGCTCGGGCGGTCCCTTCGGCGCCGAGGGTCCGATCATCATGACGGGCGGCGCTCTGGGAAGCGTCATCTCGCAACTCTTCCGGCTGACACCGGCCGAGCGAAAGACGCTGATGGTTGCGGGCGCGGCCGCGGGAATGTCCGCCACATTCGCGACGCCCATCGCGGCCGTGCTGCTGGCGGTTGAGTTACTGCTGTTCGAATGGAAACCGCGGAGCGCGATTCCGGTGGCTCTAGCGAGTGCGATAGCGGGCGCGGCGCGACGCTACATTCTCGGCCTGGGCCCGCTCTTTCCTGTGCCGCACCACGCCATCTTCATCGGTCCGCAGGGCCTTCTGGGATGTGTCCTCGCCGGCCTGCTGGCGGGTGGCCTCTCAGCCCTCCTGACGATCGGCGTCTACGCGGCCGAAGACTCGTTCATGAAGCTGCCGATCCACTGGATGTGGTGGCCGGCGATCGGCGGCCTGGCGGTCGGATTGGGCGGGATGATCTTCCCGCAGGCGCTGGGCGTTGGGTACGACACGATCCAATCTCTGCTGCAAGGCGACGTGCCGCGCGCGGTAATCGCCGGCGTGCTGTTGGTCAAGTCGGCGATCTGGGTGATCTCGTTGGGCTCGGGAACTTCCGGTGGCGTGTTGGCGCCCCTGCTGATGATGGGTGCGGCGTTGGGAGGCGTTGAGGCGATGTTCCTGCCGAACGAAGGCGCCGGCTTCTGGCCGCTGATCGGCATGGGAGCGATTCTGGGCGGTACGATGAGGGCGCCGTTCACGGCGATTCTGTCTGCGCTGGAACTAAGCGCGACTTCTTCAGCAGGGGGACGCCGCCCTCGCTGGCTATGTGGCGCGATTCCCCGGCACGGACCTCATCCAGCGCCTTGTTCATGTTCGCCACGATGTGAAAACGATCGAGGATGTGAAGCGCTTCGGAGCATTTCTCGCGAATGACTTTCAGATAGGGTTCCCACATATCGGAGCAGACGAACACGATCTTCGAAGCCAGTTCGTCGCCGATGACAGCGAATCCCTGAAACGATTCGATGGTTCTTTCACGGCCCACCCAAAGCAAGCGCGTGACACCGAGATCGATCGGATAAACCAGCGTCAGGTACTTGTGGCCTTTGGCGTATTGGATTTCATCGACGCCGATCGCATCGATTTGACTCAGGGCCCGGTGCTCCAGCCCGAAGGTGACGACGTATTCCACCGCGTCGAAAACCTTGAAACGATTCGATGGTTCTTTCACGGCCCACCCAAAGCAAGCGCGTGACACCGAGATCGATCGGATAAACCAGCGTCAGGTACTTGTGGCCTTTGGCGTATTGGATTTCATCGACGCCGATCGCATCGATTTGACTCAGGGCCCGGTGCTCCAGCCCGAAGGTGACGACGTATTCCACCGCGTCGAAAACCTTTTCCCATGAAGTGCGGAACGCCTCGGCCGTTTCCTTCCACGACAGTTTGCGCGCCCAGCGGGCCAGAAACAACATGTACGCTCTGGTCAGGGTCCGCTTGCCGTCGCCCCAGGGAACTTCCTCGACAAAGACAGACTGGCAGCGGCGGCAATCGACGCGCCGCATGGAGTAGAGCAGAAAGACCACGATCTTGAACACTATCGACGGGATCTGAACGGCTGGCCCCGTTGATGGATGGGGCTGGAAGGAGATCTGCCGCCGGAGGAAGAACTGGTGGCCTGTTTTCCGGCCCTTTCTGGAACAGCTAGCCTCTTCGGATCCATCGCCCAAGACTATGCGACCCAGACAATTCAGCCCAGATTCAGTTTAAAGGACCAAAAGATGGGGCTGGGTGTATACTGAACTCGACCCCTGAGTCCGAAATGGAAACTCCAGGTCAAAGCACACGCTTGGAGTCTTTTGAAAATGCGACACGCGATGATGACTGTCCCCTTGTTATTGGCCGTCGGCGCAATGCCGGCATTGGCGGCCACGCTGCCGGCCTATTGCGGCGGGGTTGGCGCGAGCAGCTATACCCCTCCCGCGGTGACCATTCCGCCGGTGATTCTCAATCGCGGCACGGTGATCACGGTGACGAATACCTCGATGCTGATTAATGGCGACACGTCCTCGGTGGCGGCGCTGGTGGCCAACCCCGGCCCGGACGGAATTTCTCTCCAGGAAGCGGTCATCGCGACGAACAATGACCCTGGTACATGGAACATCCAGTTCGCCCCTGCCCTGAAGGGCTCCACCATCGTCGAGGATTCCGGGCCCATTCCGGGATTAGCCTTCTTATCCGGAGGCAATGTCACCATCAACGGCGACATCGATGGCGATGGACAGCCCGATATCACGCTTACCAGCCTGTCGGGTACGTCCGCGGGTTTCTTTATTGCTTCTGGGGGCAACACTCTCAACGGGTTTGTTATCCAAGGCTGTGGGACCTGTGTTGAGGTGCGGCGGCCGTCGGTGGGCCTCGGGTTGGCGGATGCCACCGGGACAACCTTCTCCAATATCACTATCAGCAACATGGTGATGACGAACATCCAAAACGCCGCAATCCTGTTCTCTCCAAACAACGGCCAAGCCCCCACATCCGCCACGGAGAACACTTGGGACCATGCGCTGATTACCGGCAACACCATCACCGGCAGCGTCTCCGGCCCGCAGTTCGGTATCGCTATGAGCGTCAACAGCGGCGACACGTTGCAGCACACCACCATCGCCAACAACAGTTTGGTGCTTCCTACGCCCCACGCGATAGGCGTTACGGTCAGCGCCGATGGTGGGGTCGGGACGACCAGCCAGGTGCTCGATACCTTGATCGCCAACAACTCCATTTCCGCCGCTCTTCCTTCAACGGCGATACTCATTGGAGACGGGACTGGCACCAGCGTCTCCGGGGCGTTGATTGACGGCATGCAGATTATCGCCAACCACATAAGCAACACGGGCACGGCTAACGCCGGGGGCATCGGGCTGGATGTCGGAGATTCGCCCAGCGACAATTCGGTGCCGACCCAGTACAGCGAGAATAATATTGCCAGGAACATCAGCATTCTTGCGAACACCATCGCAGGACCAGGCGTGGGAATCGGTGTTTACGCGGCGTCGGGAACGACGATGAACGACGCGATCGCCAATCTTTCCATACTGGGTAATACGTTACTGAACAATGCTTCGATCCCGAGCGGGCCGACCACCGGAATTAGCCTGCAAGCCGGCGGTTCCTTGGGCGCGAGAGCACCCGCGACCGGGAATACGCTATCCAATGTGCTGGTCCAGGCGAATACCATCCACAACTCAACTCCTCCCGGAAATGCCGGCAGCGGCTACAACGGCGGCTACTTCGAGGGCGCGATCCAGAGCGCGGGGGTTTCTGTAGTGGCGGGAATGAGCGCGCAGGGAAACAGCGTCAACGGTATCTCGATTGCCAACAACGACGTGAACACCCCGTTCCTAGGAATCGCCATTACCGGAGGAGTTGGAGGCGGAACAATTCCCGCCGGCGCCCCTATCATCTCAGCCGATAATAATGTCGTATCCGCCGCGCAGATCTATTGCAACCAGCTGGACCAGGTTCCCACGCTCGGCGTCACGCCCACCTCGGGAATCAAGGGTATCAACGTGGCGGCCGGAGTGGATCTCGCCAGTGGAAACCAGGTGCAGCAGTTGCTCGTGGTAGACAATCTGGTGGCGGGGGTGCTTGGCGGTGCGTCCACTTTCCCCTACCTGGGCAGTGGTGGGTCGGGAGATACGGTATCCGTTTCACAAGCCTCTATTCCGTGGCCTCAGTTCATGCCGGCAGACCTGGTCAATGCTGCCACGTTTCAGCAGGACGCGCTGGCTCCCGGCTCCCTGGTCAGCTTGTTCGGTCTCAACCTGAACGGGGCAACCGTGCAGTTTGATGGCATTACGGCTCCCGTGCTCTATACCTCTTCGTCGCAACTGAATTTGCAAGTGCCCTGGGAGTTAGAGGGCAAGTTGACTACGTCGGTCACGGTTGCAGCCAATTCCGTCGCGACCGCGCCACAGTCGGTCGCGGTGGGCCCGGCGGACCCCGGTATCTTCTCCCTGGGCGCGCCAGTGGGCGGGCAAGGCGCCATCGTGACTCTCGCCGGAATCGTAGTGGATGCCAACTCGCCCGCCCATGCCGGCGACTACCTGGAGGTTTACGCCAACGGGCTGGGGGCTGTGAGTAACACACCACAGACCGGCGCCGTAGCCGTGGCAATCCCCCTTTCCGGCATGACCAGCTACCCAACTGCGACTATTGGCGGCGTGCCGGCTCCGGTCATTTGGGCAGGATTGGCTCCCGGCTTCATCGGGCTCTACCAAGTGAACGTGCAGGTGCCGCAGGGAGTAGCTGCCGGTGACGCCATCCCGGTGACGCTGTCGATCGGCGCCCTTGCTTCGAATACCGTTACTATCTCCGTCCGCTAGCCCTTGATCGCAGCGGCTTCAATGGACGCTGGCATCGTCGCATCTCGGCGCAATGGGTCAGCTCAACGTGGTCATTCCGCTTCAGAGGCGCGCCGAGAACTTGTGGGCATTGGGCGCAGGATCGTCCACATGGAGCAGCTTGGGGGACTGCGACACGCACGCCCGGACTCGCCGAACACCGGCTGGCACAACGCCTCGTTCCGGGTTTGGCCGACTACATGCAAACGCCGGAGTTCGAAGCCGGTCTGGAGAAGCTTATGCAACTCACGGCACGCGAGCAAACCGTCATCATGTGCGCCGAGGCGGTACCCTGGCGCTGTCATCGCTCACTCATAGCGGACGCACTGAAAGTACGCGGCGCGCAGGTCGAACATATCATCAGCGCAAGCCGGATACAGCCGCACTTGCTTACTGGCTTCGCAAAGGTCTCGGGCATCCAGATCACCTATCCTCAGGAGACAAGTTGACGTCAGAGAATGTGTGGCGGTGAGATGAAAGCGGTCGCTCTGGTAGCTACTCAGCCTCTGGTAGCGTTCGGATGCTGTTTCGTCCAGTTCTGGGATTGGTTCTTTCGAGGTTTCCCGACCGATTCCCGTAAGGCAGAAGCGCAAGGGTATACTATTGCAGAGTAAGATGTCCAAATACGTTCTTCTGCAGTAACCTTTGTAACGGTCCTGACCTATACGAACGCTCCACCCATCCCGAATGGAGCGATTACTTCACCAGGAAGGACGCCGCTCCCGGGCTGCCAGCCAACTATATTCGCAACCCTGCGGAGCTGAAAGCCCTGACCAGCTACTTCGCCTGGGCGGCCCGGGCGGTTCTGGCAGTACTTGCTGGCCGTTGGCCTCCTCTTCTGGTTGTTTCTGATGTTTCGCGCGCTCAAGCCCGCCTTCAAGAGCCCTGACAGGCGCGAACTGTCCTCACTCTTTCTTACACGGCCGTGGCCATCCCAGTCTTCTACCTGCCCGCGCTGTTCTATGGCCCGCACACCAACTTCGCCGTCATCGACAACTGGCGCTTCTGGATCATCCATCTATGGGTGGAGGAATTCTTCGAACTCTTCGCGACGGTGCTGGTGGCCATCATGTTCCACCAGATGGGCGTGGTCAGCACCAAGACCGCCACGCGCCTGATCTACCTGGATGCCATCCTGTATCTCAGCGGCGGGATCATCGGCACAGGTCACCATTGGTATTTCACGGGCCAGGGGACGCTCAACATGGGGCTGGCGGCGTGCTTCTCCGCTCTGGAAGTTGTGCCTCTAACGCTTCTAACTCTGGACGCCTGGGATTTCATCAAGCTGAGGAAGGCGCAATGTTCTGCGTGCGGCCACGATCTGGCCTGGGCCCAGAAGTGGTCCGTCTACTTCCTCATGGCCGTGGGTTTCTGGAACTTCGTCGGTGCGGGGATTTTCGGTTTCCTGATCAACTTGCCGATCGTGTCCTACTTCGAAGTGGGCACGACGCTCACACCCAATCACGGACACGCTGCATTATTCGGCGTCTTTGGGATGCTGGCCTTGGCAGTGCTGGTCTTCTGCTTGAGGACCATGCAATCCGACGCCACATGGGAGGAGACGCAGAAGTTCGTTCGGGTGGGCTTCTGGGGCGCCAACGTAGGCCTTGCGCTCATGATTGCACTGGATCTGTTCCCCGGAGGAGTGATTCAGCTCTGGGATTCCACCGCGAACGGGTATTGGCATGCGCGCCGCCTCACCTTTCGCATGGGTGGTACCTACCATAAGCTGGAATGGCTGCGCATGGTGGGCGATGTGGTTTTCCTCTTCGCCGGCGCCCTGTCCATCACGCGCGGCGCGTTGCGCAGCGTGTGGAAGAGGGATCTCTCCCCCGCGGCGTAGGGGCTGTTACCGTGCCGGATCCGCGGGGGCATGGAGGATACTGCTAGTCCCGTAACCGGCAGTGTCGCGGCCGCTAGCCGCACTATACCGCAGGCACAGGTGGTTGCCCGCTCCTTCACGCTGACGATGTCCAGCCATGGTGCCGTTTCAGGAAGAAACTCCACGCCATTGAGTTGGACCAGCCACACAGGGCGCGTCGGCCGTGAAACGTAATCCTGGATACATTGGCCCGTGACGTGCCAGATGGATTGCGGAACGAATGGCAATGCCATGTTCGATCAGTGGGGCGTCGAACTCGGCAACGTCCTGCGCGAGCGTATCATCCCAATGCGCTCATTCGGCATTACCGCAGCGTCAAGCGAGGATTAACGTAATGAACAGTAAAATCGAGTAAATGCACCTTGCGGCCGAAAGAGTCCGGCGACCGACGACACTTGCCAGGGATGATTCGACCTGCTCGGAACATACCTGGTCCGTCTTTGAAAGGGAAGGAGCCGAAAAATGCAAATTGGAATGATCGGTCTGGGGAGGATGGGCGCCAACATGGTCCGCCGTCTACAACGCGGCGGCCACCAGTGCGTTGTTTTCGACAAGAACCAGGATAACGTGAGGGACTTAGCGAAGGAAGGCGCGACTGGAGCCGCGTCACTCGAAGACTTCGCGTCAAAACTGAATCCTCCTCGGACCGCATGGTTGATGGTGCCTGCGGCGGCGGTTGACGAAACACTCCACGTCCTCTGCACACAAATGCAGCAGGGCGACATCGTCGTGGATGGAGGTAATTCTTATTACATCGACGACATCCGCCGCGCCAAGGAACTCCAGCCGCGAGGTGTTTATTACCTGGATGTTGGGACCAGCGGTGGCGTGTGGGGTTTCGACCGTGGATTCTGCATAATGATTGGCGGTGAGGCGGAGCCGGTCCGCTACCTGGATCCGGTCTTCAAGACGCTAGCGCCGGGACGCGGCGATATCGCACGCACGCCGGGCCGCGAAAATTCCTCCGGCACCGCAGAGGATGGCTACCTGCATTGCGGACCTTCCGGCGCCGGCCATTTCGTGAAGATGGTTCACAACGGCATCGAATACGGCATCATGGGATCGTATGCCGAAGGGCTAAACATTTTGCGGCACGCCAACGTGGGCAAGAGTGCCCAGAGCGAAGATGCCGAGACGACACCCTTGCGCCATCCGGAACATTATCAATACGACTTCAATCTGACCGATGTCTCCGAAGTTTGGCGTCGCGGCAGTGTGATCGCCTCATGGTTGCTGGACCTGACCGCAATCGCATTATTCGGGCAGCACGATCTCTCCGAGTTTTCCGGCCGCGTGTCCGATTCCGGGGAAGGCCGGTGGACCATTACTGCTGCCATCGACGAAGGAGCCCCAGCGCCGGTCCTGAGCGCGGCGCTCTATCAGCGGTTCGCATCAAGAGGGGAAGAGGACTTCGCTGACAAGTTACTCTCCGCGATGCGATTTGGGTTCGGTGGCCATGTCGAGAAGAAGTCATGAGAGCCGCCTCCAAGAAGGCCAATTCGGTGCCGTTGATCGATGTTGGTGGAACGCACGTCAAGGTTCTGGCCACGGGGCAACACAAAGAGCGCGAGATTCCTTCCGGCTCCAGGGTGACCGCCTCCCATTCGGACGCGCTGGTGCTATTCGGAGCGACGGGCGACCTCGCCCACAAGATGATCTTCCCGGCGCTCTATGCGATGGTGAAACACGGTACCCTCAAGGTCCCGGTAATCGGCGTCGCCCTACCTAAGTGGAGTCTGGAGCGTCTGCACAAGCGCGTGGCGGACAGCATCGAGCGATCAGGCGGTGTCGATAACCAGCGTGTCCTCCACCAGCTTCTGTCCCTATTCAATTACGTGAGTGGGGATTATGATGACCCGAACACGTTCGCGGCGATAAAGAAGGCGCTAGGTAACGCTCGGCGCCCGGCGCACTACCTCGCTATCCCGCCCTCGCTCTTCGAGATGGTGATCAAAGGACTCGGTGCCGCGAACTTGGCCGAGAATGCCCGCGTGATTGTCGAAAAGCCGTTCGGACGCGATCTTGCCTCCGCCAGGGCGCTCAACACAGTGGCGCGGAGGGTGTTCCCGGAAGACTCGGTCTTCCGCATCGACCACTTCCTCGGCAAGGAGGCGATCATGAATATCCTCTATTTCCGATTCGCTAATTCGTTCCTGGAGCCGATCTGGAACCGCAACTACGTGGCCAGTGTCCAGATAACCTTGTCGGAGGATTTCGGTGTGAAGGATCGCGGAGCGTTTTACGAAAGCGCCGGCTGCCTGCGCGACGTGATCGAGAACCACCTCTTCCAGATCGTGGCGCTACTGGCCATGGAACCCCCGGCCGATAGGGACTTTGGAGCCGTTCACAGGGAGAAAGCCAAGGTCTTTCGAGCCATGCGCCCTCTGAATCGCGACGACTTGGTGCGCGGCCAGTACGCTGGCTACCGGAAGGAGCCAGGTGTTGCGAAGCACTCCGACGTCGAGACCTTCTGCGCCCTGCGGCTTTTCATTGACTCATGGCGCTGGGAGGGGGTGCCATGGTACCTGCGCTCCGGCAAATACCTGGCCGAGACCGCAACCGAGGTCCTGGTGGAGCTGAAGCCGCCACCGCAGCGGCTTTTCGCCGACTCAGCGCCAACGACAGGCTGGGCCAACTACCTGCGCTTCCGGCTCTCCCCCAGCTCGGCCATCGCCTTGGCCGCTCGCGTCAAACTCGCAGGAAGAGAGTTCGTCGGGGACCAGCGAGAGCTCTACCTGTTCGAAGAACAGCGGGGTGAGGAAGCGCCCTACGAGCGGCTTTTGGGCGACGCCATGGCCGGCGATGGAGCGCTCTTCACCCGTGAGGATGCGGTCGAGGCCGCCTGGGCGGTGGTCGAGCCAGTCCTTAAGACGCACCGCCGGACTCGCTCCTACAAACGCGGCAGTTGGGGACCGAAAGAGGCTGACGAGTTGATCGCTCCAGATGGCTGTTGGCACAACCCCACAAGGGGAAGTTCGTGATAGAACCCTTGAACCTCTCGACTCTCATACCTGAAATAGACGGCCTCGTCCGTCCATCCCCAAGAAGATCGCGCTGCGCTTCGATCTGGCTCCAGATATGCCGGCTATCGAGGCCGATCGCGGCCAGGTGCAGCAGGCGTTCATGAACTTGGCGCTCAATGCGACGGGGGCGATTGGCACCATCGGGGGCCTGATCACAGTCAAAACGGGCATCCAGAACGTGGACGACGAATACACCCGACTCCACCCGGAGGCCGCGGAACTGCGGCTGGGAAAGCACACTTATCTTGACGTGCGCGATATCGTTAGCGCCATGGACGATGCCACCAGGGACAGGATATTCGACCCGTTGTTCACTACGAAGTTCATGGGGCGGGGATTGGGGCTCGCAGCAGTGGCCGGCTTCGTGCGGGGGCACAAAGCGCGATCGCAGTCAACAGCGCGCCGGGCCAAGGCAGCTGACTTCACCGTTTTGTTCCCGGCAGCCGAGCGTGCGGCCGAGAAGCCGCGGATCGTGGATTGTGCCACTCCCCTCCGGGGCGCCGGCGTAAAGTAAATCCTCGTGGTGGATGAATAGCGACCCGTCCGGGAGATGGCCCAAAAGGGACGCCCTATCCGATGTTGTCGCCTCCGGGCTAGTGATTCCTGCGGCTATGGCCCGAGCTTCCGCCTCCCCTCAAATGGTCAAGGTGACGCGGCACTAACATCCCGCCCGAACAGAATGACATTTTGGGTTAGAGTGTTGATTCTATTGTGTGCAGGAGGTTTGCGCCACAGACGGGAATAGGTTCCCCTCGGCTTCGGAAAGGCTGGAGGATTGATCGAGCGATTTGCCAAAAGTGTATCCGGCGAGCAGATCGAGGGGTCCGCGGGAATGCCGCAGGGTGGCTTCGAGTGAGTTGAAATTCGAATTGCCGATGGTAAAGTGTTGGTGAGGACGCGCATGTTCTCAATCGAATCCAGATTTGGCACCACCGCCGTTCCCATGTTGAAATCCTCCTGCGCCGCACCGCCATTGACGTAGAAGCCATTGGTGGTCTCCCGTTGCCCGTTGACGGAGAGATTGCCGGGGTTCAAATCGCCCGATGGCGGAGCGCTCGTGCAGCCCGACATCACCACGGCGCCCGGCTGGCTGGAACTGGACGGCAGGACGCCCGGTTCGAGGGCCAGGAGGTCCGTGAAGCCGCGGCTGTTCAGCGGAATGGCGGCTGCCTGGGCGGAAGCAATCGGCTGTCCCACTTGCATTTCGTTTGCATCAAGAAGCACTGCCGTCTCGGCCACTACGACGGTTTCACGATGCCCAGCCAGCGCCAGCGCGACATCGATGCGCACCTCGTCGCCCCCTATTTCCACTCCCGTCCGCCGATAGGTTTCAAACCCGGCGCTAGAGACCGTCAGCGTGTAGGAGCCAGACCGCAGCCCGGCGATGAGGTAGTGCCCGCCGCTGTCCGTGCCCGCCCAGCGAGGGACCACAAGCCGACTCCTCCGACAGAATCATCCTCATTCTCGGAAGCCATTCCGCTCGGCAGCCAGGTTTCACGTCGCCAGAATGCGATCCGTTCGAATGGCTTTCGCGGTCGCCTCGGCTACGTTTGGCTGAGTGCAATGTAATTCCCGACGATCTGCGCCACTTCCTCGAGGAACGAGCGGTCGGCTTCGGTGAATGCCGCAGGCGTATGGCTGTCGATGTCGATTTCGCCGACAACCTTGCCATCGACGAAAATGGGAGCCACAATCTCCGACCGCGTCTTGATCGAACAAGAGAGATAACGGGGGTCGGCGTTGACATCGTCGACGACTATGGTCGCGCGCGATGCTACCGCGGCTCCGCAAATTCCCTGATCGAGCGGAATGCGTACATGTGGCGTCGGCTCGCCGACGAAAGGACCCAGGACCAACATTTCTGGGTCGCTCGGATCCAGCATGTAAAAACCCACCCAGTTGTAGTGCGGTAGCCGTTCCGAAATTGTTGCGACTACCCCTTCTTGAAGAGATCTCAGCGCTCGCGCCGCGGAAGCCAACTGACGAATGGCATGGAGAAGCTCCGTCAACGGCTCCAGCCTCGCGGTTCCCATGTGCGATAGTTTACCAAGCTGGCGCGTGCCGGATCACGATTTCGGAAGTACCATGAAATTGAGAATTGCCGATGTGTCTCCAACTTGCCTTGCGCCGCATAGCCGCCGGTCTTCTGCTCGCCGCCGCCACGGGTTGCGCCGCTCCGCCCATTCCGCCGCCAGCCGCCGATGTCCCCCTCGCCAAACAGCCGGGAAGAGAAACCGCCGTATTTGCCGGAGGCTGCTTTTGGGGTGTGCAGTCCGTGTTTCAACGCGTGAGGGGAGTTCTCGCCACCACGGCGGGATATGCGGGTGGATCCGCGAAGACCGCGACCTATCAACAGGTGGTCACGGAGACCACCGGGCACGCAGAATCGGTTGAGCTGATCTACGATCCATCGCGCATCACTTATGGCCAGTTGCTGCGGATCTATTTCTCAGTCGTCCACGATCCGACGCAGTTGAACCGGCAAGGACCCGACGTGGGAACGTCGTATCGATCGGCAATATTTTTTGCCAACGAAGAGCAGCAGCGGCTAGCGAGGGCCTACATCTTACAGCTCGATCAGCAAAAGATCTTTCCATCGCCGATTGTGACCGAAGTGACTCCTCTCAAGGCATTCTATCGGGCGGAAGATTATCATCAGGACTACGCTTACTACAACCCCGGCAACTCATATATTCAAGTGTGCGATCGTCCGAAGATCGCCGCCCTGAAGCAGCAATTTCCGGAACTGTTCGTCGAATACCAACCCAAGAAGTAGTAGCAACCCAATTCGAACCTGAGACGACTAGCCATGAGATTCCGCGCCTTACTCGCTGCCACTCTGTTTCTTCCTGCCGCGGTGCCGGCTCAGCAGACCGTCACCGGCCAGGCCGCATTCGCTGACTGGGATCAGCAGCAGCCCGGCATCCGCCGTAAGATCACTCTCGCCGACCTTCCCCAGCCCAATCCCGACGAAGCAGTCGACAATACGCCCCACTTGATCCCGCGGCCTGCCGACGCATGGCCGCTTGCGCCTGCTGGCTTCAAAGTGACGCTCTATGCCGGCGGCGACGCTGCGCCCATGCAGCGCGCGGACAACAAGCAAGTGATGGCTCTGAGTGGCGGCACCTTCACCATGCCGCGCCTCATCCGCGCCGCACCCAACGGAGATCTCTTCCTCGCCGATTCCGGCGCCGGCACTTTGTTCGTCCTCCGCGGCGTCGGGCCCGCCGGCAGGGCTGCCCAAATCGAGAAGTTCGCTACCGGGCTGGATCACCCTTTCGGCATCGCCTTCTACCCTGCTGCAGATTCTAAGTACGTCTATGTTGGTAACGCCACTACTATCCAGCGTTTCCCATACCACTCCGGCGATCTCCATGCCACCGGCCCCGCCGAAACCATCGTCCCCGATATCCCCGGCTACGCGCAGCTCAGGGGCGGCGGCCACTGGACCCGCGATGTTGTGTTCAGCAAAGACGGCCGGCACATGCTGGTCTCGGTTGGTTCCGGCTCCAACGCCGACGATCCCGATACCCACCTTCGCGAGTTTCACCGCGCCGATGTGCTCGAGTACACTCCGGAGGGCAAGTTCATCGAGGTCTACGCTTCCGGCCTCCGCAACTGTGTCGGCGAGGCCATCAACCCTATCACGGGCCAGCTCTGGTGTTCCACCAACGAGCGCGATAACCTCGGCAATCATCTCGTCCCCGACTACGTGACCTCGGTCAAGGAAGGCGGCTTCTATGGCTGGCCCTGGTACTACATGGGCGGCCACCAGGACCCACGTCTGCCCGAGCCGTGCGCCAACGGCACCGGTCCCAATCCGCAAGCGCCGGCACTCACTCCTGAGCAAGCCAAGGACTGCAAGCGCGTCAACCTCGCCTCCCAGGTCATCACTCCGGATGTCCTGGTCCAGCCTCATATGGCCTCGCTTGAAATGGTCTTCTATCCCACCCAGAAGAAGCAGTTTCCCGCCGGTTACGAGGGTGATGCCTTCGCCGCCGAACACGGCTCGTGGAACCGCAAGAGACGCGCCGGGTACGAGGTCATCCGCATCCCCATGCACGACGGCCACGCCGACGGAAGCTACGAAGACTTTCTCACCGGCTTCGTCACCAAAGACGGACAAGTCTGGGGTCGCCCAGTTGGTGTCACCATTGCCAAGGACGGCAGCATGTTCGTCAGCGACGACGGCTCCCGTAGCGTCTGGCATGTAACCTACACGGGCAAGTAGAACTTCACTGGGAACCACGCGACAGTTGAACCGCCTTTGTACGAGCGAACGTAGCGGGAACAAACTCGGGAAACAAGCGCCGCCGCTGACATGCCCGCGCAACGCAATCAGCGCCCCCATCATGGGAATGAGGCTGGCTTTGCGAAGGGCCTCTTTGGACACATTCGCCTCACCGGCGACTTCTTTTGGCGCGCATACCACAACTATCCGACGACGACCTGCTGTTAAACACGGGCGTCAGCTTCCCGATTACGTTTGCACGCGCTGATATCTACTGCGAAGAGGCAAAACTGGCAATCCCTCACTGGGGCAGGTTATCCGGGTATGTCGTCTCGACTAATGAGCGCAACAATGGCTACTTTCCGGCGACTGGAAAACTCTTCCTGGGCGACGATGCCGCCCAGGCGATTCAGCAGATGAGGTCACCTCACGGGTTTGGCTGGCGTTCGGCGGCACATACGACAGCGGCTGGCCGATCGACTTCGGCGGTACCGAAGAAGAAGCCGCTGCGCAAGGGTACACGCAGAATATTCTGAATCGCGT
>Ga0326727_10013171_pt1 | contig 18507 bp, 12 predicted proteins | sample MB2enrmetagenome_FD_207643 | JGI IMG/M metagenome (GOLD analysis project Ga0326727, IMG submission 207643) | Lab enriched peat soil microbial communities from McLean, Ithaca, NY, United States - MB29MY | ecosystem: Environmental > Terrestrial > Soil > Wetlands > Peat | place: USA: New York...
CAAGCGTGGGGAGATGCGAACTTAGGGCAGGCTCGAACGGTATGCCTGATTCATCCCGGGAACGCTGCGTCCCTGCGAGTGGCGGCGAAGTGCGGGTTTCGAGAAGCGTACCGGACCACTTACAAGGGCCATGAAACCATCGTGTTTGACAAGACGCGAGGATCAGGAAAACAATAGAACGCTATGTCAAAATCCGTGTGGATATCGGTAATCCTTGTCGCTTTGATTACACCCCTTTTCGCTGCCGTTGACGACGCGAAGGTCGCTACGGGGCTACTGAAAGGTTCGGTTTCCGATGGCGTGGTCTCTTTCCTGGGTATTCCGTTCGCTGCGCCGCCAACCGGAGAGCTTCGGTGGCGTCCTCCGCAGCCCGCAGCGACGTGGAGCGGGGTTCGTACCGTGACTGAATATGGGCACGATTGCATGCAGCTTCCGTTCCCAAGCGATGCCGCGCCACTGGGAACCACACCCAGTGAAGATTGCCTGGTTCTGAACATTTGGGGTCCGGTGAAACGAACCGCGTCCCAGTTGCCCGTTATGGTTTGGATCTATGGCGGCGGGTATGTCAACGGGGGCAGCTCGCCGGCGGTGTATTCGGGCAGCCAGTTTGCGAAGCGCGGCGTTATCTTTGTCAGTTTTAACTACAGGCTGGGACGTTTTGGTTTTTTTGCTCATCCGGCACTTGACCAGGAACATCCCGGCGAGCCGCACGGCAATTACGGATTTATGGACCAGATCGCGGCGCTGGAGTGGGTTCGTGACAATATCAGGGCGTTCGGCGGCGACCCAACGAACGTGACGGTTTTCGGTGAGTCCGCGGGCGGGGGATCCGTACTCACGCTGATGACTTCACCACTTGCCAAAGGGCTGTTTCAGAAGGCCATTATCGAATCCGGCGGCGGACGCAGCAGCGCGATCATTCCAGATCGCACGATTCAGGAGTCTGAAGCAATGGGCGTTGCCTTCGCGAAGAAGGCGGGTGTGAGTGGGGTCGATGCGCTTCGCAAACTTCCAGCCGATGCCGTAGTGGATAGCTTGAATATGGCGACCATGTTCGCAGCGGCTTCCACTTACTCAGGTCCCATGGTAGATGGCAAGGTGGTGGTGGAACCGGCGGAACAGGCTTTCCGCGCCGGGCGCGAAGCTAAGATACCCGTGATGATCGGCGCTAACAACGCGGATATCGGCTTCGCGATGGGCAATAATATCGAAACTCTCTTGAAACCATTTGGGGATATAGACAAGGCGAGGGCCGCTTATGATCCCAGCGGCAAAGGAAAGCTTTCCGAGATTCGCAGCCAGGTGGGCGCCGACCGCATGATGGTGGAGCCAGCGCGTTTTATCGCGCAGACTGTTTCGAAGCACGGGCAAACGGCTTATGAGTATCGTTTTTCCTATGTTGCTGAGTGCATGCGAGCGCAATGGAAGGGCGCTCCGCACGCGACGGAGATTCCATTTGTATTCGACACGGTGAAAGCGAAGTACGGCAGCGAACTCACGGAAAGAGACGAAGCCGCCGCGCAGGCCGCCAATGCTTATTGGGCAGCATTTGCGAGGAGCGGAGACCCGAATGGGGAGGGGCGGCCGAAGTGGCCGGCATATCACGCAAGCAAGGATATTCTGATGGAATTTACCGCTGAGGGACCCGAGGCAGTGGCCGATCCTTGGAAGATGAGACTGGATTTGACGGAATCGCTGAGCCATTGATAGCAAATCCGTTGCGAATTTGTGGCATTTGTCACACTCGCATGGTAAGCTGCAACGATATGTTGTTTCGCATTACGGCTGTCTTCCTTTGTATTGCCGCCGGATTAGTGGCGCAAACTTCTTGTCAGGTACCTGGCGAGTTACTCACTTCCACGGAAACGAACATCTTTGCCGGCGGCAGAGAAGCAGACCTGGGCGACGCCATGGCGGAGGCGTATCGCCAAAAGCTTCAGCCCATCGATGACCCCGCCTTGACGGCATATATTGTGGCTATAGGCGAGCGGATCACGTCGCATCTGGGCCCCAATGCCGGCTATCATTACGCGGTGGTGGATATGTCTTATCCGCAGGCGTTCAGCATCGCTGGCGGCCGAATCTACGTTTCGCGCAAGCTTATCGCGATCGCTCAAAATGAAGACGAGTTGGCGGGAGTTCTCGGGCACGAGTTAGGCCACATTGTTACTCATCAAATCGCTATTGCGCTCAGCCGCGAGTTTCGGGTTATGTTGGGCGTAACCGAAGTGCATGACCGCAACGACGTTTTCGCTAAGTACCACGAGTTGCTGGAAAGCTATGCGAAATATCCCGATCGCGCCGCAAAGCTAAAGGAAGAGAAGGACCAACTTGCCGCCGACAAGGTAGGTATTTACGCGACGGCGGCTGCGGGCTACGATCCCGAGGCGTTGCCGCGAATCTTCGACCGAATTGCCGGATTAAATGGAAAAACGGGAACGTTCCTATCGAGTCTGTTCAATACGACTGGCCCCGATTCCAAGCGGTTGCGCGATCTCCTCAAGGAAGTTCCGAGCTTGGCCGCATCCTGTCACGCAGGGGCAGGCAGGCATTCCAACGCCGAATTCGAAAAATGGAAAGAGGCGGTAGCGGCTTTTGACGCCGGCAAGCGGAGCGAATCGATTCCTGGGCTGATCTCCAAAGTAAGTCTCGATCCCCCGTTGCGAAGTGAAATGAAAGCATTGCGATTCAGTCCCGATGGGAACTACATTCTGGCGCGCGACAGAGGCGGGGTAAGCGTGTTGGGCCACAATCCCTTCCGGTTCCTGTTTCGCATCGATACCTCGGATGTGAAGACGGCGATGTTCGACCCACTGTCGAAGAACGTCGTGATACAGACTAACGCGCTTCAAGTAGAGAGCTGGAGCTTAGAGGACCGAACCCGCAAGTGGAGGAAGGATCTGATAGCCGGCGGCGGGTGTCGAAAGAGCGCGCTGGCCTCGGATGGGAAGACCCTGGCCTGCCTGGGGTTGGATCACGTCCTCACGCTGTTCGACGTGTCGAGGGGAGACAAGATTTATTCACAGAAGGATTTTGGCTTCACTTACAATTCGGTTTATCAGGGGATGGCCGACGCCGCGACGGCTAACTCCGAGAACACCACTTACTCCGTGCGTTCGGGTTACGTCCCGGTTTATTTGGACTTTTCGCCCGACGCCACACGCTTTCTCGCGGTCGCTCAAAATCCCGAGACAGCCCCGCTGCTGTTCGATGTCACCCAACGGCAGAAGCTTCAGATGAGCGGGAAGGTGAAGAAGGTGCTGGCGGATGGATTTGTGTTTCTTGATTCGACCAGATTACTGGCCTACAACGGAAGGAAACCGAGCGAATCGAGCATTGTCGCGTTCCCGTCACTCGACCCACTGGGAAGCATTGAGTTGATTCGAGCTTCATTTGAACCGGCAACCAAGGGACCTTATCTGATGCTGCGGCCTTACCAGGATTACGCCGTGGCTGTGATCAACGTCGAGGAACATAAAGTGTTCCGGGGGAGCAAAGGCGAGGCATTCGACCTATATGGGGACGAGTTTGTAGCCGAACGTGTCTCAGGGGAGATTGGGCTCTACGACAACAAGAGCGGTCATATCCAGGCCACCGCGAATGTCCCGGCGGGCTTTCTCGGACCGTTGAATGTTGCAAGGGTTTCGGACGATGTCGGATGGCTGGCTGTTTCTAACGACGCAAGGGGCGGCTTGTGGGATGCATCGACGGGCAAGAGCATTTTCGCCGGCGGCGGGTTTTCCAATGGATATTTCCGGTCGGATGACGCACTTATCATCGACATCCCAAAGGTGGCTGCTTCTTCCAACGCCAAGGAAACGGCTCGCCACCTGGCGCTGATCAATCCGGTCGCGCAGCAATATCAGAACGGACCTGACGTCAAGGGCGCCTTTACCTCCCAACGAGGACCTTATCTGCTCTCCTATCAACCGCAGCATGGGGAGAATCTTCAATACAATGAAGAAGAAGGTTACATGGACGCGTTTGTGGAAGTCACGGACGCCATGTCCAGTAAGTCGCTGTGGAAGCGCGCCTTCGAGGAAGCGCCGGAGTTTGCCTTCACCAGTGACTATTCTGAGGTTCTCCTCAGTTGGCCGGCGCTAACGCATAGCGGGCAAGCGGAGATTAAGGCGGATTCCGACCTGAAGGCGAAATGGAACGCCATTGCGCAGAAGAAGACGGCAATGATCTATGTGGTGGCGGACGCAGGGAGCGGACAAGAGAGATCGCGGACTCTGGTGGATACGGGCAATGCCTCGTTCGTCCCGCAGAACGCGCGCTTGGTCGATAAGTGGATTGTTCTGGAAGACGAGCATAATCGATGCTTAAGCGTCGCGGTTGGTAGCGGCCAGATCACCGGACGCGCGTTTGGCGAAGTGGTGGGAATCGACCCGGCGGGCGCGCGGATCGCGGTTGAAAACGGTGCCGGCGACGTCAAGATATATGCTCTCCCTGACATGCAGGAGAAAGCGCACTTCCAGTTTCCAAGCGAAGTTCGGATGGCGCGGTTTTTTCCGGCTAAGGATTTATTGGTGGCTCTCACCGACGATCAGCAGTTCTTCCGGGTCGCGCTGCACTAGACAATCACGATAGAATCAGCGTTGTTGTCAACATGACGCTCTTTCGCTTTGCTTTCCTCCTCGCGCTTCCACTCGCCCTGTGGGGCGGCATAGGCGCCGAGACCTCTTCAGCGTTGCGAGAAGTTCAACTGGACGGTGAAGAATGTTACCGGGTACGCGATCTGGAACTGACACGCGGCGATGTGAAGTTCTTTTTGACGGATGGGTTCCTGGTGTTTTCCAAGCCGGTTCGCGGACAGCCGGTAGTTGCGGTTTTCTCGACGGACGTGGGAGCGGGAGACGGGGAGGTGCTCATGCTTCCTCCCAACCGCGATGAACGGCAGGTTTTGAGTACCTATACGAAGGCTCCAAACCTGGATGAACATATCAAGGAAGCTATCTTGTTTTTCAGCGACGACAGCGCGTCGGAACTTAAGGAGCAGATCAAGGCGAACGATTGGATTCATCGCGATGCCGACAGGGGTGCGGCGATGGCGGCCCAATACGGGCGCATCGTGCGGGGATTGATTCCTCCGTTTGGGACGAGAATGATGGTGGATCTGCTCAACCATTCGCATGAGAAAGACCAGTTCTTCGCCGCCGTGCTGGCGGGACGCGACCTGGGGGCGTTCGAAGTCATCTTTGATCCGACCTCTCCGGAACAATTGATGGCGGGGGGGCTGAGTGTGCAGGATGGAGCGCGCAAATTTCAATTGTGGGCCAGCTATACACCCAAGTCACTGGCGGGACAAGCGGCCATACAAGAGTTCCGCGCGGACCACTACCGGATTGACGCGGAAATCGACGACAAGCTTCACATGCTTGTCTCGACTACTTTCGTGGTAAGTGACCTTCAACATGACTTACGCGCGCTGGACTTCGATCTTTCGCGCCAGATGCTGGTGCGGTCCGCGGAAGTAGACGGACAAGCGGCGGAGACCGTGGGAGATGAGGGTCCCGGGACCGGCGGCGACGACCAGAGCGATCGTCTGTTTGTGGTGGTTCCCGGCGATGCGCTGCACAAAGGCACGGAACACACGGTAAAAGTGGTGCATGAAGGCAACGTGATCGCGGAGGGCGCGAACCACGTCTACTTTGTCGGCTCACGTGGACGCTGGTATCCTCACCGCGACCTTGACTTTGCACGCTTCGACGTGAAGTTCCGTTTTCCCAAGAACCTTGACTTAGTGGCACCCGGAGACGCAGTGCAGGACGCGATGGATGGCGACGAGCGCGTGGTGGAGCGGCATTCGGACGTGCCACTGCCGATGGCCGGATTCAATCTGGGGCAGTATGCGCGGACTACCGTCCAGCGCGGCGACTACACGGTGGACCTGTTCGCCAACAAGTCCGAAGCGGAGGATGCCGCCGAAGGTACGGAATTGGGGAATCGCATTGCGGACGTGCTGGAATTTTACGCGCAACGCTTAGGCCCACCACCGCTGAAAAAATTGATCGTTTCACCCATTCCGGCTAAGTTCGGGCAGGGCTTTGGCGGCCTGATCTATCTGTCAAATATGGCGTATATGAACCCGTCGGGGAAAACATTTGCCGAAGCCGAACCGGGCGCTAAGCTCTTTTTCACGCGTCTCATGCAAGCCCACGAGGTGGCGCACCAATGGTGGGGCAACCTGGTCAGTACGGAAGGGTATCACGATGAGTGGATTATGGAGGCGCTGGCCAATTACACGGCGATGCTCTATCTGCAAAAGACCGAAGGGGACCAGGCGGTGAATACCCTGCTGGAGGTTTATCGAGAAGCCCTGCTTGCCCGGAACGAGGCCGGCGTCATGGTGGAATCGGCTGGCCCGGTAACCCAGGGCAGGCGCGTGGAACTCACCGGCAAGCCCGAGGCCTGGATCGCCGTGATGTATGGCAAGGGCGCCTGGATCATGCACATGCTTCACGCGCGAATGGGTGACGAAGCGTTCTGGAAGATGCTGGCTGAGTTACGCCGCAGGTATGAATACAAGAATCTGACTACAGATGAGTTTCGGGCGCTGTGCGCGGAGTATTCCCCGGAAGGTGCGCCGGATCGCAAACTGGAGGCATTCTTCGACCAGTGGGTGACAGGAACAGGACTGCCGCAATTACAATTTGCTTCGTCACTGAAAGGCGGCGGAAGCCATTTCGAGGTGACGGGAACGCTTTCTGAACGTGGAGATTTTTCCGCCGATGTTCCACTGGAAGTCAATGTCAAAGGTCGATGGGTTACTAAGTGGGTGAGGCCGTCCGGCGAGACGACAGAGTTCCGGTGGGGTTTCGATGAGAAGCCTGCGGGCGTGCGGCTGGGCGTTATTCTTGCGGATACCCGACATTAGGTTAGTCCGCCCGCAGCGCCTCAACGGGATTCACCGATGCTGCACGCCGCGCGGGAATGTAACTAGCCAGCAGCGAGCAAAGGCCGAGTAGCGCGGCTACAGCGGCGAGAGTCTCGATATCCCAGGAGTGAACGTCAAACAGCAGGTCCCGGATGAGCGTTGTTGCGAGGATGGAGGAGCCAAGACCTATCGCGATACCAAACAACGTTAGCCAACTGGCCTCCTTCAAGATGAGTTGATGAACCAGGCGGTGGTTCGCGCCGAGGGCCATGCGAACGCCAATCTCGCGCGTTCTCTGGCTTACCGAGTAAGCCACCACTCCGTAGACACCCACCACGCTCAGAAGCAGAGCGAGCGAGGCGAAGCCTCCGACAAGCCAGGCGAGAGTCCGGTGGATATAGGCCGATTGCGACTTGCTGATTCTGTCGTGCATGGTCATAGCGCCGCCAGTCACGATGCCCGCATCCATTCGATGAATAGCTGCAGCCAGGGAGGGTAACATAGTCCCTTCATCCTGACGCGTTCGAACCACCAGGCCGAAATCATTACTGGGGCTTTGGTTGAAAGGCAAATACTCAGCCGGCCAAACCTCCGTATCCAGCGATCCCTCCCGTATGTCATCTACAACGCCGATGATCTGCCGCATGGATTTAGGTTCTAACGCGATGTTGCCAAATTGCTTGCCGATGGGGTCTTCACCCGGGAAGTATTTTTGGGCGAGCTTCTGGTTGATGATAGCCACCCTGGGTTTTGACTCGTCCTCAGCGTCGGTATAAAAACGACCTCTGAGTAACCTGGCGCCTAAGGTGGTGAAGTAACCAGAACTGACGTCGCGTTCATTGACCTCGTTGTGTTCTCCATGATAAGGCCGGCCCAAGAAACGGATCCAATCGGTGTTGCCGTTTCCTCCTAAGGGCACGCCGAGGCTTGCAACGGCCGCGGAGGTGACGCCGGGTAAGGCCGCGACGTTGTCCACTATTCGTCTGGCCAAGGCAATGGCTTGCTCGTCTTTGCCGTAGCTGGAATCCGGTGCGGCAATGAAGAGCGTGGCCAGATGATCGGGCTGAAACCCGGTATCCACGTGGAGTAACTGGAACAGACTCTTCCCAAGCAGCCCGGCGCCGACCAGCAGCACCATAGAGGTCGCCAACTCCACAATTACTAATTTGGAACCTAAGCGACGCCATGTATTTCCGGCGGAGCCGCGGCTTCCTTCGGTAAGACCCTGCCGGATGTTCGGCCGCAACATTGGCAGCGGGGTGAGGGAGAACAGCAGAGCAGCCAATACGGAAACCGCGAACGCGAACAAGAGCACGCGGAAGTTCAGTCCAAGCCCATCGAGATACGGCATGCCGGCCATCATGTCGACCGATATCAGGCCTTTCAGTAACTGCATAACCCAGTGCGCCGAGGCGACGCCAAGCAGGCTGCCCCCTGCCGCCAGGACGAGGCCTTCCGTTACGAATTGCCGCACCAACCGGCCACGCGATGCACCGAGTGCGCTCCGGACAGCCATCTCTCGCTTGCGGCTTTCGGAGCGCACCAGTAGAAGACCTGCCACATTGACGCTGGCGATGAGCAGTAGCAGCCCGGCGCCACTGAGAAGCACCAACAAAATCGGACGGATGCGTCCGAGAATTACTTCGGAGAGCGTTGCGACGGCGGCGCCTTGGCCGTGATTGGAATCGGGATGCTGGCGTTCCAGTTGTTTCGCGATTGAAGTTGTATTGGCCAGTGCGGTTTCCACGGAAACACCGGGTTGAAGCCGCGCGACACCCCAAAGACTGTGGCAGCTTCGCCTTCGCTCGCACTCACCGTTTGCGTCGATCTGAGTCCAGAAGTCCGCGGGCCCGACGGGAGCGAAATGGAAGGATTCGGGTAGCACGCCGATGATCACGACTCGGCTCTCGCTCAACGTCACGGCCCGCCCCACAACGTTACGATCCCCGTTATAGCGGTGTTGCCACGCGGAGTAAGTCAATAGGGCTGCTTTGGGCTTCCCAGGCTGATCCTCGCCGGCATAGAAATCGCGACCTAATATCGGCGTAATTCCCAGGGTACGAAAGAAACCATCGCTCACCCGAGCTCCGGGTGCGGATTGCGAGCCGGAAGGCGTGGCGAGGATGAAATCTCGACCCTGATAGACGTCCAGTGTCGTGAATACCTTGTTCAGCCGTTTCCAGTCGAGGTAATCGGGATAGGAAAGTGTGCATTGCGGGCACATTGTCTTTATGCTTTCGAACACCCCAACCAACCTGTTTGGGTCGCGATAGGGCAGCGGCTTAACAAGAGCCGCGTCCACAAAGGCGAAGATTGCCACTCTGGCGCAAATCCCCAACGCGAGCATGAAGACCGCGATGACTGCGAACCCTGGTCTTTTACAGAGCTGCCGGATGGCAAACCGAGCATCTTGCAGGGTGTTCTCCACCATGGGAACCGTGCTTCTCTCGCGACAAACCTGCTTCGTCGATTCGACGCCGCCGAGTTTGAGGAAGGCATCACGGCGCGCCTGGTCGGGGGTCATGCCCGCGCGAAGGTTATCCGCTATGTGGAGTTGGAGGTGGCTCTCGAGTTCGTCGGACGTCTCCTGCTCCCGGCGGGCGTTCGGGATTAAGCCAGCCAGCCGGATCATCCATGCGCGCAGGGTTCTCATGGACGATCCTCCGCAGGGGAGAGAAACCGCGCCAGGATCGTGGTGGCTTGCTCCCAGTCACGCGTCTCTTTTTCGAGTTGCTTTCTACCGGCCCTGGTGAGTTTATAAAACTTCGCCTTGCGATTGTTCTCGGATACGCCCCATTCGGATTCGATAGAGCCTTCCTGCTCCAGTTTGAGAAGCGCGGGATACAAGGTTCCGTAGTTTAGTGTCAACAAATTACCGCTGGTTTGTTCGATGCGGCGGGCGATTCCGTATCCGTGGAGCGGTCCCAGCGTCTCAATGGTCTTGAGAACCATCAAGGCCAGCGTCCCTTGCCAAACATCTGCTCGATCTCCCATGTATTGTCTTCCCATAGGAAGTTTGGCATACTCTCTATGGGATTGCAATAGGAGAAGACCCGAAGCAGCCGCTCCGCATCAGCCTCTACAATAGAAATAGAAACAGTGGAAAAAACGTTCTACATCGAGACGTTCGGTTGCCAGATGAACGCGCACGACTCCGAAAAAGTGGTCGGCGTGCTGCTGGAGAAGGGTTATCGCGAGGTGGAGACGCCGCAGGATGCCGCCTACGTTTTCTACAACACGTGCAGCATTCGCGATAAGGCTGAGCAGAAAGTGTTCCACCGCCTGGACACTTTCAAGCGCGAATCCGGCAAAGGGAAGGTCTTTGGAGTCCTGGGCTGCGTGGCGCAACAGGAAGGCGAGAGAATATTCGAACGTGCCCCGCATGTGAGCCTGGTGGCTGGCTCGGCGAGTTACTCCAAACTTCCGCAGTTGCTGGTGCGGTTGGAGGCCGGCGAGAAGCGCGTCACCGGACTGAAGTTCGACGAACAGGAAGCCTTTGAAACGCCTTACGCGCGCCGCGACAATCCGTACCGCGCGTACCTGACCATCATTGAAGGCTGCGATAAAAGCTGCGCCTACTGCGTGGTTCCTTTTACTCGCGGGCCGGAGCGAAGCCGCACCAGTCAAAGCGTGATGGCCGAAGCACGGCAACTGGCCGATTCCGGCTACACGGAAATTCAGTTGCTGGGTCAGAATGTAAACAGCTATCGCGACCCATCGCCGGCAGGTTGGGACTTCGCCACTTTGCTGGCGCGCGTGGGAGAGATTCCGGGGTTGCGGCGCGTGCGTTTCACCACTTCGCACCCGCGCGATTTTGTGAAGGAAATCATCGACGCGATTGATGAGACGCCCACGCTGTGCAATCACGTTCATCTCCCGGTGCAATCCGGCTCTACGCGCGTACTGGCCGCGATGCAGCGTCAGTACACCCTGGAAGAGTACCTGGTGCGGATTGGCTGGATCAAGAATGCACGCCGCAACATCGGGATCACCACCGACATCATCGTTGGCTTCCCCGGCGAAACAGAGCGCGATTTCGAAGATACGCTCAAGCTGCTGGACGGGGTGGAATACGACTCGCTGTTCAACTTTAAGTATTCGCCGCGACCCAATACCGCCGCAAAGACAATGCTGGACGCGATTCCCGAAGGCGAGATCACACGGCGCCACGTGATCCTGCAGGAACACCAGCGGGCGATTCAGATCCGCCGCAGTTCGCTGCTTCTTGGGGCAATCGAAGAAGTTCATGTGGAAGGCCGCAACAAGGCGCTCGATCAGTGGATTGGACGCACCTCGACCAACCGCACCCTGAACTTCACGCACGCCGATGCGGGGCGTGACCTTGTGGGCACTTATCTTCCGGTGCGAGTGACCCGCGCGGGTCCCAACTCGCTGGTCGGTGAGGCGGTGTTTGCTTAACCCCGCGCGTGGTCTAATGAAGTCAGAAAGCGAGGGCGCCAGATGGAAGTCGAAATGAAAATCCGCGGGCTGATGATGGATCCCGTCACAAACATGCCTATCGTGATCCTGAAAGACGTCGGTGGTAACACGGTGCTTCCCATCTGGGTTGGAATCTATGAGGCCAACGCGATTGCCCTTGAAATTGAGAAAGTGGCTACGCCGCGTCCAATGACGCACGATCTGATCAAGAGCTTGCTGCTGGGCCTTTCGACGGGCGTACGCAAAGTGGTCGTGAATGAGCTGAAAGACGATACTTTTTATGCTCTGATCTGGCTGGAGCGCGATGGTGAAATGATTTCGGTGGATTCACGCCCCAGCGATGCGCTAGCTTTGGCGTTGCGCCTGGACTGCCCGATTTTTGTCGAGGATGATGTGCTGAAATCATCCAAGGTGACGGCTTCAGTTTCCGACAAGGACAACCATGAAGAGTTGAAGCGTTGGCTGGAAGGCTTGAACGACGAGGATCTGGGCCGCTACAAAATGTAAGTGCAAGGTGGATACAATCTGGCATGCGCCTGATTGCATCCGCTCTGTTGGTGTCCGCTTCGCTAGTAGCCAGTTCAAGCTTCACCATCGATCAAATCCTCAGCTCGCCCTTCCCTAATTCACTTGTGGGCAGTGCGAACGGTAAAGTTGTTTGGACTGAATCCACTAAGGGAGTTCACAACCTTTGGTTCGCCGAGGGGCCCGCTTTCCAAGGCCATCCGATCACGCACTTCACCGAGGACGATGGACAGGAGATCGGCGAGATCTGCCTGAGCGCGGACGGCGCATGGGTGGCTTACACCCGAGGCGAAGGCGCTAACGGACACGGTGAGTACCCGAACCCGCGCCATCTGGTCGCCGGTATTGAGCAGACCGTTTTTGTCGTCCCCACGAATGGCGGCGATGCGAAAGAGGTGGGCAAGGGGCACGACCCCGCCATCTCGCCGGACGGAAAGACCTTGGTCTACGTATCATCCGGGCAGGTGTGGAAAGCGCCCGTGGATGGCGGCAACAAGCCGGAGCAGTTGATTCACGCGAGAGGGGAAGCCGGGGGACTGACATGGTCGCCTGACGGGAAGTTCGTAGCGTTTGCGAGCCTGCGCGCGCAGCACGGGTTCATCGCGGTGTACGAGCTTGGAGATAAGTCGCTCCGCTATCTTGACGCTTCCGTTGACAACGACTTACAGCCGACGTGGGCGCCCGATTCCACCCAGGTTGCCTTCATCCGGATTCCCACCAGCCAGGAAGCCTTTGACTTTGGGCCGAGGAGGGCGAACGATACACCGTGGTCGGTTCGAATTGGCGATGTTGCGACGGGCAGGGGCCGCCAGCTCTGGCAGGCACTGCCTGGGAAGGGTAGCGAGTTTCGCGAACTCGGATCGGAGGCCCAGCTATTTTGGGGCGCCGGAGACCGAATCATCTTTCCCTGGGAGCACAGTGGCTATCTGCATCTCAACTCCGTTTCACTCAAGAATCCGAGCGCCGTGGATCTGACGCCTGGTAACTCCGAAGTGGAACATGTCGCGCTCTCGGCGGATCGCCGCACCTTGGCTTACTCTTCCAATGAAGGCGACATCGACCGGCGTCATCTTTGGCGCGCCAGCGTGGACGGCGGAGCTCCGCAGCGGCTGACCAATACCACCGATCTTGAATGGGCGCCGGCATTCGCGGGCAGCGAGATCGCGTTCCTGCGAGCGGATGCGAAACAACCCGCGCGCGCTTCTGTGTGGACTCCGTCTGGCGCAGTCGATATGGACCCCAACTGGATGCCCGCCGGCTTCCCCGCTTCGTCGTTAGTTGAACCGCAGCAGGTAATCTTCCCGGCTGCCGATGGCCTCGCGATCCATGGCCAGTTGTTCCTTCCCAAAGACGGGCGCGCGCCGCACCCCGCTGTGATCTTCTTCCATGGAGGGTCACGACGCCAAATGTTACTTGGCTGGCATTACATGTTCTATTACAACCAGGCCTATGGCTTTAACCAATACCTGGCCAGTAAGGGTTACGTGGTTTTGTCGGTCAACTATAGAAGCGGGATTGGTTACGGACTCGATTTTCGAGAAGCTGTGAACTACGGCGCTACCGGCGCGAGCGAGTTCAACGATGTGATGGGAGCAGGGCTTTATCTCAGGTCGCGGCAGGACGTGATTCCCGATAAGATCGGGCTATGGGGTGGTTCCTATGGCGGCTACCTCACCGCACTGGGACTCGCCCGAGCATCGAACTTATTTGCGGCTGGCGTTGACCTGCATGGCGTTCACGAATGGAACCAGGAGATACAGAACTTTGTTCCGGCATATGATCCGCAGAAACGTCAGGATCTGGCGCGCGTGGCTTTCGAGTCTTCTCCCATGGCATCTGTCGATACGTGGAAATCCCCCGTGCTTCTGATACACGGGGATGATGACCGGAACGTAAACTTCAAGCAGACGCTGATGTTAGTGGAGGCGTTGCGTAAACGCAATGTTGAGTTTGAAGAGATCGTGTTTCCCGATGAGATTCATGATCTGCTGCTGCATGAGGATTGGCTGACGGCGTATCATGCGGCGGACGAATTTCTGGGACGGCATTTGCAGCATTGAATGATACTCGCCCGCGTTTCGTTATCGGTATGATCAAGGTGTGAAGCTGACGATTGACCTGGAACGCGAGGAGGATGGCCGCTGACGGAGCACTTGGCGATCGAGGTGATCGCTGACCGAGCGTCAACTGGGTTAACGCCGACAGACCTTTAGTTCGGCCGCATCTCCAAATGCCAAAATAACCTAAGTGCCCTCAATCGACGAACAACTCGCCTATATCAAGAAAGGCATAGTCGAACTCATCCGCGAAGACGACTTGCGCGAACGCATCGCCAAGAAGGGAACGCTGCGCGTAAAAGCAGGATTTGACCCTACCTCGCCGGATCTCCACCTGGGCCACACCGTTCTTATTCGCAAGCTGAAGCACTTTCAGGACTTGGGCCATACGGTCATCTTCCTGGTGGGCGATTCGACCGCCATGATCGGAGATCCCTCCGGGCGCAACGTAACCCGACCGCGGATGACGCGAGAGCAGATTGAAGCGAACACCGAGACCTACAAAGCGCAGGTCTTCAAGCTTCTGGACCCTGCGAAAACGGAAGTCCGCTACAACAGCGAATGGTTCGGCAAATTCGGTTTCGATGAGTTTGTGAATCTGTGCTCGAAATACACTCTCGCGCGCCTGTTGGAACGTGATGAGTTCTCGAAGCGCTACGCGGAGAACGTGCCGATCTCGGTGCATGAACTGCTCTACCCTCTTGTGCAGGGATACGATTCGGTCGCTCTGGAATGCGACGTCGAGCTGGGCGGCACGGACCAAAAATTCAACCTTCTGGTGGGACGCGAGCTGCAGAAGGATGCGGGACAGCCTCCACAAATTGTTCTCACCATGCCGATCCTCGAAGGCTTGGATGGCGAGAAGAAAATGTCCAAGTCGCTGGGTAACTACATCGGAATCGCCGAGCCGCCTGAAGTGATGTTTCGCAAGATCATGCAGATCAGCGATGAGTTGATGTTCCGCTACTACGAACTTCTGACCGACCTCAGCGTGACGGAGATCGCCGCGCTGCGGACACAGCATCCAATGGAAGTGAAAATGCAATTGGGCCGCATGATCGTGACCGACTTCCATTCCGCCGAGGCCGCGGCAAGCGCCCAAGACCAGTTCACGCGCGTGATCCGCCATAAGGAGGTTCCCGATGAGATGCAAGCGGCCACCATCCCGCCGCAAGCATGGTCGAATGGAAATCTTCGCATCGATAAACTGCTGTCCCATATCGGGCTCGCGGATTCCGTAACCGATGCCACGCGCAAACTCAAGTCAGGAGCCGTGAAGATTAACGGCGAGCGATTCGCTGGGCTGGGGATGGAAAACCCTCCCGCTGAACTGGTGATTCAGGTCGGCAAGCAGTGGCGGCGCGTGACGCAATAATTTCTCTGATCGCTTTCCCGTTTCGCTCGCACTCATTACGTAATGCGAGCCGGCCATTATATTCCGACGCTGGACGGCTGGCGCGCCATCGCTATCGCCGGCGTGCTATTGTGCCACTCATTCCCTTCCACTTACTGGACCATGAGCGGCGCGCTTGGCGTCAACCTCTTCTTCGCTATTAGCGGCTACCTGATTACGATGCGGCTCCTGGTCGAAAAGGACCTGGGCAACTTCTACCTCCGTCGCGCGTTCCGGATTCTGCCGCCTGCGTTCGTGTATCTCGCCGCAGTGGCTGTGCTGGCCGCTGCCGGCCTGATCGAGGCATCTCGCACGGATATCGTGAGCTGCCTCGTCTTTCTTCGCAACTATTGGGGCGCCGGCCCTTTGCACGGATGGTACACCGGACATTTCTGGTCTCTCGCGGTGGAAGAACAGTTCTATCTCTTCTGGCCGGCGCTGCTTTTTCTGGCTGGCTCGAAACGCGCCAGGTGGATGGCACCCGGGCTCGCCATTGCTTTCGAGATATGGCGCAGCTTCGATATGCGGCATGCCTGGGTCGCCGACTTCTTTCACAATGAACTGCTTCGCAACAATCCACTGCGTAGTGACTATCGGATGGATTCCCTACTCTGGGGCTGCACCCTGGCTTTGTTCTCTCAGGGCCGCGATTTGAAAACTTTGATGCCGGCGCGGGCCTCCAGTTGGATCTCCATTGGCGCACTCGTCACCGCTGTCGCATTGAATGTTATGCAGCCGAAGGGTTACTTTATCGCGCAGGCGCTGCTGTTCCCCGTGGCACTGATCGCAACCGTTTCCCAGCCCCAAGCGTGGTTCAGCCGCTTACTGGAAGCGCGCTCGCTTCAATGGATTGGCCGGCTTTCCTATAGCCTCTATCTGTGGCAGCAGCTATTCTTCCATTCGGGATACCATCACGGAGCCTTGCAGCGATTCCCGCTCAACGTAGCGCTCGCGCTCGCGTGTGCCTGGGTCAGCTATCGCTTTGTGGAGAGACCAGCAATAGATCTCGGTCGAAAACTGCCGGGTCGAAACAAAGTAAAGGTAGCACTCGCGGCAACGGCATAAATCGGGTATATTCTAACTCTGGAGGTCATGACGATGAACATGACAAAAAGACTGCTTGTTACCGCAGTTGTAATTGGCACAGCTGTTTTCAGCTTCCCGGCAAACGCCCAGCTTTCCAACGGAAGCGTTACTCACAAATCTCCGTCCGAACTGAATGAACAGAAGGCGGCCGCGATAGCCGGCTTCGGCTCTCTGCTGTCCAACGCCTTGACGCCCGCCAGTATTCAAAGCTTCCTGAAGGCCGCCGGGGAGATGCCGGCGCTTCCTCCTTCCGCCAGTATCAACTTCAATAACGTTACAGCTCCCTGCTTCTTCGACGAGACAACTGCATTGCGCGGCATCGAACAGGGCGGTTACTTCGACGCCCCAGGCACTAATGGAGGCGGTATTTTGAACACCTGCTCCAACTTTGGCATCCAACCGCTGACGCCGCCGAATTTCTTGGCGTTCAATAATCAAACCTTCTATGACAATGGAGGCATTCCCCAGTTGCCGCAGGTGTTTCACCTGGCCAGCACAACAAGCGTCTCGTTCTCTGTTTCGGGCGGCCTGGACGGAGCCGGATATCCGATCGCACTCATCGCCATGGGTTCGGGAGTGGTGCAAAGCGCCGTTACGAGCACCCTTACATCTTCCTGGGTTCAGGTTACTCTCACTGGGACAGACATTACGGCAGTGGCTGTCGTAGGTCAACCCTACTTGCTGCTGATTGACGATATTACGGCCCAGTAGCGGTTACGCTAGCTCCAGCGCATGAGCGCGGGCATGCAGCAGGCGCGCCGATTTAGATGTTTTCACATCGTCGGGAAAGGGATTTCCGGTTAATTCCTGATAGACCTTCTCAACCTGATCGGCGAGACCGTCTTTGGAGACATACCGCGCGATTCTTGGCTCGGCCTTCAGATCCGATTGAATCTGAACCATCGACCCATAGATTTCGCGCGGCGTCTTTTTGGCCTGAACAAGTCCACCTACGCGATCGCGCAAGCGCGTGAAGAATAGCTGCTGATCTTCCAGCACGGCCGATGCACCCCGCGGTCCGTGTCCTGGACAAACTATGTTCCCGCCCAGCTTTTTCGCTGCATCAAGGGTGGCGATCCACTTTCCCACGTCACCGTCGCCCACGAAGTTGTAAGGGCCGTTCACGCAGGCGTCGCCGGAAAACAGAATCCGCTCTTTCGGTAACCAGGCCACCGCATCTCCGTGTGTATGGGCCACGCCCAAATGCATCAGTTCGACGCGATGTTCGCCATCGTCAAAAAACAACTCCCGCGGGAACAACACCGATGGCGCCTTCAGTTGTGAAGCCGCCACATCCGGGCGCTGCTTGGCGGTATCATTCCACCGGCCCGGTTCATAGCGCTTCATCTCTTCGATCACGCCGGTGTGCGCCACGGGAGTCGCGCCGTTATCCACCCACACCTGGTTACCGTAAAGGTGGTCGCCATGATGGTGCGTATCAAAAGCGAATCGAATCGGCTTGGGAGTAATCGCGCGAATCTTAGGCAGAATCTCTTGTGCGCCGGATGGGAAATTGGCGTCGATCACGAGCACGTAATCCTTGAACACAATCCAGCCGTTGTTGCAATGGCCGTGGTGCTCGATCTCGCCCTGGTGAAAGTATACGCCGGGCGCCAGTGGATCCACTTTGTTGACCGGATCACCGGTCATCGAGTCATCGCCCTTCGCCAGTTGAGCCAAAGCCGCCGTCCCCAGCAGCAGGTTTCTTCTTGAGATATCGCACATAAGTGGTTGCCATCATATCGCGGTGTAAAATGTTAGAAGAATATGTCCCTCGAAGAACTCGATCGCGAGTATCTCCCATTGCGTGAAAAGGCCTCTGCCGTGCGGAGTTATCTTTGACGCCGCGCAGAAGCGCCGTCAACTGAATGAGACCGAAGCGCTGATCTCCGGCGCGGATTTCTGGAACAGTCCCGAAAAAAGCCAGAAGGTGATGCAGGAGCGCAAACGGCTCCAGGAAGCCATCGATAACGATGCGCGCGTCAGCTCTCTTACTTCGGATCTTGACACGCTTTTCGAGTTAGCGCGCGAGGGCGAAACCGTCACGGGTGAGATCGAAAGCTCGCTGAAGAACTATAGCGGAGTGCTGGAAAAGCTGGAGACGCTCATGCTGCTTTCCGGCGAGA
>Ga0326727_10013172_pt1 | contig 18507 bp, 15 predicted proteins | sample MB2enrmetagenome_FD_207643 | JGI IMG/M metagenome (GOLD analysis project Ga0326727, IMG submission 207643) | Lab enriched peat soil microbial communities from McLean, Ithaca, NY, United States - MB29MY | ecosystem: Environmental > Terrestrial > Soil > Wetlands > Peat | place: USA: New York...
CCCCCATCCCGGCGGTGTCCGCCAGAGAAGCGCGGGCACCCCCGCCCAGTCATCCATTCGCCCGCTGCGCCACCAGCATCGAATCCAGAATCTGCTCGGAAACCTCTTTCACCGCCAGCGGCGAGTGCGACAAAAACAGCGTGTTCGTCTTGTCGTTCTCGCCGATCGACTTCAGCGTGTCGAAGTACTGCGTCACCATCACCAGTTGCATCACTTCCTTGGCGCTGGCCCCCTCCACCACCTTCTGGAACTGCTCGATGGAGGCCTGCAACCCTTCGATGATCGCCTTGCGCTGATTGGCGATGCCCTGTCCCTGCAGTGCCTTGCTTTCCGCCTCGGCCTCGGCCTTCTTGACCACCAGGATCTTCTCCGCCTCGCCCCGGGCATTGGCCGCCACCTGCTCCCGTTGCGCCGCGTTGATGTCGTTCATCGCGCTCTTGACCTTGGCGTCCGGCACGATATCGGTCACCAGCACGTTCACGATCTCGTAGCCGAAGGTCGCCATGTCCGCGTCCAGTTCCTGCTTCACCGCCGCGGCGATCGACGACTGCGTCGCAAACACCTCGTCCAGCGTCATCCCCGGCACGTGCCCCAGGATGACCTGCTCCACATAGCTCTTGATCTGTGCCACAGGATCGCTGAGCTTGTAAAACGCGTCGTAAACCTTCTCCGGCCGCACACGATTCTGAACCGAGATCGGAATGGTGACAAAGACGTTGTCCTTGGTCTTTGTCTCCATGGTCAGCGTGATCTGATTCACCCGCAGGCTCACATACCCCGCCACCTTGTCGAAGTAGGGCATCTTCCAGTTCAGGCCCGGCTCGGCCACCTTCAGAAACTTGCCAAAGCGCGTGATCACCGCTACCTGCGCTGTGTTCACGGTGAAGAAACTCCCCAGAACCAGAGAAAGCACGAAAATCGCCGCAGCCGCAAGAACGATTAACGCCAGAATTTCCATGGAACCCCTCCGCTGCCTCCCTGAGGAAGCAACAGCGGATTATACAGCGCGGCGATTTCGGTACGGTGGCGCGGTTTCATGGCGCTGCCCGGAAACGCATCCGGCGGTCCCCGTAGAAGCGGGAACCGCCGGACTTTGTTCCTCAGTCGCTTCGCGCCGGGCGCCTACTGCACCTCCCCGATGAACACTCCAAACGGCCCCAGCTCAAACTGCCCGAGCCACGCCGGATCGGCCACCCCCGGCGACTTCAGCAGCGTCTTCACCTTGCCCCCCGAACCTGGAATGCTCAGGCTCACCGTCTGCGGCTCGGCCGTGAAGTTTGCCGATACCACCACGGACGGCGCTCCCGGCGTCTGCCGCACCCAGCTCAGGACTTTCGTGTTGTTTACATCCAGCATCGTGTTTTCGCCGTGAGCCTGCGCCGGGTTGGTCTTCTTGAGCTGAATCAGCGCCTGGTACCACTTCAACATCGAGTTCGGATCGCTCTTCTGCGCTTCCACGTTGACCGTCGCGGCAGTGGGCGGCACAGGCAGCCAGGTTGCGACCCCGGCCTTGGTGAATCCCGCGTTCGCGCTTCCGTCCCACTGCATCGGGGTGCGCTCGCCGTCACGGCCCTTGTCCTTGGGCCAGCCCGTCAGGCCCACCGGATCCTTCACGTCTTCCTTGCGCGTCGGCGGCGTGGTCTTCATGCCGATCTCGTCGCCGTAATAGAATAGCGCCGCCCCGCGGCTGGCAAACAGCACCGTCGAGATGACCCGCTCGATCTCCTTGTCGTGCACGCCGTCACCGTAGCGCGCATCGATGCGCGGGTTGTCGTGGTTGTCGAAGATCAGCAGCGGCGTGTTGCCGCCAATCTGGGTCTCCACGTCCATCAGTTTGTCCCGGAATGCGCCCACGTCCAGCTTGTTCAGGAATCCGAGCTGGGTGTCCATGGGCAGGTGGAACTCCGGCTTTTCGGCCGTCCCATACTGCTTGGCCAGCTCGGCAATATTCGGCACGTAGGTTTCGCCGATCAGCACCCGCGTACCGGGAAACTTACCGGAGCCAAAAGTGTCGGTCCAGGCGCGAGACTCCTGCATCACGAGGTGGGTTTCGGGCAGGTTGTTGGTCCGCGTATCGTTCAGGGCAATGTCGCCGTAAGAGTTCAGGAACGGCTTGCCGTCCCGGTCCTTGAGTACGTCCTCATCGGTCAGGTTCGGATCTTCGAAGAGCGTGGTGATGGCGTCGAACCGGAAGCCGCCCACCCCGCGCTTCAACCAGAAGCTCATGATGTCCTTGAAGGCTTCGTGCACCTTGGGATTATTCCAGTTCAGGTCCGGTTGCTGGATATAGAACTTGTGGTAGTAGTACTGGCGCGTCTTCTCGTCCCACTCCCACGCCGAGTGGCCGAAGTCCGACTGCCAGTTGTTCGGCGGCTGGCCCTTGCCGGTGGCGGTCTGGCCCTTGCCGTCGTGCCACATATACCAGTCGCGGTAGGGGTTGGTGCGCGAGGAACGCGACTCCAGGAACCACTTGTGCTGGTCGGAAGTGTGGTTCATCACCATGTCCATCAGCACCCGGATGTGGCGCTTCCCGGCCTCGGCTACCAGCCGGTCAAAATCCTTCATCGTGCCATATTGTGGATCGATGGCTTCGTAGTCCGAAATGTCGTAGCCGAAGTCGACCTGCGGCGAGGGATACACCGGCGTCAGCCAGATCGCATCCACCCCCAGCTCTTTCAGGTAGTCCAGCCGTGCGGTAATTCCGTTCAGATCGCCGATGCCGTCTCCGTTCGAGTCCTGGAAACTCCGCGGGTAGATCTCGTAGATCACGGCGTTCTTCCACCAGTCCCGCACTTCGGCGGTGCTGCTGGGGTCGGATGTTGGTTTCACGGGGCTTGTTTGCGCGCCCGCGGCCAGCGTCATGGTCCCCAAAATCAGGGCCAGAACGCAGCTCTCCCATGGTCTTGCGATTGGTTTGGTCCAGTGCATTGCGGTCTCCGTGTCTCTCTCCGCTGCTCGTAAGATTGGCAACGGTGGGACGCAGACAAGCTATCATATTCCGGTGCTCCGCGGCGGCTCGCTTTTACTTCTCCAGCCCCACGCTGAACTTGGGATCCTCGCGCGTTCCGGCGATGTGGATCGCCACCGCAGTGCCTGCCCCGTCTTTCTTGAAAAGCCGGTCCAGCGGCTTCAGCAGCAGTCCCTTCCACCCTCCCACCATCTGGGAGATCTTCGCCTTCATCTTTGCCGTGCCGTCGAAGTCCAGGGTTCCGCCCTCCAGGCCATACGTGCCCTTCAGGTCGATCGTCGCTCCCGGCACCGCGTACTCAAGCGCGGGCAGCGCGATCGTACCGCCCGCCATCGTGAAATCCCCCTGCATCGTCGACCGCACGCTCTCCGCATCGGCCGTCTTCAGGTCCTTTGGCCGTCCCTGCCCGCGCAGGCTCAGTTCCTTGATCCGGTCCCGAATCTTGGGGCTCGTGAACTGCGCCTCATCCAGCTTGAATTGCCCCTTCAGTTCCAGACGCTCATGCACCGGCTGCGTTCCGGGAGGAATGTGCACCTTGGTCTTTGCCGTCACTGCGCCGGTGAGCAGAGGCGCAGCCGAGCGGCTCGCCAGCAGCAGAAAATCCTCAATCCGTCCCCGGTCCACGTTCACATCCAGCGCGAGATCGTGCCCCTTGCTCACCGCCGGACCCCCTTCTGCTTCAGCCTCCTCCGGCACACGCACCACCTGACCCTGTACCCAGAAGTGCGAGCGCCCCAGAGTCGCCTCCACCGGCTCCAGCCGCGTGTCTCCATTGGTGCCGTCCACCTGGGCATGAAACCGGGTGTGGAGCGCCAGCGCATTCCCAAAGTGCGCCAGCCGGAAGTCAGGCGTATCCGTCACCCCATCCACGGTCAGACCCCGCAGCGTCCCTTCATAGTGCCCGGTCGAGGAGAGAATCCCCGCAATCCCCTTGAACCCCGCCAGATCGGCGTGCTCGAACCGGTAGTCCCCTTTGAGCGGGCTCTCGCCCAGGTCGTTCGCCTGCCACGGACCAAAGCTTCCGGTGGTGTGAATCGTCCCCACCGGTTTCGGATTTGTCAGCTCCGCCGCAAACCCCATCGCAGTGTCCGGGGCAATGCCGGTCAGCTTCAGGCGCGCAATCGGGATCTCCATCGGCAGCTTGCCCGGCTTGTCGGTCTCCAGCCTGAGCCGTGCCTCGCTGCACTCCACCGTGTCCACCTCGAACCGCAGACGCCCGCTGCCGCCCGTGGCCCCGCCCCTCGCCCCACCGCCCGCATGGGCCATCTTCGACCGTGGCGGCAGGTCCACCTCCAGTCCCTTCAGTTCGACGAGCGAAATATGAAACGGCTTGCCTGGATCGAGCCTCCACGGCGCCGCAAACCGAAATTCCTGCAGCCGCACGAGGGGCGCGCCCACCCCAACCGGTCCCGCAACCGCAACGCCTTCCACCTCCGCCGGCGGCCAGATCCGCAGGCCCTGCCCTTCCGCCTTGAAACCCTCCAGCAACGACATGTGAAAGCTGTCCAGTTCCACCCGCCCTTTGAACTTCTCCTCCAGCGCCGCCACAATCCGCGCCCGGAAAAACGGCTCCGCCCGATGCAGCCCCAGCGCCACCAGCCCCACCACTACCCCCAACACCGCCAGCGCGGCCACCGTCACCCACACTGCCCACCGCCTCTTATGACTCATGGTTTTTCGCAATCCCACCAACTTACGCCTCTCGACCGCTTCCCATTTTCGCAGGAAACCGCCGCACGCATTTTTGTGAAGGCCGCCGAATGCCGTACACTTCTTTACACGGATGCAAGAGCTGGTTGAAAATCTCGTAAAGCTGCAAAGCACGGACCTCGACCGCGCTCGCCTCACGCAAACTGCCCGCGTCCTTCCCGCCGAGATCGCCCAGGCTGAGTCTGCCCTGGCCGCCGCAGAACGCCAGGCTGCCGGCGCATCTGACGCTCTTTCCCGCGAGGAGTCCCTGCGCACTCGCCTGGAGCGCGAGATCGCCACTCATCGCCAGAAGGCCGCCCGCTTCCGCACCCAGCTCGATTCGGTCAAGACTCCCGAACAGGCCGAGGCCATTGAGCACGAAATCCGCTTTGTGACCGCCGAAGCCGACCGCCTCGAAAACGAGGAATTCGCCAGCCTCGAGCGCACTGAAGTTCAGGAAGCCGCCCTGGCCCAGGCCCGCGCTAAGGTCGAGTCGCTCGCCGCTGCCCTTGAAACGACCCGCGCTCGCGTCAGTCTCCGCCAGCAGGAGATCGCCGCCGAGCTCGCCGCCCTCAACGCCGAACGCGAAGCCCTCCGTTCGCTCATCGAGCCGGACGTGCTGACGCGCTACGACCGCCTCTCCGTCTCCCGCGGCACCGGCGTCGCCCGCGTCGACAACCAGCAGTGTACCGGCTGCCGCATGGGCGTCCGCCCCCAGACATGGAACCAGCTCCGGGAGGGCGAACTGATCCCCTGCGACAGTTGCGGCCGCCTCCTCTACTGGGACCCCGCCATGGCCCCTGTCCCGAAGGCTCCCCAGCCCGAGCCCGTCCCCGGCGCGGGCCGCGCCGTCCGCAAGCCCCGCCAGGCTGGCGCTTGACACCCCGTTTGGCTGGGCTAGACTGCGAGACTCCATGGGCCCAATCGGACATTGTTCGGTAGGAATGGCGGTCAAGCGCTTTGCGCCCCGTGTGCCTCTCGGCATCCTCCTGCTGGCCGGCTTTTTTCTCGATCTTCTCGCCATCTCCTTCGGCTATCTGGGAATCGAGGGAACGCCCGCCACCGGAGACCCCTGGTCACATGGTCTCTTCATGTCCGTTTGCTGGTCGGCCGCCGCTGGCTTCTTGTGCCGGCGCATCTTCCGCAGCCTCCACGCGGGCGTAGTAGTCGGGCTGGTGGTCTTCAGCCATTGGATCCTCGACCTGATCTCCCACCCCATCCCCTTCGCCAGTTTCTCCTTCCGCACCTGGCAATGGGATTACGGCCATCCGCTGCCCGCCGACCTCCATCTGCTTTTTCGCAGCTCGCCTGTCGTGGGGTTCGGCCTGTACAACCACATCGGCGCCGTCCAGGCCACAGTGCTCGAGATGGCCATGTTCCTCGCGGGAGCCGCTCTTTACATCGATTACCGCGTTCGGAAGAGAGAGAAGACAGCCTCCAGCCCCGCCGCCCATTCCGCTTCCCGATCCGCTGGCGCCGGTCGTGCCAACCGCATAAGATGACCGGTATGTCCTCCAGCGACACTAAAACTCAGGCCGCTATGGAAGCGGCCTTCGCGGACTTTCAGGCCCGTTATCCCGCTTATGCCGGAACCGCCGCGCTGGACCAACTGCGGGCGACGGAATACCGCCGCCTAGACGAGTGCGGCCAGGTCTACCTCGATTACACCGGAGCATCCCTCTTTGCCGACTCCCAGATTGACGAGCACGTCAAGCTACTGCGCTCCTGCGTCTTCGGCAATCCGCACTCCAACAACCCAACCTCCGGGGCCATGACGGCGCACATTGAGAACACCCGCCGGTCCGTCCTCGATTACTTCAACGCCAACCCGGACGAGTACATCCTGGCCTTCACAGCCAACGCCTCCGGAGCCCTCAAGCTGGTCGGGGAGTCCTTTCCGTTTGCGCCCGACGGCCATCTGCTGCTCACCTTCGACAACCACAATTCGGTCAACGGAATTCGCGAGTTCGCGCGCGCCAAGGGGGCCGCCATCGACTATGCGCCGCTGCTTCCGCCGTCGCTGCGCCTCGATCGCGAGCGCCTGGAAATCATGCTCGGCCAGGCCGATCCGGGCCGCGAGAATCTCTTCGCCTTCCCCGCGCAATCCAATGTCTCCGGCGTCAAGCATCCCCTGGATCTAGTGACGAACGCGCAGGCCAAAGGCTGGCGTGTGCTGCTCGATGCAGCCGCCTTTGTCCCCACCAACCGCCTGGACCTCGCAGCCGTGCAGCCGGACTTTGTGACCCTCTCGTTCTATAAGATGTTCGGTTATCCAACTGGCGTGGGAGCCCTGTTCATCCGCCGGTCCGTCTTCAGAAACCTGCAACGGCCGTGGTTTGCCGGAGGCACGGTCAACTTTGCATCCGTACAGGCGCAGGCGCACGTTCTGGCCCCAGGCGAGGCGGCCCTCGAGGACGGCACGCTCAACTACCTCTCCATTCCCGCCGTCGAAATCGGACTCCGCCACCTCGAGGCCATCGGCATCGGCGTCATCGGTGAGCGGGTCCGTTGCCTCACCGGATGGATGCTGGAAAACCTCCTGGCCATGCGCCACGGCAACGGCCGTCCGATGGTCCGTATCTACGGCCCCACAACCACCGAAGCCCGCGGCGGAACCGTGACCCTCAACCTCTACGATCCCCAGGGCCACCTGCTCGACTATCGCCGCGTGGAGGAGTTGGCCGGCCAGGAAGGCATCTCGCTGCGCACCGGATGCTTCTGCAATCCCGGGGCCGGAGAGGCGGCCGAGGGTTTGACTGAGGAAGACATGTTGGCCGCCCTCACCCTGGGAACCGAAGTCAATCTCTTCAGCTTCCTCCGGCTGATGCAGGGCCGCGGACACAAGAGCGCCGGCGCCATCCGCGTTTCCATCGGCCTGGCCAGCAACTTTGCCGACGCCTGGCGCTTCATCCGCTTCGTCGAGGGATTTCGCGATCAAACCCGGCTCACCATCGGAGACGTCAGCTTCGATATCGATTCCTGCCGCGTGATTCGCGATGGAAGCTAGGGCCGCGTCTCAAGGCCGCCTAGTGCCCCGCCCAAAGATTGAAACCCCACTGGAGCGCCCAGCCCCCGCCCTGCTAACCTTTTCCTGAACCCTTCCCTCAGGAGCCCCCCAATGCAGCGCATCTGCGTCGATATGGATGAGGTCATGGCCGACACACTGGCCGAGCACCTGCGCCGCTACAACCAGACCTTCGACGAAGATGTGACTCCCGACGACCTGGTCGGCAAGGGCCTGTGGGAGATCGCTCCTCTCGACCGCCAGCAGCAGCTCCGCGCCTTCCTTGACGCCGAGGACTTCTTCGAGGACCTGGCCCTGATGCCCGGTGCGCAGGAGGTCCTCAAAGACCTCTCCGCCCGCTTTGAGATTTTCATCGCCACACAGGCCATGGCTGTTCCCAACTCACTCGGCCCCAAGTACCGCTGGCTCCAGCGCCACTTCCCCTTCATCGCCCCCTCCCGCTACGTCTTCTGCGGCAACAAGTCCATCCTCCGCGCCGACTACCTCATCGACGACCTGCCCAAGAACCTCCTCCGCTTTGAGGGCCAGGGCCTCCTCTACACCGCCCCGCACAACCTCACAGCCACTGGATTTGTCCGCGTCGATAACTGGCTTGAAGTCGCCGCCTATTTCGCCGCGGTTCCATAGCGCTTTTCAAGTACCTCAACGCAATGCGGGAGGATCGGGCGCTGGCAGGCCTGTTTCCGCAGGGTCCGCGCACTCCAATACGCAAAAAAGTTATCGCGCGCCCATCGCGATGCGGCGTATACTTCCGCGTGGCCGGGAAAAACGCAATCGGAAACCCCGTAAACGCGTAAGAACTTGTTGGCGGAATCGTTGCCCATCCCCGCCAGGGTCGCGCTGTTCGAGCCATTCCGACGGTTTTCCGCGTTGCGGCATCGTACTCGCACAGCTTTCTATTCAAACTGGAGGATTCTCCGTGCTCAAAGCGATCGTCACTTCCACACAGTTCGTCGCCCTCGGCCTTCTTTCGCTCGTTTGCGGCTTGACAACGGCCTGGGGCCAGGCCCCTTCCGGCCCCGGCATGCCTTCCAACCTGCGTTGCGAGTATCTCTCCGACCCATTGGGAGTCGATACGCCCCAGCCCCGATTTTCATGGGTGCTCCAGCATGACCAGCGCGGCGAAAAGCAGACCGCTTACCAGGTCCTGGTGGCCGGCAGCCCGGACGCGTTGAAGCTCGACCGAGGCGACCAGTGGGACAGCGGCAAGGTAGCCTCCGAGGAGTTTTCTCAGGTGGCCTACGCCGGCAAGTCCCTCGAAAGCGGCAAGCTCTACTACTGGAAGGCGCGCTTCTGGGACAAGGAAGGAAAGGTCAGCGGCTACAGCCGGCCGGCCCGCTTCGGCATGGGCCTGCTGTCCCGCGAAGAGTGGAAGGGATCGTGGATCGGCGGGGGAAGCGCCAAGGGCAATGAGTTTCGCAAGGAGTTTAGCCTGCGCGGCAAGGTTGCCGATGCCCGCGTCTACGTTGCCGCCCTCGGTTACTACGAGCTGCGGGTCAACGGAAAGAAGATCGGCCACAACGTTCTCGATCCAGGATGGACCACCTACCCGGTGCGGGTTCTCTATACGACTTATGACATTTCTTCCGCCCTCGTCGAGGGGCCGAACACCATTGCGGTCATGCTGGGCGGCGGCTGGGCCACCCAGGAGGTCTCGGGTTCGGAGGTGTATTACAAGTCCCCCGCCTTCCTTCTTCAGATGAATGCCGGTCTGGAGGGGGGCGCGCATTTCAGCCTGGCCAGCGATGGCACGTGGAAGACCGCCCCCGGGCCCATTCTGGAAGCCAGCGTCTATGACGGCGAAGTCTACGACGCGCGCCGCGAAACCCCGGGCTGGGATATGCCCGGATTCTCCGACGCGGGATGGACCGCCGCTGAGGTGGTGGAGGGCTCCGCGGGCATTCGTTCCTCGCAGATGATGCCGCCCATCCGGGTTGTCGACACCCTCGTTCCCGTCAACATGACCAGCCCTCAACCGGGCGTGTACGTCTACGACATGGGCCAGAACATGAGCGGCTGGGCAAGCCTGCGCGTGCAGGGAGCGGCGGGGACCAAGGTCACTCTGCGTTACTCGGAACTGCTCTATGAGAATGGAATGATCAACCGGGAGAATATCCGCGAGGCCAAGTCTCGCGATATTTACATCCTGCGCGGCGATGGAGTGGAAAACTACGAGGCCCGCTTCACCTATCACGGCTTCCGCTACGTCGAGGTCACCGGCTTCCCCGGAACGCCCAGCCTCGACTCCGTCCGCGGGCGGGTTGTCCACACCGCCGTCAGCACCACCGGAAGCTTTGTCGCTTCCAAGCAGATCCTCAACGACATCCAGAAGCTGATTCGCTGGTCGCAGCTCACCAACCTCTTCAGCGTCCCCACCGATTGCGACCAGCGCAACGAGCGCCAAGGCTGGATGGGCGACGCACAGGCCACCGCCGAAGAAGCCATGATGAACTTCGACATGGCGGCCTTCTATACCAACTTCATCCGCGACATCGCCGACGCGCAGGGCCCGGACGGCGCATTACCGGCAACCGTCCCCCGCAAGTACGGCATGTATCCCGCCGACCTGGGCTGGGAGACCGCCTATCCGCTGCTGGTTCGCTATATGTGGGAGCAGTACGGGGATCGCCGAATCCTGGAGCAACACGAAAAAGGCCTTAAGAAGTATGTGGAGTTTCTCCGCTCCCAGGCCTCCGGCAATGTCTTTCGCGGACGCCTCGGTCACGAGGGAGACTGGGTGGAGCTGGAGCACACTCCCAACGATTACATCGCCGATTTCTGGTACTACGACGACGTTCAAACCCTGGCCGGAATCGAGAAGATTCTGGGTAACTCGGTGGACGCAGAGTTATACGGCAAGTTAGCCCAGGATATCCGCGACGCCTTCAACCGCACTTACTTCCACCCCGACACCGCCCAGTACGCCAATGGCACCCAGGCCGCCAATGCCATGGCTTTGGCCCTCGACCTTGTTCCCGCGGACAAGCGCGACGCGGTCACCGACAACCTCACCAACGATGTCCTCTACTATCACGATACCCACGTCACCACCGGGTTTCTGGGCGTCAAGTACCTCATGCCCGCGCTCACCGCCACCGGCCACGCCGACCTGGCCTACGACCTGGCGGTGCAAACCACCTATCCAAGCTGGGGGTATATGGTGAAGCGCGGGGCAACCACCCTCTGGGAGTTATGGGAGGAAAAGAACGGTCCTTCCATGAACTCAAACGATCACATCATGTTTGGCAGCGTGGGCGCATGGTTCTATCAGGCGCTGGGAGGCATCAATCTCGAAACCGGCAGCTCCGGATACAGGCACATCCGCATCCAGCCCCGGGTGGCCCGCGATCTCCATTGGGCCAGCGCCACCATGGAAACCATTCGCGGCACGGTCAGCTCTTCCTGGACCCAGGGCCCCGGCGGCGTCACTCTCCATGTGGCGATTCCAGTGGGCGCGGATGCCCATGTGGTTCTCCCCAAGCTCCCGGAGTTATCGGAAATCGTCATTGAAGAGAACGGCAGGGTGGTTTGGGAGAAGGGCCATTTCGTTTCCGGAGATCCGGGAATTGCCGGTGCGGTGTCGGACGGGGATGATTTCGTCTTCGACCTGGGCTCCGGCGATTATTCCTTCCGGCTTACTGGCCAGTAACGCGAATCCGAACATTCCTGGCGAGCAAATGGGGCCGATCGCTAAGTTGCATCGGCCCCCGCGACCGTGAGCGGCAAGACGCAACCCATCGGGGTTATACTGGCGCGAAGCCGGGAAGGCTACGCGACTTCCCCGCGCAAAGGAGCTCTCAGTGAAATTGAATCGAGAACGAGTCGCAGCCCTCTTCCTTGCTGGCGCTATCGCCATTCCCTCCCTGGCCCAGAGCGCCGGAGGGGACATCTACAAATCCAAGTGCATCATCTGCCACGGTGCGGACGGCCTCGGCGGCACGCCTTCCGGCAAGGCCCTCAAGGCTGCATCGTTCAAGGATCCGGCCCTCGTGAAGGCCCCCGACACAGAGCTCTTCGCCGCAATCAAAAATGGCAAAAACAAGATGCCCCCCTATGGCGGCAAGCTCACCGACGCTGAGATCAAGCAGGTTCTTGCCTACGTCCGCACCTTGCAGAAATAGGGCCGGCGCAAAGGCCACCGGCCAGCCTGGCGCATCGTGAGGACATTCGCTACCCGTGGCGAATGCTCTCCGCATCCGTTCGTCTTGACTCAGCTTCCGTTCCGATTCGCGGCCCTGCCCCTCGGACTGTCTGCCTTTCTCTACACGGACACTCGTTGCGGGTCGTGGCGGCTCGTTTCCCCCAAGGAAGTGTTTCTCCCCTTCGCCGCAAACTTGAATTTGTGATCCGGATCACAGACTGGCCTCCGATGATCCTTCTAATGTCCCCTCACTGCGCAGGACAGAGGGTTTCAGACATTGAGCCGTCTCGCTTGGTCTGCGCATTGGCGCGGAACCTGGGAGGTCGCAATGGTTGGCCGGCAGATACAGATCGCGATTTTTGGCGGTTGCGGCGAAAGGAGCGTCCATGGGCGCTGAGCGCACCCTCCCACCTGAACCCTCGCGCCGCCACGCCATTGAAATCTTCCTGGGTGGCGGCCTGCTTGCCTCGTTGGCCTCTTTCCTCTATCCCGTGTTGCGCTACTTTGTCCCCCCTGCCGTGGTCGATCTCGGCGGAGACGAAGTCGTGGCCGCCAAGTCCGTTGAGATGAAGCCCAACAGCGGCAGAATCTTCCGTTTCGGCAGCCGTCCCGGCCTCCTGATCATGAACGCGGACGGCACCTATCGCGCCCTCTCGGCCACCTGCACACATCTCGGCTGCACCGTGCAATACCGCCCCGACCTGCGCGAGATCTGGTGCGCCTGCCACAACGGAACCTACGACCTGAACGGCCGCAACGTCTCCGGCCCGCCGCCACGGCCGCTCGATGTTTTCGATGTCCACCTGCGCGGAGACGAGATTGTCGTCAGCCGCAAGCGGGAGGCCTAGCCTTGTTTGCCGCCCTCATCCGCTGGCTTGACGAGCGTCTTCAGTTGGAAGGCCTCATCGCCCCGCTGCGGCACAAAACCGTTCCCACGCATCGCCTCTCCTACTGGTATTTCTTCGGCGGCATTACACTCTTTCTCTTCATCGTTCAGGTGCTGACCGGGATCCTGCTCCTGCTCTATTACCGCCCCGGCGCAAACGAAGCCTTCGAGAGCGTCCAGTACATCATGACCCGCGTCCAGTTCGGGTGGCTCATCCGGTCCATCCATTCCTGGTCAGCCAACCTCATGATCTTTACCGCCTTTGTGCACATGTTCAGCGTGGTGTTCCTCAAGGCCTACCGCAAGCCCAGAGAACTGACCTGGGTCACCGGCATGGTTCTTCTCTTCCTGGTGATGGGATTCGGCTTCAGCGGCTATCTCCTGCCTTGGAACACGCTGGCGTTCTTTGCTACCAAGGTGGGCACCGAGATTGCCGGACAGGTGCCGCTGATCGGCAAGCCCATCATGATCTTCCTGCGCGGGGGCGAAGAGGTCACCGGCGCTACTCTTACCCGCTTCTTTGGTTTCCATGTCGCCGTTCTCCCCGGCATAGTCACCGTCCTCATCGCCATTCACCTTTTCTTCGTCCAGCGCCAGGGCATCAGCGTCCCGCCAAAGCTCGAAGCGCGGTGGAACGCGAACCCCTCGGAACGCCGCGAGATGAAGTTCTTTCCCAACTTCATGCTCCGGGAACTGATGGCATGGTATGTGGCCATCGGCGCGCTGGCCGCACTGGCTGCGCTCTTCCCCTGGGGCCTGGGCGTCAAGGCCGATCCCTTCATCTCCGCTCCCGCGGGCATCAAGCCTGAGTGGTACTTCCTCTTCATGTTTCAGACCCTCAAGCTCATCCCGTCCAAGGTCTGGTTCGTCGATGGCGAGGTATTGGGCGTTTTGGGTTGCAGCCTGGCCGGCTTGTTGTGGATGCTGCTGCCTTTCTTTGCGGGCGACAGGGCCGGGCGCACCCGGGTCTGGATCACCGGCTTGTCCATCTTTGCTCTTGTTTACGTGATCGGTATGACCGCCTATGGCTACCTTGCGCCCTGATCTCCTGCTCCCGCGCACGCCCCGCTCGGCCGCTCTGGCCGCGCTGCTGGCGTTCGCCGCCTGCCTCGGCTCGGCCCAGGCCGTCAACTCCTGCCTCGATTGCCATTCCGCCCAGCCCGGCCGCCTGGAAGTGACCCCGGAAAAGTTCTCCCAGGACATTCACGGGCAAAAAGGCCTTGGCTGCACCGGTTGCCATGGCGGCGACGCAACCAGCTACGACCCCGACCAGGCCATGGGCCGGAAGGCCGGCTTCAAGGGCAAGATCGATCACCGGCAGGTTCCGCTTTTGTGCGGCTCCTGCCACTCCGATCCGGCCTTGATGCGCCAGTACAACCCCAGCCTGCGCACCGATCAGCTGGACCAGTACCACACCAGCATGCACGGCAAGCGTCTGGCCGCCGGAGACACCAAGGCCGCCGTCTGCACCGACTGCCACAGCGTCCACGACCTGCGCCCGCCCAGCGATCCCCGTTCCACTGTCAACCCCGTCAACGTGGCCAAGACCTGCTCACACTGCCATTCCGACGCGGCCTACATGAAGCAGTACGGTATTCCCACCGACCAGTTCGCCAACTACTCCACCAGCGTCCACCATGAGGCGATGGCCGTTCGCGGCGACCTCAGCGCGCCCACCTGCACCACCTGCCATGGAAACCACGGGGCTTTGCCCCCCGGAGTCGACAAGGTCCAGAACGTCTGCGCCAATTGCCATGCCTTCCAGGCCCAGATGTACCAGAAGAGTACGCACGCCAAAGCATTCCAAGATCGTTCGCTGCCCGGTTGCGTCGTCTGCCACAGCAACCACGGCATCCACATGCCTTCCGACGCCATGCTCGGCACCGGCCCCGGCGGGGTTTGCATGCGGTGCCATGCGCCCGGGGATCATTGCGACCGCGCCCGTGCCACTATCCTGACCAACCTCACGCAACTGGACAAAGGCATCAAGGATGCCGATGCGGCCCTCAGCCTTGCCGAGTCCTCCGGCATGGAAGTCAGCGAAGCGCGCCTCAGCCAGGACCAGGCCCGCGATGCCCTCACCAAAGCCCGCGTCACCATCCACAGCTTCCAGGCCGCTCTCGTCGATCAGGACATCCAGGCCGGCACGAAAATCGCCAACGCCGACCTCAAAGCTGGCCGGGATGCCATGGTTGAGCGCCAGCATCGCCGCATCGGCCTCGGCGTCTGTCTCATCGCCATCGCCCTGATGCTCGTTGGCCTATGGCTCTATATCAAGAAGCTCGAAGGATAAACGCCTTCAAATAAGGTTCGCTGAGCCGGATGCGGAGAACAGTCCTGCGTCAGGTCTCGACTTCAGTCGCACCGCAAGCCCCTCAAAAATCAACGTGGACCTTGCTGCCTGTGGAGGAACTCAGGCCGGAAGGAGGCCCGGGGAAGCTGTCCCCAATTGGCTTCCTGCTGTCCAGGATGAACTGGGGGGATCAATCTGCGAAGGCGGGTTGCTGAAGCTTCGCCACTTCCACCAGAACGGAATAGAAAGTGGCACCCGCGCCGATGTCGGTGAGCCGCTCGCTGGTGAGCACGTTCACGTTGGCCGCGCCGGGATGGAGCTTGGCCCAATCCAGGCGCGCCGAAACGACGCCGGGGGGAACGCTGGAAGCGCCGTTCGAGGGCACCATGGCGGTAAGCGTCAGCTCGCCGCGGCTGTTCCAGAGCCGCACCGGGTCTCCGTCGGCGATTCCCCTGGCCCGGGCGTCGAGGGGGTGCATCTCCAGGCGCTGGCTGGTGCGCGCTTCCATTTTGCGGTGGCCATCGAGGTTGGCGAAGGTGGAGTTCATGTAGTTGTCCGCCTTGCGGCCCAGGAACTCCAGCGGAAAGCGCTCCGCGCTCTCGCCCCATCGGGACTCAGTGGGGGGGACAAAGCCGGGCAGCGGATCGAGCCCTTGGGCGGCGAGGGTTTCGGAATAGAACTCGATCTTGCCGGAGGGCGTGGGGAGCGGTCCGGCGGTGTTGGGCAGAAATGGCGCTTCCTCGGGATGGCGGTGAAACTCGAGCGGAATGTGCCCATGGGTCTTGAGATCCTGGAGTGTGATGTGCTCCATTCCGGGGTTGGCCGAGTGGCCATCGGGCCCGATCGCCATGACCTGGCGAATGAGTTCCTCGGGCGTATCGTGGAAGCACGGTTCCGCGAAGCCCATGCGGGCGGCCAGTTGGCTAAAGAGCCAGACATTGGAGCGCGCCTCGCCGGGAGGCTCAATCGCCTGCCGCGAAAGCTGCACAAAGTAATGGCCGTAAGCGCCCTGAATGTCGGTGTGTTCGAGGAAGGTGGTTGCGGGCAGAATGTAGTCGGCGTAGTCAGTGGTGTCGGTGAAGAAGAGCTCGTGGACGACGGTAAAGAGATCGGGCCGCTCCATGCCGCGGCGAACGGCATTCTGGTTGGGGGCCACCGCGGCGGGATTGGAGTTGTAAACGAACAGCGCCTTGACCGGCGGGCCTTCCTCCGGCCTGGCGCCAAGCTCGGTGAGCGCCTGGCCCAGCGCGGACATGTTGACGGTTCTGGCCAGGCGGCGAAGGGGCGAGGCGAGCGCGAGGTCAGGACGTTCCAAGGCCTCCTTGTTCCAGGCGAAAGCGCCCGAAGTGGAAAGCTGCGCGCCGCCTCCGCGCTGCTTCCATGCGCCGGTGAGCGCGGGCAGCATGGAGATGGCGCGGACCGCGGTTCCGCCGTTCTCCGCGCGCTGGACTCCATAATTCATGCGGATGGCCGCCGGACGCGTGGCGGCGTACTCGCGCGCAAGCTGCTCGATCTCCGCCGCGGTCATGCCCGCCCATGCGGCGACGCGCTCCGGCGTGTACTCGCGCGCGCGCTGGGCGAGTTGCTCGAAGCCGTGGGTCCTCTCGCGGATGAACTCACGATCTTCAAGACCCTCGTTGAGAATCACGTGCATGAGGCCGAGAGCCAGCGCCACATCGGTTCCCGGCCGGATGGCGATGTGCCAGTCGGCGAGGGCGGCGGTTCGGGTCTTATAGGGATCGATGACGATCAGCCGCGCGCCGTTGCGGCGAGCCTGCTCCACAAAGGGCCAGAGGTGCACGTTGTTGCCGTGAATGTTTGCGCCCCAGGCAAGGATCAGTTTGGCCAGGCGGAAGTCCTCGGTGGGCGTTCCCAGCTTTTTCCCGTAGACCAGCTTCCAGGCCTCGCCGCCGGCCTCGGAACAGATGGTCCGGTCCAGTTGGCTTGCGCCGAGGCGGTGAAAGAACCGCCGGTCCATCGACGCATTCCCCAGTTGCCCAATCGTCCCCGCGTAGCTGTAGGGCAGAATCGACTCCGGCCCAAACTCCTCCGCAGTCCGCTTCAGCCGCTCCGCAATCGCCGTCAGCGCCTCGTCCCAGCTCACCCGCTCAAAGGCCAGGTGTTCGGTGCCGCGGAGCCGTGTGCCCTTCTCTGCCCCAGGCTTTCGTCTTAAGGGATAAAGAATTCTCTCCGACGCGTAGACCCGGTCGAGATACTTGGCCACCTTGCCGCAGAGGAAGCCCTGAGTGACGGGCTGCGCCGGGTCGCCGGCTACCTTGACCGCGCGCCCTTCCGCGTTGACCGTGACCAGCACCGCGCACGAGTCCGGGCAGTCGTGGGAGCAGACGGTATGCACAATGCGGAAGGGTGCGGAGACGGAGCCCGCTGACATGCAGCTATTGTAAGCTGGACCCGAAGGGATGCGAATGAAACGGTTCTTGCTGATTTTGGCCTCGATCTGCGCGGGTGCGGCTGTGTACGGCCAGGCGGGCGGCGACGAGGCGGCCATTCGCGCCGTGATTGCCGCGCAGACAGAAGCCTGGAACCACGGCGATATTTCCGCTTTCATGCGGGCCTATGAGGACTCGCCGGAGACCACGTTCATCGGCGCCGAGGTCCGCAAGGGCTACGGGCCGATCCTGGAGCGTTACCGGAAGAGCTACACGACTGCCGAGCAGATGGGCACGCTCAGCTTCAGCGACCTTGAAGTGCGCCTGCTCCCCTGTTCGCGCGGTGCGGTCGAGTTCGCCGTGGTCACCGGCCGCTTTCACCTCGAGCGCACCGCCAAAGGCGAGGCAAAGAAGGACAGCGGCATCTTCTCCCTTGTGTGGCGCAAGGGTCCCCAAGGCTGGAAGATCGTACTCGACCACACCAGCTGAGTTGCCCGTGGCGCGGCAGCTATGAGAGAGTCGCCATAGAGTCTCTGCAACAAGCAGCTACCATCTCTTGAGGAGCCTTCATCGTATGCTGAAAAGCGGGATCCTGAATCCAGCCATCCGTTCCCTGATGGGCCACGTGCGGCACACCAACACGCTGGTCATCGCGGACCGCGGCTTTCCGTTCTGGCCTCAGATCGAAACCATCGATATTTCTCTGGTCGACGATCTGCCTCGCGTTCTCGACGTCCTGCTTGCTATTCGCACCAACTTCTCCATCGGCCATGTTTACATGGCCCGGGAGTTCGGCGCCTCGAACAGCGAAGAGACGATTCAGCAGTTCGATGTGGCTCTGGTAGGCATTCCGCTGACCTTCGAGCCGCACGCCGATTTCAAGAGGCGTGTCCCCCATGCCATCGGGCTGATTCGCACCGGGGACACGACGCAATACGCCAACATGATTCTCGAATCGGCCTAGTATTCGCTCCTTGTCATCACCACGACCGGCGAAGCCTCACTCAGATTCTCCCCTTCGCCCTTGTCCGCCCCCGTCAGCGTCAACCGGAAACTCACCGGCGGATCTTTCAGCGTCCGGGGCGGATGCGCACGCCGATGACTCACCTGGAACG
>Ga0326727_10013174_pt1 | contig 18505 bp, 19 predicted proteins | sample MB2enrmetagenome_FD_207643 | JGI IMG/M metagenome (GOLD analysis project Ga0326727, IMG submission 207643) | Lab enriched peat soil microbial communities from McLean, Ithaca, NY, United States - MB29MY | ecosystem: Environmental > Terrestrial > Soil > Wetlands > Peat | place: USA: New York...
TAGCTTCTAGCCCCTGACGGCCTTTGCTGAAAATCTGAATTCCATATCTCCCGGCGAACAGCCAGAAGCGGGTGGCTAAAAAACCTGCCCAGACTTGAGCAGAAGGTGTTCCAGAATCGGTCCCAGGCTCAGCGCCGGGAAAAATGTGAGTGCGCTCAAAATCAGAATGATGCCTATCAGGAGCACCGTAAACAGCGCTCCGTTCACCGGGAAAGTCCCTGGAGAAGGAGGCAGGCTCTTCTTATGCGCCAGATTGCCGGCCAGTGCCAGCACCGGAAGCATCATGAAGAAGCGGCCAATCAGCATCGTCCAGCCCAGCGCCACGTTGTACCACCAGGTATTGGCGATCAATCCGGCAAAGGCCGAGCCGTTGTTTCCCGCGGCCGAGGTAAACGCGTAGAGGATTTCGGTCATTCCGTGCGGTCCCTGGTTCGTCAGCGCCGACAACCCGATGTTGGGCGAGAGAACGAAGGCTGCGGTCAGCGAGAGGATGATGAGCGGAAAGATCAGCACGTAAAGCATCGACATCTTCACGTCGTAGGACTCAATCTTCTTGCCCAGGTACTCGGGCGTACGGCCCACCATCAGGCCGGCGATGAAGACCGAGAGCACCACCATAATCAGGATGCCGTACAGGCCCGAACCCACGCCGCCGAAGACGACCTCGCCGAGCATGATGTTGATGAGCACCACCATCCCGCCGAGCGGAGTGAGCGAGTCGTGCATGGTGTTCACCGCCCCGCAACTGGCGTCGGTTGTGACCGTGGCGAAGAGCGCTGACTGGCTGATGCCGTTCCGGACCTCCTTGCCTTCCATGTTGCCGGCCGGAGCGGTCAGGCTGCCGGTCTGCGCCGCGCCGCGGATCAGCAGGTGCGGCTGCGACTCTGCCCAGTAAACGGCTGTGAATCCGGCCGTGAACAGCACGAACATGGCGGCCAGCACCGCCCATCCGTGGCCAGGCGAGCCAGTCATGCGGCCCAGCGTGTAGGTGAGCCCTGCCGGAATGATGAAGATGGAGAGCATTTGAAGCAGGTTTGAGAAAGGCGTGGGGTTCTCGAAGGGATGGGCGCTGTTGGCGTTGAAGAAGCCGCCGCCATTTGTGCCCAGCATCTTGATGGCTTCCTGCGATGCCACCGGCCCCTGGGCGATGGTCTGTGTCTGATTTTCCAGGGTGTGGGCCGTCGTATAAGCGTGCAGGTTCTGCGGAACGCCCTGACCAACAAGCAGCAGAGCATAGACTAGCGAAGCGGGCAGCAGCACGTAGAGGATGGTCCGCGTCGCGTCCACCCAGAAGTTGCCGATGGTCTCCGACTTGGTCCGCTTGATGCCGCGGATCAGCGCGATGGCCACCGCGATGCCCACCGCCGCGGAGAAGAAGTTGTGCGTGGCGAGGCCAGCCATCTGGGTTAGATAGCTCATCGTCGTCTCGGGTGTGTACGACTGCCAGTTGGTGTTCGTTGTGAAACTGGCTGCCGTGTTCCAGGCCAGATCCGGCCCCACTGAGGCCAGATGCTGCGGGTTCCAGGGCAACATGCCCTGCAGCCGCTCAATGCCATAGGTGACCAGCATACCCACGGCCGAAAAGCCCAGCAACGCGCAAGCGTACTGGCGCCAGTTCATCTCCTGAGCCGCATCCACGCCGGAAAGCTTGTAGATGAGCCGCTCGATGGGACGGAGCACGGGATCAAGCCACGTGCGTTGCCCCTCCAGCACGCGGGCCAGGTAGACGCCCATCGGGCGAACAGATGCCAGCAGAATCAAACAGAAAAGCGCGAACTGCAACCAACCGTTGGCGGACATGTCAGAACTTCTCCGGGAAGAGCAGGGTAAGGGCCAGGTAGACCAGCAACAAAACAGACAGAATCAGGGCAACGCCGGTTGTGAGATCGATTTGCATGGGGTTACCTCAACCTATGGCAGGCTTTGACGTAAAGAAACGCCAAGCCGAAGAAAACTACCGTGAACAGCAGCATCGTCACATCTTGCATCGCAACTCCATGGGCAGAACGCCATTGAATTCATGTGTGAGCGCCGCCTTTCGGCGGCATCACCCTGAGCCGTGCGAGCGTCCAGATTCATTCTCTGCAATGTTTGATTTGAGTATCGAAAGGCTTTCCTAAATAAATCGTAAAGATGGGGATATACAGGCTTCGGAGAAGCTCATTCGGAATGGCGCGAAGTGTCAGTGCACGACTTTAGTCGTGCCGTAAGTGACGCAAAATCAACGGGCTTTAGCCCATGAGGGAGGCTTTTCTGAAGTCCGGATCAAATCCGGGCGTTTTTCCGCAGCCGGTTTCGCCGGATAGACGTCAGCATGTGGGACAGAACATGGCCTCAGACGCACGGCTACTCCTCGTTGCCGATCCATCCTTCGGGAACAAAGCGGTAGCCGACCCAGGGTTCGGTCTGAATGTACTGCTTGCCGGTCTCGGTTTCGAGCTTCTTCCGTAACTGACCGATGAAAACCCTCAGATACTCCGGCTGGTAGACCGACTGTGCACCCCACACGGCGGTCAGCAGCGCGCGATGGGTTATCACCTTGCCTGCGTGTCGGGCCAGATGCAGCAGCAGGTCGAACTCCTTGGGCGTCAGGTGAATCGGCTTTCCCTGCACAGTGATGGAATGTGCATCGGCGTCCAACAGAAAGTCGCCGGCTTCGATCGCTGAGGCCGTGCGCTCCGGAGCGCGGCGCAGATGCGCGCGAACGCGGGCCAGCAACTCCTGAATACTGAAAGGCTTGGTCACGTAATCATCGGCGCCAGCGTCCAGCGCCTCGACCTTGGATCGCTCATGATCGCGAACTGAAAGAACCAGAATCGGGACCGCGGAGTGAGTGCGGATGGCCCGGCAAACCTCGACGCCGCTCAAGCCGGGCATCATCAAGTCGGTCACAACCAGGTCGGGCGGCCAATCCTTGAAGACCTCCAGGCCCTCTTCCGGGTCGTTGGCTGTGCGCACGTCAAAGCCCTGCGCCGTCATGGCGGCGCGCAGCACGCGGGTAATCTGCGGTTCGTCGTCGATGACCAGAATTCTGCCCGGCATCTGCTTTCCTTCTCTCGGATGATTACATCATACGGGTGGACGGATATGATTCCCGTGAGGGAAAAATGCAATTGCCTACTCATGCGCGCAAGGTCGCTCACTGGCTTGGGGCCACCTTGGTAGTGGCGCTGGCTACGGCCCTACTGGAAGGGCTGGGCGTCAACTCGACAACAGCAGGAATGGTATTTCTGGTGCTGGTGGTGGTGTTTGCCGCGCAGGCGGGGATCTGGCTCTCGCTCTATCTCGCCCTGCTCTGCGCGTTTTGCTTTGACTACTACTTTCTGCCGCCATTTCACTCGTTGCAAATCACCGGCATTCAGCAATGGGTGGCCATGATCTCCTTTCTGCTCAGTTGCGTTGTAGTGGGCCGCGTGGCCGAGCGGGTGCGTGAACTGGCTAGGCAGGCAGAGAAACGCCGCGAGGATGTGGAGCGCCTCTTTGAACTCAGCCAGGAGATGATGCTGGCGGAGGATGCCGCCGGGCTAGTCCGCGACCTGCCTCGAATCATTGCGCGCATCTTTGTACTCGATGGGGTGGTCCTTTACATTCGCGATGAAGACCAGCTCTACACCTCGACTCCCGATCTGCCCATGAGCATCCAGGCCAGCCTGCGCGCCATGGCCTTGGGCCAGAATCCGACGCAGGTCATTCCGGGGGAGTTCACGGCGAGGACGTTGATGCTGGGAATGCGGCCTGTGGGGGCACTGGGATTGCGGCCGGCCAAGCTCTCGCAGGAAGTGGCCACGGCGGTTAGCGCGCAGGTGGCCATCGCCCTGACCCGCGCCACCGCGATTGAGGCTTCAGCCCGCATGGAGGCAGCCCGCGAGGGAGAACGGCTGCGCACCGCGCTGATCGACTCGCTGACCCATGAACTGCGCACTCCGCTAACAGCCATTCGCGCCGCGGCGACGACGCTGCGCGCCGCGGAGGGCTTGGACGAAGCCACGAAGACGGAACTGGCGGCCGTTGTCGATGAGGAGAGCGCACGGCTCGATGCGCTGATTGGCGAAGCCGTTGAAATGGCCGAAATTGACGCCAACACGGTGGAGGTTCACCTCTCGCAGCAACATCCGAGAGCTCTGCTGGACCAGGCCGTCGAGGAATCGCGCAAGGCTCTGGCTGGACGACGGATTGTGATTGCCGCAGAGGAGTCCGGCGAGCGGGACGTTGCGGCCAAGCCTGCATGGTTCGATCCCCACCTGCTCGGCCGCGTGCTGCGCCACTTGTTGGAAAACGCGGGAAGGTGCACGCCGCCCGGCGGTCGCATTCTGCTCGGAAGCCAGCACAAGGGCGAACGGCTCGAGTTTCGCGTCGAGGACGATGGCCCCGGCATCGACGCTGCGGACCTGCCCTTCATCTTCGACAAGTTTTACCGTGGCAGGAAGGCCGCCAGCAAAGGGAAGGGAACGGGGATGGGATTGGCGATTGCCCGTTCCATTCTGGCCGCGCACGGCGGAGGCATCGAGGTTGAGAGCGCTCCGGGAAAGGGCGCCTGCTTTCGTTTTTGGGTGCCGCTTGTGGAAAAGGAGCCCGCCATGGCTGAGGCAAAGCAAAGCCAGCCAGAGTAGTTCTTCCCTATTGCGGCTCCCCGCTCCAGTCACAGACGACTTCGCGCCGCTCTTCGGCGCTTTCCGTCGCCCACTCAAGCAGCCGCGCCACGCGCCAGGCCTCCAGCGCGGCCACTGGCGCAAGCGATTTGCCCAGCAGCGCATCGCGAATGCCCGCGTAGAAGAGCCTGTAGTCGCCGGGAACGGGTTCGACGGGCCGGGTGACCGTGCCGTCTCCCACGTCTACGCTGAGCGTGCCCCATTTTGCGGTTGGCTCCTGCCCCCAGGACGGATCGGTGATACGCGTGATCTTGTTCAGCGCCTCCTCCTGCGGGTCCAGCCCCTGCTTCCAGTAGTTGCCCTTCGTGCCGCGCAGGTGGAAACGGGGCCGCGCCAGCGAGGAAAGGCAGTTGGCGCCAAGGGTGACGCGGAAGCCCTCATAACGCAGTCGCACGGTAAAGGAATCGTTCGAGCCGTGGCCGTCGCGTTCCCGGCCGATCTCGGCGCTCACAGCCTCGGGCCTGCCGAAAAGCACCAGCGTCTGGTCGGCGATGTGTGTGCCGAGATCCAGCAGAATCCCGCCGCCCTGGGCAGGGTCGTCCTTCCAGGGGCGTCTGGTCAGGCCGGGACTCCAGCGATCAAATGCGGATTCGAAATGCACGAGACGGCCTAGAGAACCCTTATGTAGAAGTTTATGAATTGTCTGGAAATCGCTGTCCCATCGCCGGTTATGAAATGGAGCGAGAAGCAGGTTTCGGTTCGCCGCCAGCTTCATCAACTCGGCGATCTCAGCCGAACTGGGAGCCATCGGCTTGTCTACAACGACGTTCTTGCCAGCCTCCAGAATCTGCCGCGCCACCTGAAAATGGCTTCCGCTGGGCGTCGCTACCACCAGCAGTCCCAGCGAGGCGTCTTCCAGCATCGCTTCCAGGGAGCGGTAAGTCCTGATGCCGGGATAGCGCTCGGCAGCCAAATCCGTGTGGCGCTCGACCACGGCTGCCAACTCCAGCCCTTCGACGGAAGAAATCAGAGGCGCGTGAAAGACACGCCCCGCCATTCCAAAGCCCACCAAACCGACTCGAATCATCCGATCCTCCCAGGGTTCTCGTTACGAGAGCGGAGTTAGCGGTGTTAGCGAGGTTGGCGGAGTTAGCTCGGGGCCCCTCTGCTAACACGCACGAAGCGCGCCTAACACCGCTCGCGGCTAGCTTTCGAGTTTATACCGGGTTTCCGCCAAACGGTAGAGCCGCCGCCAGACCAGCCGGTTCATCGTGATCACCATAATGGCCATCAGAACAGTAGCCAGCAGCAGGATGGAGAACCGGCCTGTATCGGTGGCCGCGCTAATCTGCGCTCCCAGGCCCAGGGTTAGCAGCGTCCTGTCCCCGATGTGGTAGTACTCCGCGATAATGGAGGCGTTCCAGGCGCCACCGGAGGCGGTGATCATGCCGGTGACGAGATAGGGGAAGATTCCTGGCAGGATGAGCCGTGTCCATCGCTGCCAGCGCGTGAACCGGTAGACGGTGGCAGCTTCCTTCAGATCGGAAGGAATGGCCATGGCGCCGGCAATGACGTTGAAGAGGATGTACCACTGGGTTCCCAGCAGCATGAGGACAATGGAACCGATGCCAAGGCCGCCGCCTAGGCGGATCAGCGCCAGCATCAGAACGGGAAACAGCGCCGTGGCCGGGACCGAGGCCACAACCTGGGTGATGGGCTGCAGAATCCGGGCCAGCTTCGGGTTGAGGCCGATGGCCACTCCCGCGGGGATGGTCCACAGGGCGGCGATAATCAGCGTGACGTTGACGCGCAGAAAGGTGGCACCAGCGCCCAGAAACAACTGGCGAATGTCGGCCCAGCTGACGCCATGGATCAGAAGCATGGCCCTGGAAGCTCCCCAGAAGATCATCAGCCCAGCGAAGGCGCCAAAGAAGATGGGGAGCAGCAGGCCGGCCTTGTCGGTCGTGTCGTCCACAGGCTGCACAGTGAGGCAAGCGCGCGTGCGAGAGAGCCGATGATAAATGTGCTCTTCCAGCTCACCCCAGGCGCGGGCGGGCAGCCGGGTAAAAACGCTCGGCCGTTGCAGCAGGGAGAGGATGGGCGAGGTAACGTGCGTGGTGGATTCAACCTGCTCGAATTTGAACTTGTCGCTCCACGCAATCAGCGGACGCCAGACCAACTGGTCGGCAGCCACAATGATAAGAATCAGAACGGCCAAGCCTGAGAGCAGTGCATGAAGATCGACCGGGTTGGCGGAGGCCGCCGTTTGCAGATAGCTGCCCAGGCCGGGAAGGCGGAAGTTCCGCTCGCCGAGCGGGAACATCTCGCATGTGATCAGGAAGAACCATCCGCCGGCGACCGAGACAATCGAGTTCCAGATGAGGCCGATAGCTGCGGACGGCATCTCAAGCTGCCAGAATCGCTGCCAGGCCGAGTAGCGGTAAATGCGCGAGGCTTCAACCATCTCCCTGGGAATGCTCTTTAGCGAGGAATAGAAGCTGAAGGCCATATTCCAGACCTGGCCCGTAAAGATGAGCAGGATGGAACCCATCTCGATGCCCAGTTGGTGATTGGGGACAAGGGCCATCATCGCCAGCATCACGCCGGGCAGGAAGCTGAGCACGGGGATCGACTGGAGGATATCGAGAACCGCGATCATCCAGGCCTCGATGCGCGGATTGTATACGGCTATGTAGCCGTAAGAGATGGCGAAGATGAGGCTTAGCAGATACGCAATGGCGATGCGCACGACAGAGTAGAAGGCGTAAATCGGCACCGCGCGCATCGAGTGCGAGATGGTGACTGCTGGCACCGGGCTGGCCAGCCAATAGGTTGCCATGTGGAGCATGGCAAGGAACAGGGCCAGGCAAAAGGCGCCAACGGTAAGATCGGTAAGTATCGGCCAAGTGCGCGCGGCAACCAGCGAGCGGGCCAGGGTGAACTGTGCCTTCACTCGTCCTCCTCGCCGGTGGCAATCTCTTCTTCCTGCGCGTCGGGCAGCACAAAGCGGCGGTGTCCGGCGTCATAGTCGAACAGCTCCGCGTAGCGTCCCCAGGTGACGGCGGTTTCTATCTGGCGCTGGCACTCCTCCTCGCTGAACTGCTCGTCGAGCATGTCGAGGAAGAATTCTTCCGGAACGGTATGGTCGCTCTTAGCGTCCAGTGCCCGGCGAATCTGCCGCAGCAGCAGGACATTGCTCAGCGCGGCGTCACGGAAGAGCTCCTTCTGGCGGAGAATCTCGGAGTTGGCAAAGACCGTGCCGCTTTCGGAGATCACCGCGTCGCCTTCCTCGATCTTCAGGAAGCCGAGCAACTGGGCGGCGTCCACAATCGGCAGCAGGTCGTCGATCTCGAAGCTCAGGTCGTCGGCCAGACGGTAGATGTCGTCGCGTCCCCCCTTGTCCAGCAGCAGTTCCAGCAAGCCGGCCATGCCGCCTGGCCGGGCGTGAGGCAGCATCTGGTAGTGCATCTGGCGCTGATCGCGCACTTGCACCAGTTGCTCGGGAGCTTCAGCCGGAGCCACATCCGGTTTCGTGAGCACCTTGTAGATGTAATCCACCAGTTCCGTGAAAGGCTCTGACTTGCGGTCCCTGGGCTGGACCAACTGCACCCGGAAGTCGGTGCGGATGTGTCCCGGATTGCGCCCCAGCACGATGATTCGGTCAGCCAGCAGCACAGCTTCTTCAATATTGTGCGTAACCAGGAAGATGGCTTTGGTGGGCATGGATTTGTTGGCCCAAAGCTCCAGCAGTTCGCTGCGCAGGTTTTCGGCTGTCAGCACGTCCAGGGCGCTGAAGGGCTCGTCCATGAAGAGCACCTCCGGCTCAACCACCAGGGCCCGCGCAAAGCCGACCCTCTGCTTCATGCCGCCTGAAAGTTCTTTGGGATAAGCGGCTTCAAAGCCGTCCAGCCCGACCGTATCCAGCATCTTCATGCTGCGTTCCCGGCGCACGTCCGGGTCTATGCCGCGAGCCTGCAGCGGAGCTTCCACATTTTCCAGCACCGTGAGCCAGGGAAAGAGCGCAAAACTCTGGAAGACGATGGAAACATTGATCTCCGCCTCCGTGATGGGCTTCTCGTGCCAGTAGACCTGGCCGGCCGTGGGCGTCGATAAGCCGGTCAACATGCGCAGCATGGTCGACTTTCCGGAGCCGGAAGGACCGAGCAGGGCAACAATCTCCCCAGGGACGATCGAGAGGTCGGTGGCGGAGATTACCTGGATGCGGTTCTGGCTCGGCTGCGCATAGTACTTCTCAATCTTCTCGGCGCGGATGATGGCGTTGACGGTCGGCTCCTGAGCCTGGTTCCTGGCTTGGTCAGGATTCGAAATGGCAGTTTCCTGCATGGTTGATTCTCCGCTTGAGGTCCGCAGGCCAGAAGCCTCGGCCGGTCGTTCTTTTGAGTCTAAGCTCTCCCTGTGTCACCGGGATGAATCAGCATCCGGCGCCGCCGGGTCCCTCGGGCTGGTCTGCTAATGCTTGCAGGACTCTCACATCGACAGGAGATCGGCGTTTCTTTTCGCGAAAACTTTTCAAACTGAGCGTATCATTGCAGCAAAGCCCTCGCCAGGGAAGTGATTCTCATTGTTCGCTGCCTTGGCGCGTTTACCCGATTGCACCATTGCACGTTGCCTTGCCAACTTCACTTTGGGTCCAGAAGAGTATGCCGGAAAGTGCTGCAAAACCAAGGGTTCTGGTTGCCGACGACGAACGGGTGATCGCCGACACGCTGGTCATGATTCTCAACCAGAGCGGCTTCGACGCGCGCGCCGTCTACTCCGGCGAGAAGGCGGTCGAACTGGCCTTGGCTTTCAAACCAGAGATGCTCATCTCCGACGTGATCATGGCCGACCTGACCGGCATCGATGCTGCCATCCAGATTCGCGCCCTGTTCCCAAAAATCAAAATTCTGCTCTTTTCAGGGCAAGCCGCCACGGCCGATTTGCTGGCGAAAGCGCGCGCCCAGGGCTACGAGTTCGATATTCTTGCCAAGCCGGTTCATCCCCAGGATTTGCTGGCGAGGCTGCGCACGTAAGCGCTACGCCGGCGGAGCTTGTTCTTCAGAGCTAAACTTCCTTCCGCCCCTCCATCGCCCGCGCCATCGTCACCTCGTCGGCGTATTCGATGTCGCTTCCGGCCGGAACGCCGGTGGCGATGCGGGTAATTCGGATCGGAAAGCCGCGTAGCGCAGTTGCCAGCCAGTTGGCTGTGGCCTCGCCCTCCAGGGTCGGGCTGGTGGCCAGAATCACCTCGTCCAGCTCGCCGCCTGCGGCTCGGCTGATCAGCGTGCTGGTGCGGAGCTGGTCCGGACCAATCCCGTGCAGCGGCGAGAGCGTTCCGTGCAAAACGTGATAAACGCCCTGGTAGCCGCCGTGCATGCCCCGCGCCCGTTCCACGGATGCGATGGTGGTGGGCTCCTCGACGACGCACACCAGCCGGTGGTTGCGGATGGGGCTGGTGCAATACGTGCAGGGATCAACGTCGGTGATGTTGTTGCAGATCGAGCACAGGCGCAGGTTGGCCTTCAAGTCGCGCACAGCCTCAGCCAGCGCCGCCGCATCCTCGTCGCTCGAACGCAATATGTGGAAGGCAAACCGCTGGGCGCTCTTTGTGCCCACCCCCGGCAGCTTCTTCAACTCTTCAATCAGCCGCGCCATTGGCTCGGCATAACGGCTCACGATGCGCGCCTCCTGCTGGAACATTTTTCAGAAACCAGCTTTGTGTCAGGGCACGACTTCAGTCGTGCCCAAAAAGGTTCATAAAACAATGGGCTTCAGCCCCTGCGGGAACGAATCGGAATTCCTTAAGCAGTCTTGAAACACACGCTACAAGGTTCGATAAACAATGCCCACAAACAGATCGCTGTTCATGAAGCCTTTTCCCCAGCCGGCGTCGAAAGCGGCCATCGGCTTCTTGGCGACCGCTTCTTCCTCGCTGGCGCCTCCGCCCTTGAGTGCCGCCACCTTGTCGCGAATCGCCACGAGCATATCGTGATACTTCTTGAGCTCGTCCTTCGATCCCAACGGTCCGTGTCCGGGGATGATCTTTGTGGCTTTGTCCGCGATGGCCAGGGCCTTTTCACTGGCGCGGATCATGCCGCCGATCGAGCCGCCGGAGCTTTCGTCGATAAACGGGCAGGTGCCATTGAACCAGATGTCGCCCACGTGCAGCACATCGGCCTTGTGAAAAAAGATCGAAATGTCCGTATCGGTGTGCGCCGGATCGAAATGCGCCAGGTCAAGCTGGTCGCCGTTGCGCCAGATGGACAGGCTGTCGTCAAAGACGATCTGCGGCTGCGCCCCAGCCGGTGAGGCGGGCATATCCCGATGAAAGATCTTCATCGTCTGCGGCGAAGAGAGCCGCGCGCGCGTCTGGCGGTGAGCGACGATCGTGAATCCTGCCGCGTGCATTCCCTCATTGCCGCCGGTGTGGTCTCCGTGCCAGTGGGTATTGACCAGAATCCCCGGCGCGCTTGCTGACTGTGGCGCGAGCGAGTTGATGGCTTCGCGAATGCGCGGCACCGCCGGAGCAAAGCTGGCGTCTATCAGCAGGTTGCCATCCGCGCCGGTCTGCAAGGCCATGTTGCCGCCCACCCCTTGCAGCAGATAAAGGTTCTCATAGAGCTTGGTGGTCTTGATCGGCGTGCTCGCCGCCGGATCGCCCGTCTTCGCGGGCTGTGCTGATTGTGCCTTCATCCAGAGCGGAGCCATGGCCGCCGCGCTAGCTGCCACTCCCAGTTCAAGAAAGCTCCTGCGATTCATTCCATCAACCATCGTTTCACCCCCTTTGGGTGCCCCACCCTTGCGTGTCATTCTGAGCGGATCGCAGCGGAGTCGAAGAATCCGCTGCTTGTTCCATCCGGCTGGGATGGGAAACTGCGAACACACCCCTTTGCAGCTCTAGCCTAGTCCAGGCAGGTTGAGCCCACCCAGAATCCCTTGCACGTTGGATTTCACGACCTCATCGGCCTTGTATCCGGCGTCGTTGACCGCGGCCACCACCAGGTCTTCGAGCATCTCCACGTCCGGCTTGCCGCTGCCCAGGCCAAGCACCGCCGAGGGGTCGATGCGGATCTTGAGCAACTGCTTCTTGCCGTTCATCGTTGCCGTTACAGCGCCGCCGCCGCTCGTCCCCTCGACCACGGTTTCGCTCAGCTTCCGCTGAACCTCCTCTTGCATCTGGTTGGCCTGGGTGAGCATCTCGGTAAGTTTCAGAGGGTTGATCATCGGGTTCTCCTCATCGGTGGCGCGCGTTTACTTCTGCCGCAGATCGACGACGCTGCGGACCTCGGCTTTGAAAAGCTCCTTCGCCCGCTGGACTAGCGGATTGGCCAGCGCGGCCTCCTGAATGCTGCCAGCCAGCGGCGTCGCCATAGGCGCGGCGCTTTGCGCTGCGCCTTCGCCCGGAACGACCATGAAGCGAGCCGGCGCGCCCTGCCGTTGCAGCTCCTGGCGGATAATCTTCTCTGCCGCGGCATTGACCGTCAAGGCAAGCATCTTCTTGCCCATGCCGGCGACCTCGACGCGCAGGCTGGAGCCATCGAGCTTCCATGCGGCGGCGCCCAGCAAATGTGCTGCCGATTCGTGACCGGCCTCGGTCAGAGCGGTAACCACGCCCTGGCGGATCGATTCAATATTGGGCGGGGTCGATGCGGCTTCCGCAATCTGCGGAGCACGCGCCAGCGCGCCCTCAGTCAGAGCCTCGGCAGAACCGTATCCAGCGGCCTGTGTGCCCGAAGCAGCGAAGGGCGTGGAGCCTTGAAACGGACTGACCGGCGCAGGGCTCGGTGCGATTGCCGCTGCGGCCGAAGGACGTTCCATCGTTGCGACTGGCGCAGTAGCCGAGACCGCCTTCGGGCTGGAATCCATCTTCGGCCCTGAGCCCCAATTGCCACCCGTCGGGCCAAAAGGCGAAAGCGTCGGAGCAACTGGCGCTGTTGGCCGCGCCGGGCTGGCGGCTGGCCGTGCAGCAGGGGCTGGCGCCGCCGGGCGCGTGCTCACTCCACTGGCCACCCCGCTCAGCAGCTCTTCCATTGGCAGCAGCCTCTGCGCATGAATCAACTTCAGCAGCCCCAGTTCCAGGTGAAATCGCTGTTCCTGGCGGTAATTCAGATCGTCGAAGGTGCGCAGAACGATCTGCAGGTTGCGGGTAATCTCTTCTTCGGTGAAGAGCAGCGCCGTCCGTGCCGCCCGTGCGCGTTCGTCGCCGGAGATTTGCAGCAGTTCGGTCTCCGCGCCGCCCAGCTTCGCCATCAGCGTATTGCGCAGGTAGCGGGCCATCTGCCGCGCCAGCGAGGAGGGGTTGTGCCCGGCGTTCAGCAGCAGGTTCAGTTGCGTCATCAGTTCGGCGCTCTGCCCGGCGGCCACCGCTTCCAGCAGCCGTTCGTAAACCGCGTTCGGAACCGAGCCCATCAGCTCGCGAATCTGCGCCGTGTCCAGCTTCGGCCGGCCCGCCTCGATGGGCGCCGAAGCGATGGCCTGGTCCATGATGGAGAGCGCGTCGCGCATGGAGCCATCGCCGGCCTCGGCCAGCAGGGCCAGTGCGCCCTCCTCGGCATCGAGGCCTTCTTTCTCGGCAATCATCTTCAACTGCGCCAGAATGTCCTCGAACTTGACGGCGTGAAAGCTGAAGTGCTGGCAGCGCGAGCGGATGGTCTGCGGAATGTCTTCCGGCTGCGTCGTGGCCAGCATGAAAATGGCCCACTCCGGCGGCTCTTCCAGTGTCTTCAGAATTGCGTTGAAAGCGGCTTCCGTAATCTGGTGGGCTTCGTCCAGCAGAAAGATCTTGTAGCGGTCGCGCGCCGGCTGCACGGTCGCCTCGCTGCGGATGGAGCGCACATCGTCGATGCCGCGATTGGAGGCCGCGTCGATCTCGATGAAGTCGAAGGACTGCATCGCCTCGTTGCCCGCTTCGGCCGCGCCGCCGGAGGAGATTTCACGGCAGGAAATGCATTTGAGGCATGGCTCGGCCGTGGGCCGCTCCGCGCTCCCGACCTCCGCGCGGCAGTTCAGCGCCATGGCCAGAATGCGCGCGATCGTGGTTTTGCCGATTCCGCGGTGGCCGCTGAAAATGTACCCGTGCGCGATGCGTTTCTGGCTCAGCGCATTCATCAGGGTGCGGGTGACATGGTCCTGGCCAGCCACGTCGGCGAAGCGCTGTGGACGATATTTCCTTGCCAGAACCTGATAACCCATCGCTGAACCCGCTCCTTTTGGCCCGTCCTGAATCGCGGGCCGCCTAGAGGCGATTGTACCGTTCCGGGGCGGGGAAGCGGCAGAGTGGAAATCGCTGGCCGGGTGGGCTCCGAGTTGCCGACCAACCCCATTCGAAATCGGTCTCAAGTCAGAAGAGGATCCCAGATTTTTGGATTCCGCACTTCAGCCAAGATTCATCCATTGGACTCATGGACACTGTGCCTGCGCCGGTGGTTTCGCCCACGTTCACCCAGCAGGGAGAAGAGCGAGTATGTCACGCTCAGGTAGAACGGCATCGTGATACCCGGTTGCAGCGGCGGAAATACGCGTCCGGATGCTCCCGACCATCCGAACCAATATCCGAACAGGGACACCCCGTGGGGCGGCGGAACAAACAACATTGAGGTCAACAGAATCCCTAACGGCACGACCCATGTCCAGCGCGTCAGAGGCCAATCGAAGTATCGTGCGACCAGAAAACCTGCGATCGCGCCGACAGCAATCTGAATGGGAAAATAGGGCGTTCCGGTAAGGATGTAACTCGCGGTTTTCGCCGTTCCATGAAACATCCAAATAACCGAGAACGTGATTATTCCGGTTATAAACAGCAACGCATACGGACAAAAAAACTGATGCAAAACAGACCGCAGGACTATCTTCCACATATTCCAAACTCCGCTGAACTGTTCCGAAGCCTCAGTATAGCGAAATGGATAGAAGACACTTGGCGAAATACGTTGAGCCTTGATCCTGGCAAACCCGAAGCTTACGGATTGCCTGAAGCTGTCGCCACTCTATTGCCTTGACGGTCTATCTCGTTGGGCGCTTGCCCTGTTTCTTCTTGACCGCCTTCTTCGCCGCGGCCTTCCGCCGCCGAATCTCTTCCTTCGAGTACATCGTCCCCCGGCACTTGGCCGCCCCGCAGTTGCAGAGAGCCTCGTCCCCATCCACGCTGTCGTAGAGGCAGTAGTCGTAGGTAATCTCCTCGCCGGGGGCGATCTTGCGGATGGCCGTGATCCAGACGTGGCCGTCTTCCTCCAGACTCTCGCAGTTGGGGTCGCAACTGTGGTTGATGAACATCGCCGTGCAGTGGCCGTCGATAACGACCGAGCCGTCGCCGAGTCCAAAGAGATACGTGATGGGCGAGTGCTTGTAGAGCGTGTCGGCCTCGTCCTTCGTGAGGCGGTGTCCGGTGTACTCGGCCACGCGGTCACCCTTGCGGATGGCGGTTGTCGTGTAGCAGCCGGCGGCGTGGATGGCGGAAGAGCGGATGATGAGTCCCATGCGAATGTGCGATGCTTTCCTATGGAGCTGTATGAACCGCATCCTACCATCGCGGGCATAAGGCTGAGAGAATAAAGAGATGAAACGGTTTTTCCCAGTTGTGCTGGTCGCGGCAGGCTGCCTGATGGTGGCGCCGCTGCTGCTTGCCCAGGCGCCTGCCGCAGGCACCGGCCAGAGCAAGCCGGCCCCTGATGGCCAGCAGCCTGCGCCCGCCTCCCAGCCCAACGCGAATCCCTTTCCCGAGGACACAAGCACGGTTCCGGTAATGCCCTCGAAGGCTGCGCCTGAGCTGCCCGAGGGGACCTATAACGGAGCTGAAAACGCGCCCCTTCCGCTGCCGGGCGAGGATCATGATCCGGTGCGCAGTCCCGACGACCCGGAGCCTGCTGCCGCGAGCGGATCAGAGGCTGACTCAAGTTCCAGCCTTGCCGGTCTGGACAAGCTGCTGCCCAAGCCCGACGACGATCAGCCCAGCAAGAAGAGAAAGCTGGCCGTCAAGGAGCCCACCCATCAGGAGGCTTCCTCCAAAGACATCGAAGTGGGCAACTACTATCTTCAAACCAAAAACTGGAAGGCAGCTCTATCGCGCTTCGAGTCCGCCATGGTGCTGGACCCGGAGAATCCTGAGGTCTATTGGGGAATGGCCGAGGCGGAGCACCACCTGGGCGACTTTGCCAATGCGAAGGCGCACTATCTCAAGCTGCTGGACTACGATCCCGACGGTCCCCACGGCAGGCAGGCGCGCAAGGAGTTGAAAGACCCAGCTGTGGCCAACGCTAAGGATGCCACGCCCGCTCAGCCCGCGACTGAAACGCCGAAGTAGCGCCTTTTCAACAAACCAAAATCTGGGTGCCCCACCCTCGCCACGTTTTTGTCTTTTTGGCTAGGGTGGGATGCGATGAACTGCGTCTGCTCAGAATCCGGCCCAGCGAAGATAAGCATTAACGATTCTTTGCCCCCACAGGCTGCTGATGATGCCGCCGATGCAGAGAAAAGTCCCCAACGGCAGCTTCTGTGCCGCCCAAGTGCGCAGGTCGCGCCTCTTTGATGGCATTGCCAGCAGAGCCATGGCAACCACAGCTCCCAGCGTGGTGCCCATGCCGAAGGCAAGCAGAGCCTTCGGCAAGCCAAGCCATGCAGCCAGCAGGGCCATCAGCTTGGCGTCGCCGAGGCCAATGCCTTCGCGGTGGCGCGCCAGCCAATAGGCCCAGCGGATGAGAAGAATAAGGCCAGCGGAGGCGAGAACGGCGAGTAATCTCACGCAGAGGTTCTTTGCATCTTCCCAGCGCGTGCTGGGGATATGCAATGCCCATCCGATCTGTTCACTCTGTAAGAACCACCAGACGACTCCCAATGCGGCACCTGACAAAGTCAGCATATTCGGAAGCCAAAGGTGCTCGGCGTCGAGAACGGCGAGGGCCACCAACGCCCACATGAGAAACATCATCCCGGCAGCAAATTCGAACGGGAAGAAGGCCTGATAGGAACGCCAAGCGACGATTGCCCAGAGCATTCCCACTGCCAACTCCACCAGCGGATGCCGCCAGCCGATCCACGCCCGGCAGGTGCGGCAGCGACCGCGCAGCGCGAGCCAGCTCGCCAGCGGCACGTTTTCCCACCACGTCAGTATCCGGCCGCAGTGGCCGCAGTGGGAGCGCGGATGGACGATGCTCTCGCCCTCCGGCCAGCGGCTCAGGCACACGTTCAGAAAGCTGCCGAAAGCCAGCCCCAGCAGCCCCGCAAAGATCGTTCCAAGAATGCGAATCATAGACGTGGTTGAGTATAGCGCTCAAAGAAGCGCGGGCTGGTTGAGGTTGGTGGGTTCCCACCCTTTTCGCAAAGAACGCGAAATGGATGGGGCACGGGGCATCTGAGGGGTATCCAGCGCAAATCAGGCCGACCGGCGCAGGGTAGACTGAAAGGTCATGGACCCTCAATCCGAGCATTCCAACGCACAAGCTTCCACTCCGCAGACCGTTTCCGATCCAGAGCGGGCAGCAGTTCTCTTTGCGCAGTCGGTGAAAATCATGGCGCGGCTGCGCGCCCCTGACGGCTGCCCCTGGGACCGCGAGCAATCCTTCGATTCCATTCGCAAATACACGCTGGAAGAAACTTACGAGGTCTTCGACGCCATCGAACGCCGCGATTTTCCTCACCTGGCCGAAGAACTGGGCGACCTGATGCTTCAGGTGCTTTTTTATGCGGAAATGGCGGCCAACGAGAATCACTTCACCATCGCCGACGTGCTCGACGGCCTGAATCGCAAGCTGGTCCGCCGTCATCCCCACGTCTTTGGCGAGGAGGCCTCAAGGGCGGCTGGCAACCGTGCCGATGTGGATGCCGATGTCGATGGCTCTTCAGCGGCGGTGCTGCGCAACTGGGAAGAGATCAAAGCTGCCGAGAAGCACGCCAAGCCCTCCGCAGATGCCGCGCCGCCATCGCGCCTGGACAGTGTGCAGCGGGCAATGCCGGCCCTGGCCGAGGCCGCCAAACTCGGCGCCAAGGCCCGGAAATCCGGCTTTGATTGGCCTGACTGGCGCGGCCTGTTGCCCAAGCTGGCCGAAGAGACCGCGGAGTTGGAGGTCGAGGCCTCTTCCGGCGACCCGGCCCGCAAGCCCGCAGTCGAGGCCGAGTTGGGCGATCTGCTCTTTACAGTGGTGAATCTGGGACGCCACCTGCATGTGGATGCGGAGATGGCTCTGCGCGGTTGCAACCGCCGCTTCAGGCAGCGCTTCCGCGAGATGGAACTCAGCTCCGCGCGCCCGCTCGAAGAGCTTTCCCCCGATGAGCTTGAGGCTTTGTGGGCGCAGGCCAAACGGAAGCTGGCTGCGTCTCCGCAGACGGAATAGCCTTTCGACTCGGCAGTTCGACGAAGTTTCGAGGCGCAACCAACGGCGCTACAATACAGGCCTGTACAAGGAGGATCTTTTGAAGCCATTTCATGGTGCAATTGAGAAGCTGACGCTGGAAAACAGCTTCTTCCGCCAGGTAATTTTTACAGGAGAGCATACGCAGCTGGTTTTGATGTCGTTGCTGCCAGAAGAAGAGATCGGCAACGAAGTTCATGGCCACGTTGACCAGTTCTTCCGCGTTGAGCAGGGAGAGGCCAAGTTCGTCTTTGACAACGGAAAAGAGGAAGTTCTAGCCCGCGATGGCGAAGCCGTCATCGTCACCGCCGGCACATGGCACAACGTGATCAACAACTCCAAAACGGTGACGCTGAAGATGTACACGCTCTACTCGCCGCCCAATCATCCTGACAAGACGATTCACAAGACAAAGCAGGAAGCGGATGCGGCCGAAGCGGCAGAGCATCACTCCTAGATTCAATTTGCGCACGCAGAAAGAAAGCGCCGGGCCAGTTGGCTCGGCGCTTCTTGTTTCTGACCGCGCTGTTCAGCGCAAAGAAGTATTTTCCGGCTTTCAGCAGCGCACAATCT
>Ga0326727_10013175_pt1 | contig 18504 bp, 15 predicted proteins | sample MB2enrmetagenome_FD_207643 | JGI IMG/M metagenome (GOLD analysis project Ga0326727, IMG submission 207643) | Lab enriched peat soil microbial communities from McLean, Ithaca, NY, United States - MB29MY | ecosystem: Environmental > Terrestrial > Soil > Wetlands > Peat | place: USA: New York...
GCGATGCGGCTTGTGCCGTAAGGCGCAGAGCCAAGACCCTCTGCGCCCTTATACTTCATTCATCCCATGCCGATTGAGACCGAGATCAAGTTTCGCGTAGCCGGCCTCGCCGCACTGGCCCAGCAGCTCCAGTCGGCGGGATTCCGCCTCGAAACTCCGCGCAGCTTTGAGAGCAACGTGCTCTACGACACGCCGGACCGGCAGATGCGCGCGCGCACCGAAATCCTCCGCATCCGCAGCTACGCGGGCCGCTGGACCCTGACCCTCAAGCGCTTGCCGCGCTCTGGCCCCGCCGAGGACCGGCATAAGCACCGCGTCGAAACCGAGACCGGCATCGCCGACGGCGACGCGCTCGCCGAGTGTTTTCTTTGTCTTGGACTCGTTGCCGCATTCCGCTATGAAAAATGGCGCACGGAATGGACCGACGGCGAGGGCCACTGCGTCATCGACGAGACGCCGATCGGCGATTACGCAGAACTGGAGGGCTCTTCGGCCTGGATCGACCGCGCCGCTGCCCGGCTCGGCGTCGATCCCACGCAATACGTGACCCTCAGCTACGGGCGCCTCTTCGAGGCCTGGCGCCAGGAACACTCGAGCGCAGCCCAGAACCTCACCTTCGCCGACGTCGCCGAGGCCCCGCCCACCCGCTGACTCACCTCCCCGCTCCCTTGCTCCCAGCCTTGCCATTCCTTATCGTAATCACATTTTCAAAATCCCTTCATGCTTGCCCGCCCTCAGCCGATAACTCTGTTGAGTTTTCTTAATTCGGGGGAGCCCATGCACGAAGCTATTCCTGCAGCAAAAACTGGTGTCAAGCGGAGGATGAGATTCAGGCATTTGCAGGCGGCCGCGTTGGCGGCGATTGTGGCGCTAGCCATGCCGGCCCGGGCGGGCGACGATCGCGCCGTCAAGTCGCGCGTGGCCCCCGTGTATCCGGAGATCGCCAAGCGCATGCGCATCACCGGCGAGGTCCGGCTTGAAGCTACGGTCGACGCCCAGGGAAAGGTCAAGGATGTGAAGCCGGTGAGCGGCAACCACATGCTCGAAGTCGCGGCCGAGGACGCGGTGCGTCAATGGAAATTTGTGCCGGGCGACGGCGACACCGTAGTCACGGTCTCGGTGAACTTTTCGCTCGGCCAATAAATTTCGCTTGCCAGCCCGTGGCAACTGCCGGACCCCCTTGCGCCCTTCGCCGCAGTGTCGCGCGGCGTTGTGGCTGGTTTGCGTTCCGCACCGGGAGGCCGGTGCGCGGGCTTAACGCTGCCCAGGCAGATACACGCTTCGTCAGCAGCCCTGCGCCTTGGCGTTTAACCCATCCCATGCAGGGCCTTGCATGCGATGGCATGCGCTCTCCATGGGGCAGAAAACCGAGGGTAACCTCGCCCCGGTCCTTGAGGGGATTCCAATGGAATATCATGATCTCTTGGAGTACCCTCAAAGATTATGCTCAAAGAACGCAATGGTTCTGATACCCCCAACAAGATTGTCCTGACCGTTGCGATTCTCGACTTTGATGCGCAGCGCCGCAATGCTGCCGCCACGGCCCTCGCGGGGATTAAGAACCTGCGGATCACTGAAATCCCCTCCTTCCCCGGCAAGGTGGGAGACCTGGCGGAGTTGCTGCCGCAAACTTACGACGTGGTGCTCCTCAACGTCGACTGCGACTCGAAGCTAGCCTACGATTTGGTAGAAAATCTGAGCGCCAATGCGCGCATCTACGTCATGGCCTACTCATCGAGGGCCGCCATGAAGGTGGCCGTCCACCTCATGCGCGCCGGCGCGCGCGAGTTCTTCGCTGCGCCCTTTGATCCCGTGGAGATTGCTGCCGCCATGGAGCGCGCGACAGAGCATTATGCCGCGACCATCCAGGAGGCCAGGGCGTCCAGTAGGTTGTTCGTGTTTCTGGGCACAAAGGGCGGATGCGGCGTCACCACGTTGGCGGCCAACTTCGCGCTCGCCGTGGCGCAGGAATCCGAAGGCAACACCCTGCTGATGGACTTCGGCCTGCCTCTGGGCGATGTGGCCATCAACCTCGGCATCAAGACCGACTATTCCGTGGCCAACGCGCTGCAGTATCCCGACCGCCTCGACGCCAAGCTGCTCTCCACGCTCGTGGTCAAGCACAGCACGGGATTGTCGGTGCTGGCAGCTCCTTCTGAGTTCACCGATCAGCCCGCGCCCCTGGAATCCATTGACAAGCTGGTCACTGTAGCATGCGAAGCCTACAACTTCGTGGTGGTCGACGTGGGTTCACGCATCGACCTGCTCGGCACCTCGCTCTTTGACAAGTCGGCCATCATCTACCTGATCACCCAGGTAGGCATCTCCGAGCTGCTCAACGCCAACCGCATGGTGTCGAAGTTCTTCTTCACGCGCGACGAGACCCTGCAAATCGTGCTCAACCGCTACAAGCCCAGCGATCTGCTCTTCGACGAAAAGAAAATCACCGAGGCGCTCACCCGGCCCGCGCAGTGGAAGGTCCCCGACGACTACTCCGCCGCCCGCCGCACCCGCGAGACCGCGTCGCCCATGGTGCTCGCCGACTCCGCCATCGCTCGCGCCATTCGCGAGATGGCAAAGAGCGCCGCCGGCTTGACCTCCGAAAAGGACGAAAAGCGCGGCTTCTTCCGCTTCCTGCGGTGATAAGACAGGGAATAGGGAGCAGAAATACGATAGATTCCGCCTACAAACAAGGGGCGTGCTCCCGCAAAGCGCGTCCCTCGTTCCGTTCCCCATTGGCTACTCCCTATTCCCTATTTTTTCCGCGCGCCATGGAGGAGATTGCAGCCAGCTCGCGGGAAATGCGTCGTCCTCTTCGGCAGAGACAATCGTTCCCTGGTGAAAAACGATGCGCCAGCCCTCAGGCGTCCTCTGCCAAATCGTCGCGCGCCGCGTCACGCGCTCAAGCTGTCGCAGTGTGTACGTCATCAGGTAAGTATCCGGACCGAGTTGCCGAACAGCGTGGTCTTCGCTCGTCCATCCGGCGGAGGCAGCATCCACGGGAGGATGCTTTTCCAACTCGTTCAGAATGAAACCCCGGCTGTAGCGGCGGCCGGAGGCACTCGCTTCCAAGTACTCAGGAGCGACCACCTTCTCGAACTCCGTGCGCGTTGTCCCAAACTCACGGGTGTGAAAAATTGGCTCCCGGCGCTTCAACTCTTCGAGTACCGGATGCAGATTCGGATCGGTATGCGTAAAAACGTTGCTGGGCGTTTTCATAACTGGGCATTCTGCGCCGCCGCAACCGGTCGCGAGGGTTCGCTGACTCGCTGACTCGCTAACCCGCTGCTCCATGGCACTTCTTGTACTTCTTCCCGCTGCCGCAGGGGCAGGGATCGTTGCGTCCCACCTTTTCTCCGGTGCGCCGTTGCGTGGGCAGGCTTGAGTCTCCTCCGCCCTGCCGGCTGGCTGCGGCAAGCTCCCGCTCCTTCTTGCGGTGGAACTCCTTCTCCAGCAGGTCGATGGTCGTCGAAGGCGCGCGCGTGGGGATCGCAATTTCGCGCGGAGCGTTATCCGCATAAATTGAACGCGGAGCGTTGTCGGCTTCGATGGGCCGCGCTGCACTCGCCACCGGCGGAGCGTTCGGCACCGGACCACGCGGCCGCACCGCCTCCGTCACCGGCTGCCCATCGGGCCCCAGAATCTGCATCCGGAAGAGGAACCGCACTGTGTCTTCCTGGAACTTCAGCATCATGGCCTCGAACATGTCGAAGGATTCGCGCTTGTATTCCACCAGCGGATCGCGCTGCGCATAGCCGCGCAGATTGATTCCCTCCTTCAGGTGGTCCATGTTGAGCAGGTGATCCTTCCACAGCCCGTCGATCACGCTCAGCATCACCATGCGTTCGTGGTAGCGCATGGTCCCGGCGCCCAGAATCTTCTCCTTTGCCTGGTAGCTCTCCGAAAGCTTGGCAAAGATCTCCTCGCCCAGTTCGTGCCGGCTCAGTTCCCCGGGCTTGATGCCCGACGCCGCCAGGTTGAATCCGAAATGATCCACGAGCTTCTCGCCCAGGCCCTTGAAGTCCCACTGATCTTGCCGCGTGCGCTCGTTGCAGCACTCGTCGAGCAGGCTCGACAAAATCCCGCCCACGTAGTCTTCGAGAATCAGCTCGCGCTGCTCCACGCCTTCGAGCAGTTGCCGGCGCAGGCCGTACACCGCCTCGCGCTGCTTGTTCATTACGTCGTCGTACTCGAGCAGGTGTTTGCGGGCTTCGAAGTTCTGCGCCTCCACGGCCTTCTGTGCGCCCTCGATGCGCTTCGAAATCATGCGCGACTCGATGGGCACGCCCTCTTCCATGCCCAGCCGCTCCAGCAGCGTGCTCACCCACTGCTTGGCGAAGATGCGCATCAGGTCGTCTTCGAGCGAAAGATAAAAACGGCTCTCGCCGGGATCGCCCTGCCGGCCGGCGCGCCCGCGCAACTGGTTGTCGATGCGCCGCGACTCGTGCCGTTCGGTGCCCAGGATGAACAACCCGCCGGCTTCGATCACTGCCTCGTGATCCTTTTGCGCAGCCGCCGCGTGCACTACATTCGTCTCCGCCCATTCCTCGTTGGAGATTTCGAACTCCTGCCCCTGGTAATAAAAACGCTGGAACCCCGGCGGCGCCATGGGATTGATCGCGCCCTCGGCCACGCTGATGGCGCGCGCCTTTTTCTTGTCCACCAATTCCTTGCGCGTCATGAAGTCCGGATTGCCGCCCAACAGAATGTCGGTGCCGCGGCCAGCCATGTTGGTGGCGATGGTCACCATCCCCAGCCGTCCCGCCTGCGCCACAATCTCCGCCTCGCGCTCGTGGAACTTCGCGTTCAGCACCACGTGCTTCACGCCCTTGCGCTGCAAAATCGCCGACAGCCGCTCACTCTTCTCAATCGACGTCGTGCCCACCAGCGCTGGCTGCCCCTTCTCGTGCAGCTCGGCAATGTTGTCCGCCACCGCCTTGTACTTTTCCTTCTCGGTGCGGAACACCACGTCAGGATTCTCCAACCGCCGCATGGGCATGTTGGTGGGAATCACCACGATCTCCAGCTTGTAAATCTTTTCGAACTCGGCCGCCTCCGTTTCCGCCGTGCCCGTCATACCGCTCAGCTTTTGATAAAGCCGGAAGTAATTCTGGAAGGTGATCGTGGCCAGCGTCTGGTCTTCCTTGCGGATGTTCACGCCCTCCTTGGCCTCGATCGACTGGTGCAGCCCATCGCTCCAGCGGCGTCCCGGCATCAGGCGGCCGGTGAAGGTGTCCACAATAATTACCTCGCCGTCCTTCACCACATAATCCACGTCGCGCTTGTAGAGCGCATGCGCCTTGATGGCCGTCTCCACGTAGTGCTTCAGTTCCCAGTTCTCCGCGTCAGCAATGTTGCCGATGCCCAGCGCCTTCTCGATCGTCACCCATCCGTCATCTGTTACACCGATGGACCGCTGCTTCTCGTCCACAATGTAGTCGCCGGTCAGGTGCTTCTGGCCCTCGCCCAGTTGGATGCCCAGCTCCGCCTGGCGCTTGGTGTCGGTCCACTCGATCTCTTCGCCCAGTTCGAGCGCGGGAATAATGCGCCGCACGCGCGCGTATTTGTCCGTCGTCTGGTCCGTTGGACCGCTGATGATCAGCGGAGTCCGCGCCTCGTCGATCAGGATCGAGTCCACCTCGTCCACGATCGCGTAGTAGTGGCCGCGCTGCACGCAATCCTTGATCTCGAACTTCATGTTGTCGCGCAGGTAGTCGAACCCGAATTCATTATTTGTTCCGTAGGTAATGTCGGCGGCGTACGCGGCCCTGCGCTCGTTGTCGTCCAGATCGTGCACGATCACGCCTACGCTCAGCCCCAGGAACTCGTAAATCTTGCCCATCCACTCGGCGTCGCGCTTGGCCAGGTAGTCGTTCACCGTCACCACGTGCACGCCGTGACCGGCCAGCGCGTTCAAATAGCAAGCCAGCGTCGCCACCAGCGTTTTGCCTTCGCCGGTTTTCATTTCGGAAATTTTGCCCTGGTGCAGCACCATGCCGCCGATCAACTGCACGTCGAAGTGCCGCATCTGCACCGCGCGCCAGCCCGCCTCGCGCACCACCGCAAACGCCTCGGACAGAATCTCATCGAGCGCGTCCTTTTCCGCCTGCTTTTTCTCGTCAGCGTCGGTGATGCCTTCCAGGCGCGCCGCAATCCGCGCTTTGAACTCGGCGGTCTTCGCCCTCAGCTCTTCATCCGAGAGCTTCTTGATCTCCGGCTCCATCGCATTGATTTGAATCACGATGGGCATCAGGCGCTTAATCAGGCGCTCATTCGCCGTGCCAAAGATTTTGGTCAGAATCTTATCGAAAAACACAGTATTCTCCGCTTCTTAGTGTAAATGGCAGGGCATCTCCGCGCCGCCGCTTCCTTGCCACTTTGCGCAAGTTGACAGCTGCATGGGCGACTCCGGTGACTCGGGTCCTGTGCCTAGTTCTTAGGCGGAATCTTGGAGTGTAGACTCACCAACAGCCCCTGCGAGCCATACACTCTGGATTGAAAGATCGCGGCATCGTACTGTTTGAAATCGGCTTCATGGGCAGCCCGATTTCTTTGCGCTGAAATCCAGGATGCTTCATTCGTCAGAGTGGGAAGATGCAACTGCAACGCTGACTCAATCCAGGATCGCAACCATGAGTCGTTCCTGAGATACCAGCAATATGATCCGAGGGTCATGGACCTCGGCTGCTCTTTGCCGCTCCTGATAAGCGGAGCCGACGATGAGCCGTCCGCAGGGTAATCTCGCGCCCCTTCAGAGAACAGCTTCACAAGGTAAGGACCGAAGATTCTCATATAAATCTCGTTCTCGCAGGCCTTCGCCTGATGAAGAACAACGGAGTTCATCGCATCCGGCTCTGCTTGATTGATCGCGAGGAAGTATTCGCCAAGCGCTAGAAGACGCTGCGTCTCGTGATGCAGCCTTGTATAGACGACGCCGAGTCTTGATTCAACAAGCGGCAGAAACTCCGCCGCTCGACGCCGATTCTCGAGCGCGTGCAGAATTTCCATCTGGCCGGCCTTGATGGAATCCGTGGCGTCGGCTAAATCCTGATGGATCTCATTCAGCCCGCTGTTGCTGGCCGTCACATGAGCAGCACTGATCAGTCCCGTTGAATCAGCGGGATGATCGCCATCCTGTTCGAGAAAATCCTTCAAATACCTTTCCGCCGCAACATCGATCGAGAAATAGAAAAGCTGATAATCGACTGGAGTTTCTAAGAGCGTTTCACGAATCATTTCTCGGATGAAGTTGAGGCCCATCGTGCTTCCGTAAAGCGGCGCGCGCGACTCGCATTCGTCGCCTTCCTTCGCAGATCCGGACACTCTTACTTCGTATGCTTGATAAATGGGATAATCTGGGTTATCAAGAACTTCAAAACCAATCCCTTCCGGCTTCGACTTATAGACATTTGGGAGCATCATGCGGTCAAATCTTCTATACAGGTCTCTGTAAAGCTGCCTCGCTGTCAGCAGTTTGAAAAGAAAGTGAAGCGCATCATGAGGAAGCCCCTGAATGTGCTCAGCGAGCTCATGAACATCGACGAGTGCATCCGAGTCTGCAAGACCTGGTAGGACGGCAAACTCTTTCCAGTAGGAGTCAGGCCGCAGAACGTACAGTTGCCAAAGTGCGGGAGCGGCATATGTAGAGGCTAGAGCAGCGATTCTGTCCGCGCATATCCAGTTGATACTTTCGTTCGAAGTGGGAACAGAGAACTCGCCCGCGAATCTCTCGCGTAGAGATTCGAGTTCTCGCAACGCTCTCCCTCTCAAGATATTCTGAACGGCTTCTATGTGCTCAGCCGCTCTTGGATAGCGGTCATAGCAATAGCTGCAGTATTCAGGGTGATACTTCAGGCTATCCAGGTAGGGAGGCTCGCCCGAGTCAAAGTAGTCGGCAACCGCCTGACTGCCGTCTGTTCCGCAAATGAATGCAATATCGTCACCAAGAGTCGGGGTTGCGCATTCATTCTCGCGGTCTTCCATATCTACGTTCCTGAACATTCATGGATTGAGTTCCGTTCACCTTCTCGGACAGTCAGGCGCACGCCAACATTGTAGCGTTGCCGCTCCCGGCGCAGGTGGGTGGCTGTGATCTTTCAAGAGATTGTTGACATCGACACCTGGCATTGACGCACCCAACTCTAGAAAAAGGCTCAACCGGCCGCCTTTTTGATGTTCTTTCGCGGCCGGCCCCCGCGGCGACCGTTTCGTCTCGCGGCAGCCACTTTAGCCGCACTCTTCGATTTGCCACCGAGACTGCCCAGTCGGCTCGCCATCCAGTTTCGCGAGCCGAGGAACCCCATCAGCAACCCAGGCAGGTAAAGATCCACGTCGATCTTGGGAAAGTGGATGCCACAGCCCGAAGGCGAAATCTCGATGCGCTCCAGTTGCGCAGCGGTGGCCTTCTCAAGTCCCTGCGCGTCGCGCGGTGAAAAGGAAACTTCGAGCCCCGCCGAGAAGCGAATAATGATGCGCATTAGCCTGCGATCGTAGTGCGCGCGAGCAGCGCGCGACGGCGAGATCTGAAAGGCGCCGAGCTTGGCTTTTCTTGGCATTTAGAAAGACAATACCACAAACCGAAGCGCTTGGGTTTTGCGTGCGACGGCGAGGTCTGAGAGACGCCGAGTCTGGTCCTGCTTGGCATGAAAGAGGTGCAACAAACACCGAAGCGCTTGCGTTCCGCGTAGACCGGCGAGACCTGAGGGCTTCCGAGCTTGGTCTTGCTGGGCATGAAGTTTCTCCGCGTCCGGCGGCTTCTCCGAGTCCGACAATAAAAATTAATACTTCACAAACCGAAGCGCTTGGGTTATGCGATGCGGTGAGAGCTCAAAAGCACCGAACTCGGCCTTGCTGGGTATGAAGCTCCCACGCGTCCGGCAGTCTTCCGCAGTCCGACAGTAACAAATAATACGTCACAAACCGAAGCGCTTGGATTTTTCAGTAATGCCCCGACAAAAAGCCCTCGGCTTCTCAGCCGAGGGCCCTTCGCTTCACATCAGATCTGCGCTCAGTTGCTGAACAACAGCACTCCCGCCGCTTTTTCCTCGCTCGCGTTCTCGTCCGCGCTCACGGGGCGATAGAAGAGCTGGTTCTGGTCGAGATACACCTCGAGGAATGCCGGCCGCTCCTGAATCTGCCCCGCGATCAGCGCCTCGGACAACGGATCCTCGACGTACCGCTGCAACGCGCGGCGCAATGGGCGCGCCCCGTAACTGCGATCCGTCAGCGTCTTGTCCAGAATCCACTTCTTGGCATCGTCGTTCACTGAGATCGTGATCGATTTCTGCGCCAGGTTGAGGTTCAGTTGCTGCACCAGCAGCTCGACGATTTGAATGAGATCCGCATCGGAGAGCGACTGGAACAGGATCACTTCGTCGAGACGGTTCAGGAACTCGGGGTTGAAGGTCTTCTTCACCTCGTTCTTCACCAGCTCCTCGACCTTTTCGCTCACCAGGTCCTCGCGCTCGCTCTGGAATCCCAGTCCCTGCTTCTTCTGCAGGTGCCGCGCGCCGATATTCGACGTCATGATGAGGATGGTGTTCTTGAAGTCGACGGTGTTGCCCAGTCCGTCGGTCAGTTGCCCGTCCTCAAACACCTGCAGCAGGATGTTGAACACATCCGGGTGCGCCTTCTCAATCTCATCCAGCAGCACCACCGAATACGGCGAACGCTTCACGCGCTCCGTCAACTGGCCGCCCTCCTCGTAGCCCACGTATCCCGGAGGCGAACCGATCAGCTTCGACACCGAGTGCTTCTCCATGAACTCCGACATATCGAAGCGGATGAGCGCCTTGTCTGAGCCGAACAGGAAGTTGGCCAGCGTGCGCGCCATTTCTGTTTTGCCCACACCCGTGGGTCCAAGGAATAGGAAGCTGCCGATGGGCCGGTGCGGCGATTTCAATCCTGCGCGGCTGCGACGGATGGCCCGCGCCAGTGCCGATATCGCCCTTTCCTGCGAGATCACGCGCTTGTGCAGTTCCTCTTCCACGCGCAACAGTTTCTGCGTCTCTTCTTCCTTGATGCTGGTCACGGGCACACCCGTCCAGCGGCTCACCACGTCTTCGATGTCCTCGCGGCCCACGATTCCCGCGGCCGAGTCGTCCAGGTGGTACTTGTCGCGCAGGGCGCGCAGGTTCTCGCGCTCCTTGCGCTCTTCGTCGCTGTAGAACCGCGCCTTCTCGAACTCATGGTTCGCAATCGCCGAATCCATGCGGTGCACGATGAACTTGATCCGCTTCTGTACCTCGGTGATCTCTTCGGGCAGCGAGGTCTGGCGCAGCTTCACGCGCGCTCCGGCTTCATCTATTAAATCGATGGCCTTGTCGGGCAGAAAGCGGTCCGGTATGTAACGGCTCGAGTGCGCCACCGCGAACTCCACTGCCGCATCGGTGTAACTCACCGCGTGGAACTTCTCGTAGCGGTCCTTGATGCCCATGATGATCTTGATGGCGTCAGCCTCGCTCGGCGGCGGAACTTTCACCGCCTGGAAACGCCGCTCCAGCGAGCGATCCTTCTCGATCGATTTGCGGTACTCGGCCGGCGTGGTTGCGCCAATGCACTGAATCTCGCCGCGCGAGAGCGCCGGCTTCAGAATGTTTGCCGCGTCCAGCGACCCTTCCGCCGATCCCGCCCCAACCAGCGTGTGCAGCTCGTCAATGAACACGATCGAGTTCTGATTCTCCATCAGCTCTTTCATGATGGTCTTCAGCCGCTCTTCAAACTGCCCGCGGTACTTGGTTCCCGCCACGATCAGCGAGAGATCGAGCGCCAGCACGCGTTTGTCCGCAAGGAAGCTCGGCACCTCGCCGTCGGCAATGCGCTGGGCCAGGCCCTCCACAATCGCCGTCTTTCCGACGCCCGGCTCGCCGATCAATACTGGATTATTTTTGGTGCGCCGGCACAGAATCTGAATGGCGCGCTCGAGTTCTCCCTCGCGCCCAACCAGCGGATCCAACTGCCCATCCATTGCAGCTTGAGTAAGGTCGCGGCTGAACTCCGCCAGCAAACTCGACTCCCGCTGCCGCTGCTGCGGCGGCGCTTTCTCCTGCGTCACCCTCGCCAGCTCGTCGCGAATCTGCGCCAGCTTCAATCCCCGCTCCTGCAGAATCTCCGAAGCAAAGCACTTCTCTTCCCGCAGCAACCCCAGCAGCAGATGTTCGGTTCCGATATGTTTGTGGCCCAGCCGTTCCGCCTCTTCCGCGGCGTAGGCCAGCACCCGTTTGCACTCGTTCGATAGCGGCAGGTCGACGCTGGTCGACACCTTCTCGCGGATGGTGGTGTGCGCTTCAATTTGCTTCCGGATCGACTCCACCGAGGCGTGCGAGCGCAGGAAGCGGTTGGTTAACGCCTTGTCTTCGCGCAGCAGTCCCAGCAGCAGGTGCTCGGTCTCGATATAAGGCGAACCGAACTGGCTGGCCTCATACCGCGCGAAGAAGATCACGCGCCGCGCCTTCTCCGTATACCGTTCGAACATGATGTGCTCCCCTCCCCGTCATCGGGGCTTCATCCAGGCTGCCCGCTTCAGTAGCCGTCCGGCGATGCTCCCGGCCTCGGCCCTCAAGCGCGTGCCCTTCCCTTTGCTTCGCCGCCGGAGGACTCAAAAATCGGAATCCACGCTCCGAACAGCTCTTTTGGATGGTCCTGGGTCTGCTTCTACCCTTGCCGTCTGCCGGCTTGGCTTGCCCGGCTGACTTCCATCCCGACCTCTGCAGCCCCACTGGGGAAACCCTCTCTCGGGCCGATAGCTATAAGACTCACAAGGCACGGAAAGTGATGCAATTCCACGCAAGGGTTACAGGTTAGTTTGCCGGCTGCGCGGCGTCTGTGAGCGCCGTCAGCCTTCCATTTGCGAGGCGAAGAATTCGCGTACAACGTTGCGCCAGTTCCATATTGTGCGTAACCAGAATGGACGTAAGCCCATGGCTCGCGTGCAGCCGTTCAATGAACTCAAAAACGCGGCCCGCCGTCGTGCCGTCCAGGTCGCCGGTCGGCTCGTCAGCCAGGAGCAGACGCGGGCCGCACACCAGCGCGCGCGCCAGCGCCACCCGCTGCTGCTCGCCGCCTGAAAGCTCGCCCGGCCGATGCGTTCCTCGATCCTCCAAGTCCACCTCTCTCAGCCAGTTAGCCGCTATTTCTCTGGCTTCGGACTGCTGCATACCCCTGGCCATCAACGGCATGGCCACGTTCTCCTCGGCCGTAAACTCCGGCAGCAAATAATGGAACTGCCATACGTAGCCGATCTCGCGGTTGCGAAAAGCTGCCGCCTCTCGAGGGGAAAGAGAAGCCACGTTGGTTGAGGCGCAGTATACCGTCCCCGCGGAAGGCGCATCAAGCGCTCCCAGAATGTGCAAAAGAGTGCTTTTTCCCGCCCCCGACTGGCCCACGATCGCCACCATCTCGCCGGCCTCGACCTCGAGATGCAGGTCCTCAAAAAGGATCAGTTCGCCGCGCGCCGTCTGATATGACTTGCGCAGTCCTTCCACCCTAATCAACGGAGCATCGCCGAGCGGAGCCCGTTTTTCGCCAAGCGGAACTGGGATTTCCGGGGTCCCGGACGCCCGCGACTCACCCTCCCGCGCGGCGCGGGATGCCTGAGGAGCAGCCGCTGGAGGGGAATGCATCATCCGGTTGACTTCATTTTACAGGACGCGCCCAACCCAAGGCCCCCGCAGACAACTCTTCGTCCGCGGGGTAGGGGCCGCTGACCTGCTGACTCGCTAACTTGCTGACCCGCTGATCCTCAACCCCACTTCTTGCCCAGCGATTCCAGATTTGCCTTCGCCAGATCCTCAGGCAGCATACAAACCCTGAACTCCACCTCGGCGTTGAAGCAGAGGAACCACGGCTCGGCGATCCGTGGCACGTCCGCGGCACTTTCGACGTCAACAATCAGCACGCAACCGCGATGGCCTTCGCGTTCACCGAAGTACGCAGCCTCAGGTTTGATCTCGTCGAGAATTCTCCTGATCGTGGGACCCACAGTTCCATTGCGAACCAGGGTATTGAACGGCTCGAGGGGAAACTGCGCCAGCATCATCATGCGCATACTTGCACCTCCGGCGCCCGGGAATTGCCCTGGGGACAGGCGGCGCCAATTCCGGACGCTACAGCACGCGAGAGAATCGTGTCAAAACAATTCTCCGTTTCCTCCGCGCCAGTTTTCGCACTGCCTCGTCTCCAGCCTGCGTAGCGGGCAAAAGATGGTAGCCCCAGGCGCAAGCCTGGGGATCAATCACAGCATTAATCCAACAAGCCCGCCTCAGCGGGCGAAAGAACCACTCAGCCCAGCTGCTGGCGCTCCGCTTGCTATCATCAGATCAACGGCTGCCGCGTTCGCGCCGCCGCAATCTTCCTGCATCTCTGTGACTCCCGGTTCACAATCCGCCTTATCACCCGACCTCGCCGTTCACGCTGCGGAAACCACGCCGCACGGCCTCCATGCCCCGTCCCCCGGCGCCACCGCAACCCTTATCCACGATCTCCGCGAGCTCTTCAAAGTCAAAGTCGTCGGCCTGGTGCTCGTCACCGGCTGGGGCGGCTTTTACCTGGGCTCCATGCAGTCCGGCATCTCCACCTTGCAGCGCGGACTGCTCGACGTGCTGCTCGGCATCGGCCTCGTTTCCGCCGGCGCAGGCGCGCTCAACCAGGCCCTCGAGCGCACCACCGACGCACGCATGAAGCGCACCGCCAACCGGCCGCTTGCTTCGGGCCGTTTCCCCCTTGCCGTCGGCATTCTCGCCGGCCTGGGCGCCATCGCGCTCGGCGCGGTGTGGCTCATGCTCTATACCAACCCGCTCACCGTCGCGCTCGCGCTGCTTACCGCCTTCACCTATGTCGCCATCTACACGCCGCTCAAGCGCGTCACCTCGCTCGCCACTTTCATCGGCGCATTTCCCGGCGCCATGGGCCCCCTGCTCGGCTGGACCGCCGCCCGCGGCCGCATCGAGTGGCCCGCCGTCGCCCTCTTCGCCATCCTCTTCGTCTGGCAGTTCCCCCACTTCATGTCAATTGCGTGGTTGTACCGCGACGAATACGCGCGCGCCGGCATCCGCATGTTGCCCGTCGTCCAGCCCGACGGATGGTCCACCGTCGTCGAAGCCGTTTTCTACGCCGTGCTCATGATTCCCGTGAGCCTCGCGCCCTGGCGTCTTGGCGTCACCGGCACGGTCTATGTCGTCCCTGCGGTCGCGCTCGGCCTCGTCTATCTTGCTTACACACTCCGCTTCGCGCGCATTCTCCACGTCAAAACCGAAGACGAAAGCCGCATGCTGGCCCGCGACCTGCTCAAGGTGAGCGTGCTGTACCTGCCGCTGCTCTTCACCACACTCATGCTCTGCGCGAGAGCAAAATCGTAAGGCACGCTATGACCACCGCCGCACCCACCTCCGCTCCCCGCTCCGGCACCCGCCCGGCCATCCTCTCCATCCTCGTCATCAGCGCCGCCGCCTCGCTCTTTCTCTTCTGGCTTATCTATATTCATCCCGCCGCGGCCACCAGCGCCCAATTCGCCTTTCTCCCCGCGCTCAACGCCATCCTCAACGGCCTCGCCGCCATCGCGCTCTTAATCGGTTACACATTCATCCGCGCTCGGCAAATCCCAAGACACCGCGCCGCCATGATCACGGCTTTTGTCTTCTCCACGCTCTTTCTCTTGAGCTACATCGCGCACCACGCGCTGCACGGCGACGTGCGCTACCCGCTCCACGCCGCGTTCCGCACCTTTTATCTTTGCCTGCTCGCCAGCCACATCGTTCTCGCGGTCGTCACGCTGCCTCTGGTCCTCATCACCTTTTTCTTCTCGCTCTCAGGCCGCTTCCCGCAGCACCGCCGCATCGCCCGCTGGACCTTTCCCCTCTGGCTCTACGTTTCCGTCACCGGCGTCATCACCTACGTCATGCTGCGTCTCGCGCAAGGATAGAGCGAACTATGCCGCCCAGCCCAGCAAACGAGGATGCACCCCACTCCACCCCGCCCGACGACGGCACCCGCCAGCTTCTCCAATGGGGCGGCTCCATGGTCGCAACCGGCCTGCTGTGCGTGCTTCTGCTCGTCACCCTGCTCGGCGGCTACTCGCGCCTCGGCGCCAGCACCAACGCCGGATGGTTTGCACTCATTGTGGCGCTCATGTGCCTGCCCTTCGGCGCACTACTTCTCACACTCGGCCTCGCCAAATGGCTTCGCAACCGCCGCCAAGCCCGCAAAGCGGGCGATCGACGTTAGCCCCAGGGTCCGGGGTCCCCACGGGCAGGTCTTCGTCCGTGGGGTGGAGGAGCGAGCCTGGGGAATGCGGGCCAGATTCTCTGTTCACCTAAGCCCGCTTCAGCGGCGTAAGAAAACGGCGCACGCATCCGTCCTGACCCCGCATGCGCCGGCCACATTAATCCGCCAACTCGCCACGTCTGCCGCTCTGCCTGCCGGCTCACTCGCTAGCTCGACGAATCGTCCGTACCGGAAGCATCGTCGGCCGGTGCATCGTCGACGGGTGCTTCGTCGGCCGGCGCTTCGTCCGCGGGCGCGTCTGCTTCGGGGCCCACTGGGTCGCCGTACTGACCCTCTTCTGCGCTGGAGTCGGCGTTCTCCCCCTCGTTTTGCGCCGCGTCGCCATACACCTCGGCAGCCTGCGAATCTCCTGAAGCGGCGTCGCTCGCGGCGGTCTGTGCGTCTTCGTCGGCGGTCTGCTGGTCCGAGTTGGCCCAGCTCTCATCCAGTTGCGCAGTCCAGGTCTCGTCGGTGTTATCCGGCCCGCCTTCTCCGGCCACGGTCTCGGACTGTTGGTAGGCCTGCTGGGCATCGGCACTCGCCGCCGAGTAGTCGCCTGACGCCACGGCCTGGCTCTCTTCCTGCTCATCCTGTTGCAGAGTTTCCTGGTCCGACGTCAACTGCGAGTTATCCGCCGGATCGGTTGATCCGCCCAAAGTAGGGTCGGCCGTGCTCGACGCATCCGGGTCCGCAGTCGGATCAGTCGTTGCATCCGGGTCTGCGCTGCCGGTAATGGTGTCGTCGGGATCGCCCGTCACTGGTGAATCGTCGCCAATCGTCCCGCTCACCGAGGGATCCGTCGCGTCCGACACGGACCATCCCTCTTCGCCACCAGGGTATCCCGAGCCGCCCGGTCCGTCATCCAAGGTGGAAGATCCCTCAGGTCCGTACCCGCCTCCGAGGCCTGGCCCATCATCCGCCGTCGCGACGCCCGAAGATCCCTCGGGGGAATTCGGGTCTGCGCCACTCGGCTCTGCCACACCGGTCCCCGTTCCACTCGGGTCAGTCGGGTCCGTCGGGTCTGTCGCCGTCCCCGTCCCGCTCGGATCAGGATCCAGCGTCACTTCCTCCACCACCACTTCTTCCACGGCTCCTGGCGCATCCGGCGAGCCGCTGCTCCCCAACGGATCGAGAACTACATCGATAATCTCTTCTGTCACCGATCCGGAATCTGTCGCAGACCCAGTGTCTCCGGTGCTCGCGTCCGCCCCGCTCCCGGTACCCGCTCCGGCGGTCTCCTCGGGCACAACCACCACCACTTCCTCGACCTCGTTTCCTTGGCTGTTGGTATCGTCCGGCATAATGCATCCTCTCTTTCCTGAATTCTCTTGAGCGTCTCAGTTTGAAGCTATCGTAGTTACTCGCAATTGAATACGGGCTTTGCCTCTGAGGAATGAATGCTCTCAAATTGAGAAATGCCCCATTCCTCCAATCACTTCTTCCCGCCAGCATGTTCCGGCTGCGCGGTGGCAGCTGGCGTCGCCGTCTGAACCGCCGATCCCGCGGCCGCACCCGACGCAAGCGTCGCCGCTCTCGGCCGCAGGGCAATCACGGTGTGGCATTGCGGGCAGCGCACATTCAACACCGTCTTGCCCCGCAGCACCGCCAGCGGAACTCGCATCGCGGCCTGGCACTTGATGCAAATCACGCGTATCGAGTCCGTGGGCGCCGGCGCAACTGCCGGGTTCGTCGCCGTTGCCTGCGCCGCCGCGCCAACCGGCGCAACCGCTCCCGCCTGCTCCGCACCAACACTCGGCGCCGTAGGCCGTGCCGCGCCCGCCGACGGCCGCGTCGCTGCACCGGCGCTCGCTTTGCGTACCGTGCCCACGCCCAATCCCGGCGTCGCTTGCGTCGGCACCGGGGCCAGTTGCCTGCGCACCGGCTGGATGCTCTGGCTCCAGCGCATCAGCTCTGCCTCGTGCGCCGCCTGCCCCAGCAGCCGTAGCCGCCGCGTGGTGTACATCGACGACGAAGTCGTCATTTCCGAGAAGCGCGTCATCGAGTCATCGCTCGCCGACTCCTGCTTCAGCCACTCCTCGATGTTCACCTGCTGCAGCAGCCGCGCCGAGCGAATCGACCACGCCAGCAGCACGCGCCGCACCAGCGCCTCGTCGCCCACGGCCATCAATCCCGCACGGTCGGCGGTAATCTCCGACTGGCGCGCCCACGCCATCAGCGGCAGGTCGATTGCCCCCTGAATCAGCTTCGTGGGATTGATCGCATTGATCAGACCGTTGGAGAGCAGGCCGGTGTGCACGCTCACATCGCCTGCAATGAACCGCAGCACTGTGTTCCACAGCGCGTGACCGGCGCGGCAGTGACCCATCTCGCGCGACAGCACAAACAGCAGTTCATCGCCGGCGAAGTTGATCAAATGCGAGGTGCCCAGCACGATGAAAGAACTGTTTTCCGTGCCGTAGGTGTAGGTGTTCCACATCTGATCGCCCGAGATGTAGACGTCCGGCATCTTCGGCAGGCCCAGGATGCGTGCGGCCAGCACCGCCTGGTTCCAGACATCGGGGAACTGCCGGGGCCCAAGTCGAATGGCATTGAAGGTCGACTCGATCCAGGGGCGGCCCACTTTGTCGGAGACGTTGCGCACCACGGTGTGCAGCGCCGAAATGCTCTGCAGCTTCGACATGGCCTGGCCGTCCTGCGCCCACAAAAATACTGACCGGTCCATCTGGTACCCGGGCGTCAACGGCCGCAGCCACGCGCACTGTGGGCACACAATTTCCGCAGCGCTCAATGCTGCTCCGTTCACGCTGCAGACCTTGCACAGCGGCTGGCCGGTTCCGGCAAGCGGCGCTCCCACAGGCACAGCCTGCGGCGCCGTTGCCTGGGCTTCGGCAACCAGCCCGCTTCCGCACATGGTGCAGAATCGTGAACCGGGCACTCCCGGCCCGTGCCCCTGCGGACATACCAGCGGCCCAACAACCGTGCCGGCCATGGGCTCTCCTTTTTCCCCGTTCGCGCGTTCCCTGCTCGCGCACCGCGCCGCCGGAAACCCGCGCGGTCGCACACTAAGCCGCCAACTTGCCGACTCGCCGACTCGCTGGCCGTGCGCCGCTTACAAATCCTGGGGCCTGTGGATCGCTTCAATGGGGGGAGCGAAATTGCGGCAATTATAGCCAACCCGCGCCACAGACACAATCGATATCGGAAACAAACGCCGGTCGTGCGCCAATTTTGAGGCTTTGGTCGCGGGTCGATTTTGAAACTTTCGTGAAAGCGCGCGGCTCCCGA
>Ga0326727_10013176_pt1 | contig 18504 bp, 13 predicted proteins | sample MB2enrmetagenome_FD_207643 | JGI IMG/M metagenome (GOLD analysis project Ga0326727, IMG submission 207643) | Lab enriched peat soil microbial communities from McLean, Ithaca, NY, United States - MB29MY | ecosystem: Environmental > Terrestrial > Soil > Wetlands > Peat | place: USA: New York...
ACATATTTTCCGTGTAGCCTTTCTTTAGCCCTCAACAGCACATGCTCGACAAAATCTCCATCGCCCAACATACGTTCATCGCTCTTTTGATGGATACCGGCCTTCCGTAATGCCCCAACCGCCTGCCATCCGCCGGCGCTGCGAAGGAGCCCGCCCCCGATGAGATCCGGACGCATGCCTTGCTCCATCCCCTTTTCAACAAATGCGCGGTAGGTTCGCCCGGCAAATCCGTCCCCCATTTCATATTTTCCGTGTAGCCTTTCTTTAGCCCTCAACAGCACATGCTCGACAAAATCTCCATCGCCCAACGTGCGTTCATCGCTCTTTTGATGGATACCGGTGTTGCGTAATGCCCCAACTGCCTGCCATCCGCCGGCGCTGCGAAGGAGACCGCCCCCGATGAGATCCGGACGCATGCCTTGCTCCATCCCCTTTTCAACAAATGCGCGGTAGGTTCGCCCGGCTAGTCCGGGGCGCCTGCCAAAACATGTTCGATCTGTCGAGTAAATATAAAATATAAAGGGCGTCCCCCATTTCCTACAAGCAGGATTTTCACCTTTGGCGAGCTATCGCAACTTTCTAAAGTAAGGGCAGACGCCGATTTCCGGGGATTTGCCACGCACGGTGGCGAGAATATCAGACCATCCATAGACTCGATCATCAGGCGGCTGGTGAAAGCTGAAGCCAGAGTGGTCTACCACGCCAGGAAGTGGTACGTCCATATTGCATCGGCTTTCCCATTAGGCCGGTATTACGGCATCTATTCTCCTGAGCCTCAAACTTGGCGCGACAAACTTCAGATTGCGCCCTTGGACCTTGTGGAAAAAGCCACCTGGTATTCCGGATGCCTTTAAAAGTCGTATTGAATGCAGTCGTTTTCTTCGCGACCTCAGGCATTTCTTTTCCACGCGTCACAGGCTTCTTGTCTGGAGTTTTCGGGCATTGCCCTTCACCGCCACGAATAGCGCTATTAGTTGCCGGAAGCGTCTTCCAGCGATCCTCATGCGAATCTGTACCGCGCAGCCGGATCAGTACGTAAGAGCGATGAGGAATCTGTTGGACCACACAGCCCCAGGGATGTTCGTCAGTCGCGATTTCCGGGCTTTCCGGTTGATCGCTGCACCGGAAGCCTGAGCAAGAGGCGCGACATTCGCCTTTCGCCGAGTTCAGGTCACTGCGGCCTTACGTGGCCTGCGTTCAGAACTCGCTGGTCCGCAAGTCGTAGTCCGACTCGAACTGCGCCTCGAGCTTCCGCACCAGGAGGTCCTCCTGAATGACCAAGCCCATCTCCCGGTTGAAGGTAATCGAATCAGGCGAAAGGCTGATCGACCCGAGATAGGCGATCCTGCCGTCGATCAACGCCGCGCGTGCGTGCATGTAAGGCAGTTCGGCGCTCTCGTTCGGGCCGCTCACGTGCACCTGCACCCCAGCGGTCGCCAGTGCCTCCAGAGACGAGAGTTGCAGCTCCTGGACCTCCGGCGTACCACCGTTTACCTCTCTTGGTGCGATCAGGCGGACCCTCACTCCACGCTTTGCCGTGGAAGCGAGCTCGCTCTCGAGTGTGAGATTGCCGAGCAGCTCTGTGTACACATCGAGCGTTCGCTGCGCCTGCTGGAATAAACTTACCAGTCGCTCAGCGCCATTCACGGGGGAGACGATCAGATCCTGCCTGAAAATCGGAGGGGTTGGATTGAAAGTTGGCGGCTCCTGCCCCACCCCGCTCGAATAGGCCCAATCGTTCTCGAAAAGACGGTGGATCTCGCTCAGGATCTGCTGGTTTGTATTTGTGTGCGCAAAGTCCCGGTACTGGAGGAAAGTCGTCTCGTCGAGGCACGCGGAGCCGTAGATTAACAGGCCGGAGTCGACGAGAATGATTTTGGGAAAACTCCTCGGGAACATGGGATTGCTAAGGTGAAGCTCTCCTCCAGCAGCCGTCAGGTACTGTTCGAGGTTGGCGCTTTCCGCAGGAAGATCGCTGTACTTGCCGCGATCGACGATCACGCGGACCTGAACTCCACGGTTGAGAGCTGCTTTAAGGTGGTCCAGAATCTGCGGGTCCTCGAGGACGCAGATCTCGATCCGAATCTCGTGCCTCGCCGAGTCAATCGCCTGGAAGTAGATCTCGCGACCATCGTCGGGCAGCACTGCCAGTGAGCCTGAGCCGGACCCGGGTCCCAGCGGAAAGATCGTATCTGCCCGGTCGTGAGAGACCGTCTCGTCAGCCCAACTCGTGACCGTCCGGATCGGGGACAACACGAAGAAGATCAATCCCGCCAACAGTGCGAGGAGGCCCTTTTTCCCCAACGACCTCTGCGCTTCAGGCATAAAAACGTCTCGCCTGTGACGTGCGCTCCGCAAACAGCCTTTCCGCTCAAACGAATTCCCGGTCACGAGAAACCCTCCTCTAAGCGCATTTTCTCTATTATAAAAGAGCACAAGGAATCGAAACTTCGATAAATATTTATGCCATATTCGCTCTTGGCCCCAAATATATCGATTGGGAAGCTAAGACCGTACGGCTAATCGAGTCAAGCAGTGAGGTGCCGGAATTCTGTAGTGTGGAAACACGCGCTTAATACCTCCCCCACGGTTTCAGTCATCGAATATCCCTCAGGGAATTCACATGATCTTCATGATGAAACACACCCAGTCTGCCCCTTCCCCGATGGTTTCAACCATAGAAGGGCCCTTGGGCAAAAGCAAAAGTCAACGTTCCTCTCCTATCCTTGAAAAAAACGAACCTCTTAAACCCACATATTCTTCAGATCATGAGTGGAGTTTGCCACGATCCGAAGGATGGTGTGCTCGATAAACCCAGGCAGTGAGTGGAATTAGTTAGCGATGTCTCCGATACTTGATGCAAAACGGGCGATTATAGTTCATATACGCTTGATATTATTATTAAATGTGTCATACTGTTGCAGTAACTTTGCTCTCGATATCATAAGGTATTTTTTCGGGTATTACTGGGTATCGCGCCAGTTCGTTGCTCCCTCTTGTTGCACGCCTTTTCCTGCCTTCTGCAAAGCAGCCCCTGATTTGATTCTTGTCCCAACCAGCAAGATTCTGCACACAAGAAGTTCAACTGTCCGGATCATACTTTGCGGGGAAATAGGAAATAGGGGATGCCGTTTATATTATATATTCGAAGCTGTGCGATGCCCAACTTTTCACGCTTCACGATTTCACGGCCTCTTTGCACCGCCGCGCTGACGGTCGGCAGGGAAATCCTCAGCCTGTCGGCAAGAACAGTCAGCGGCATACCCCGTCCATTTGCCGCCAGCAAACATAAAATGCTGCGCGCCCTAACGGCTTTCCTTTGCTTTCCCGGCCCCGCTATCGCCGGCAGCGGAACCGTCGTCAACTCCGTCACCCATTGCGCCAGTTGCTCAAACCCGATTCATTTGGAGGCCAATACATATTTTCCGTGTAGCCTTTCTTTAGCCATCAACAGCACATGCTCGACAAAATCTCCATCGCCCAACGTGCGTTCATCGCTCTTTTGATGGATACCGGCGTTGCGTAATGCCCCAACTGCCTGCCATCCGCCGGCGCTGCGAAGGAGACCGCCCCCGATGAGATCCGGACGCCTGCCTTACTCCATCCCCTTTTCAACAAATGCGCGGTAGGTTCGCCCGGCTAGTCCGGGGCGCCCGCCAAAACATGTTCGATCTGTCGAGTAAATATAAAATATAAAGGGCGTCCCCCATTTCACGTCCGACTCTCATCTTGACCGGGTCTGACAAGTGGTCTAATCTGGCGGCATGCCGTGAACTGTTAATGCAGGTCCTGCAAGGATCTGCGCTCTTACTCATTTTTGTAAAAGGAGCTTATGGATGAGGGATTTCTTGACTTTTGGGCTTGTGGCCTGCTTTCTTCTGGCGGGTTTCGGATGCGCGCATACATCCGATAGCGCCACTGCCGGCATGCCCAGGCAGCAGGAGGTTGCACAGGCGCAGCCGAGCGCAGCGCCGGCCCAGGTGGTTGCCAGCGCGCCGGCTAATGCCGCGCCCGCGCCTGTAGTTGCCGTGGCACCTGGAACACCGCGCGTGGATCTTCCGGAAACGGTCTTCGATTTCGGGGTTGTTGCCGATGGAACCGATTACATTCACTCTTTCAAAGTTCGGAATGTCGGAAGCGGGGAACTGGTTTTAAAAAAAGTGATGCCTGGCTGAGGCAGCACCCTGACCGGTTTTGACCGGTCTATCCCTCCTGGAGGGGAGGGAAAGGTTACGATTCGCCTTTATGCCTTGTCGTGTCATGGGGATACCAAGAAAGTGGCATTCGTATTTACGAACGATCCCTTGAACCCGGTTTTCAAATTGACGTTGCAAGGGCGAGATCGCTAAGCGGATGCGTTTCCGCATCCGCATTTTAGATTTCAGATTTCAGATTTCAGTCGCGTGCGGCGCGTAGTCAGTCCGGCGCGTGATCAGGGAGAAACCGGCGCCATCGGCGCGACGACGTACAGCCTGCGGAAACGCATCCGCAGGCTCATACCGAGTTGCGTTCAAAATGAATGTTTCGGGAGGGCGTAAAGCCCTCCCCTACGGAAGGGACGGGGTTTATCCCCATGAGCGCTCAAATAAGCCGGCAAGTCATTGAATTTATCGATCGTATGATTCCATGTCATCATCGCGCCACAGGTCCCCAGGGCGAGAGCCTTTACTCATTGATTTAACAACAAAAACCAAAGGCGCTGGATTCCGGTTTGCGAGACTGTGTCGCGATGGGGAAAACAGTCAGAAACCATTGGAAAAGTGGAAAAAAGGCCCTGGTTCCCGGCCCCCGGATTAAACACTTCCGGGGCAAGCTTCGCCGGGAAGACGGGCTCTGATTGACGGCAGATTTCAGCCTTTGAGTGGGGATCTCTTACGAGCCCAACAATTGTGACACAGTCTCTTGCACCGGAATGACAGAATTCTTAAGAGCCCATCCCATCCTTATTTGAGCGCTTGTGGGGCTTATCTTCGCCCGATCTTGAACGCAATTCTCCATGATGCCGCGCGTCACCCGCGAAGCATGAAAATTCTATTTTCCAGGCAACTTGGTATCACCATCTTTTTTGTCCGAATCGTCTCAGTGCATCACTTTGTCCCAGTATCGTTTGAGACGCTTTAAGTAATCGAATATTTACTGAAAATCTGTTTTGTTGTCTCATTTCAGTGTCTCTCTCCATATTCACCCGGGGACCATTGAAACCGTTCTTTCCGCATTTATCGCCAATTTGCGTTCCGGGCATCATCGGCATAGTTGCAGCACTAGCGGGATGAGATCCATGTAAACCAGACAGGACATGAGCAATAATGATTTCAACTTTTCAAGGGGAGAAAAAATGGCTGGAGATTTGCTTGAAAAAGGGGCCATCGTACAAAGGGATAAGGAAACCTATGCCATAGCGCCTCATATACCCGGCGGCATAATCACCGACTACGGTCTTTTGCGCAAGGTAGCCGACGTTGCTGAAAAATTCGGGGCCAAAGCCGTTAAGCTTACTTCCGCGGAACGTTTTGCAATCGTCGGCCTCCGGAGTCAGGATCTCGACCAGGTTTGGAACGAGCTGGGAATGTCGGCCGGGGCGGCCGTGGGCCTTTGTGTTCGATCCATAAAGATCTGCCCCGGAACTACATTTTGCCGGATCGCGATGCAGGACGCTGTCGGTGTAGGACTGAAACTGGATGAGAAATACCATGGGCATACACTGCCCAACAAATTCAAGATCGGGGTGTCCGGATGCCCCAATAACTGCTCCGAGTCCTGGATCAAGGACCTGGGCCTGGTAGGAATGAAAACAGGCTGGCGAGTCCTGGCCGGCGGTTTTGCCTCCGGTCTCAGCCCTCGTCTGGCAAACGTGATAGCGATCGAATTGAATGACGAGCAGGCGCTGGCTCTGGCAGACAAGGTGATCGACTGGTACGAACAGGCAGGCAAGCCTAAACGGCTTGGACGGGTAATAGACGAATTAGGTCTGGAGAAGTTCATGCAGGAACTTGGGCTGCCTGTGGTGAAATGACGTAGAACCACCTACATTGAGGATGCGGCAGTGGACAAATACATCTGTACGGTTTGCGGTTATATTTATGATTCCTCGAAAGGCGATCCGGGACACCGCGTCGCCAAAGGAACCGAATTCGAGGATTTGCCCGACAAGTGGCGTTGCCCGGTATGCGGGGCGGAACAGCGCCACTTTAAGAAGCAATAGGGTTCAATGGAAACCGGTTGCCTGAACCCGGTATTGCATAACCGGCGAATTTCCGCCAACCCTGTTCGCCTTCCATACGAAAGTCCTGCGTGGACCGGATATGGAACTGTTGACAATAATCGATCCACAGCTTAGACAAACTATAAGCGGCAGGTCATGAAGGCATGCCGGGGGATGCCTTCCCCGCTATGCGAGTTACGCTGCCGGGAGCCCTCGACGAAATGATTGCTTAGCATTGTTGCCGGGCCTTCAATGCCACGAAGCCGGCAACCCATTTAATCAGGAGGCAAGTTGAATTATGGAAGGAAAGCACGAGCACAAACACTTGCATGAGCATGACCATAAACATGCGCACTCACACGAACATTCCCATGACGGCAAGGCGCACCAGCATGAGCATACCCATGCTCATTCGCACGAGCACCTGCACGAACATCTTCATGAGCACTCTCATGGCGGGTCTTCCCAGGCGCGCGACCACGATCACTCGGGCGAGCACGGCCCTCATGATCATGAACATCCCGGCCACGAAAAGGAAACCCATCCTCATTCCCACTGACCTCAAAGGCGGATGCAACTGCATCCGCCTTTGAGGAGTTTTTAGTTTTTGGTTTTTAGTGGAAAGACGGAGCGTTATCACGGAGGGGCGACTTCTGTGCTTCTTCGGCACTGAGTTCAGCTCATGGCGAGTTCGGGAGGAGGGGGGCAAACGATTTCGAACGGCAGTCCAGTTACCGGATGCACAAGACGAAGACGTTCGGCGTGCAAGAGATAACCGGTATCTCCGGGCAGCGTCCCCGGATCCTTTATGGTCCCTCCCGGCGCATAGAGACGATCCCCGACCAGCGGGTGCCCTGCAAACGCGAGGTGAATGCGTATCTGATGCGGCCTGCCTGTCTCGATCCCGATTTCCAGCAAAGATTCGCCTGCCCTGCGCTCCAGGACACTCACCCGGCTCAGCGCAGATTTCCCGTCCGGGCGGGCGGCGTAAACAGTTCCCAACTTAGGATGCGGCACGGGTCCAATCGGCGCTTCGATTACAAAGTTTTCCTCCACAGGGCATCCGGCCGCCAGCGCGCGGTAGGTTTTCCCCACTTCCTTTCGACGCCACGCTTGACAGATGCAGGACCGAGCCCTTGCGGACCGCGCAAACAGAACGATTCCCGACGTTCCTCGTCCCAGGCGGTGTAAAGGGGCAGCTTCGGGGTAGTTCTTACGAACGAGCGCAAAAAGCGTATGTTCGAGAAAACCGCCTCCCGGCATTGTGGGGAGACCACAAGGCTTATCCACGGCAAGCAGGTCTTCATCTTCATGGAGGATGGAATAAACAAACGGCACATCCGGCTCGACCCAAGGCGGACGGCGCCACAGAAGCAATTGGCCGTTTTTCAGGATAACATCGGATTCGACCCGCCTGCCGTCGATAAAAATCCGCCCGGCCTCAAGCCGGCCCCTCCAATCGGCCAATGACGAATGCCGGTGATTGCGCGTAAGGTAGGTGAGAACGGTAAGGCCGCTTCCCCGATTATCTATTTGCTCCAGATATTCGAACCCGTTATTTGAAGCCAGTTTCTGTCCTTCCTAAAAATACAGGTCTCTCGTTCCCTCCTCAAGCTTCGCAAGTCTTTTCAGGGTCTCCTGTTTCACTTCCGGGTCGCCGATCCGATCAAGATGTTTCCTTATTGCCCGCTCGCCGGCCAGCCTCGTCTCGGGACTGGCATAGTCGAGCAGGAATTCCTTGAAAGTCAGAATAGCGTTAGGCTGGCAGACGTTCTGTATTTTCCCCGTCTTTGCCAGAGACATGAAACGGTCTCCGGTGCGTCCCTTGCGATAGCAAGCCGTACAGAAGCTGGGGATATAGCCCGATTCGCAAACACCGGCGACAACCTCATCCAGACTGCGGCCGTCCTCTATTTTAAATTGAGTCTGCTGTGCTTCGCTTTCAGTACTTTCCTCCCGGTAATAGCCGCCGACCCCCGTACAGGAACCGGCGCTCAACTGGGAAATGCCCAGCGATATGAGTTCATCCCGCAACGCGGCAGGTTCCCTTGTCGAAAGGATCATCCCGGTATAAGGAACAGCCAGCCGGATGACAGCGATCAGTTTCTTGAACTCCCGGTCTGAAACCAGCCAGGGGAAGGTCCCCAGATCAATTCCGCCCGCGGGTCTGATCCGGGGAACCGAAATAGTATGAGGGCCGACGCCCCATGCTTCCTCAAGGTGCATCGCGTGAAACAGCAAAGCCAAGACCTCGTACTTGTAATCATAAAGGCCGAAAAGCACCCCCGCCCCCACATCGTCGATTCCCCCCTCCATGGCCCGGTCGAAAGCCAATGTATGCCAATCGTAGTTTTTCTTGGGCCCCGATGGATGCATTTTTGCGTAGGTCGGGCGGTGATAGGTTTCCTGGAAGAGTATGTAGGTCCCTATCTTGGCGTCGTGCAGGCGTTTGTAGTTTTCTACCGTGGTGGCCGCGATATTTACGTTGATGCGTCTGATGCTGCCCTTTTCCCGTTTGACGGAGTAGATGGTTTCGATCGCTTCAATTACGTAGTCAATCGGACAGTTCTCAGGATCTTCACCGCATTCCATGGCAATGCGCTTGTGTCCCATCTCTTCCAGGACGGTCACCTCGTTCCCGATCTCCCGCATGGTGAGCTTGCGGCGCTCAAAACTGTTTTGCCTGCGATAGCCGCAGTAGACGCAATTGTTGATACAATAATCGCTGATGTAAAGGGGTACGAAAAACACCAGCCTCTTGCCGTAGATGCTCTCCTTGATTTCTTTTGCCGTCCTGTAGATCCGGTCGAGAAGCACAGGGTCTTCCACATTCAGAAGCACAGCCGTTTCCCAGGGAGACAGGCCGCCGGAAAGCGCTGCTTTGTCGATAATACGGTGTACTTCAGCACTGGACGGAGCAGTTTTTGAATTCTCCAGCAAGCCGAATATTTTCTGATCGTCTATGAAATCCGCTTTGCTCAAATCCATTTCGTTCCTCCTTCAGCGCCGGAACAATCACTGAAAGGGCGGCGCTCCCGGCAAGGGACGTCCATGCGCCACATTATTTTGGGGTTACATTGATATGATATGACACATCAGGCTCTATTGCCAACCCTGGAAACCAGGTTCGATCTCGGGTCCGAGGCTTTCGACCGGTGCTTCGCGTCCGGCGTCAACGCTCTTCGGGATGCACGTCATCACCAGTAACGCACCCAGAAACACTGCTCCGGCAATAACGTACAGAGAGGCGGAAGGGTCCTTCCAAAAATACTTGACCCATACCGGAACATTCGGTCCGATGTAGCCCCCCAGATTCCCGACCGAGTTGACGAGGCCGATTCCGGCCGCCGCGGCGGCGCCGGTTAGAAAAGCGGAGGGGATGGGCCAAAACAGGGGGATAGATCCCAAAACGCCCAGTGTGCCTAAAGACAGGAAAATTACCGATAAAACGGGATTATGGGCAAAGATGCCGCTGAATACCAGTCCCAATGCGCCGGCCGCCATATTACAGAAATAATGCAACCGCCTTGCGCCGGTCCTGTCTGAATTGAAGCTGAGCAGAATCATGCCGATTGTCGCGACGCCGTAAGGAATTGCCGTTATGAGCCCAACGTCAAGGTATGATTTGACCCCGAATGCGTCAATGATAGTCGGGAGCCAGAATGTGATCCCGTACAATCCTATGGTCAGCGTAAAATAAATCGCGCACAGGACCCACACTTTTCCACTCTTGAAGGCATCGGAAAGTTTCGCATCATGTTTAAGTTTCTCTTCTTCGTCGATATTTTTGGCGAGCAAGGTTTTTTCTTTTTCATCGAGCCATTTTGCCTCCCCGATGTTGCTGTCGAGATGCCAGAACACCCATACGCCTACGATCATGGACGGTATGCCTTCAAGCAAGAACAACCACTGCCAGCCCGCCAGACCCAACGTGCCCGACAGTACGTCCATGATCAACCCTGAAACGGGATTGCCTATGACACCGGAAAAAGCGATAGCGGATGCGAATAAAGCGGTCCTGGAAGCACGCAGCCGGGAAGGATACCACAGGGTGAGATAAAAAATTATGCCGGGAAAAAAGCCGGCCTCGGCCAAACCGAGCATAAAACGTATACCGTAGAAAACCCACTCACTTTTCGCAAACATCATGAGCGAAGATACGATGCCCCAGGAAATCATTATCCGGGCGATCCACTTGCGGGCTCCGAATTTTTTCAACAAAACGTTGCTTGGAACTTCAAAGAAGAAATAGCCGATGAAAAAAAGACCCACTCCCGTCGCAAATGCGGCATCACTGAGTGAGAGGTCTTTCGCCATCTGGAGTTTTGCGAAACCGACGTTTACTCTGTCGATATAGGCGAGGATATAGCACAGGAAAAGAAATGGGATCAGGTGCAAGTCAACCTTGCGATAGGTCTTAGCTTCAAAAGACTTGGGACTCTCCATGGCCAACACCCTTATTTTGAAGTTTTCGAATTTGCATGGTATGGAACAAAATGCGTTCATTCTATCAGATTGGAACGGTAATGGATGAAAATGCCAAGAGCAAACTGAAAGAGATCTTTTTTGCCGGGTTAAAAGCAGTAGAGCCCGAGGAAGCCGTCAGGAGGCATGTCCGGCTGACGGGGAACCGGCTGTGGGTAGGTGAATACTCCTATCTTCTCGATTCCTTTGAAAGAATCATAGTTACAGGATTTGGAAAGGCAACGGCCCCCATGGCCAAAGCCCTGGAGGATATCCTTGGCGAGCGCCTCTCCGAGGGCTGGATTATTGTGAAATACGGGCACAAGGTCCCTTTGAAAAAGGTCCGCGTCATGGAGGCGGCGCACCCCGTCCCCGATGAAGCAGGGCAGAAGGCAACCCGGTTCATCCTGGACCGCCTGAAGGAATGCACCGAAAAAGACCTGGTCCTGTGCGCTGTCTCGGGGGGCGGAAGCGCTCTCTCTCCATCTCCACGCGAGCCCTTGGAGCTGAGTGAAATACAGGAAACCACCCGGCTTCTTCTCGAATCCGGGGCGACCATCCTGGAACTCAATTCCATTCGCAAACACCTGTCCACATGCCAAGGAGGGCAACTTGCGCGGTCGGCTTATCCGGCAGCCGTTGTTTCCCTTCTTCTTTCGGATGTGGTTGGAGACCCCCCCGACGTTATATCATCAGGTCCAACTGTCCCAGACCCCAGCACTTTTTCCGATTGTCTCGATATTGTGGAACGATACGGTCTTTCAGGAAAGCTACCGCCGCGCGTATTAAAGCTGCTGCGCGACGGAGCGGACGGGCCGGCCGATGAGACTCCCAAGCCGGGAGATGCCGTTTTCAACAGATGCCGGAGCCTTGTCGTGGGGAGCAACCGTTCGGCTTTGCTGGCATCATCCCGGAAAGCAAAAGAGCTGGGGTACAAAACTCTTGTTCTTTCATCATTCATACAGGGCGAGGCCAGAGATGTCGCGGAGGTTTTTGCCGCTATCGGGAAAGAAATAGCCGCATCCGGCAATCCGATCTCTTCACCTTGCTGCATTCTTGCCGGGGGCGAAACCACCGTTACCATCAGGGGCAACGGGAAAGGGGGACGGAACCAGGAATTGGCGCTTGCCGCGGCAATTTCGATAGAAGGCCATCCCCTGATTTCCATGCTCAGCGCAGGGACTGACGGCTCAGACGGACCGACCGACGCGGCGGGCGCGTTCGTTGACGGCGCCACGTTAAGGGAAGCTTTGAAAAAAGGCATGGATGCGAAAAAATATCTCCTTAACAATGACTCCTACACGTTCTTCAAAGAGCTGGACGACCTGTTGACAACCGGCCCGACCCGCACAAACGTCATGGATGTGATCTGCCTGCTTGTTGAACCAGGACTGCCCTGGGAACGTTAGATGGGGGGCGGGGAGCGAGAACGGAATGATGAATGCGGAATGATGAATGATGAAAGAACAGGAGCGAGGAGCGAGGAGCGGGGAGCGGGGAGCGGGGAGCGGGGAGCGAGAACGGAATGATGAATGCGGAATGATGAATGATGAAAGAACAGGAGCGAGGAGCGGGGTGGTTTTGGGGGAACACGCTGAACTTTTTGGCGGGCAGAATTAAATTTGAATAAGAATGATTACCAAACAAAGGAGCTATTCCAATGCCTGTCAGACATATACCCGAAGGTTACCACACCGTCACTCCCCTTGTGTCAGTCAAAGGAGTGGGGCGATTGATTGAATTTATGAAGAAGGCTTTTGGAGCGACGGAACATTATCGATTCGAGAGTCCAGACGGCGGCGTGATGCACGCGGAGCTAAGGATCGGCGAGTCGGTAGTTATGCTGGGCGAGGCAATGCCGGGCTCTTCTCCAATGCCAACGGGGCTCTATCTGTATGTCGAGGATGCGGACGCGACATACCGCAAAGCCCTGGACGCCGGAGGCGAATCGGTCGAAGAGCCCGCCAATCGGTTCTGGGGCGATCGGGTGGCCACCATCAAGGACTTTGCCGGAAACAGGTGGTGGATTGCCACTCACGTGGAAGATGTAAGCTCGGAGGAACTGAACAGGCGCGCCAAACACGCCATGGCCGCCTGATCTGCCTGGCCCCATTCCCGCACGAAACATATCAAAGCGACAAAGACCCGAGGACCTCCTCCCGCTTTCCGGCGGGGGGAGAAGCCGTCAGGCGAAACAGGCCCTCCCTCCCATCAAAAGATCAGGCTGGTTTAACCAGCTCCTCCGTTATGCCTGAACTTCAACCATGAGCCTTGGGCTCAAGGTGAGAATTTCAGCTCCTGTCGGGGTTATGTGGAGCGTATCCTCCAATTTTAGTGTGTACGCGCCGGGTTCCATCAGGTGCAGTTCGAGAGCCAACGTCATGCCCGGTGAAAGCACGACGTCCACGTTTGAGGAAAGCATCGGCGGCTCGTTTATTTCAAGCCCGACTCCATGCCCGATAAAATGAGCCCTGGGGATTTTTTCGCCAAACATCATGAAGGAGTCTTTCAGGCCGATTCCGGCGGCTTCCGAGAAAGCATCGCCGGCCAGGTCCTTTATAGCGATGCCGGGCCGCATGTTTTGAATGATGTGGTCGGCAAGCGCTTTCAATTTCTCGAATAGATCGTTTGCCCTCGAATGAGGTCTACCCACCGAATACATCCGGCTCTGGTCCGCATGGTAGCCCTCGATGCAGGTGGGGATGTCGATGAGGATCAGATCGAACGGCTTGATTATTCTCCGGGAGGGGCCCGTGGGCACGGCGTTGCTGAGTCCAGCCCCCGATAGGGTATAAAGCGTTCCGCTCGTGCAACGCAGATTTTCACCAGAGGCCAGAGGCCCCCGGCTCATCACGAAATCGGGGGCGCGGATGAAAAAACACCCCTCGTGCCCGGCGATGCGCTGCGCATTCTCGACAGCAGCGGCAAGTTCAAGCTCCGTTATGCCGGGGCGTAATACGGAGACCGCGGCCAGATGCCCGGCGTGAATGGCCGAGCAGGCTTTCCTGATGCAGTCTACCTCATCCTCATCCTTTATCATTCGCTGCCGGAGAACGGCTGGGGAAATATCGGCAAGCCCGCGGCCGTTCAAGGCCCGGTTCATGACCCTGGCCTGAGGAATGGTGAGCAAATCCAACTCGGTCCCTATTTTTTCTCCCGCAAGACCCGGCCAAGGGAACATGGTTTCGATAACTTTTTCCAAACTTCTTTCACCGGCGATTCGTCCGGCATCCAGCCAGGATTCATTGAGCGCGAAATCCAGGCCTCTTCGGACAAACAGCATGTAGTCATCCGGACGTATGACCAGGAAGGAGGGCTGGGCCGTATTGGTGTAATACACAATGTCCCTTGAGTGAAAAAGGACCGCGCCGGCCAGTCCATGATTTTGGATTATGCCCTGAAGATGGCTGATTCTTTCGGTCTTGAGCATCTTTTCTCCTGATATCCTTTATACCAAGTTGCGTTCAAGATCGGGCGGGGATAAACCCCGCCTCTACGTAGCAAGGGGAGGGGGAGCGCAGCGCTGTATGCCCTCCCGATCACACCCATCTGTTGAAGGCAACTTGGTATTAGCCACATGTTCAGCAAAGGCACGGTGTTTTCAAAACACTCTTTTCACTTCATAGACCAGGGGCTCATCGCCCCGGCGCCCATGAAAGCACGTTGTCCGCGGCAGTATCGAGCAAACTTTATCCTTCAGAGCTTCAAGTTCCTCAATTTCAGGTATTCTCCAGCACTCGCCCGGAACCGGCAAATAGGCATCGATCCTGAATGGAATTTCAGGATCGACCGAAGCGATGAAACCGGCAATTTTCATGACTTCGGGTTCGTCCACGTATTCCGGAATGAAGACGGTTTCCGTATGAATCCTTATCCGGGAGATTCCGGCCAACTTGCGGAAATTTGTAAAAATTCCAATATTCGAAAAACCCGTATAGTTACGGTGCAACGAAGGGGTGACCGCCTTGATGCTGAAGATTACCTCGTCGAGCAGATCTAGCGGGGGTTTTAGTTTCCCGTTGGTCAAAAGAGAAATAAAGCAAGACTTTTCTTTGCGCAAAAATTGCAGAATCCGGGGGAGATGAGGTTCGCAGAGCGGCTCGCCCCCCATTAGAAAAACCCGTTTGACCGGCAGGCGGCCCAAAATATCGAGCGCCTGCTCCAATGTCAGGAACCGGCGCGGCTCCGGACTCACGAAAGAGGCATCATAGATACGCAGCCGTGTCTCGGGGAGGTGGCAGTCAAAAACCTCTTTTTTGAGAAGGCAAATTCGGCACCGCAGGTTGCAGCCCCAAAAATAGAGGGAGCAGATTCCATGCTCCTCTCCCCAGGTGATGTGATAAATCGAGGTGTTTTCAGTTTTGGCCGGCATCACGCCCCCCAAAGTCTGAATAGATTATATTCCAATATTCAACCGTTGTGGAAAGATTTCAGGCAGCGCTCTGTTTATCTGAAGGGGGATTCGAGGGCTCTTCGGGCATTTTGGAGAGGATTTTTTCAAGCCTGAGCGCCTCATCGAGGATAACTTTGGCGTATTTGCCGGACTGGGATTCCGGGTCCAAAGAGCAGGCCAGCCTCCTGGCGAAGCCGCCGACGGCCGTAAGCGGATTCCGTATTTCATGGGCGACAGCCTCCAGGGTATTCTTTATCGATTCATCCTCCCTGTCTATGGAGGCAAATGAGGGAAGATTCCTGCGAGGTTCGTTCGCGGGATATTGAGAGACCGTCTGAGAGATCCGGACCAGCGCCTGCTTGGCATTCTCCAGGATTCCAATTATGTCCCTTTCATGATCGATCTGCAATTTGAATCCCCGAGCGGTGTTTTCGACCTCGGAAAGGGTTTCGAAAACGGCATCGTGGATCTTTTCCTGGCTGATACTGAGAACTGCTTCGGCTTCGGAATAAAAAGATTTGAACGCCTGGGGCCCCTTTACGATGACCTGGGTAAAAAGCCGGGCCAGATAGCAGAGTACGGGCAGTTTTGACGAGCTTGCACGCCGGTCTGAAGGGCATGATCCCTGACAGGCCACCAGGTTTGGCGGAAAATTCCAGAACTCCAGGGCGGCCGCCCCAACCTCCCGATGGTTCATGCCATAATATTCCTTCTCGTTTTCCAGCAGTTCCTCCAATGGCTCGATATCAAGGTTGAACGGGGTCTGCTCCCCTCTCATACACAAATCGAAGAGTATGGGCAGCCCTATTTCCATGGTCAGGCCGCAAAGAAAAGCTTCTTCCGGGTTGGCTAACTTCGACTTGTGGGCCAAAGATTTCGCAATCATCGCCCGGTATAACGACACTCGCCAGAACAGCTCATAGTCAAGCTGACCGACTTTTCCCATCGGGAATGCATCACGAAGAGAAATGGAAAGGGCCATCAATCTGATCTGGTCATGTCCCAGCCTCATAACAGCCCGAGACAAAGTTGTAATCGGAGTGCCGGCGCTGTACAGCGCGCTGTTTGACAGATTAATGAGACGCACCGTAAGCGAGGGATCCTGCTCTATGATCTTGACGATCTCATCGCCTGAAGCCTCTTCATTTGAGGCTACTTCCAGAAGTTTCAGGGCGATCACGGACAGAGGGGGCAAGACATAGCCTGACTCAAAAATTTTGAAGATCTGAGCGCCATCGATCCAATTCATGGTTTTCCTCTGTACTCACTCCCTGAATATAACGTTCCTCATTATGAATCGGCATGACAAAACCCGATCCTTAACGAAATCGAACGCGTTCTCCGGACAAACCGTCAACAGTTTCCGGATTTTAGAGTTTAGATTTTAGATTTTAGATTCTAACAAACCGATTCCGAGAGTTTATCTCTCACAATGTCAAAACCTGCCGACGCACCTGTGCTCACCGCCGAGACGCAGAGAAAAGATCAGAGAGAGGCGGCGCGTGCCTACCGCACGCGGCCGCGCGCTCGCCTGCGGCGCAATTCTTTCCGCAGCCTTGGCGGTGGTGGTGAATTCCTGCCTCCTTCTTCTTGCTCCCTGCTCCCTGATTTGAAATTTCAAATATCTTTGGCTAGTTTTTAGTTTTTGGTCATGGTGAATCACTTCTTTAACCGAATTTGCCGCAACGCCGAATTCCTGGCCATGCGCGGAACCGCGCAGCCAAAAACTCGGCGTCCTCTGCGTCTCTGCGGTTGATTTTGGCGGGCATCAACTTAGAGCTTGTCCGCAAATAGGCCTTTTACGGACAGGCCCTTAATCCTCAGAATTGGCCGGACTTTCTCGAAAAAATCATATGCCTGTCACGGAACGGTAACAATTTCTCTTCATAAGTACTCTTTAAAAAGAATACGGGTGCTTGCCAGCCCCTAGGCAAAGTACCGTCAGGCCCGGAACTTGGAGTCGTACTCCAAGTTCCGGGCTTGTCTTTTTTTTCACACAGTTAAGCTCATTCGTTTTTGCCAATCAGTAGCGCACGGCATGTCCCAGGAAGACAAAGAGTATCAGGGCAATTATGTGCAGTATCCACCAATTCAACGTAAACATCTTGAATTTATTCATGGTTACCTCCAAAGCAGAGCGCTGATCGTGTACACTGCGCTTACTGCAACGAGATGAACGAGCCACCATCCGTAGTTGGGATAACGATATGTCACCCCTACCTTATTCCTGGCAGGATCGTATCCCAGGAGTTCCAGATCGAAAATGGCTTTGCCGACGAAGAACTTGGTCCACAGCACGATGATATCGGGCAGCGTTGTCTTTAGTACGACTGATTCAAATGTGGCAGGCTCAGGCCAATGAGCGACCGCAAAGTGCGCCATTCCAACAGTGCCGATAATCACCAGAAAGCCGTTAAGCGTATATCCGTAGCTTATGGTTTTCTTGCCCGCAAAAAGAAGCGGCACTACCAGCACACTGAGAATGCCGCAAACAAGTGGAACGAGATTGGATGTATTCTGGGATACCGGATGTATCCGGAGATGAAGCAACAGCCCTCCAAGAGAAACGGCTATCAGTGCCAGCAACAGCGTCGATTTTATGTGGGTCCCGACGGTCATTTGTCTCCTCCTTCGTAACTGAGAGAAATTTACCGGTTACCGCCAAACGCAACAGAAAGCCCGATGAACTTTAGTTACGACACAGAAGGTTGTCCTGTTGAATTTGGTAAAATTTGAATAACCGTCGAAAAGAGCGCGGGAAAAAGTCAACTCAGGAAGCAAGGGGTCTCATTGAACAATTTCGATCGTGCCGGTGCCACAGGCCGCGGCTACGCCGATAACGGCCGCATCGGGCACGCCGTGGCTCATCAGGTCCGCCAGAAGATCCCGGGACCTGTCTTCCGGAAGCGAGATTATCAGGCCGCCGGACGTTTGAGCATCCGCCAGGATATCCAGGATTAACGGATCCACATGGCTGCGCACTTTTTCGGCACAGAAAGAGCGATTGGCAAAACTTCCGGCGGGAAGAAGGCCCATTCGGACCGCATCGAGCACTTGAGGAAGCAAGGGCACCTTCCCGGCAAATATGGTAATCGCCAACTTGCTCGCTGTCGCGATCTCCAGCGCATGGCCCAACAGACCGAACCCGGTGACGTCGGTGCAGGAGTTTACCGGATAGGACTCCATGATTTCAGCCGCTCTCCTGTTCAGGGTAGCCATGGAGTCAATCGCCCGGCTTTGAGCCTCATTTGAAATCAGTCCAGCTTTGATAGCAGTGGCCAGGATACCGGTGCCGAGGGGTTTCGTCAGGATAAATACATCGCCCGGTTTTGCCCCGGAGTTGCTCAGGACCCTGTCGGGATGCACCACTCCCGTCACCGAAAGCCCATATTTAATCTCGGGGTCTTCGATACTGTGCCCTCCCACCAAAACCGCCCCGGCCTCA
>Ga0326727_10013177_pt1 | contig 18503 bp, 17 predicted proteins | sample MB2enrmetagenome_FD_207643 | JGI IMG/M metagenome (GOLD analysis project Ga0326727, IMG submission 207643) | Lab enriched peat soil microbial communities from McLean, Ithaca, NY, United States - MB29MY | ecosystem: Environmental > Terrestrial > Soil > Wetlands > Peat | place: USA: New York...
CGGCTTTCCCGCATGGCATACGGCTTTAAAGACGTCCACTACTTCCTGCTCAAGATCCATCAGCATTGCGGACTGCTCAACCCAAGGAGTTCAACTTAAATACGAAAGATGGGATTTTTTTATAAGAGACAAGGAGGGGAACGATGACGGATATATTGCTTTCACAAAGAAAGGATGATGGGATTCTCATCCTAACCCTGAATCGGCCGGATGCCATGAATTGTTTCAATATGGACTTGCTCGCCGCGCTTGGAGATGCAATCCGTGAAGCGAATTTCGACAATAGCTTGCGCTGTATCATTATTACCGGAGCTGCCGGGGATGATCCTAAGAAACAGGCATTCTCAACCGGTGCGGACCTGAAAGAACGCCGAATGATGACGCCGGATCAGGTTCGTCGCTTTATTTTCACAATTCGAAATGTCTTTACCGCGGTTGAGCAGGTCCGCGTACCCGTGATCGCCGCGATCAATGGTTTTGCCTTTGGTGGAGGCACAGAATTGGCCCTTGCCTGTGATATTAGGATCGCATCAAAAAATGTCGTAATGGGGTTGACCGAAACAAGTTTAGCCGTCATACCAGGTGCGGGCGGTACACAGCGCTTGCCCAGAATTGTAGGATTGGCTAAAGCAAAGGAACTTATTTATACAGCAAGAAGAATTACTGCCGATGACGCTCTTGTCATCGGTCTTGTCAACCGAGTTGTGGAGCCAGAATCTCTGCTGGATGCGGCCTTGGAGCTGGCACAGGAAATCGCAAAGAATGGCCCGGTCGCTATAGCCCAAGCCAAGTTTGCCATCAATTTCGGAATGGAAGCAAGCCTTGGTGTGGCGCTACCGCTGGAATCGAAAGCATATGAGGTAACCATCCCCACGAAGGACAGGGTAGAAGCCCTCGCCGCATTTGCTGAAAAGAGAAAACCTGAATTTAAAGGAGAATGACAAGGAGGTTTTATTTATGTCAGAGTATGACTTCTGGAAGATTTTTCCAAGGATGCCGAAGGGAGTGACCATCGGAGATATCACCATTCGTGACGGTTTCCAGCACGAGGAGAAATTTATTTCAACGGCGGCAAAGATTTTTTATGGCGAAGAAATGATCCTTGCTGGCTGTCGTGAGTTTGAAGCAACCAACTTGGGCAATCCCGAGGGGATTCCCCAGTTTAGAGATTCAGATAAAGTGTTGGCCCATTTCCGCAGCGACCGTTTCCGCAAGAGGTTAGAACGGGCGGGCATCAAGCAGGAGGATATTACGATTACAGCAGTGACGATCCGGGAAACGGCTGTTGATCGTGCTATTGAGCTGAGGAAACAGGGCATTGGCCCGGATCGCATCCTCATGATGGTGTCGACAGATCCCGAGCATCATTTTGCTAATTCTGGGACAACGCTTTCCCAATATTGGCAAGAGGCTGAACGGTGCATCAAAAAAGCAGCCGATGTAGGAATAAAAATGTGCGGCACGGTGAGCACCATTTGGGGCAGCCCGATTACCGGCGCAACCAAACTTGAGGATGCCGTGGAGTTTACAAAAAGATGGCTTGAAATAGGTGCTTTCGATATTGAGCATGCAGACCATGACGGATCAGCCTCAGCTGATCAGGTTTACAGATATTTTTCTATGATCCTTGATGCCATACCTCACCCAGAAGTGCATTTAGCCCACTTCCATGAAACAAAGCGGGTGGCTGCCGCTTCGGTTCTAGCCGCTCTTCAGGCAGGCATTTGCCGGTTTGAAGGCACCCTCGGAGGTCTTGGCGGACAGCCCGCCAATTTCCTCGACGATGTTCCGGTGAGAGGCACGGGTGAATATTACTATAAAGACCCGAGGTATGTCGGTTTGATTACGATAGAAGATCTGCTGGTTCAAATTGATGAATTGGCGATTAAGCATGGATATGATGTTGATCGGGTCTTGTGGCTTGGCAGGAAAATGGAAAAGACTATCGGACGACGTCTGCGGTCAGAAGCCGTTTATAATGGCCGTACCTTGAAGGAAGGGCATCCAGAATTTGGACGCCCCGGGCTTAAGAAACTCATTGAGAAGCTGGGTGAAGAACCGGGACAGCGGATGCCGAGGGATTGGGCACCACAGGCTATCCTACCAGAGAAATACAGGCCAAAAAGCTGCTGATTGTTTGGATATAATGCTCAATAAGAATATGCAACCGAGGAGGTCATCCCATGAGTGTGGAAGTTGTCGCGCCAATGCCGGGAACCATTGCAGAAATACTTGTAGAAGTTGGCGATAATGTGAAAGCCGATGAGGAGCTGATCATTCTTGAAGCAATGAAAATGGAAAATCCCATCTGCGCGCCATCTGATGGCATCGTCAAGGAAATTAAAGTCAAAGAGAAAGACAAGGTGGATACAAACCAGGTGCTTGTCATTCTCGGATGATAGTGTGTGCTACCGGAGAGCTATGACGCAATGGGCCACTGGCCCCTTTCCTTCAGGACTTCTTTATATACGGCCAAGGCCTCGTTGACGGCGGGCATGCCGGCATACGTTCCAACCTGGAAAAAGATCTCCGTCAATTTTATCGGATCGCATTCCACGTTGAGCGCCGCATTGACATGAAGGCGAAGTTCATCACGAGCCCGCAGAGCTGCAAGCATTGCACAGGCGGCCATTTGCCTTTCCTGCAGCGTCAGCACCCTACGTGAATAAAGGTTTCCAGTTATGAATTGTGAAAAATCATTGGCCAAGCCCCTATCGAATTCGCGCCATAAGAGATAGGGTGGATCCATCCGGATGCCCTGACCGAATAGGATCTGAGATGTTTCCCGGGTGCGTTTTTTTATCGTCTCTTCGTCCATACTCACCTCATATTGCAGGAACGCAAGCCGTTTATTTTACTCTAAAGAGGTCTTGGTCCCTGTCTTGTAAATAAACGAAATGGTATTTCCCCTTGCCTGTCATGGCAAAAATTTCTTCTCCACCACTCCGGCAGTCTTTACAGCTATTATAGGGAATGATAACCGCATAAATCCTGTTGCCAGTATCAGCCATGGAGTCAATTAAAACGAGGCCACCGCATTCACTGCAGATTCTTACTGTCTCTTCCTGTTGTTCGTTGATGCCATCCGTATCATAATAAATATGTTTGCGCCTCTTGACATATTTGCCTTTACTAAACAGTTCCTCCCTCTTTCTATGCCGATCATGCCACAGAGACATGATCTCATCAGCCTGCCTCTGTATTGTTTGCGTGATTCGTTCGGACTGCTTCAGTACTTGAGGATCGTAGTCGGGTTCTCTAACATAACGGTAATCCATACCGGCCATGGCTAGAATGATTCCGACATTGACATACGGCAGGGCCTTCTCAATAGAATATCCCCCTTCCAGCACAGCAATCTCGGGGGCCAATTTTTCATTGAGCCTGGCATATCCCTGTGCGGAAAAGCGCATGTTTGTAATCGGATCCGTGTAATGGTTATCTTGTCCGGCTGAGTTGATCACCAGGTCCGGTTGAAAGTCGGACAAGATAGGCAAAATGACATGGTCAAGGGCGTATAGAAACCCATCATCGGACGTCTGCGGTGGCAATGGGATGTTAATGGTCATACCCATAGCGTTTGGACCCCCGAATTCATCCGGGAATCCGCTTCCAGGATAGAGCGTTCGGCCATCCTGATGAATGGAAATGCAAAGCACATTCGGATCATGCCAGAATATATCTTGGGTTCCATCTCCGTGGTGACAATCCGTGTCAACCAGCGCAATGCGCATGGGTCCGTAATGTTTCCGAATGTATTCAATCATTACTGCTTCGATGTTGATATTACAGAAGCCCCTTGCACCGTGGACGACAAGCATAGCGTGGTGTCCGGGGGGCCGAACAAGGGCGAACGCGTTATCCACCTCTCCCTTCAAGACCTTATCCGCGGCGGTTATCGCACCGCCAGCAGAAATAAGGTGGGATTCAGTGATCACGCTACGCACATCGGGAACGCATATGTGGGACCGATGAATATCTTCAACGCTTGCCAGTCCCGGTTTGTATTCCTTGATGTTTTCTAAATCCAAAAGCCCCTCTTCAAAGACCTGATCCTGTGTATATAGCAGGCGTTCTTCACGCTCCGGATGCGTCGGAGAGATGGCCCAGTCGAAAGCTGGGAAAAAAATCAACCCCGTCTTTTTTTCTCCGTTCCGCATGATTATTGCTCCTTTGCCGCATCGGAAACCAAACCCGGCTTCACCTGTAGTTTAACACGGATATTTTTTCCAGTTGTGTAATATTCACGGATCATATTGAATTCCTGTTGTTCAATCACTTCCATTTCCAGATCTCCTTGGCCGGCACCCATGAGCATTGCCCTTGCCTTGAGCTTTTCCTTGCCTATCCGAATAGCCTCCTGCATCGAAAAACGCTGGGGAATAGACATTTGCACACCGTCCTCAACGATGGAAAGGACACGTCTTTCTGTATCGGCGTGAATTGTTATCTCAGCCGTGGTTCTGGCAACGGCCGCTCCAACAGCATTGGCCACTTCCGCATAGGGGGGGATATGATAGGGGCATTTCAGTATTTCTGCCAGTTTTTGAGCCATGGATTCTGCCGGTCCGCCAACTACATAAAGCATTTTGGGCTCCAATTTTTTTCCCTCTAACATCTCGTGTATCGTATAGACCGGTTCATTGTTTATTTCTTCGATTACGGAAAGCACTTCTGAAGCTATCATTTCGCACGCGAGATTGTAGATTTGATCTGCGGTTTCGGAGATAGTTTTGTTCATTGCATCGGCCACGCCCTGCATTGCAATTTCTGCTTTGTTTCGATTACCGATCTTCGTCAAACCCAGTACAATCATGGCATCGGTAAGCGTCGGGTACGGTCCTCCTAAGGCAAATGCCGGCCCCTCCCTCTCGGGACCGATATGAATATTTCCATTTCTATATTTGACTCTGCTGTCTCCGCCCACGGGGATTGATTTGGTCCGAAGGCCGCGAATCAGCGTTTTATATCCTCCGATGGTAACTCCGATATGCTCGAGCAGCGGTACTCCGTCGGCAAATATCGCTATGTCTGTTGTCGTGCCCCCGATGTCAAGTGCGATGGCATCTTCTTGGCAGTCTGCCGTGAAAAGAATTCCCATAATGCTGGCTGCAGGTCCTGATAGGATAGTCTGGACGGGATAATTCCGCGAATGATTGATATCGAAGGTGCCCCCGTCTGCCTTTAATATATACAGAGGGACAGACAATCTGCGCTCTTTAACGAAGTGAATCGTCTGGTCGGCAAATAGCTGATATTTGCTCCAGACAGCCTCATTTAGATACGTGGTAGCAATACGGCGGGGAAAATTAAGATGTCCCGACATAGTATGGCCCAGTGAGATGTGAGCAAAATGGTCTTTGGCAAGGTTGTAGGCTGCCAGTTCTTGGGAAGGATTCCTAGTTGAAAATTTGCAGACTATACCTGCATGTTGAATATGGTCTTTCGAAAAACGCTCGCAGGCGTTTAGCACTTCTCCGGAATCCATGTGGGTGATTTCAATTCCTCGATGGTTCATATACCCACTGAGCAGTTGCGTGTTGTTTTTGATGGGGAACATGGAAGGGGATAAACCAGGCCCTGGGGATATCATCATGCCGACTGGATTTACCTTGTTCTGAACAATGGCGTTGGTGGATATGGTTGTGCTGAGAACAACACGGCTTAGTTTTTCAGGGTTTACGTCACGGAAGATTGCGGTGGTTGCATTTAGCAGAGAATTGATCAGATTGTTTTCATCTGTGATAACCTTTTCTCTTTTTTTGATTTGCTGTTTTTCTATGAGCACTGCATCTGTGTGAGTTCCCCCCACATCGATACCAAGAATCATTAGAATACCTCAGCAATATGAAATATTTAGTTTATATATTGTTAAATTTATCTTGACAAGGCAAAAAAAAGGCGTATTTTTTCCGATCAAAATATTTTTCACCAGACGATTGTTTGGAGATTGTTGGAAAGGAGGTGACAAGTAGATGAAAAAGGTATTCGCCATTATTATTTCTCTGCTTTTCTTTGTGACGTTATCCTTTGCAGTGGTTGGCTGCAAGAAGGCAGAAGAGCAGAAGCCTGAGGAAGCCGCGAAAACGGAAGCTCCTGCACCAGCACCGGCAGCCCCCGGAGCACCGGCTCCAGCTCCTGCTCCTGCACCAGCACCGGCCGCCCCAGCAGCACCGGAAGCCCCAGCAGCACCAGCTACAAAGTAGTAACAGCCAGATTTGCTGCATGAAAGCCGGGTATGATATTGATACCCGGCTTTTCTTTTGCCCCACACCCTTTTCCCTAGTTGTTACATCAAAAATTGCCTGAAAAACCTTGACAGTTCAACAGCACTGGTCTAAAAAAACGTAATCAGAGAATTAATAGATCATTATAGACGGTTATATATCCTCTGGAAAAGAAAATCACAGAACAAGGAGGGAGCCATGTCGAATAGATTTGGTGATTTCATGAAAGGTCTCATAGTGGGTGGGATGTTGGGTGCGACCATGGGAATTTTATATGCGCCGAAGAGCGGAAAAGAAACCCGCGAAGACATCGGTAGAAAAGCTGATGAGTGGTTGGTCAAGGCTAAAGAAGAATATGAGTATGCCCTTGAAAAAAGCAAGAGAATCTATGATGCGACCGTCAAAAAGATTAAAGACTATGATGAGGCAGCTAAAGAAAAAATGAGCCAGATGGAAGAAGGTGCCGAGGGGATCTTGCAACAGGGTATAGAATCAGCTCAGGAGGGTAAGGGCCGTCTTAAAAAGGCTATAGAAGCCGGCGTAGAGGCATATAAGCAAGAAAAAGAAGGATAGGTCAGTCCCTTTGCTCATATTGATGTCAATGGCTAATGCCCAGATGCATAGGGAAAGGTGGTAAAGGAGGGGCAATGAACAATATTGAACATAATTTCTTGATGCTGGTGGCGATTGCTCTGTTACTGGTGTTTATCGCTGCCATTCCCTTAATGGTTCGAATAGGCATAGCACTGCGTAATATTAACAGGATATTGGAAACGTTGAATCAGAATCTCCCACAGATCATGAAGAATCTGGAAGAGATTACCACAAATATAAGTGATGCATCAGCGTTGGCCCGTCAGAGAATGGAGGACATTTCACGTACGCTGAGCCGAATTCAAAGCGTTTTCCGAATATTCATTGCCCTCGAGCAAATTATCAAGGGTGGCTTGGGGCAGCTCTTGCAAAAAAGGGCAAAGTCTTTAAGCGCTTTCGCAAAAGGTCTGCAGGTCTTCGTGAAGGTATTGCGAAATCCTCGTTGATATAGTTAATATGTGTGGCATGGCAAAAATATCTTTTGGCAAACAAGCTGGAAGAGTTCGAGTAAGGCAGATCCAAGGTAAGATACCTGCGATGAAACCCCTGGAGGAAGTCGTAAGGGCAATCAAGAAAGAGAATCTGAGACTGACCGGTGAAGATTACCGGGAGAGATCGCTCGCCATTCATGGCCTCGTTTGCGCACGCTGTGGCAGAACATTTGATACATCTAACCGTTACTTGTTGACCGTTCACCATCGTGATGGAAACCACCTGAACAATCCACCTGACGGTAGTAATTGGGAAAACTTGTGTGTTTACTGCCATGAAGATACGCATAGCCGCACCGTGCTGGGAGACTATTTTAATGGCACTGGCGGTAAGCAGGAGTCCGAAGTTGTTTATAAAGATGAATCCATCCATGAAGACACCTTAACGGGAAATTTGGGGGAAAAGCTGCGCCGGGCATTGGAGAAAAAGAAAAAATAAGAAGCTCTACAAGCCCTGTAAGAATCTCATATATTGATTGACATGTCAATCAATATATGATTTAAGCCCTCTGACGATTTTGGAAAGGCTGTTTGAACGTCAGAGGGCTTTTAAATTGAATCCACGTAAAGGGGGTTGATTTTCTTGGACGTCATTCAACAGGGAATAGGAAGGGTATTTACGGATCCCGATGCGGATAAGGCAAGGGCATTCTTTCATAAGAAACATCGGGCATTGGAAAACAAAGTGATGTCTGTCAGGGAGGCTGTTGAAAAATTCGCCCATGACGGGGATTACCTTGTTTTGGGGGGATTCGGTGCGAATAGAATTCCAACCGCCGTGGCTCACGAACTTGTGAGGCAGGGTCGGAAAAATATGGCTTTTGCTGGACATACATCAACGCATGACTTCCAGATACTTTGTGCAGGTGAAATATTTAATCGTTTGGATTCGGCATATATCGTTGGTCTCGAAGCCCGTGGATTGTCTCCCAATGCCAGACGTTATATGGAGAGTGGGAAGGTTGAAGTGACCGAGTGGTCTAATTATGCCATGTCCGTTCGTTTCAAAGCAGCAGCAGCGGGAGTCTCGTTTTACCCTGCCCGGAGCCTTATGGGCACTGATACGTTGAAATACAGTGGGGGGAAGGTTATCGAATGCCCGTTCACAGGTACGAAATACGTTGCGCTGCCTGCCATCTTCCCAGATATAGCCGCCATTCATGTTCATGAAGCAGATATTTACGGAAACTGCCGTATCAGAGGTATCACAGTTTCAGATTTTGATGTGGCAAGGGCGGCAAAACGGCTTATCATAACCTGCGAGCGCTTGATATCGAATGACGAGATCCGCCGTGATCCCAGCATGACCGTCATTCCGTACTGGTGCGTTGATGCGGTGTGCGAAGTGCCCTTCGGCAGTTATCCCGGGAATATGTATGGAGAATATTTTTCCGACGAAGCGCATCTTCGCGAGTGGATGGACGTGGAAAAGGATGAGGAAACGCTGAGGAAATTTTTGGATAAGAACATTTTCGGTTGCAAAAACCACAATGAATATATTGAACTAAATGGGGGGCTGCAGAAAATGCAGATGCTCCGTCAAAAAGAAATGATGTTTATTGGAGCTAGGTCCTAGATTAAGAAGGGAAGGGAAACAAACCATATGTCCAAATATAACGCCATGGAACTGATGATTTGTACTGCTGCAAGAGAGTTGGAAGATGGGGCTTCTGTAGGTGTCGGTACCGGTGCACCATGTGCAGCAGCGATGTTGGCTCAGAAGACCCAATCTCCTAATTTGATGATTGTGTTCGAAGCAGGTGGCGCAGGCCCTGTCATCCCGGAAATGCCTATTTCCGTGGGTGATTCACGCACAACCTGGAAGGCGATCATCGCTAGTGGCATGTGCGAAATCATGGAAACAGCTTGCAGGGGGATGCTTGACTATACCTTTCTTGGGGGCGCTCAGATTGATATGTACGGAAACCTCAATTCAACGCGTATCGGTCCAGACCATCAAAAACCAAAAGTGCGTCTCCCGGGTAGCGGTGGAGCAAATGATTTTGCATCCTTCTGTTGGAGAATGATGGTTATGACTCCTCAGGATCCGAAGCGATTTGTTGAAAATTGCTCATACATCACCACCCCAGGGTGGCTCCAGGGTGGGGATTCGCGCGCCAAGTCCGGTCTGCCGACCGGAGCAGGGCCGTATAAAATCATCACAAATATGGCAGTGATGGACTTTGAGCCAGAGTCAAAGCGTATGAGAGTCATAGCGCTAAACCCGGGTTATACTCTAAAAGATGTTCAGGACAACTGTGGATTCGAGTTACTAAAAGCTCCGAAGATCGAGGAAAACCATCCTCCTACGGATGAAGAGCTGCACATTCTGCGCGATGTCATTGATCCATACCATTATGTTATCGGCAGATAAATTCTCCGGTGGCTGAAGGATTAATGGAGGATGATGTTCATGGCATCAGGATTTGTTTCTATCTTTTCTCCCACCGATGTGCCGCAACATGCACAGATATAATCATACTTATCGCCGTTAGGCAGGATCAGTAGAAGCCTCTTCCTGACCGGGACAGCCTGCTTACAATTTGGGCAGTACAACTGGGTCGCTTCGAAATCTCGGTATTGTTCCCTAGGTGCTCGTTTCATCGTCTCTTTCGGGAATTCCTTTCAAATTTTCCAGCCAGATCGTAGCTTCACTGTCGCTTGGCGCCCGATAATCCCCTCTCGGGGACAAGGAGCCCCCCGATCCCACTTTTGGGCTGTTTGGGATGCAGGATCTTTTGAACTGGCTGATCTTGAAGAACCTGTATAAATAAACCTCCAGCCAGTGTTTTATTTCCGCAATGCTGTATTCCCTTCTATTTGCTTCCGGTATGGACGGCCAGCTGCCCTGTAGTTTGTCTCTCCACGTGCAATAGGCAAGGAAAGCAATTTTGGTCGGAAGATAGCCATAGCGCGTATTGTAGAAGTTGTTAAAATCCTGCAATTCATATGGGCCGATGATCGACTCAGTCTTTTGGGCAGGCTGTGAGGCTTCTTCACCGGGGATTAGTTCTGGACTAATTTCCGTACTGAGAATATCCCGCAGAATATCGGATGTCTCTTCGGAGAAAAGAACAGAGTCTGCAACCCAGCGGATGAGATGCTGAATAAGCGTTTTAGGGACACTCGCATTAATACTGTAATGTGACATATGGTCTCCTACGCCATATGTGCACCATCCAAGCGCCAACTCGCTCAGATCACCAGTACCCAACACTAATGCATTATACATATTGGCAAGCCGGAACAGGTGCGACGTCCTCTCACCTGCCTGAATGTTTTCAAAGGTAATATCATATACAGGTCGACCATCGGCAAAGGGGTGGCCAATGTCTTTGAGCATCTGTAGGCAGCTTGGCCGGATATCAAGTTCGTTCATCTCAACACCCAATGCTTTCATCAGCCTGACCGCATTTGAGTGAGTCTTGTTTGTTGTCGCGAAGCCAGGCATTGTGTAAGCTTTAATGTTTGATCGGGGCCAACCCAGAAGATCCATGGTTCTGGCTGCAACGATTAGTGCATGTGTTGAGTCAAGGCCGCCGGATACGCCGATGACGACCTTGTTTATGTCTGAAGATTTCAGGCGTTTGGACAGACCTTGGACTTGAATGTTATAGGCTTCATAGCAGCGCAGGTCCCGCTTGGCTGGATCGGAGGGAATGTAAGGAAAGCGTGGGTATTCACGCTCCAGTAAAATTCTACCTTCAATCGGCTGGGTCTCAAGGGCTACTTTCCGGAATTTCAATAATCTGTCCCTATGCGTTCTGGCGTTCTGACCGAAGCTCGTCATCCGCATCCGGTCTTGTACTAGGCGGTCAAGATCGATATCGGAGTAAATCACCTGTGCCTTGGTGGAAAAACGTTCCGACTCGTTCAACAGGTTTCCATTTTCATAGATGATAGCATGCCCATCCCATGCCAAATCCGTTGTAGACTCTCCAGGTCCGGCTGCGGCATATAAATATGCGGCAATGCATCTTGCCGATTGGTTTGCAGCAAGGCTGTGACGGTAATCTGATTTTCCAATGGTAATATTCGATGCAGAAAGGTTGCCGATAACGGTAGCTCCCGCCATTGCTGCAAATCCTGAAGGTGGAACGGGAACCCAGACATCTTCACACAGCTCAATGTAAAAGGTTAGAGACGGGATATTGACCACGTTAAACAGCAAATCAGCGCCGAAAGGAATGTTTGCCTGGCCACATAGATCAATCGTTGCTGAAAGTGATTCTTCTGCGGGGCTGAACTGCCTTCCTTCATAAAATTCCCGGTAATTAGGAAGGTATGATTTGACAGCTACTCCCATAACAGATCCTTTGTAAATAACGAGACCGCAATTGAACAGGCGGTTCTGCGTTCTCAGGGGAGCGCCCGTGACGATGATCATATTCAGGTTTTTTGTTTCTGTAAGCAGTCGGCCAATGGCCTCTTGCGCAGCATTTAGTAGTGTATCCTGGTGAAAGAGATCCTCATTGGAATAAGCGGTTATGCCCATTTCGGGAAATAGGGCAAAAATGGAGCGGTGTTGTTCTGCTTCTCTTGCCATCATGATAGTCTGATCCACATTGAAAGTGGGATCCGCGACTCTCAATTCCGGAATACAGACTGCAGCTCGGATGAAACCATGATGGTAGAGACTAAAGAAGGACCGGGTATTAGTATTTTCCATATGCCATCTCAGTAATTGTTTGTATGCATTATAGCATGATATTTTTTTCTATAAAGGCATAAGCGCTATGATTATGAATACTCTCAAAATTTTCGGCTTCAATGCTGTACCAAGTGAAATTTTCCATTCGGTTTAGACAAACCGCCACATTGCGAACAACATCTTCTACAAACATCGGATTTTCATAGCCTTTTTCAGTAACGAACTTTTCATCCACACGCTTGAGGAGAGAATAGACCTCGCCGCTAGCTGAATCTTCAATGACTCGAATCAGATCCTCAATCCAGAAAAACCGTTTAAATCTAACCTTGACCGTCACGATGCTCCGTTGGTTATGAGCCCCTCTATCGCTTATTTCTTTCGAGCATGGACAAACAGTCGTGACCGGTACGACAACCCCAACAAAAAAGTCGGTTTTCCCAATCTCGTTCGTACCACAGAACATGCAATGGTATTCCATAAGACTTTTTGCCTTCGATATGGGAGCAACCTTTTCGATAAAATAAGGGAATGAAATTTCCATATGTGCGGATTCGGCATGTAGCTTCTCCCTAACCTTTTTCAGGATGGTGTCGAAAGTCTTGATATTGATTTGTCCGCGGAATTCATTGAGCACCTCGATGAAGCGGCTCATATGGGTTCCTTTGAAAAGATGCGGCAGATTCACGAACATGCTGATGGAGGCGTTGACGGGCTGCGTACCATTTTTACGATCGAGGACAATGATGGGATACTTGATGCCCTTGACTCCTACTTTTGTGATATCAATGTTTCTTGGATCCTTTTGAATTTGAATATCAATCATGGCAGTATGACACCCTCGCATTATCGGATTCCCAGATTGTTACCATGACCAACCGTGCACGTGGGATCCTCAGCTTTTCCTCCAGGCGCAGAAAGATGAGCCTCGCTAGCTGTTCGGATGAAGGATTGATATTTTGGAAGGACTCCAACTCGTTCAAATGTTTGTGGTCAAAATCTTTAAGGACTTCCTCCGTCCATTTCTTAAGCAGACGGAAATCGATCAGCAGATCGGACTTGTCAAGATCCCTACCACGGATGGTTACTTCAACCAGAAAGTTATGCCCGTGAAGCGCTTCACATGGACCTTCCACATCCTGCAGGCAATGGGCCGCAGAAAACGCCTTTTTAATCGTAACTTCATACATATATCTTTCATATATCTATTTTATAAAATAATCAAGCATCGGGCTGCCCTTGCTAGAGCGACAGGTCTGTGCATAAAAAAATTCCTGCGACATTTTTTTGTTCAGGGGGAAATCCAGCCTGCTGCGAGGAAACAAATAGAAGAATATATGCGTCTCCTGTAAATGCTCTAGGAATTTCACTTAAAAAATAGTAATATAAAAATTATTCTTTTTCGTTTGGCACAAAGAGTCGGCAAAAAAGAGATCCGGAGTCGTTTAAGTGACGCCAACAGGGTTGTCCTACCAAAAATATCTCGTTGCTTTCTCATTAATTCTAGTCATCGCTCTCACAAGTTATTCAAACAGTTTTTTTGCGTCCTGGCATTTGGACGATTTCGACAATATTCTTGAAAATCCCAACGTTCGACTCGAAAAATTTACAGTCGAAGGGATCAACAAGGCAGCATCGGGTATCAATACTGCCCCGACCTTCCGCCCGTTGGCTTACCTCAGCTTCGCACTCAATTACTGGGCTGACGGATACAACGTCTTTGGCTATCATGTCATCAATTTCACGATCCATTGCATCACAGCGTTCATCCTGTTCTCATTCATTTTCCAGACAGTCATTCTACTGAGGCAACACCTCGGCTCTGAAGACGAGGCCTATTCTGTCGCCCTGATTGCAACCATTATGTGGGCCATTCATCCCATCCAGGTATCAGCTGTTACCTACATCGTCCAGCGCATGGCGGTTCTTGTTGCGATGTTTTATATTTTATCGATGGTTTTTTATCTGCTGGCAAGAACGAGCCAACAACCATGGAAGCAATGCGGTTTCTATTTCTTGTGCGTATTATCGGCAACTGCCGCTATTGCTACTAAACAGAATGCTTATATGCTCCCAGTCAGCATCCTCCTTTATGAGTTTATTCTGATCCGACAGGTTCGTTCCTGGTGTTTGAAGCCTTTGATTAAGAAACTTTTGCCTTTAGTTGCCATACTTTGTATGCTGGGCATAGTTTATGCTGCATCATATGTTATCCACTCCGCTGAGGCCTATAAAATCAGGCCCTTTACTGCCTGGCAGCGTCTGTTGACTGAATCAAGGGTCATTGTTTATTATGCATCCCTTCTTCTATATCCAGTGACATCGCGATTGACTAGTCTTCATGATATGGAATTGTCAACTAGTGTTCTGCATCCCTGGACAACACTGCCTTCTCTTCTTCTGCTCCTTGCTGCTTTGATTTTTTGTGTCTTAAATGCCAGAAAATATCCTCTTGTTTCATTTTGTATCCTCTTTTTTTTGATCAACCACGCAATAGAAGGAACCTTCATTGGGCTTGAGATTATATTCGAACATCGCAATTATTTGCCCTCAATGCTCTTTTTCGTGCCTGTTGCGCTGGTCATTGTGGGATTTCTGGATCATTATTATAAGATTGGAAAGCTGCCCAAGGGCATTGTTGGGATTGCCGTTGCGTTCGTCTTTATCACTGAAGGGATTGGTACATATACTTACAACGATATTTTTAAAACGGAGATTTCCCTTTGGGCTGATAACGTTCAGAAATCGCCGCTTCTTCACCGTCCACTCCACAATTTAGCAATCTCCTTGATGAAGCAAGGTTACATTGTGGAGGGCTGCACGGCACTAAAAAGATCCATTGCACTCAGGGCTGATGCGAGAAAAGATCAAAAAGCCCAAACTTATTTTTTCCTAGGGCAATGTGACCGGGTTAATGGTCATTTGGATACAGCATATGAAAATTATTTAAAGGCTGCTGAAGTGGGAGAAAAATATGCAGACCCATATCAGCTAATGGCGCAGATGAAGGAGAGATCTGGGGATCTTAATGCTGCCGAAAGTTTGATTTGCAAAGCTCTTACCATTGATCATTCTATCGCTTTGTACCATCTTGACTATGCAAGAATCCTATTGAAGAAAGGCAAACCCAGTTTGGCTAGAATCGAAGCAAGAAAGGCATTACGACTGGGAGGAGCACAACAAGATGCTTATACCCTCATTGCAAAATCTTTCCGCGCACAAAATGCGAATGATGCGGCCGAGCATTTTGAGTATTTAGCTGTTGGTGTCTCCCCTCAAAACACGGCGCGCGAACCAAGTGATCAGGACAAGAACATAGACGGACAGGGAGGCAAGAGAAAGCCATAAGGATACAGTGAAGCTGAAGGGTTTATATTCCAAGCGTATCAGATGTCTTCCCGCCCCGAGCGGAATAGCCATAAGCGTATAATTTGCGGGAAGAACGGTGTATCGCATGTTTCGGTTTGTCAGGTCAATGGCATGCCAGGCCCTGCTGTAATTGTCGGTAACCAGCAGGATGGATGGGACTCCAGCACTAATTTCGATGATGGAATAGTTTGTGGAATTTTCCAGAAGTTTTATTGAACCGCGAGACCCTTTGTCGTTGTCCTGAAAAGGCAGTGGTTCCTGTTCGAGAATGACGGTCTTGCGGGGGTTGAACGATGGATCGTACATCGTATGCAGAATTTTATGCCAGTCATGGATTACCTCGAATTGGTTGATCAGATTAAAGCGTGGCATGTAATTTTTATATTCCAGTATCTCTACGGCATTACCATGGACCGTGATCAGAAACTTGAGCCTCAACATTTCGTAGAGACGATCATAACGCCGGAAATTTAGATACTGGCTGGCTTTTTCAGGGTCTTCTTCCTGTGTTGAAGCCATGAACCGGGCATAGCGCAACGGTACAATAGGGTCGTAACCCCAGATATTATTCGTGCCGGTGGACATGGCACTGTTGGCCCGGCCGATATTCAATACGCGGTAGTCTCCAGGATGCCTGGCAATAAATGAGGCAATTTTCACATCGATTGGATTGGGTGTCTGAAAGGTTGGTCTGATAGTCGCGGCAAAAAGAATCATCTCGATCCATGCTAGGCAGATGATTAGGTAACGGGAAGCCCTGAAATAATAGGATGCAGTGGCTAGCAGCGTGAAAGAGAAAAGAATCAGTGCAGTCTGGCGAAGCTGACCTGCGGCGAAGTATATCGTCTTTTCAATGAACTGACTATTGTTGGTCCATTTTTGGGCCAGATATGATTCACCACTTTCGGCAAGGTAGTGAAATCGAACATCCCAGCCCTTGAAATAGGTATGATTCGACACTTGGCTGTATAAGACAACAACTACCACAATTAGGATGACGGCAGCTGTAAGACTGGCCGCACCCATATATGGATGCACCCTTTTCTCCAGCAGCAGTTTGTGAAATCCCATTCCCGCCAGATGGACGATAAACAGGGAGGCAAAGAAGATAAACTTGGATGTGCCGCGGAATTGGGAAAATCCGGGCAGATAGTGATACAGGATGCTATAGACAGGAGTATGATCTCCCAGGGCTAAGACAACTGCAAGCAGCGTTAGCAGGATTAGGGGAAGACTGCGCCGATGTTGACCAAACACGGCGCTATACAGGGCGCAAAGCAAACCGGTGACACCGACAAAAGGGCACATTTCCCACAGGTAATTTCTTCCCCAGTAGGGAAGACGCATAATGTCACCGAAAAATTTTGGCGCCAGAAAGGTCAGAAAATTTTCAGGTGGAAACGAGAACATCGTGGCAAAGGACCATGAAGTCCCGTAGGACCGGACACTTTCGAGAGAAGCTTCAAAGCCGCTCGTAATCTGCACGGCAGGTATAAGCAAGCTGCCAGCGCATATGAAAGCAAGTCCGAGGATGGTACGTTTCATGTTCAGGCACAGTTGAATATGGAACAGCAGATAGGGAACGGCCATCATGGCCGTATAATAGACATACTGGGGATGGCCGGCCAAGATCTCCATGGATAGCGCGAAGATGCCTAGCAGTGTCCACCCCCGCGACGGTGTCATGATCAGGCCATCAAGTGAAAGAAAAAACAGCGGAATCCAGGGCATGACACATAGATTGGGAAGGTGGCCCGCAAAGATATGCCAAAAGTAGGAACCTGAAAGCATCATCAGTACAGACGATGTCAACCCTGCGAGCGGATGGATACCGCGATGGGAAATCCACAGATAGGTAAACCATCCCATTAGGAAGACATGAAGTGCTATGCTGACATTAATGGCGGGTCCCAAAGGAAGGATGAGAAACAAAACATTTGGTGGGTAAAGCAGGGCAGACTGAAATCCGCCGAAAAAAGGTGCGCCGCTGAAAAGATGGGGGTTCCAAAGGGGAAAATTACCCCTTAGGATCTCTCGGGATGCAAAATCGCGCCAGTATAAAAATTGATGGCTCAGATCGGTGCCTCCGGAGGAAAGAACGCGTCCGCCGGTTGAAAAGAGTACATCCCCGAAAAGAATCAGGGTAAGGATCATCAACGATAGGGGTGCCAGCACGGCAGGTTTGATCAGGTATTTGGTTTCATTATGCATGGTGTTCATACGGTGACCTTAGATGCGAAGTATCTCGAAATTAGCTATACCCGAATTTGAGTCGCATTTCAAAAGAATCTCTTCCTGCATTTTACTGGCTTTGGGGATTCTGGTTGTTTTTTTGCCTGTAATGCACTTTGATTTTTTGTCACTGGATGATTCCGTATATGTCTATGATAATCCTCATGTTCAGGGAGGGCTGGGCAAGGAGGGGGTGTTATGGGCTTTCAGTGCGCTCGAAGCGGGTTTCTGGCATCCCCTGACTTGGATGTCCCTGATGCTGGACTACACATGGTATGGTTTGAATGCGGGCGGTTACCACTGGACAAATGTTTTGTTGCATCTTGCCTGCACGCTGCTGCTGTTTCTGGTGTTAAATGGCATGACCGGTGCAGTTTTTCGAAGTGGTCTGGTGGCTGTGTTGTTTGCCCTGCATCCATTGCATGTAGAGTCTGTTGCCTGGGTGGCGCAGCGCAAGGATGTATTAAGCGGCCTGTTCTGGATGCTGGCCATGGGGTCATATGTCTGGTACGCGAGGCGGCCCGGATGGGACCGGTACCTGCTGGTTCTGGTTTTTTTGATTTTGGGTTTGATGGCCAAGCCCATGCTGGTGACCCTTCCCTTCGTTTTCCTGCTCCTGGATTACTGGCCGCTGAAACGCCTGCAGGATCGGCGTAGTGCCGGCGTGCTAGAAACCTTGCCCACCCCTACTTCTTCCACTATTTTTGTGATTGTCGAAAAAATACCGATGATTGTTTTGATGATTTGCACATCATGGCTTGCATGGAAAGCGGAAAAAGGCTTCGGCGCGGTTGCGAACCTGACAGACCTTTCCGTTTATTCCCGTTTTTCCAATGCTGTGGTATCGTACGGGGTGTATCTTTGGAAGACGATTTGGCCATTTGATTTGGCGGTGTTTTATCCTCATCCCGGGGCATGGCCGTTGTCATGGGTATTGGGTTC
>Ga0326727_10013178_pt1 | contig 18503 bp, 8 predicted proteins | sample MB2enrmetagenome_FD_207643 | JGI IMG/M metagenome (GOLD analysis project Ga0326727, IMG submission 207643) | Lab enriched peat soil microbial communities from McLean, Ithaca, NY, United States - MB29MY | ecosystem: Environmental > Terrestrial > Soil > Wetlands > Peat | place: USA: New York...
GGCCCAACTGCTCCCAGCCTGAAGGAAACAGACCACGAAGAATGTCCCAGTTCTCCAGTTCCGACATGCAACAAGGCTACCCCGACAAAGCGAAACGGTCAACACGTATCTTAGCGCTTATGGGGGTCGGAGGTTCAAATCCTCTCTACCCGACCATTAGAATCAACAACTTACAGTCGATTCGGCAGGATGAGCATGCACCACTTTTGATGCAGGGGTGCCACTTGGGGCGCCAATTGCGCCCCCTTCTGGTTCCGGTTGAAACAGCAGTAGGAGTTTACCAGCTTCCATCTGCCGTTGGTCGTCATCGTTGGGATCTGAATTCATCACCATATCCACCACAGCAGACACAGCCGACTTCCGCTCATCCCAACATGTCCTGCTGTAGCCGCCTGCTGCCCGACCAGAAGGCCGAAACCATGATCGGCTTCCTGCACTAGGCCGTAGAGTTTTTCGCCCGCTACAGCATCGGGGTGCACGCGCTGCTGACCAACAACGGCTCCTGCTACCGCTCATGGCAGTTCGCCCGCGCCTGTCAGCAACTGGCCATCAAACACCGCCGCACCAAACCCTAGTCGGCGCAAACCAACGGCAAGGCCGAACGTTTTATCCAGACCGCGCTCCGTGAATGGGCCTACGCAAAACACTGGACTCACTTCGACCAGAGGGATCAACACCTGCAGCCATGGAGTGGCTATTACAACCGCGAAAGGCCCCATGGTAGCCTCGACTACAAGTCGCCCATCAGCCGCTCCGAGCCCGGAACAACCTGTTGACCTTCTACAGGTGCCCACACTTCACACCTTAAGGAGAAACGCGCTTTAAGTCTTTTTACCGGCGACAGACTGAATGGCCGATGTGAGTTTCTCTGCCTTGAGGGATTGAGCACCCTCCTTCAAAGTGATAAGCATATCGACAGGTACGTTTTTGTGAACTTCGATTGCGCCCAGCGGCCATCGAACTTCGAGGTCAACTGAAGTGGCGGAGCCGAGTCCGAAGTGAAGCCGCGGATCGTTGGCGGAGACATAGCTGGACTGACTCATGAGTTCCTGCACCTGCGTCCTGCCTCCGCTGCGAATGGTGACGCGGGAGCCTAGAGCGCTGCGGTTGCTCTTTGTCCCGTAAAGGCGGACCTTGATCCAGTGATTCCCTGGAGGCGCATCGTTTCGCAGGAGTGACGGCGGTTCATTCTGATTCATGATCAGAATGTCGAGATCTCCGTCGTTGTCGAAGTCGCCAAATGCGCATCCGCGGCTGACGTGGCGCGCGTTGAGGGCGGCCTGGCTCGCTTCCGGGATCTGAAGGAAAGTGCCATTGCCCAGGTTGCGGAATAGAATACGTGGGCCGCGGCGCGGGTATTTTGGGTTGACGGCTTCAAGCTCCGGATATACCTGGCCGGTGACAAGAAATATGTCCGGATTGCCGTCGTTGTCGAGATCGAGCAGGCCTACGCCCCAACTGACGAAGCGTCTTTCATGGAGCAGGCCAGCTTGTGCCGTCACGTCTTCGAATTCTCCCTTGCCCTGGTTACGGTAGAGGCCGATGGGCTGATTCATGTAATGTGTGCGCACGATGTCGAGGCGGCCGTTGCACTCGTAGTCGCCGATGCCTACGCCCATGCCGGCCATCTCCATGCCCTCGTCGGAGACTGCTACGCCGCGCAATAATGCTTCGTCGCGAAAGGTTCCGTCGTGGTTGTTTATCAGCAAAAAGCTGGGAGTGGTGTCGCAGGCCACGAAGATGTCGGGCCAGCCGTCTTCGTCGGCGTCAAAGGCGCAGGCAGTGAGACCGTAGGAGCCGCGCAGCGCGCCTACGCCGGACTCTTTGGAGACGTCGGTAAACGTGCCGTCGCCGTTGTTGCGGTAAAGCAGATGGCTGGGAAATGGGAGTCCGCTGGGGCCACAATTGACGGGCACGCCCTCGTAATTGCAGTTGGGGCGTTCGAGGGAGGGCTTGGGCATGGTGGCCAGATCGACATCGGCGTAGTTGGAGACGAAGAGATCGAGCCAGCCATCGAGGTTGTAATCGACAAAGGTGCAGCCGGAGCCGAAGCGGGTAGTCTTGCTGGCAAGCCCGGCCTGGGCGGTGACGTCGGTGAATGTGCCGTTGCCGTTGTTGCGGTAGAGTCTGTTCTGTCCGAAGTAGGTGAGAAAGAGGTCCTCGAAGCCATCGTTGTTGTAGTCGCCCACACACACTCCCACTGCCCAGCCGGCATCGATGAGTCCCGCCTTTTCAGTGACATCGGTGAAGGTTCCGTCGCGATTGTTGCGGTAGAGCCGGTTGCTGGCGCCAGGGGGAATGCTTTCAAGGCGCCGCCCGCCGAGAATGAAGACATCCATCCATCCGTCGTTGTCGTAGTCGATGAAGGCGCAGCCTCCGCCCATGATCTCGGTGAGGTAGGTGGCCGTCGCACCCTCGCCATAAGGCATGACCTTGGTGAGCCCGGCCGGCTGGGCCACATCGACGAATGTCGAAAAGGGCGGCAGATCGGCGGCTGCGGGAGCGAGCGCTGTTGCCTTGCGGCGCAGCGTGACGGCCGTGAGAAAAGCAGGGACCGTTTGCAGAAGGCGTCGGCGGGACCAACCGCGGAATGTTCCGGACGAGACAGACATTGGTTCGAAGAATACCTCTCGCGGTCCTGAGTGCAACCCGCTGCCTTAACTAGCTCGATCAGTTTTCTACTGATCGAGTTTACTCATATTGGATCAGGTTGATCGTTCTGCGCCGTCACGGGCCCGGATTTGCGCTGGCAATCGCGCGCGAGAGCCCCCGTGCATCGGCATTGTCCGGATCGATTTCGAGAGCGTGGCCCACTGCCTCTTTTGCTTCCGCCCACTTGCCATCGCTCGCCAAAGTGGCCGCCAGGTTGATCCATGCGGCCTCGTATGAAGGAGAAGCGTGAACGGCGGCGCGCAAGTAGCCTTCAGCAAGCGCCAGGTCTCCCTCGTGGGCGGCAAGGTAGCCCATCTGGTTCTGCGCCTCGGCAAGATCGGGATTCAGTTGAATGGCCTGCTTTAGCGCCGTCTTTTCGCCGTCAATATCCTTGATCTTGTCCAGCGCTCGGGAGAGCTTGTAAAACAAGAGCGGCTCATCGGGATCGGATGCGAGCGCTTCGCGATAGAGGGATGCGGCCTGTGCGGCATTGCCCGCACCCATTGCCTGGTCGCCTTCCTCAGCCTTGCCCGCGGCCTGCACCCTGTCGGTTTGCGCCTTCTTCAAATGCTGATAGATCTGCAACTTCTCCTGCGCCGCGGCGTTGTCTCCAAGACGCTGCAGCACTTTGGCCAGATCGTATTGGACCTCCGGGTCGGCGTCACCGAGGGCAATTGCCTTCTCGAGGTGTTGTTTGGCGCCGGGCAGGTCGTCCAACTTGGCCAGAATACTGCCCAGCTCAGCCTGGGATTGGGAATAGCCGGGATTGTTCGCAATGGAGCGCTCAAGATGGCCGCGCGCTGCCTGGAAATCCCCTTCCTGCGACTCCAGGATGGCATTCAGGTAAAGCACTTCCCACTGAGTTGGGTAGGCGGCAAGCAACTTGTGCGCGTATTCGGTGGCTTCGCCGGCATGGCTTGAAACCAAGGCGCGCAGGTAGAGGAGTTGGGTCACCTGGTCGCCGGGATGCTTATCGAGGGCCAGCTTGAATACGGCGAACGCTTCATCCTCGCGGCCCTGGAGCATGAGCACCATGGAGAGTTCATCGGCGATGGGAAGAGATCCCGGATCGCTGTTCAATCCTCCGCGAAGCACCGTGATCGCGGAGTCGAGCTGGGCAGTACCGACATATGCCATGCCCAGGTTCAAGCTCTGCGTCGACGTTCGAGCGCGGGTAGTTCCCGGCTTGTCGAGCAGGGCTATCACGCCGGCGTAATCTTTCTGGCCGATGAGGTCCTGGGATAAACCATCGAGCGCGGGTCCCGAATCCGGATCGATTGCGAGGGCTTCGCGCCACTCAGCCTCGGCTGCGTCAATCTTCTTCATTCGATCCATCACCGCAGCAAGAACCAGGTGGGGGCGGATGTCGCTTGGATCAAGCTGTTTGGCCAAGTTGAGAGGCGTAACGGCCGGCTCATTTTGACCGGCAGAATAAAGGCTCAGTCCCCACAGATAGGCAAGAGAGGCCGAGCCGGGCTTGAGCTTGAAGGCTGAGGCAAATGCAGTGGCGGCGCATTCAAATTGCTTTTGGCCAGCGTACCAGTTGCCTGCGTCGGCGTAGGATTCGCTGCTGGGCGAGGCCTTGAGGCGGGCGCTCAAGGCCTCCGGAGCGGTGCATGCGGCAAAGACCAGCGACGGCGCGAGAAACCAGCTAAGCACAGCGAAGATGACCCGAATTGCTGCTCGATGGATGTTGGATTGTCTGGTCATTCGATCTGAATTCGCCGCCTGCGTTTCCTCTTCTGTCTGCGGGGAAACGTTTCATTCCGCGAGCATCACCGGCCGCGCGCGCTCATTCTAGTACACAGTAAGGGCTACCGTCACCTTGGGGAAGTCATTTCTCATCGGAAAGGCTCATGGCATGACTTTCGCCCTCTTCGGATCATTCAAGAGATGCGGCCAGCCGCGTCATTCCTCGCTGAACCCTGGCCTGGGGCGCAGTTTGCGCTAAGAACTCCCCATTGGAAAAAAAGTCCGAGAATCCGACTTTCGGCCGATTGTAAGCGTTCTTAAACGCAGCGTAGAATTCGCTTCGGTCTAGCAAACGATCACCCATATGAAGCGAAACCATGCGCGTGGGGTTGAAAGCGGTCAGAAAAAAATAAGCGTTAAAGCGAGAGTGAAAACGATTTCATGACGCGATCGGCGATGTCTTGAAATCCCGATTTTGGAGTTTCACAAGTTTCAGGAGGAAGCCATGCAACGAATCAAAGCGACGCATCTCGGAGGCTTACTGTTCGTCCTGCTGATTGGCCTCGTCAGCCTCGGGAAGCCCGTCCTTGGGCAGGGCACAAATGGAAGCCTGACCGGCCAGGTCACCGATTCATCGGGGGCGGCCATACCAAATGCTGCTGTTACCCTCACCAATGTTGGCACCAACCTTGTGTTGAGCCAGGTTACGGATGGCCAAGGCGTGTATCTCTTTTCCCTGGTGCCGCCAGGCAATTACATGCTTGCGGTTAAAGCAGCCACCTTTGCCGGATATGTGCAGAAAGGCATTGCAATCAATGCCAACCTGTATGCCACCCAGAACGTGCAGTTGAAGGTGGCGAGCACCGGCGAGACGATTAACGTGACCGCCAACGCCGAACTGATCGACACCAGTACGGCAGAGTTGGGCATGACGGTGAATCAGGCAGCCGTCTCCGATTTGCCCCTGAACGGCCGCGACCCCTCCGCCCTGGCGCTGTTGTCGCCGGGCATACAAGATGGCAACAGAGCCGGCATTGCCTGGCAGCAGAGCGGCTTCTCATTCCCGAGTGAGTCTGTGGCCTCGTCCAATGGTGGCCGCATAGGCAGCACATACTACATGCTCGACGGCGTGTCCAATATGGACAACTACCTGGCCTCGAACGGGCCCACGCCCAATTCCGACGCCACGCAGGAGTTCCGCCTCATCTCCAGCAACTTCAGCGCCGTTTATGGCTTCTCGACTGGCGGCGTGGTTTCCATGGCGACCAGGAGCGGCACAAACCAGTGGCACGGCGGCCTCTTCGAGTTCATGCGCAACGGCGATTTCGACGCACCGAATTGGAGCAACCACGTTCAGGATACCTATCGGCGCAACCAGTTCGGCGGCTATGTCGGCGGACCGGCCATCAAGAACAAGCTGTTCTTCTTCTTCAACTACCAGGGAACCGTGGTTACCGGCGGTCCCGGACAGTCGAATAACGAGACCACAACGCCCACCACGCAGATGTTGAACGGAGACTTCAGCGGGCTGATCGACTACGCCCAGGCCCACAACTCAAATTGCGGCTCGGGCTATAGCGTACCCGCATCGGAGCAGACAACTAACTGCGGCTGGCTGAATGGGCCATTCCAGGTTGTCAACGGTATTCCGAACCAGTTGATCGGCGGCGCCAGCGCGCTTGATCCGGTGGCCGTGCAGATTACCAACGATGGGCTGCCCGGGCACTCCGCTCCGGCTTCAGGGACTCAGGCTCCGACCTCCGGCGCCCAGAACCTGGCTGGCCAGCTGCTGTACGCCTCGGCCAACGTAAAGAATTCTCACTACAACGAGTACACGGGCAGAGGCGACTACGATCTGACCAAGAAACAGCGTGTTACCTTTCGCTCGTTCATCGACAAGTACACTGCGCCCGCCGGCGACACGCCGGGCAACGTCCTCTCAGTATTGAACCTGAACACCTGGAATCAGACCTTCGGCTTGAAGATGTGGTATTTCAATGAGCTCGCTCAGCATACCTGGACGGTGAACCCCAACACGGTGAACACGTTTACAGGTTTCTGGACCGAGCAGAGCGCGCATAATGCGACCGCGCTGCTTGACCATAACGGCAAACAGATGTGCTGGTCGCGCTATATCTCTGTCACTGAGCCGGCCTGCTTTATGGAAGGCGCCGGCTTCGGCGGCGCCAACGGCGGCTGGACCGAGCCCTCGAATGAGGTCCGCAGCACCTTCGGCTTCTCCGACACCCTGATCGAGACCATCCACCGTCACACCATCTCGGCGGGTATCGATCTGCGGCATGAGCGGGCGGTCGAAACAACCCAGTATCCGCAAGACGCCATCATCAGCTTCGGCAGCGCCTACACCGGCAACAGCGAGTCCGACTGGCTGCTGGGTTATATGAGCAGCTTCATGCAGGGAGATGGCGAACTGGCCGACATCCAGGGATATGAGATCGGCCCGTACGTCAACGACGAGTTCCGCCTCAAGCCCGGCCTTATCATCACCCTTGGCTTGCGTTGGGATCCGGATCTACCACCCCATTCCATCGGAAGCCGTATAGCGGCTTTCGTGCCAGGCCAGCAGAGCTTTATTTTCCCAGCCGCGCCAGCGGGGCTGGTTTACCCCGGCGACACCGGTATGACTGGAGCCGGCGGCCGCCCCGGCGACAAGAGATTCTTTGAGCCCCGCATCGGCGTGGCCTATCAACCCAAAAGCCTGCCGAAGACCTCCGTCCACGCCGCATTCGGCTTGTTCAACGCTCCGGTGGCTTACTCCAACTACAACCACGTCGTCGATATCGCGCCCTTTGCTCCGACCTACACCCCGAGCGCGCCGTCGAATACGGCGATTTGCAACAATGGCGAGACCTGTGTACCGAACACCGGCCAGACAGTCACCGGGTACGAGAACTTCCACAATCCATGGGAAACGGCGGGATGGGGTACGGCCAGCGCCGGCCCGTTCGGCAGCGGCGCAGGCCAGATCCCATGGGCTACCCCCACCTACAAACCCCCGCTCAACTCTCCGGTTCCGACCCCGGTCAGTTTAGGGGCCTCCTTCAGCCGGCACTTCAAGGCGCCCATGACCCAGGAATGGAACGTCTCAGTGGAGCAACAGATCGGCGCGGTGACGGCGATTCGCATCGCCTACGTTGGTACGCAATCGTATCACCAGAGCTATGTGCAGGATGACAACTTCTCCGGCTACACCTACTGCACCTACTACAACAACCCGACCTGCGCGCTCCCAACCTCAGCGAACCTCACGAATGGCACCCTTCAGGCGCCATATCTTCCCTACGCTCCCAACTTTACCGACCTTCTGGAATACAACAGCGGGGCTACGGCCAGCTATCACTCACTGCAACTCTTCGCCCAGAGGCATCTGTCTTACGGTTTCCAGGGGCAGACCAGCTTTACCTGGCAGAAGTCGACTGACGTGGCCAGCGCCGCCAACATCTCCAATGGCGAAGAGCTCAATAATCCCAAAAACCTGCACTGGAGCCGCGGCATCTCCAATGCGAATATCCCCTACGTCTGGGTCAGCAACTTCATATACACCAGTCCGGAATTGAGGGGGAAGAGTCTGCTGGTACGTGAAGCGCTCGCAGGTTGGGAGATGAGCCCCATCATCACCTGGCAGTCGGGCACGCCGTTCAACATCGGTCCCGGCAACAGCCAATCTGCCTATGGCGAGCTTAACAAGGGCGACGGCTGCATCGAAGCGTGCAGCAGCGACCGCGCCGACCGTGTCCCGGGAGTGCCTCTCAATGTTCGTAAAGGCGGGCGTTCCCACTGGACGCGGGAATACTATAACCCCGCTGCGTTCGTCACCCGTCACGACGGAACCTACGGCACCAGCGGCCGCAACGTGATCCAGGGTCCCCCGAGCTTCAACATGGATACGTCGCTGATAAAGAACTTGTCGATCCTTGAAAGGTACAAGCTGCAGCTCCGCTTTGACTTCTTCAACTTTACCAACCACCCTGTCATGTCCAATCCGTACGCTCAGCCGGGTGATGCGGGCGGTGGCCCAGCTCAAATCAACGGAGGCAACAACGGCTTCGGCGGCACTTCCAACACTCCTCGGGTAGGCCAGGCCTCTCTGAAAATGACCTTCTAACAACAACCCGCAGGCCCGGGCGGCAATCAAACTGTCCGGGCCCTTTTCTTGCGGCGCAAGGGCGCGTACAGGCACTGCTCACACTCCAGGATCGGGATGCAATCGTCCTTCAATCCTGGGGTTTCTCCCAACCTGTCTCACCCGTAGCCGTCTGGCGAGTTCTGCAATTCTATGATGCTTTCATGGGGCACAGGTCGAGCGTGGACCCGGAGGTTGGACGAATGCTCGAGTCGCTTTCATGGTCATCCTTGGTGAAACGGCGCTGGCTTGCGGCTGGAGGCACAATACTGACCGGCCTCCTCGCCTGCTCCTGGGTTCTTCCTCTTCACGGCAGAGCTTTACTCGGAGCACAAGCTGCCGCACCGGACAATTCCAGAACACAGCTGTGGCCCATCTCTATCGACTATCCGCAGGATGGCTCCATTTTTCCGCCCGGAATTACGCCGCCCACATTCATCTGGCGCGACGCGGCGGCAGACTCCTGGCACATTGAAATTGTCTTCGCCGATAAATCTACTCCCATCCATATTCGGCCCAGGGCCGAACGGATGCATTTTGGCGCCATCGATCCTGAATGCATTGGCAGCACAAATGAACTGCCCAAATTAACTCCGCAGCAGGCGGCTTCGTGGACGTGGACCCCCGACGCGTCCACCTGGCAGGCCATTCAATTGCATTCCAATGAGTCTCCTGCCACGGTGACCGTTACCGGTATCACCCAGGCGCACGGCGAGGTTTCTCAAGCACGCATCTCACTAACCACTTCTGCCGATCCGGTAAACGCCCCCATCTTTTACCGCGACGTTCCTCTCATGCCGAGCGCCGGCGCAAACGGTACGGTGCAGCCGTTGTCTCCCTCATCCATTCATCTCATTCGCTGGCGGCTGAGGGATATTCGCCAGCCAGAGAGCCGCACGGTACTCACCAATATGCCAACCTGCGCCAACTGCCATTCCTTTTCCCGCGACGGCAAGACGCTGGGAATCGATGTAGACGGGCCGGCGAACGACAAGGGCCTCTATGCAGTTGTCCCGGTGGCGCGGCATATGTCCATTCGGAACAAAGATATTGTGCAGTGGAATACCGACGGGCAGGCGGGAAAGGTTCGTGTGGGGTTCATGTCGCAGGTATCGCCGGACGGGCGTTACGTGGTGAGTACCTTCGCCGGCTCTGCGCTGGATATCTCAAACACCTATTACGTCACTAACTTCAAGGATTATCGTTTTCTGCAAGTGTTTTATCCGACACGGGGAATTCTGGAGTGGTATGACCGGGCGGCAGGAAAACGCCAGCCGCTGCCGGGCGCCGACGACCCGCGCTATGTGCAGACTGACGGCGTGTGGAGTCCCGATGGCAAATACATTGTGTTTGCCCGGGCCGAAGCGGTGGACCCTTATCCGCCGGGCCAGCCGAAAGCAGTGCACGCCAACGATCCCAACGAGACGCAGATCCAGTACGACCTTTATCGACTACCATTCAACGGCGGCAGAGGCGGCGTTCCCGAGCCAATTGCCGGCGCATCGCACAACGGAATGAGCAATAACTTCCCCAAGGTCTCTCCGGATGGACGATGGATTGTCTTCGTGCAATGCCGCAATGGTCAGCTCATGCGTCCCGACAGCCAACTTTACATCGTTCCCTTTGAGGGCGGTGAGGCGCGGCGCCTCCGCGCCAACACCTCGCTCATGAATTCGTGGCACAGTTTCTCGCCCAACGGACGCTGGCTGGTTTTTTCATCGAAAGCCCGCTCGCCCTACACGCAGATGTACCTCACGCATCTCGATAAGGACGGCAACTCGAGCCCTGCCATCCTGATCGATAACACCACTGCGTCCAACCGCGCCGTGAACATTCCCGAGTTCGTGAATATTGCGGGAGATGGGATCGAGGATATTCAGGTACCCGCAGTCGAGCTTTACAAGCTGATCGATGAGGCCACGCAACTGGAAGAGAAAGGCGAGAACGGCAAAGCTTTGGAGATCTGGAAGCGGGCCGTAGCCATGGAGCCGGAGAATGCCAAAGTCCAAAATGGCCTGGGCATCTCCCTTTACGTTCACGGCGAAACTGCTGAAGGCCTCGAGCACCTTCGCCATGCCCTGCGTATTAACCCGCTGTCTGTTGAGTCTCACTACATTCTGGGCAGGTTCCTGCTCGATCAGGACCATGCGGAGCAGGCGTTGCCGGAACTCAAGACGGCCATTGAAATCAGGCCGCACTTCGTTGCGTGCGAAGAGGCCCTGGCGAGAGCAAATGAGAATTTGGGCAAAGGCGCCGAGGCCCTTGCGCATTGGCGAAAGGCGCTTGATATCGAACCGGGCCGCGTGAGTGCGACTCTGGGCGCTGCGTGGCTGCTGGCCACAACTCCTGACGCCTCGCTGCGCAATGGTCCGGAGGCACTGTCTCTCGCCGAAGGCGCCCAGGACCTGGTTCCGGCCGAAGATCCCGACGTGCTCGATACGCTGGCAGCGGCGTACGCGGAGAACGGGCAATTCGCGAAGGCAGCAGCCTCGGCAGAACGGGCTCTTGAGTTAGCGGTCGCGCGAGGAAACGCATCACAGTCAGCCGCCATTCGCGCCCGCATGCTGCTGTACATGGAGAACAAGCCATACCGGAGCGAACGGCCATCCGGTGTTGCTCAATCGTCCAAGGCAAGTGTCTCCTCTTCGTGGAGAAACCAATGAACCACCTTGCCCGAATCAGCCGCGCTTATCATGGGGCTGGATTCATGCGGCACAGCTGCGGAATGGCCTTGTCATTGAGCGCTGTCCTGATTGTGTTTCCGCAGATGACTGACAGCGAATCCATCCGCTTTCGCGACATTGCTCACCAGTCCGGCCTCCAGGTGGCTGCAATGCGCCTGCGATACCGCTATACAAATAAGAACGAAAAGGACAGACATGCCATTATCACGCAGGGACTTTTTGGAAGCGAGCGCTCTATCGGCTTCAGGAATTATGTTGTCGGGCGTACTTCATTGCGAGAACGGCCGTGGAGCGGGCGAGGGAGATGACGGCAGCGCGGTTGGGGCTGCCTCATACGGAATTCCCGTCGCTCGCCTCGTGGTGAACTTGAATCAGGACTGGCAGTTCTTTCGCCCGCAATCGACAGCACCCTCCCCGGATTCAAAGTCAGCGGGGGAAATTGAAGTGGACGTTCCCGCTGGCGCGCAGTGGGAGGCGGTCACCTTGCCGCACTCAGTCAGACTTGAGCCAAGGGATGTGAGCGGCGGGTGCAATTATCGGGGTCTCTGCTGGTACAAAAGGGATTTGCTCGCCCCGCCGGAATGGAAGGGCCGTGTTGTTTACCTCAAATTCCAGGGCGCCATGCAGGTTGCGGACGTCTGGCTGAATGGCGTTCATCGAATCACGCACTTTGGCGGGTACTTGCCTTTCACCATTGATATCTCCAAAGACATTCGATTCGACCGGCCCAATACTCTCACCGTGCGGCTGGATAACTCCGACAATCCCGAGGTGCCGCCGGGAAAGCCGCAGAGCGAACTGGACTTCTGCTACTTCGGAGGACTTTATCGAAGCGTCAGTCTCGAAGTAATTGATCCTCTGCACATTACCGATCCAATCCTCGCAGACACGGTCGGTGGCGGGGGCGTGTTTGTTACTTACCCATCCGTCGCAGCCGGCGAGTCCATCGTGCGGATCCAGACGGAGGTGGTGAACGAATCGGATGAAATCCGCGTCTGCGACGTGGTGCAGTTATTGATCGGCCCGGATGGGAAGTCCGCTGCCAAAGAGTCCGTCACTGTTGCTGTGCCGGCACGTTCCCGCCAGGTGGCGGCGCAGACCATGAAAGTGAGAGATCCACGGCTCTGGCGCCCTGAGGACCCTCAACTCTACTGGCTTCATTCCACAGTAGAGGTGAATGGCAAGGCGATCGACGATGCGCACACGCGCGTAGGCATCCGCTCGATCCAATTCGATAAGAACCGCGGCTTGCTCATCAACGGCCGGCCCTTTTTCTCCATCGGTGCGAATCGGCACCAGGACCATCCTTATGTGGGCTATGCCCTGCCGCCCTCCGCGCATTATCGCGATGCATTCAAGCTGCGCGAGGCGGGCTTTACATCCTATCGCAGCCACTATCCCCAGGACCCGAGTTTCATGAATGCCTGCGACGAATTGGGCATTCTGGCGATTGTTTCCAACCCCGGCTGGCAGTTCGTCGGGGACGAGATTTTCAAGAAGCGCGCTTATCAGGATGCGCGCGAGATGATCCGGCGGGACCGCAATCATCCATCGGTTGTCATCTGGGAAGCCGCGTTGAATGAATCCGACAACAGTTCGCTGGCGGCCGAGCTTTACCGGATTGTGCATGAAGAGTACCCCGGGCCGGCATGCTACACGGCGGGAGATCCAATTCGTGAACCGGTGCCGGGATTCGACGGGTGGGACATCACCTACGCCGGCCACCAGCACGAGGACTCTTCCAGGCCTTCATGGATACGCGAATGGGGCGACCAGGTCGATAACTGGAGCGATCAGCAGGGCCGCGTGCGCGTCGCGAGATCCTGGGGCGAAATGCCGATGCTCGTGCAAGCCTCGGCTCACTTGCAGAGCCTGAATCGGATCTACCAGTCAGACAACAGGCCCGCCGGCGCCGATCTTTGGGCGGGAATCGATGCATTTCGCGGATATCATCATCAACCCTTTCTCGGAGCCCCGCTGGACGCATTCCGAATTCCCAAGTTCGACTACTTCATGTTTCAGAGTCAGCGGCCGCCCCAGGCTCAGCCGGCGCGCACCGGCAGCGGGCCCATGGTCTTCATTGCCAATTACGCCACCTTCTATTCGCCTTTGGAAGTCATTGTGTTCAGCAACTGCGAACAGGTGCGCCTGACACAAAACGGCAAACCGGTCGCTACGCAAGTGCCCGATGCCGGATACCGGGTCCCTCATCCGCCCTTCACCTTCAAGGTGGGAAACTTCAGTGACACGCGGAGCATGTTGTTCGCCAACGCAGTCTCACCGGCGGCACCCTGGGTGCCCATCGGAGAATTGCTGGCCGAGGGGCTCATCGGCGGCAAGGTGGTCGCAGAACACCTGGTCCGCTCTCCCGGCGTCCCGCATTGCCTTCAATTGCGGCTCGACACCTGCGGTCTGGACCCCGTTGCGGATGGAGCAGACTGGGTGCGCGTCTACGCCAGCATTTGCGATGCAAGAGAAATGACTTATCCGTATGGGGACGACATGGTGACTTTCTCGGTAAGTGGTAAAGCCACGCTGATTGGGGATGAGCGAATATTTGCCAATCCCGTGCGTGCGGAGGCCGGAATTGCCACCGTCCTCGTCCGGATGACAAGGACCGCTGGACTCGTAACTGTGAGTGCATCCTCTCCTGGTCTGAAGGACGCGGTGCTGGAGTTTCGATCCATGCCGGCTGAGTCGCGAGTCGCGCAGCGGAGTGCATAGCATGATGCGGGTGTAAACCGTACGGAGAATTTCGGCAGGCCCTGGCCGCCATCTTGAGCCATGGCGAGCATGTGTGCCCCGGGAGCGAATATGATGTGTATTCTCCAGGGTGGAGAACAATGTGAGCTTGCGAAGCTGCCACACCATGAACCCGATTCGGCTCGCGGCATTGTTGACGCGCAGAGTGCATTTCACTCTCAGCTCTGGAATATCGCGGCGAGGGATGTGTGGCGCGGCGTTCCTGCTGCTGGCCGGTGTGATGGCATCTGCTCAAGAGGCAACCAGGGAATCCTCGATTGGTGACTGGAACTACACGGTCCGTTCCTGGCAGGCTCAGAATGGATTGCCGGGAGAGACGGTGCAGTCCTTTGCGCAGACTCCCGACGGCTTTCTCTGGGTGGGCACAAGCGATGGACTCTTTCGGTTCGATGGGGCCAACTTCACGCTCTTCTCGCACGAGAACACGCCGCTCATGCGGGAGAACAGCGTCTTCTGCCTGTTGGCAGGGCGTAATGGCCACTTGTGGATTGGCACCGATGGCGGTGGTCTTCTTGAGATGCACGATGGTATTTTCAGGGCCTACACCGCAGCCGATGGGTTGACAGATGTCTTCATTCGCGCACTCTTCGAGGACCGAAGCGGGATCCTGTGGGTGGCCGCTGATAGCGGACTATTTCGCGTGACAGGAAACAAGGTGACCCGTGTGGACAACAAGCCGGAGATGCCCGCCAACGCCTTTCACGGACTCTATGAAGATCACACCGGACGCCTCTGGGCCGGCGCGGCCCGGTTATACGCAATCCGGGACGGGATGCCGGAATCGTACCCGCTGGGCGGGGTCGACAATCAGCACCGCCTGAAGTCGATCATGGAAACCGCAGACGGTTCAATCTGGGCGGGGACAGTCGCGGGCCTGTATCGGCTGCGGCTCGGAACCACCCGTTTTGTTCCGGTACCCGGCGTCTGGGGAACCGTGCGTACACTCCGGGAAGTTGCGGCCGGCGAACTGTGGGCAGGCACGATCGGCCAGGGAATCTTTCGCATTCGGTATCAGCCGCACGACGTCAAAATCAGCCGGCTCACTGCGCCGTCCCCGCTGGTGAGCAACACCGTGCTTTCCATCTTTGCCGACGACGCAGGCAATCTTTGGATCGGAACCCAGGTCGGTATGATCCGGCTCAGCCGGACGCCGGTAAAAGTACTTCTTCTTCCCCAAGCGGCCGATTCTGACTTCGGCACCGTATCGCTTGACACGGACGGAAGCCTCTGGGCGGCTTCAAATCAGTTGGTTCACATCACTGGGGACCGTGCTGTCCCCGTCCATTTCCAGAAAATGGGAAATGCGCATGTGCGCAATGTACTGCGCGCTCGAGATGGCGCGCTTTGGCTCGGCACCGATGGAAGCGGGGTTTTCAGGTTCTCATCCAACGGCATGACGCGCATCACAACCAGCCAGGGACTGGTGAATAACTTCGTGCGCGCCATGATGGAAGCTCATGACGGCAGCATGTGGATTGGCACTGACTCCGGCCTGAGCCACCTGGACGGCAAGAACATCCACAATTTCACCATGGACAACGGGCTGTCGCACTTCAGCATTCGCTCGTTGCTTGAGGATCGAAACGGGGATGTGTGGGTGGGCACCGAAAATGGAGTAACCCGCTTGCGTAACGGTGTGGCTCTCCACGATGCCGTTACCGATGCGCTGAAGGATGAAAAAGTATGGTCGGAGCACGAAGATTCCGATGGCGGCCTCTGGTTCGGGACCAGCAATCACGGACTCTATCGCCTCCGCAACGGACTGCTGAACCACTATACGACGGCCAATGGTCTCGCCAGCAACAGCATCTTCGCCATCCTCGAGGACAGCAGCCGTCACCTTTGGTTGAGTGGCCCCCAGGGAGTGATGTCGCTCGATCGCGACGAGCTTGACGCCGAGGCGAAAGATCCGGCGCATATGCTCTCTCCGCGCTTTTATCGTGCCAATATCGGCGAGGCCCCAGTCCGGTTCTATGGAGGGACACAACCTGCCGGCGTAATCATGCGTAATGGTGACCCGTGCCTTCCCACCAGTGAGGGGTTATGGAGAATCCATCCCACCGAGTTCAACCCGTCGGTTCTGTCTCATCTGCTCATCGGCACTCTCACTGTGGATGGGCGCGTCGTTGCGCAGACGGATTCCCTGGTGTTGTCCGCTGGTCAATCCCGCCTGGAGATTGGGTATGAGCCGGTGATGCTCAGTTCGCAAGGCGATTTGCAATTCCGCTACCGCATGACGGGGTTCGACAACGAGTGGACCCGCACCGACACCAATCACCGGTCGGCAACCTATACGAACCTGCCAGCGGGTACCTACACATTCATCGTCGAGGCTTGGGAGATGGAGCACCCGGAACATGTGGTGCGGGCAACGGTCCTTCTTGTGAAAAAACCGTACTTCTACAAGACCCCGTGGTTCATTGCTCTTTGCGCGCTGTCCATCGCCGTTCTCTCTGTCATCGCTTATCAGATAAGGATGAAGCAGATTCGTGGAAGATTTTCCGCGGTTCTCGCGGAACGGTCGCGCCTGGCGCGCGAAATGCACGATACATTGATTCAGGGCTGCGCCGGCGTCTCGGCAATTCTCGAAGCGGTGCAAAGCTGCGATCCCGACGATCGTGAGTCGAAGGCGCATTTCGTGGAGTTCGCCAACACCCAGATTCGCGCGCTGATGGATGAAGCTCGCATGGCTGTCTGGGATCTTCGGCGCGGAGACAACGTGCAGAGCAATCTGGTGGATTGCATCGATCAGATGGCCGATCGGCTCAGCAATGAATATAGCGTGAGCATCAAATCTTCGAACAACGGGGAGCCGTTTCCCGTACCACAGCAGCAGACGCACGAGTTGCTCATGGTGGCTCGTGAGGCACTTTTCAACGCCATCCTGCACGGGCATCCAAATTCAATTGAGGTGCGGATGCAATTCTCTCCGCAGGCGCTCGAAATGCTCATTCAAGACGATGGCCGGGGCTTCGAGCCCCATGCCGAATTTCCTGAAAATGGCCATTACGGACTCCAGGGCATGATGGAACGCGTCCAGAGACTGGGCGGAACCCTTGCCATTGAGAGCAGACCGAACTGTGGAACCTCGGTCTCCGCGACCATCCCACGAGCCTCTTTTCCCCGCTGACAGTGCTGCAATGCTTGCTCTATAATCCGTGCTCTAATGAAACGGATCAGGATTTTCATCGTCGACGATCACCCGATCATGCGAATTGGCATCTCCGCTCTCATTTCGTCGTCTCGGGAAATGCTGTCCGTAGGCCAGGCAGGCAGTGGCGAAGAGGCAATCGAGAAACACGCCCAATGCAAGCCGGATATCACGTTGATCGACCTTCGCCTTCCCGGCATCAGCGGCGTTGAAACCATCCGCCGGATTCGTGCGAAGGATCCGGATGCCCGTTTTATCGTGCTGACGACCTACGAAGGAGATGAAGATATTCACCAGGCGATGGAGGCGGGCGCCAGCGGGTACCTGGTAAAGGGCCTGCCCCAGGAGATGCTGGTGAACGCGGTGCTAAGCGTCCACGGTGGAGGCCGCTTTCTGCCGCCGCCAATGTCGCAGACCTTGGCTACGCGCACTCCTGATACGCGGCTGAGTGCCAGAGAGCGCGAAGTTCTGACATTGATTTCCCAGGGCAAATCGAACAAGGAAATTGCCGCGCAGTTGTGCATCTCTGAAGCAACGGTAAAGTGCCATGTAAGCGTGATTCTTGCCCGCCTCAAGGCGGGCGACAGAACTCAAGCGGTAATGACAGCCTTGCAGCGTGGATTGGTCCACATGTAGGTATCCTCGCCTGCTCCGGGAACCCCCACTGCACTCAAACCCGGAGAGCATCGCGTCATCAGATGGCAGATGGTTGTCGGTCTCGGGATCGGGAATGGACAGAAAGGGAACTCGAAACGGAGTTTAGTTTGATTCTGATCCGTCCCTGGATGCGATCGACTGGCTCCAAGACTCTTCATCGCAAGAGCAGGTTCGGTTTTCCCGGATACTTCGCTAAGCGCGGCTAGGGTGCCACTTGGGGTGCCAATAACAAAATGAATGAAAAGGCCGCACAGGAATTAAAGAGCTCAGCGACAATTCTACGGCTGAGCATCGCCGTTAGCTGCTGATATTAAACAACTTAGAGCGCCGTCGCAAGTTCGGCACCAGGGGGTCGGAGGTTCAAATCCTCTCTCCCCGACCATTCTTTCTCATCTGCAATCAATGACTTACGCAGCTTTCTCTGCACCGTTGTTTTCCTCGATTTTCGGTGCATTCGGTACAACTGAAGGCAATTCAAAGCCGAAGCCGCACTTTTCGGCCCAAATTCTGCGGAACTCCACGTCCTCTTTGATCTTGTCGTAGAGATCGGACATGCTCTCATCTGCGTGCCCCATGTATGACAGCTTGCACCCCTGTCAACTGAAAAACGCGCACAGCTTTGCGTTGTGGTTAGGACGGAGTCAAGGGCGCCGAACTTTGGCGTTCATCTTGACCCTTGACACCGTCCCGACCACTTCGACAATTGGCCTGGGAACGAAGCTCAGAGTTTTTTTCTGAGCTTCGTTCCCTAGCTGGGAAA